>Ga0302326_10000505_pt1 | contig 109154 bp, 99 predicted proteins | sample Palsa_T0_3_FD_202264 | JGI IMG/M metagenome (GOLD analysis project Ga0302326, IMG submission 202264) | Peat permafrost microbial communities from Stordalen Mire near Abisko, Sweden - Palsa_T0_3 | ecosystem: Environmental > Terrestrial > Soil > Palsa > Peat permafrost | place: Sweden: Abisko... | reverse complement strand
AGATTTTGGCGAGTCCGCCTCCGGGCCCGCCGCGGCCGGCGGGACCGCGTTCGGCGCAGCCAACTCCTCCACCGCTGGCTCAGAATCAGCCGGTGGTTCCGCAGTCGCAGCAAGGGCAGCCGGCAGCACCGCGTCCTCAGTTTGAAACCAACCAAACCGCGCAGGCGCAGCTGCCCGCGCGACCCAACAACAGCTTCAGCAAATATCAGGGCGGTATGAGCCCCGGATCGGCGATCCAGCAAGCGACTCAGGACGCCGCCAACCAGCGCGCCTCTGGCGGAGGCGGACAGGAAGGCGACTTCGGACTGGGCCAGCGGGGACACGGCAAGCAAGTCGGCAATCTGGAGATTCTGAGCGACACCCAGGGCGTGGATTTCGGTCCCTACCTGCAGCGCATTCTGCACGACGTGCGCGAGAACTGGTATCGCCTGATTCCGGAGTCGGCCGAGATGAAGAAGGGGAAATTGGCCATCGATTTTGCCATCACCAAAGATGGCAACGTGGCCGACATGAAGCTGGTGGCCACTTCCGGAGACATCGCCCTGGACCGGCCCGCTTGGGGCAGCATTACCGCTTCCAATCCCTTCCCGCCGCTTCCCACCGAATTCAACGGCCCATTCCTGTCGCTGCGCTTCCGCTTCTTCTACAACCCGGATAAGTCGGATCTGCAGTAAAGCCTCGCGCCGCGATTCATCGACTTATGCCCGCCCCGCGCCGGGGATGTAAGTCAAAGTACTTTCCATTTCACAAACGGGCTTGACTTTTCGGCCATTCCGGGGGAAGATGCCGCCTACAACCTCCGTTTCCAGACCACCGCTGGGAACCCTGCCCGTTGTGAAAGGAGTACCTCGTTATGCCAGCAGCAACCTCGCCGTACCAACCACTCCAAACCAACCACTCCAAACCAACCACGAAGCCAACCACGCTAGTTCTTGCCGTCGTGCTCGTGACCTTTGCCGTCACTCTCGTCGTCACTCCAGCCGCTAACGCGCAGTCAACCATATCGCTGGGTACAATTTCCGTCGTTAACGATCCCGTCCCTTGTAGCACGGTCTCGGACGGAAGCCACTGGTACAGCGGGGATGACCTGCTTCGGCGCGACAATAAACTGCTCGAACATCGATAGCAACATCGCCAACATCAACCTGATCTTCGGCTACGTCGGCCCCACCGGCTCCTCCTCCAACGGGACAATCGTTTTCTTTACTGGTGACGGAGGCGTAGCAAGCACCCTGGGGGCCACCAACGCGTTCGCAGCCGATTATGTTGGGAGTTACACCATCGTCTATGTCGATTGGGCCTCAGACTGGGAACAGATAAGTTCCACCGCCAGCGAGGAGAACATCCTCGAAGCGGCATGCAGGCCGGCGACATTCATGAGCTATATCAATGGAAGCTCAACTATTCACCCGAGCGGCGCCATGTGCGCCCAGGGCAAAAGTGCGGGATCGGCCGCGATAGCCTATTCCATGTCCTGGTATGGAGCGGGCAAAACGAGCGCTGGCGGCTACCTAACAAACGTGGAGCTGCTCGCCGGCCCTGTCCTCAGCGAAATTGACCAGGGCTGCACGGCCGATCCTCCCAATGTATCGATATGCAGCGGTGAGTCCGGTCAACCCACCTGCGAGACAAACCAATCAGGCAACTGGACCACAAGCGCGGGATACACACCCAACGATTCATCCGGCATCGACAGCTGGGCGGGCCTTCCAACCAGCGGCAGCGGCAGTTGCGGCATGATCTCGGGAACTGACCCGACGTTACAACACATGAGCATTGTCAACGGGCAATACGGGACCGTGACGCCAGCCTACATCTTTAACACCACGAGGCACGGCTGGCTCTGCGCCGGGCCCGTCAGTAACTATTATGACAGTGCCTCGGACTGCTACATAGGAACCGGCACCATATACTGCCCCAACAACTCGTCGCCACAGGGCTGGTACTGGTATTTGCAGGCTGGCGATAGCGACAACAATCTCGTGGTGACCGGCACGAACTCGTGCAAAGGAACTCTCACTGACAGCCCACCGATGTTGTATGAGACTGAGGCCGAAGGCGTCGAGGGCGGATTCGATGGATCCGATACGACGGAGTCCGAGACGCTCGCAATCGAGGCTGACATGACCAGCAAATGCAAGATCACACCGTAGCTTGGCAGCGGCACCCGCCCGCGCCCGCGCGAGGGGCGGGTGCCTCACTGAAGAATCGCGGCCCAATACTGACTCAGGGGGATGGTATGGATCGACGGGATTGGATAGTCGTGGGGTTGATTGCGGCGTCAGCAATCGTGTTGGCCACGCCCGCCGCGGGACAGCTTTTGACGCGTTCAGGCCTTCCAACTCCCTACGGGGCGACGAGCGTCGCTGCCGCGGACTTTAACCGTGATGGGGCTATCGATCTGGCTGTCGGTTTACTTGGATTCGACGGCGTAGAGGTGTTCCTAGGAAGGGGCGACGGAACGTTTGAGCCGCCGGTGCTGTACGCCCCAGGCTTAAGCCCCAGCGCGCTGGCAGCCGCCGACCTTAACCACGACGGTATCCCGGACATAGTGATCGCGAACGGGACTGGCGATTCCGTGATAGTGCTCTTAGGAAACGGCGACGGAACCTTCCAGGCTCCGGTCACGTACGCTACGCCCTCCGTCCCGGTGTCGATCATATTGAGCGATTTCAACAACGACGGCAACCTCGACGTCGCGACGGCGGAGCAAAACGACCCTTGCAATTGCGTGGCAGTGTTGCTGGGCAACGGCGATGGCACGTTTCAAGAACCGGCGATCATCACCTATGCGCCATTGGGTGCCGACCCGTTGGCCCTGGCAGGGGGATACTTCAACGGTGGCGGCAATCTCGATCTGGCGCTAACGGAGAACTTCATCAGTTCCGGGGCAGTGCAGATTCTGCTCGGCAACGGCGATGGTACCTTCACCCTCGGCGACAGCTATGCGCTGGATCCCAACCCCCTGGCAATCGTCGCGGCCGATCTGCGCAACAATGGCGAAACCGATCTCGCGGTCGCAGCGCTCGAGAGCGCCGGTCTGGCGGTTCTGCTCGGCAACGGCGATGGCACGTTTCAGCAGCCGGTCTATTACGACTTCGGCAAGGACACCAACTCCACGAACGTGGCAATCGGAGACATGAATGGAGACGGCATCCCCGACCTCGTCGCCGCTCCCACAGTCAATCCCGATAACTTTAATTACAGCGCGGTGTATATCTTTCCCGGCAAAGGCGACGGCACTTTCGGCAGCCCCGAGATCTCCTACCCCGTCGCATACGGCTCATTCCCGACGGGCTTGACCTTGGCTGACTTCAACGGCGATCACAAGCTCGATGTGGCCATTGCCGACCAGACGAGTATCCGCCAACATGCGCTGCTCAACACCGGCCAGGTCAAGTTCTCGCCAGTTTCGATGCTGAGCTTTTCAAATCAGAAAAAGGGCACCACCAGTTCGCCCCAAATCGTGACCCTCACCAACCAGGGGCCCTCGAGGCTGAATATCTCCTCCATGACGACGACCGGGAATTTCGAGGCGACCTCAACCTGCGGAAAGAGCGTAATCGCTAAGGCGACCTGCACCATCAGCGTGACTTTTCGCCCGAATATCTCTGGAGAACTCTACGGCACAGTGCAAATCATCGACAGCGCATCAACTAAGCCGCAGGTCATCGCCCTTAGCGGCAAGGCTTACTAAAAGGCCGGGGTAAGTTCTTTGACAATAAGACTTTGCAGGGAATTCAGCAAGCCTGGCCGCAGAAGTCCTTATCCGGCAGGACTTTAGGGGATATGCAGGAAACATTTCTCCGCAAAATACACAAGCCTCGCCAACCAGGTAGCGGCAACGCCAAATTTATTTCCATAAGAAGCGCAGCGCCATGGAGGACAGAAGATGCGCCCCTTTAGGGTCGCCTCAACGGGGAATAAAAAGCTCTTTAGCTCTTAAGGGAATCCGCTACCACACCCTGCAGCGGTTCTTATTCACCATGGGCGCGTCCGCCTTGCAGTGAAATGCTTCCTGAAATTGCGGCATGTTTGAGATCACGCCGTTGGTGCGGTATTTCTCCGGCGAATGCGGATCGACGGTGGCCCGCAGGCGCTTGGTTTGGTCGCGCGTCTGGCCGCACCAGCTCTGGCCGTAGCCGACGAAGAATCGCTGGTCGGGCGTGAGGTCGTCAAGCGAATCGAGCTTCTGTCCCTGGGTATCTTCCTGCCACGCCATGTAGGCGAGAATCAGTCCGCCCAGATCCGCGACATCTTCGCCCAGCGTGAGCTTGCCGTTAATCTTGATGTCGTCAATGATCGTGTAACCGGAATATTGGTTCGAGATGCAGTCCGCGCGCTGCTGAAATTCCCTGGCGTCGGCCTCCGTCCACCAGTCGCGCAGATTGCCGTTGGCGTCGAACTGGCGGCCTTCATCGTCGAAGCCGTGAGTGAGTTCGTGGCCGATGGTGCCGCCGGTGTCGCCATAATTCGGCGCGGCGTCTGACTTCGGATCGAACGCCGGAGGCTGCAACACGCCGGCGGGAAAGTTGATGTCATTCATCTGCGGATCGTAATAGGCGTTCACCGTGGGCGGCGTCATGCCCCACTCGCCGCGATCCACCGGCTTTCCAATTTTGTTGAGATCGCGATTGAATTCGAATTGCCGGGAACGCTCCACGTTGCCCAGTTCGTCGCCGCGGATGATTTCGAGCTTCGTGTAGTCGCGCCACTTGTCGGGATAGCCGATCTTGTTGGCCATACCATGCAGCTTGGCGAGCGCCTGCTGCTTGGTCGCCGGAGACATCCAGGTAAGGCCGTTGAGGTCCTGTTCCATCGCAGCCTGAATTTCTTTCACCATTTTCAGAACTTCGAGTTTTGCCTCCGGCGGAAAATACTTCGCAACGTAAGCTTGACCGAGGGCCTCACCTAGGTAGTTATCGACAGCCTGTGTACAGCGTTTCCAGCGCGGCTTGAGTTGCTCCTGCCCTTGCATGGTCTTGCCATAGAACGCAAAGTCCTCATTCACGAATGCCGACGACAGGTGCGTCGCGTCGGCATGCACCAGATGCCAGCGCATGTAGGTCTTCCAATCGGCGAGTTTCTCCTCCTTCAACACCTCGTTCATAGTCTTGAAGTAGTTGGGTGCGGCCACATTCAGCGATGCCAGCGATGGCATGCCCACCTCGGCGTAGAACGCTGTCCAGTGAAACTCGGGTGAAATCTTTTCCAGTTCGGCCGTGCTCATCTTGTGATCGAGCGCTTTGGGATCGCGGCGCTCGACGCGCGTCATCGAACCTTTAGCGAGCGCGGTTTCGATGCGCATGACGGTCGCGGCTTCGGCAGCCGCAATTTCCGGCTGGTCGCCGATCAGTTCAAACATCTTCTGCACATGGGCCACGTAGGCCTTGCGCAGCTCCTGCGACTTGGCATCGCCTTTCAGGTAATAGTCGCGGTCGGGAAGGCCAAGCCCGCCCTGGTCGACGCCGGCGACAACTTGATTGGCATCGCGATAGTCCTGCTGCGAGCCGAATCCGAACAGCACATTGTCGTGGACCATGGTCGCGGCCAGGTCCGCAATCTCCGTCTTCGATTTGATCGCGGCGATCTTTTCCAGCTTCGGCTTGAGCGGGTCCCAGCCCTTGGCGTCGATGGCCTTCTCGTCGATGCAGGAAGCGTAGTAGTCGCCAATCTTCTGGGTCACGGCGTTGCGGTTGGAGTTGGGCACGGCGGCCGCTTCCAGAATCCCGCGCAGGCGCGTGCGGTTCTCATCCTGCATCTTGCTGTAAAGGCTCCACGACGACTGGTCGGGCGGAATGGGATTGTTCTTGATCCATCCGCCGCAGGAATACTGAAAAAAATCCACGCAGGGATCGGCGCTGCGGTCCATGGCCGTGACGTCGAGAGCCGGCGTGTACTTGTCGGGCGCGGACTGCTGGGCGGTAGCAAGAGAAAGAAGAAAGGTGGTCACTAATCCAGTAAGGGTGCATCTCCTAAGCATGCGTGGTCTCCTGAGCACAAAACTCCTCCACTTTACGACAAACTGCACTACTCCACCTGAGGCACGATCCGAAACACGCCGCGGCGCCCGTACCTGTAAATGGAAAAGTCGCGCCGGTCAAGGGTAAAGACGGTGTCAATCTGCTCCCGGTTGGCAAGATACACCAAAGCGGCGTCGGCAAGCTGTGGCTGCACTTCTTCATAACGGTGCATTATGGCAGCAATTGGTTCCGCTTCATCTCCAGCCAGCGGAAGAAGCTGAAGAAAGTCCGAGCTGACGCTCTGTATGAGCTGCAAGACCGCCCGCGGCCTTCTGCGCAGAAGCCAAGCTGCTTCGGTAATCACCGGCCAGCAGGAAAGGAGGGGTTTCGGGAGTCCCTGCAACGCCGCTACACAGGCCTCATGATAGGCGTCGCCGGGACTTAGAATCGCTACAATCGGGCCGGTATCCGCCAGAGCGCGTGTCACTTGCCTCTTCCGAAATCCTTAAAGTAGGCGCGATTCGTGCTTAGGTCTCGTGGCAAGCCGCGTGCAATCCCAATCAAACCTGCGGCCTTAGCCGCCTCATACGCGGAACCAGAACTCTGGGGGCGGTCAAGATAGGACTCCAGAGCGGCCCGCACAACATCCGAAGGCGTGCGTCCGCTGGTGCGCGTTTGTTCGCGCAGCTTGGCCCCCAGCTCTTTGGGAACCCGGATGGTAATGCGTTGGGATGCCATGTCTGACATTTTAACATAGCTGTCAGACAATCCGTTTTCTTGGTAGTGTCCTAATTTGTCATTCCGAACCGAGCCGAAGGCGCGGTGAGGAACCTGCTTCCTGACTGCGTATGACTATCGAAGTCAAAATTAGGACACTACCGATTTCTTCGCCTACACCGAACCGCTGCCCTTGATCAAGTGGATGGACCCGTCGCCGGTATGAATCCTCAGCGAATTCCCGCCGCCGTTGAGCTTGCCGTGAATTTCGTTTCCTCGAATGCTGCCTTCGGTGGTGACGGGCATGTCGAGATCGATGTGGCCGTCGCTGGTGTGGAGGTCCAGGTCCGCGGACAAGCTGGCCGGAATCTCAAGCGAAACATGGCCGTCGCCGGTTTCCAGCCGCCACGCCGTGGAAAGCGTCGAACCTGCCAGGGCGCGCACGTCGAGGTGTCCGTCGCCGGTTTTGAGGTCCAGATCGTCGAAGCGTCCGCTGGCCCGAATGTGCCCGTCGCCGGTGGAGGCACGGAGTTGACCGTCGAGTCCATCCAGGTCCTCCGAGCCGTCGCCGCTGTGCAGCACCATCTGACCTTTCAGTCCGCTCAGGTCGATCCTGCCGTCGCCGGTGCTCAGGTCAACGTTGCCTTCGCGCGGCATCTGCACGATGATCTCGACGCGGTGGTTGCCCCACTCGAGGTTGAAATCATGATGCGGGTAACGCACTTCGATGTCGACCGAATCCCCGGTCTGATGCTCTTCAATCTTGATGCTGCCTTCGCCGATCTTGTAGCGAGTCGTGACTACTCTGGCTTCAATTGTGCTCTGGTCCCAGGTGGTGACGCGGATCGACGCGTCGGAAGTCCCGACCTTGAGGCTCGGCTTGCCGCTGAGCGTGTAGGTTTTCGACCATTCATCGGCATGAGCGGACAACGCGCCAAGCGCAAGCACTCCGACTGCAATTCGAGCGCACCAAAGATGACTCAAAACTTTCATAAATCCTCCGGCGAGCAGACCCTCGCCTGCATGTTAGACGAAAGTACGGGCCCACGGTGAGGTTGGTTCCGGATATTTTGTTTTCCCTGAGGACCCGGGCTTATTTTGGAGACCAGGGGCGTTAAGTGCAAGGCTCTGAAAACACTGCGCAGCGCTACAATATCCGCGTGCAGCCCCCCAGTCCGAGGGTCGATCCGAACGTCGATTCAAAGCACCATGCGGCGCATCGTCGGCACGCGGTCTATGCCTCAGAGGCGACCGGCCTGCTGCTGGTCGCGGCTTTATTGCTGGCGCTGACCCTGATTCGCTACTGGCACGAAATTCACTGGAGCCTGCGCTGAACGCCGGTCCGGAGCATCGCGAGCCAGAGCATATTGGGCCAGCCGCGGAGCCTCTGCTGGTCGTCATTCTCGGCCCAACCGCCAGCGGAAAGACCGCCCTGTCTTTAGCGCTGGCCGAAAAATTCGCCGGCGAAATCGTCAACTGCGATTCGGTCGCCATGTATCGCGAGTTCGACATCGGCACGGCCAAGCCCAGCCTGGCCGAGCGCGCCCGCGTTCCGCATCATCTGGTCGATACCGTCGATCCACTGCAGGATGTTACTGCCGGAGAATATGCCCGCCAGGCTCGTGAAGTGCTGACGGAAATCAACTCGCGAAATCATTTACCGATTGTCGTCGGAGGAACCGGCCTTTATCTGCGTGCGTTGCTGGAAGGACTCTTCCCGGGCCCGCAGCGGTCGGAGGAATTGCGCGAGCGGCTGCGCGAGCTCGCGTCAAACCGCGGATCGGAGTATCTCCACCGTATCCTTCAGCGCATGGATCGCGCTGCCGCCGATCGAGTCCATCCGAACGATGCTCCCAAGCTGATTCGCGCTGTTGAAGTGTGTTTGGCGTCGCGCCAGAAGATGACCGAGCTTTGGCAGCAGGGGCGCGATCCTCTGCGCGGCTTTCGCATTTTTCGCATCGGCCTCGATCCCGACCGCGCCGCGCTGTACGAGCGCATCAATCACCGCGCTGCGCAAATGTTTCAACAGGGATTGATCGAAGAAACGCGGCGTCTGATGAGCAACTACGGCGAAAAAGCCCGCCCGCTGGCCTCGCACGGATACAAACAAGCCATGCAGTTCCTGCGCGGAGAGCTCACGCGCGACCAAGCCATTCAGGCCGCGCAGCAAGCACACCGCAACTACGCCAAGCGCCAGATGACCTGGTTCCGGCGTGAGCCGGAAGTGAGATGGCTGCAAGGGTTTGGGGATGAGGATTGGGTTCAGGAGCAGGCGTCGGGCTGCGGGCGTCAGGCGTTGGGCGTCAGACCTCGGACCTGAGACCGGCTGGCAGCGGCGCTTTTCTCGTGGAAATAAGTCTCGACCTCATCGCCGGGACTCGGTTTCACCTTGCCGCTTTTCAGATCGTCGTATCGGCTGTCGAGTACCAATCACAATAAAAAAAACTTGTCTGCCTTTTCCGCCCTATCCAACTCCTCGATACGTTTTTCGGCTGATTCCCGAGAGAAAGGATGGTTCTGGCAGCGTGCGAAGCGTACTGAGGAAATGACACGGCCCCAGCTGCATATTCTCCATATAACCAACCCAGAATGCAGTCATCTCTCCGTCTCCTTTAAAGAACTATCGTTAGTCCCGAGTTACCAAGCTGTGGCCTCTCCTAATTCAAGATTGAAATATTTTGACGAACGGTACCCTCGCGCGTCAGCGCGAGTTCATCGATGTACCCCTCAACTACATTCTGCACAAGCTCATCGACGGTGCCGTGCCCGCTTTGGGTCGCGAGGTCTCTCAGCTTCTTTTCCGTTTCGGCGTTGAAGTGTACTTCCATGCCCTCAGCATTATGCGAAAACTCGGTCCTTCCGCAACGCTGAAAATTGATCGGCCTCAGGCGCTGCAGTCAGAAAGGATAGCCGATCCCGAAGGCCCAACGCCTGAAGCCCAACGCCTGAAGCCCGACGCCCAACGCCCAACGCCCAACGCCCAAACCCCCGCCCTTCTGCTATCGTCCTCTTATGTTAAGAACCACCGGCCTGATCCTGGTTTTAGCCCTCGTCTCACCCGTTTTCGCCAAAGATAAAGATAAAGCCAAGCCCGCCCCATCCTCCCGCATCGAACTCACGCGCGACCGCGAACGCTGGGCGGAAAGGACGCTGCACAAGCTCACGCTCGAGGAAAAAATCGGCCAGCTGTTCATGATCTGGTGCCGCGCCAGCTTTCTGAATGTCGAGAGCCCCGAGTACCTGCAACTGCGCGAGTCCATGGAGAAATATCACGTGGGCGGATTCGCTATGACCGTGCACGTCGACGGTCCATTCCTACTCCGGAGCGAGCCCTATGAAGCTGCCGAGTTGCTCAACCGCCTGCAGCGCGAATCGAAGCTGCCGCTGCTGTTTGCCGCAGATTTTGAACGCGGCGTCTCCATGCGCCTGATGGGAAGCACCGTTTTCCCTCACGCCATGGCCTTCGGCGCCGACGGCAGAATGGAAGACGCCGAATCCTTCGGCCGCATCACCGCCGAAGAAGCCCGCGCCATCGGCATTCACTGGAACTTCTTTCCTGACGCCGACGTCAATTCCAACCCGGAAAATCCCATCATCAACACGCGTTCCTTCGGCGAGGACCCGAAGCAGGTCGGCGATCTGGTCGCAGCCTACATCCAGGGCGCGCATGAAGCCGGAATGTTGACCACGGTGAAGCATTTCCCCGGACATGGCGACACGGCGACCGATTCGCACCTCGGCGTGGCCAGCGTTAACGGCGACCGCGCTCACCTCGATTCGATTGAACTCCCGCCGTTCCGCCGTGCCATCGCTGCCGGAGTCGATGCGGTGATGGTGGCGCACGTGACCGTCCCTGCTCTCGATGCCGACCCCAACCACGTCGGCACAATTTCGCCCGCGGTCGTCACCGATCTGCTCGAAAAGCAACTCGGCTTTCACGGAATCGTCATCACCGACGCGCTCGACATGGCCGGGCTGACGCATCTGTTTCAGAACAATATCGGCCGCGCGGCGGTCGAGGCCTTCAAGGCCGGCAACGACGTTCTCCTGATCCCCGCGGACCTCGGCGCATCGTATGAGGCGATGCGTAAGGCAGTCCTTTCGCATGAAATTTCCCGCGAACGCCTCGACCGCTCCGTGCTCAAGATCCTGAAAACAAAGGCCTCTCTCGGCTTGAACGAATCGCGGACGGTGGATCTGAGCGCGCTCGCGACCGTCGTGGGAAGACCGGAAAACCTCGCATTGGGCCAGCAAATCGCAGACGCCGCCATCACCGTCATGCGCGATAATGGCCAGGTCCTGCCGCTGAAATCTTTGCCCGTGAAATCAGGGGGAACCGACAAGCAGGCGCTTCCGTATATGAGCAAAGAGGAGACGCATAACCAGGCGGTAGCTATCCTCTTTTCTGACGATGTGCGCACCGACGCCGGCCGCGCCCTCGGACGCGAATTTCGTGCCCGCATCCCGGATGCGAATGTGCTCTACGTCGATCCGCGCATTGCCGCCGGCATGAGCGAACAAGTGTTGAAAGCCGTTGACGAGGCGCAATCCGTGGTGGCTGCCGTGTACATGATCCCGACCGCAGGGAAGGTCGGCAACTCGATGACGATGGCTGACGCTCCCAGCGCGCTGCTACAACAGGTGCTTGACCACGCCGCGCCGAAGACAGTGGTTGTCGCCGTGGGCAATCCCTACTTGGCGAGCGCCTTCCCCAAGATCGAAAATTATGTGTGTACGTTCTCCACGGCGACGGTTTCGGAGGTGGCGGCGGTGAAGGCGCTGTTCGGCGAGATCGCAATTCGCGGCCATCTGCCGGTCACCATCCCCAATGTCGCCGCACGTGGCGCGGGCCTGGAACGTCCCGCGCTGTCCGCCAGAGGAGGGTCTCAGCATGTCAACTAAAGATCGGATCAAACATGACCGCATCAACCCAGCGATAGTGTTGCTTTTCGCAGCCGCGCTTCTGTGCGTCGTGCCCGCCTGCAGCGTGAATGTGAAGAAGCAAGCCAACGGACAAGAGAAGCAAGTCGATATCGATACGCCGGTCGGAGCGATTCACGTCGGCCAGGAAGCCAATCCGGGGGATCTGGGCATGGCGGTTTATCCCGGTGCGCGCCCGAAGGAAAAGGACTCCAGCGGCGATGATAAGAGCGCGAACGTGAACATCTCCGGCTTCGGCTATGGAGTGAAGGTGGTGGCGCTCGAATATGAATCGAACGATGCGCCCGCCAAAATCGTCTCCTATTACAAGGATCAATTAAAGAAGTACGGCAGCGTTCTGGTGTGCCACACCAGCCATTTCGACATGAACGCACAAATGAAGGACCACGACCAGGGCCCGCAGGACCTGAGCTGCGAGGGAGACAGCGGCGTCAATGTGGAACTGAAGGTCGGCACCAAACAGAATCAGCACATCGTCGCCATCAAACCCGAGGGCAACGGATCCAGTTTCTCCCTGGTGTATGTGCGCACGCACGGCAAGGAAGCCGATATCTAGAATGCTATCGATCCGCAGTTCGTCTCGTATTTCGTAAGAGGAGGAATCATGTTTCGTTACCTGACACTCGCACTCGCACTTGCGCTGCCGGCCTTCGCTCAGCAATCGGATAAAGATAAGGCGTTTGACGTTCAAAGTTCGGTTGGCGATCTGCACCTTGGCAAAGACGCCGACGCCCAGAAAGCTGGCCTACCGTTATATCCCGGCGCCCGGCTGAACAAAGACAAAGAAAATGACCCTGTCAACGTCGGCATCTTCACTGAGGCCTTTGGCCTGAAGCTGGTGGTTGCGAAGTATGAGACCGACGACCCGCCCGCCAAAGTGCTCAACTTTTACCGCGACAAGATGCGGAAATACGGCAAAGTGCTCGAATGCCGCGGCAATGACGACAGCAAGGACGTTCATACCGGCGATGACGATGACACATCAAAGCCGCTCAAATGTGACGGAGACAACCAGGGTCCGGTTCGCGAGCTCAAAGTCGGAACCGAAGGCAATGCCCACATCATGGCCATCGAGAACCCGGATAGCGGCAAAGGCACGACTTTCGCCATTGTCTATCTGCACCGGCGGGGCAAGAGTGGCGACATCTAAAGTGGGATGAGCGAGCAGAAATTCACCCGTTCCTTGCGCCAGCCGCGTTCGGTGCGGTAGTGTCAAACTGACCTGAGCCGAATCGGATGGAGGAACCCTGCTACAAATGCGGACAGCCGGTGGAGCAGGGAATCCGTTTCTGCCCGCGTTGTGCCGCCCCGCAGATTCGGGTTGTGGTGGCAGAGCCGCCGCCCAGCGCGGCGGAGATTCCCCCTTCAGCAAACGCAGTCGCGCTTCCCGCTTCTGACTCGGTTCCCGTGCTGGCCGTACCCGCGCACTGGTCGCAAGCCTTGAAGCCGTGCGCTCTGGCTGCCCTGGTCGCATCCTTCCTGATGTCTTTGGGGCTGAATCCTTTCGTGGCCATGTTCAGCGTGGGGTTTCTGGCCGTGGTTTTTCATCGGCAGAGCCGTGCCGGCATTGCGGTCAAAGCTGCGCAGGGAGCCAGGCTCGGTGCTCTCAGCGGCCTGCTGTGGTTCGCCATGTCGGCCATTCTGGAAACCCTGGTCGTCCTGGTTTTTCACAAGGGACCGGAGATTCATCAGCAACTGCTGGCCAGCATCGGGCAGGCCGCTTCGCGCACCACGGACCCACAGGTGTTGGCCACTCTTGACCGCTTCAAGACTCCCGAGGGCCTGGAAATCCTCATGATTGTCGGCCTGGTCCTGGCTTTCGTCGCCGCAATCGTGCTGTCGGCCATGGGAGGGGCGCTGGGCGCGAGCGTGCTGGGCCGCAAGAAACAGCCATAAAGAGGTCTTCCGCGACGCTCTTGCAGTTGCCCGCCTCAGCCGCGTATGATGCACCGTCGTTGACTTCGGTGATGAATAAGCCCGCACGCGGTTCGCTGCTCGGCATCGAGCATCTGGAAACGAAGGATATCCAGGGCCTGCTGCACCTGGCTCGCCGCATGAATCCGCAAAAGGCGCGGCCGCTGTTACGCGGCAAGCGTGTCGTCCTTCTGTTTTACGAAGCTTCTACCCGCACCCGCACTTCCTTTGAGTTCGCCGCCAAGGCCCTGGGAGCGACCACCACCCTGGTGCAGTCCTCGGGATCGAGCATCGAAAAAGGCGAATCGATTCTCGATACCGGCTACACGCTTCGGGCGGTTGGAGCCGATTGCATTGTGATGCGTCATCCTTCTGCCGGCGCGCCCCACTTGATGGCGCGGCATCTGGATATCCCCGTGGTCAACGCCGGCGACGGCATGCACGAGCATCCTTCGCAGGCGCTGCTCGATGCCTTGACAATTTTGAAGCACAAAAAATCGTTCAAGGGTCTGCACGTCGCCATTATCGGCGACATTTATCACAGCCGCGTGGCGCGCAGCGCTTGTCATCTGTTGACCCGCTTTGGCGTGAAAGTGACGCTGTGCGGGCCGCCCGAGTTCGTGCCTGAGGTCGCGGCCACACTCGCGCCCGGACTGCGCGTGACCCGCCACATCGAAGATGCATTGCGGGGCACCGACGTGGTCATACTGCTGCGTGTGCAGAAAGAGCGCCTGGAAGGACAAAAAATCCAGCTGCAAGATTACGTTGCCCGCTACCAGATGACCGCGGCCCGGTTGAAGCTCGCGAAACGCGACGCCATCGTCATGCATCCCGGCCCGATCATTCGCGGCTTGGAGTTGACCGCTGAAATTGCCGACGGCCCGCAGTCCGTCATTGTCGACGAAGTCCGCAACGGCGTCCCCACGCGCATGGCAATCCTGGCCCGCGCGCTCGGGAGGGCGAGATGAGCCCGTTTGTCCTCGGTCCCGGTCAGTCTTGTCATCCCGCTCCACCTTGTCATCCCGCTCCACCTTGTCATCCTGAGCGGAGCGAAGGACCTCTGCACTTGGCTTGGAGCGAGGCGCTGCCGGCAAATTGCATAGGTCCTTCGCGCAAAGAACGCGCTCAGGATGACAAGCGCATTTTTGCGGATGTTGCGGAATCGGGTGTGGCCGAATGACGCGCTCCGATAGCAAGAGCCTGCTGATCAAGGGCGGCCACCTCATCGACCCGGCCGCGAAGATCAACGCGCCCATGGACATGGTTCTGCGCGACGGCCGCGTTGCCGAGATCGCTGTGCCGAATCATATCCGCGGCGGCGCCGATGAAAAGTTCGACGCTCGCGGACTGATCGTCGCCCCCGGCTTCATCGACCTGCACGTTCACCTGCGCGAGCCCGGCCAGGGCTACAAAGAGACTATCGTCAGCGGAACCGCGGCCGCCGCCGCGGGAGGTTTCACCTCCGTCTGCACCATGCCCAACACCGCGCCCATCGTCGATTCGCCCGACTGGGTCAGTTGGCAGCGGCATCCTGAGCGTGGGGCCGTGGTCAATGTGTTCCCCATCGCCGCCGCCACCCGCGGCAGCCGCGGAGGCACCCTCACCGACTTTGCCGCTCTGCAGCGCGCAGGCGCGGTCGCGGTTACCGACGACGGCAAGCCCATCCTCGATGACGACATCATGCGCATGGCTTTGCGCTTAGGCGCAGAGCTGAATTTCCCGGTCGTACAGCACGCCGAAGATACGCGGATGACGGAGAATTGCTCGATGCACGCCGGGCCAACCAGTTTTCGTCTGGGCCTGCGCGCCGCTGGAAGCGCCGCCGAAGCCGGCATCGTGGACCGCGACGTGAATCTGGCGCAGCAGATTCGCGAATCCCGCCTGCACGTCGCGCATCTTTCCACGGCGGATGCGCTCAAGTCCGTGCGCCGGGGCAAACGTGCAAAGGCGCGCGTGACCTGCGAAGTCACGCCGCATCATTTCACGCTGATCGACGAGAACGTCGGCGAGTACGACACGCATAGCAAGATGAATCCGCCGCTGCGCTCGGCGGCGGATCGCGAAGCGATATTGGTTGCCTTGGCCGACGGCACCGTTGACGCCATCGCCACCGACCACGCCCCCCACGCCGCGCACGAAAAGCAAGTGGAATTCGAACGCGCCGCCTTCGGCATCACCGGCCTTGAAACTGCGCTGGCGCTGGCGATCACGAAACTTCATCGCGAGCACAGAATTCCTCTAACCCGCATCGTAGAGCTCTTCACCGCAGGCCCCGCCCGAGTCTTCGACCTCCGTGCCCGGGGCAGCTTGGCCAAAGGCAACCACGCCGACGTCACGATTTTCGATCCTAAAAAGCGCTGGACATTCGAAGCCGCCAAGTCGCGCTCGCTGTCGCACAACACGCCCTTCGACGGCTGGCAGTTCACGGGGAAGGTAGTAGCGACGGTGGTAGGCGGCAAGATCGTGTATAAAACGGAGTAGGTGGTCCACTGACTTCGGCAGCCAACCGCGTTAGCCGATAAGCAGTATCGGGAGTGGAGAGACCGCCAATTTGTTTGGCTAAGAGGCAAGTGTGGAGCAGTTGGATATCGGATACTCAGTTCCAATCGATCAATCGGCCGTTCAGATCTTGGCTTCTAAGGTAGGCCGGGAGTGGAAGAACCTCGCCGCAGCTCAAGACCGAGCCATTAGAGAACGTCGCAGGCTACAATCAGAGCTCTCGGAGTTCAATAGCGCCGACTCGAGTATTGTTGTGTTTGGTTCACTTGCTCGTGATGAGTTTACGCCGGGTAGCGACGTCGACTGGACATTGCTCGTTGACGGGTTTGCAGACCCTGCCCATTTCGACACGGCTCTTGAGATTAGGCGCCGTCTCAAGGATCTGGGGCACGAACCCCCGGGCCGTGAGGGCGTGTTTGGCAACATGGCTTTCAGCCACAACCTTATCCACCAAATCGGTGGAGAAGATGACTCGAACTCTAACACGACTCGCCGGATTCTGCTCCTCGTCGAATCGAAGGTGATCGGCCGCCGAGACGCTCACGAGCGAACTCTGCACAATATTCTTCACCGCTACCTAAACGAGGACCGTGGCTTGTGGTATGGTTCGGGCGAATTCAGGGTTCCGCGTTTTCTGCTGAATGATATTGTGCGGTATTGGCGGACTATGGCGGTGGATTTTGCGTATAAGCAGCGCACTCGCGGAAACGAAGGTTTCGCACTCCGAAATGTAAAGTTGCGTATTTCAAGAAAGCTCATTTTCCTCTCTGGCATGCTGGCTTCTTTTAGCTGCCATCTTAGCCTTACGCCCGAGGAAAGGAAGCTTTTCTACGGAACTAGGGCAGTACAGCCAGTCGTGGCCCACCTGCAAAAAACCTTGTCTTTGGCCCCCCTCGAGCTGATCGCAACGACGCTTCTGAACTTTGAGAATCTATGGGAGCCGGCTTCGGTGCTCTTCGATTCTTATGACGGCTTCATCGAGATCCTGGCGGACGAATCCCATCTTCCTGACGGCAAGACACCAAGGAAGCATCTTGACGAGCTCTCAGTAGAAGAATTGGAAAGCGACGCGGTTTTTCAAGAGGCACGAAATCTGAGCCATCGATTTCGCGATGCTGTTCATGATATTTTCCTAAGATCGAATACAGAGCTGTCTCGTCTTACAATTGAATACGGGGTGTTCTAGTGAGACCGATCGGGTTTTCTACAGGCGCAATCGCTTATGCAGATTTCAATCGGGCCTTGGATTTGTTGCGAGGCGAGGCCGTTACATGCGTCGAGCTGTCAGCCCTGCGATTCCCCGAAGCTCATCTTTTGCTGAGTTCTATTCGTGAACTCGACCTAACTAGGTATTCCTACGTATCGTTCCACGCCCCGAGTAGCTTCGACCCGGTGCAGGAGAAAGTGCTGGTAAATGACCTCCGGGAACATCTGCCAGCTCACTGGCCCATCATCTTGCACCCAGACACTATTCATGATCAAGGTCTTTGGAGGCAGTTTCGGTCGCAGCTGGCAATCGAGAATATGGATCAGCGCAAACTAGGAGGCAGGACTGTTGAGGAGCTGACCGATGTTTTCGCGGGGCTTCCCGAAGCCTCTTTCTGCTTTGATATCGGGCATGCTCGACAGTGCGATACCTCTATGACTGGTGCTTACAAGATGTTGAAGGCTTTTTCAGAGAGGCTCATACAAGTGCATGTAAGCGAGGTCAACAGCTCAAGTCAGCATGATCCAGTTTCGTATGCGGCGCAGATCTCTTTCCGGGAGGTTTCAGGTCTCATCCCGTCACGCATACCTCTAATTGTCGAAAGTAGGGTGAGCCCAGACGGACTTGGGAGAGAGATTCGTCGTGTCCTTGAATCCTTGCCCGAGCAGCCTCTCCTCGTACTGGTACCCGGTCGCAAGTATGTCAGCCATACGCTTGACATGGAACGCAACTCACCCTAGGATCCCCATCCTCTTCCCCACCCTCTTCAGCACTCCCAGCGCCTGCTCCAGCTCTTCTTTCGTGTGCGTCGCGGTCATGATGGTGCGGATGCGGGCTTTGCCTTCTGGCACCGTCGGAAACGCGATGCCGGTGCCGAGCACGCCCTCTTTGAACAGCTCGCGCGAAAAGTCCATGGTGAGCTTGCCGTCACCAATGATGATGGGCGTGATCGGAGTCTCGCTGGCGGGCGTGGCTTTGCCGCCGATGTCGAAGCCGAGCAGTCCCAGTTCTTTTTTCCAGAAGCGAGTGTTCTCCCAGAGTTTTTCCATGCGTTCGGGTTCGTTTTCCAAAACGTCGAAGGCCGCAATGCACGTCGCCGCCACCGACGGCGGATGCGACGTAGAAAACAGAAACGGCCGCGCCCGGTGATATAAAAAATCGATCAGATCGCGCGTCCCGCACACATATCCGCCTAAAGCGCCAATCGCTTTCGACAGCGTGCCCACCTGAATATCCACTCTCCCATGCATGCCAAAGTGATCGATCGATCCGCGCCCGTTGCGTCCGAGCACGCCGGACGCATGCGCGTCATCGACCATCATGATGGCGCGATACTTTTCTGCAAGGTCGCACAGCGCGGGCAGCGGGCCAATGTCGCCGTCCATGGAGAACACGCCGTCGCTGATCAGCAGCTTTTTGCCGGGCTCGTTCTGCACGCTGGCCAGTTGTTCTTCCGCGTGCGCGATGTCTTTGTGGCGGAAGACCAGAATCTTGGCCTTCGACAGCCTTGCCCCGTCGATGATCGAAGCGTGGTTCAGCGCGTCAGAAATGATGAAGTCGTCTTTGCCCAGAATTGCCGAGACCGTGCCCGCATTGGCGGCAAAGCCCGACTGAAAGACCACGCAGGCCTCGACATTTTTGAAGCGCGCAATCTTTTCTTCCAGCTCCATGTGAATCTGCATGGTGCCGGCGATGGTGCGCACCGCGCCCGATCCCACGCCGAGCCTGCGGGTCGCTTCCAGCGCGGCCTCGCGCAGCTTGGGATGCGTGGTCAAGCCCAGGTAATTGTTCGACGCCAGATTGATGATCTTCTTGCCGTCAAACGTGCAAACGGCCGCCTGCTCGTCTTCGAGCACACGAAGCTTGAAGTGCGTGCCCTTGGCCTTGAGCTCGTTGAGCTGGTCAGTAAGATAAGAGAGCGGATTGGTGCGGGTTGCGGTCGTCATGAATGCCTCAAAATCTTCGCCACGGATTCACACAGATTTTCACGGATCAAATATTTTCTCGTTTGTTTCTCGCTTGTCATCCTGAGCGCGTTCTTGGCGCGAAGGACCTATGCAGTTTCTCGCGCCCGGCAAGACACATAGGTTCTTCGCTTCGCTCAGAATGACAAGCCAGTCAGAACGACAAGCCAGTCAGAACGACAAGCCAGTCAGAACGACAAGCCAGTCAGAACGACAAAAATATCCTATGACAAGAAAATATCCGCGCAGTCCCGTGGCTCAAAAAACTATCGGATTGCCCGTCTCGATGCTGGCTTCGCACAGGCGCTTCATGGCTTCGAAGAATTCCTTTTCGCCCTGGGTGAGAATGTCGCTTGAACCCAGCACCAGATTGACCTCGCGCAAAAGCGCCGGCGACTGCTTTATCGGGATCCAGTCGCCGGTGTGCGTGCCGTCGTAAACGACCTTCTTTAACAGAATCGGAAACTTCGGTCCGGGATCGCCTTGCAGCCCCTTAAGAAAATCGCGCACATTCTTGGCGCGCACAATGTTGCCCAGAAACTCCGAAACCAGAAACCCTTCATGCTCGCACGATTCCTGCACCCAGCGATCATGCGCCTCCCACTCGTCGTCGTCGGGTTCGCCGCTCAGCGAAGGCGCGTTGGCTTCGTCCCACACCAGCTTAGCGGGAAACGGATGCGGCTTTTTCACTTTGCCGTCGCGGATGCAGGTGCATCGTACGTATGCGTCGAGACTCATGGTTGTTTGGGCGGCTCCCGGCTTCCGCTTGCCGGCTCCGGGAAAAATCACGCAACAACTTTGGCAAACGGCTTCCGGAGGCCGGACTGCGAAAGCCGGGAGCCTTTATTTCGTTCCGTTCGGATACACCAAAATCTTGCTTGCCTCACCGGTTTTCAGCCGCTCCATGGCGGTGCCGAAATCCTTCATCGCGATCCGGTCGGTAATCACGGGATGCAGATTCAGCTTCCCGCTCTTCAGCAGCGCCGTCATCTGATACCAGGTCTGGTACATGCGCCGGCCGTTGATGCCCTGGACGGTGATGCCTTTAAAAATAATGTCTTCGGAGAAATTGACCGCGATCGGTTTTGAGGTTAGGCCCAGAAGGGAAATTCGTCCACCACGCCGCACAATGTCGAAGGCGGTTCGAATCGAATCCGGGTGCCCGGCCATTTCGAGCACCACGTCAACGCCCAGGCCTCCGGTCTTTTCCATAATAATGGCGTTCACATTTTCCTTCGCGGGATTGAGCACGTAGTCGGCCTTCATCTCGCGCGCGATGCGAGCGCGATGCTCATTGACTTCGATGGCAAAAATCGAAGTCGCGCCCACCGCCCGGGCCACCGCAATCGAAAATAAACCAATCGGCCCGCATCCCGTGATGGCGACCGATTTGGCGGCAATCTCGCCGGCCAGCACCGTGTGCACGGCATTGCCCAGCGGATCGAGAATGGAGGCATATTCCAGCGGAATGGCCGGATCCAGCTTCCAGATATTCGATTCCGGAATGACCACGTATTCCGCGAACGCGCCGTTGGCATCCACGCCGATAATCTTCACGTTCTGGCAGATGTGCGCCTCCCCGGTGCGGCATTGCAGGCACTTACCGCAGGCCACATGCATTTCGGCGGAAACGAAATCGCCTTCTTTGACGCTGGTGACCTCATCGCCGAATGCGGCAACTTCCCCGCAGAATTCGTGCCCAGGGATCAGCGGGGGATGAATGCGGTTTTGCGCCCAGCGGTCCCAGTTATAAATGTGCAGATCGGTGCCGCAGATCGAGGCGACCTTTACCTTGACCAGCACGTCGGTGCGCCCGAACCCGGGAATCTTCACTTCGCGGATGTCCGCGCCGGCCGCTGCCTCCGGCTTGACTACCGCCAACATCGTTCCTTCTATTATTCCCCCAGCCATGATTGCCACCTATTAGAACCGCTCAATACTGAGTAAACCCAAAACGTATGATTCTAGCACCGCGCCGCGTTTTCTGGCCGAGGATGAACTCAGAATGGTTCCGTGGAATGCCGATCTCCGATTTTCGATTTTCAGTTGCCGATTGTTGATTGTTGATTTCTGATTTCTGATTGAAATGCCTCAGCTCCCGCGCGGCGGTTTTCAATCAACAATCACAAATCAACAATCAACAATTCTCGCCCGTGTCCGAACTCCCGAAGCTCCGAAACTTTGAAACCTGCTCCTCGGAACCTTGAAACCTTGAAACTTGCCCTTCTCGCTAAGTCGTTGAAAGTTGGTGTAAGTCGTTGAAAGTTGGTGTAAGTTGTTGAAAGTTGGTGTAAGTTGTTGATTCTTCGTAAAAACGCGTTTAAACGCGATATGGCGAACTTTAAGGAGCGTCTGTGTGGGGGAGGGGCGGTCGGGTCGTCCGCGTCGCTCTACGGGCCGTTGTTGGCCCAGCAATGGGCATTCTAGAAATCGACCGGACCGGCTTTTCCGCTTCCCCCGGCGCGAAGGGGTATTTTTTCTGTCCCAAAATGGGAATTAGCGGCAATAATGTACGTCAATATACTTACGTTATTGTACATTTATTGCATTATTACTACAACGGTGTACGTACAGCACCCTTAGCCGTATGTTCGCCTCAGCCACGATCTCCAGAACCAAGGACACGTCTTCATAGGCACGTTTTCCATAAATTTTCATAGACAAGTTTTCCATAAGAAAGCTGACCGCCGACCGAGAGCTCTTGCAAATTTGAACCACTACCTCTGAACCGCGCAAATCCACTCTGGCCATATTTGCATCTAAGAAGGGATGCGGGTATGCACCCAATCGCAGTTGAAGCCGGCTCATGGTATTTGCGCCATTCTGGTTTGCTTTTGTCTTCTAGCCGAAATGGCATTGGCGTCTCCAGTCGCTGTCCGTTACAAGCAGGGACTGCTTCACGGCTTTCTTGTGCTCAGCACTTTGGAGGGCGTTGCCATCGCGCAAGGCGAAGTCTCCCAGGTAGCTCGCGGCGACCGGGTAACCAGCCATTTGGTCTTTCACTTCAAAGACGGTTCTGAGCAGGTAGAGACCACCGTCTATTCCCAACGCGGATATTTTCGCCTGATCAGCTATCACCTTCTGCAAAAGGGCCCTGCGTTCAAAAATCCGACCGAAGTCTATATCGTGACCTCAACCGGCGAGGTTACGATTCATTCCACTGACGACAAAGGCAAGGAAAAAGACTCGAGCCAGCATATTGCGCTGCCCGCGGATTTGGCGAATGGGATGGTACCGACGCTGCTGACGAACTTACCGCCGGGAACACAGCAGATCGAACTCCCCATGCTGGTGGCGACGCCCAAGCCGCGTGTCGTAACCCTGAAGATAGCTCCGGCAGGCACAGATCGTTTTACGTTGGGCGGTGCGACTCGCGAAGCCACTCACTACGTCATAAAAGTCGATGTCGGAGGCGTGGCCGGGGCGGTGGCGCCAATGGTCGGCAAGCAACCGCCGGACGACCATGTATGGATCCTTGGTGGCGAGGCTCCGGTATTCGTGAAATCTGAAATGTCGTCCTATGAAGACGGTCCGATGTGGCGGGTTGAACTGACTTCACCCGCCTGGCCACGTGAGGCGGCGCACGATCCGCGATAACTGTTTCGCACCTGAATCGGCTTCGGTTTACAATCAGCCGGCATGCCTCCATTTTTCAGACAGATTCGAGCATGGGGAACTCCGATTGCCCTGTTCTCGGCAGTGCTGTGCAGCGCGGCCCAGCAGCACACCAGTGACCCTCACGCCGAGTTCACCCGCCGACTCGTCGCCGCGGCCATCGAGCGCACCCATCACCACGTTCGCTACGAGCCGGCCTATGTGCGGATTCCTTATCCCAATGGAGATGTGCCCGCCGACACCGGCGTCTGCACCGATGAGATCATTCGCTCGTATCGCGCTGTCGGCGTCGATTTGCAGAAGGAAGTCCACGAAGACATGCTGAAGAATTTTGCGGCCTATTCGAACCAGCAGCGTTGGAAACTAAATCATCCAGACTCTAACATCGACCACCGCCGCGTCCCCAATCTCATGGTCTTCTTCCAGCGCAAAGGGGAATCGTTGCCGGCCACGCAGCGTGCCGATGATTACGCTCCCGGCGACCTGGTTACCTGGGATCTGGGCGGCGGGGTGCCGCACATCGGCATCGTTGTAGATCAGACGATGGGTACCCGCTACCTGGTGGTGCACAACATCGGCGAAGGCCCAAAGATCGAAGATGTTCTGTTCAACTGGAAGGTCACCGGCCACTACCGCTATTACGGGCCGAACTAACTGGCGCGTCCCCAGCCCTGGACTGGTTCCCATTTCGTAACAAAAATGTGAAAGACCTTGCGCTCCCGGCTTCTTGTAGTAATATGTCACTCCGCGTGATCGAGGGGGACGCGCAAGGAGGTCTTTCATGGCCACGAATGTCCAATCCATCAATGCTCCGGAACCGAAGTCCAATTCCACGAGTTCAACCGAGTTCGAGCGCACCCAAGACGAATTTGAGCTGATGCTTCGTTACACCCTTTCCGAAGGTCTTGACGTCGATGACAAGACGCAGGCCCTCATTGCCCAGGTGCAGCAGGGTTTGGACCGCGGACAACCGCCGGTTGGCTTCGACACGCTGATGCAGGCGCATCTCGCGCTCTCGAAAATCATCGCTCCCGCGACGCCGCTTTCGCTGGAGGCGACCGAACCTGCGCCCGGCTGGCTGGGATCGTTAAAGCGGCCGCCGCTGGTGTACGCCATGATTATCATCGCCGCGATTTCGGTGTTCGGGTTCGTGGTTACCAACATTTGGGTCGCCCGTTCGGATAACCGGAGTACCGCGGTTGGGCTCGCGGCTACCAATCCCGGGGTCGCCCGTTCGTATGACGAAATACCGGAAAAGCTCAATTGGATGTTTGCTGCCGCACTGGGTGCAGTTTTCTATGTGCTGTTCACAGCGCACGGTTATGTCAAAGATCGAACCTTCGACCCGCGATACAACTCCCTGTATGTGATTCGCTTTGTTCTGGGAGTCTTATCCGGACTGATTTTGGCGATTGTGTTGCAGAAGTGGTTCCCGGGCAGTAGCACTGGCACGGCGAGCGCTGGCACGGGTAATGCCAACAGTGGCCCGGATATCCGCATTCTGGGGCCGGCCGTCATCGCACTGCTTGGAGGCTTTTCCACCGAAGCGGTCTACCAGATTCTGCAACGGATGGTCGAGATTTTGCTGGCCGCGGTTCGCGGCGACGATTCCGACAGCGCCAAGGCGAAAGCCTCGCAACAGGCTAGTTCAGAACTGCTGACTCTGGCGGATGATTCCGACATGCCTGCGGCGTTGAAATCCAAGGCGATTGCGGCCGCAAAGAAGCTCACCGCTTAATGGTCGCAGAGTCTTGATCGGAGCTGGGGATTTCACTAGGCCCGCGGCTGGCCCTTATTGGAGGAGGGAGCGACAGTTTTGTATTCCTCGGACTTCCCCCGAGGAATGCTCAGCGTCTTCCACTCGCTCGAGCGCAGATGCTTCGCCAGGAAAACGATCTGCCCGATGTGCTGCGCGTAATGCGCGATCTGCCGGTTGATGGCCTGCAGCGCGGTATGCGGCTCGCCGCGAATCGTCACCGCGCGCATCACGTCCTCCGGCTGCAACGGATCGATCGCCGCAAACACGCACGCCCAGCCTTCTTCCCACCACTTCAGAACATCGGCTCGCGTGGTCGCCGGAGTAAGCTCAAACTCGCGATCGCGAAAACGGTCGGGCTTTTCTCCATCGGAGGTGAGAAAGTCCGTAAAGCGAGAGCGCATATTCCCCGCCAGATGCTTGACCAGAACTGCGACCGAATTGGCCTCAGGATCGAGCCTGACAAAAAAATCTTCATCGCTGAGTTGGCTCATCGCCGCTTCGCCCATGCGTTTATGCCCGCTCATCTGCCGGCGGGCTTCCTCGAGATAATGAGTTGCCGCATCCATTGCCATGGTTAAGTCCTCACATCTTAGTTAGGGGAATCTTACGGAGAATCTCCCGCTATTTCTTTCCTGCCCTACACACAAAATTTGCAGCATCGTTGGTGTCGCCGCTGCCTTTGTACTTTGCCGCTTGGGGATATGGGCAAAGCGGGCGCGTCATTACAATGTGCTGTCGATCATTCGCCGCATGCTTCGAGGCGATGATCGTGGATGGCGCCTCGCCTTTTTCCACCCATTGTTCGAGCGCCGCATTCATGTTGTGTTGAGGATCCCCCGCGCTGCCGACGCCTTTGAATGAATCCGGCCCGGGACCGCCGCCACAGTGCTGCACCCCAGGCAGCATGTAGAGGCGAACGAAAGAGTCGGCATCGTGCCCCATCTTCTTGCGGACATTCTCGTAATAGTTGACGGTGCTGGGCGCCGGAATGGCCGGATCATTCCACCCGTGATACAAAATCAACTTTCCGCCTCGAGCCTTGAACGGCTTGAGGTCAAGATCCACCGCGTCCAGCGCCTTTGCGGTTTTTTCCTCTGCCAGCGGCAGCCCGGAATCGAGCATGAATGTCTTGTAGTCCCACTCGGGCTTCTCATAAACCATATTCGCCCAGTACCCCCTGGTAATGAAAGCCATAGCACTCTTTGCGGGAGCCGGCCCAGTGATCCACAGACCCCATCCGCCGGATCCGTCTTCGGCTCCCGGCAAAAAGCCGGGAAAGACTTCTTTCCCGCGTGAGTCGTGCAGCCCGGCATAGATTTTCCTGAGCGCGTCGGCCTGCGGCTTGGTCAGGCATTGATCGGAATCCTCTCCCGAGTGGCATGCGATCGTCGCCGGATCGAAATGGCAAAGCCGCGGATCGTTCAGAATGCCATCGCGTACTCCATCCTTCTCGTCGCAGGCCGCCTGCACCGCGGAGGCGATCTTCGTAATCTTCGCGGGTGGAATGAAACTCGCCGGGTCGACCGTCAGCGCTTGCGTGTCGATCGCGGCCAAGGCCTGAAGATGAGTCCAATCATTCGCCGGCGCCCCTGCGAGAATTCCGTCATAGTCTTCGGGATAGCGTTGCACCTCCATCAGCGCCTCGCGGCCGCCATCGGAGCATCCGTCAAAATACGAGCGCTGCGCCGCTTTGCCGTAGAACTCGTGAACCAGCGCCTTGGCGACCCGCGTCATCTCGTGAATGCCGCGATGGCCGAAGTCGATCACTTTTTCCGGATGGCCGAGCGCCCAGCGCGCATCTGCGGGTGAGCCCGTGTGTCCCGCGTCGGTAGCAGTTGAGGCGTAGCCAGCCATCACCGCCATCCCCAGCGAACCATCGTCGATCTGGCCGGCGAATCCGCCGTTGCCGATGCCTTGCAGCTTGCCATTCCATCCCGAGACGGGCAGCCAGACTTCCAGCTTGATGTCGGAGTCAGCCGTAGGTTTTGCTTCCGCGACCACGCGGCAAAACGCCGGGAGCATCTTGTAGAAAGCCGACAGATCGGCCCCGGTGAACGGCGCGCGAGGGCCAACGAACGTTCCGGCGGCGACCGTTTGTGCCAGCGTGATCGTAGTCTTGTCAATGGCGAGGCCGGCGAGTTTCTCACAGGAATCGGCGGAGAAAGCGAGAATGCTCGAGGTCAGCCCGAGGCAAATTACACACAGAGTGGTTTTCATAGGAGTGCGGTTCCCCTGTGATCAAGCTCAGACGTTACTGGTAGGCGCCGGGATGATCGGATAGGGAGCGACTGGCCCCGCCGGACGTACATCCAGTTCCAGTTCAAATCCGCCCACCCACCGGGCGAGCACGTTGTACAGCAGAGCTCCAATGGCTCCCAGGACGAATCCCATCACCCCGTAGAGAACCGGCATCGTCAGCGCCAACACCACGCCGACCATGCCGGCGAACGGGACTTTTTCCTGACCGGCAAATGTTCCCATAAAGCCGATCAATAAGAACATGGGAGCAAGGAGCAAGCCCAAACATCCGTACAACAATCCCATGATTTTCGCCACGGACATGACGCCCACTGACTTGAGGATATGCATAGTCGGTTCCGTTTCGCGTCAAGATGATAACAGGCGGGTTCAGAGCCATTTCGCTTCGTCTCCCATCGAATCGAGTTTCCGTGAACCCCCAAGCTGCGCTGTAAGAAATCATGAAATGCGAATAACTGAAGCAGTTCGCCTCGGGTTCTCACAGGAAAGGCCGCTCTTGTCGAAGAGAAATCATGCAAAGTTTTGCAGATTTCTGTTGACACTTTATTAATACTGCCGCAATATCTTGGGTTAGAAGATCTTCTCCTACTACAAGTAGGGTTGGTCTTGTGAGTTCGGGCCCCCTTCAACCTTTGCAAGGGAAAATCGTTCACGGAGGATCCTTCATGGCAACGAAGAAGAAGGCAAAAAAGAAGAAACACTAACCGCCAGCGAGGGCGAACCTCGCGTCTCACGATTTTTCACAGGCCTCTTAAGGGAAGCACCTCTTAGGGGGCTTTTCCGTTTTGCGCAGTCAGCCAATCAGCCAGCACGGGAGACTCTGGTTCGGGGATGATTGGGCGCCGCTTTGGTTGCGCCTATCTGGCGTTTGCCGATCTGGCGTTGAGCAGGGCCAGGTGTCGCTTCGCGGGTTCGGAGGCCGGGTTAAGTTGCAGTTCTGCCTCGAACTCCCTGATCGCTTCGTCAAATCGGCGCTGATCTTCCAAAGCCATGCCGAGGCTGGCGTGCTGGTCGGGCTCCGAGGGGGCCAGTTCGATGGCTTTGCGGGATTCAGCTTCCGCCTCGGCATATTGCGCTTTGTCCAGATACACCACGCCGAGCCAGAAGTGAGCCAATCGCATCTCTGGATGCAGTTGGCGGGCGCGCAGCAGAGCCGCCAGCGCACCGTCGTAGTCGTGGAAAGTCCAGCGAAGGTTCCCCACGCGGACCAGCGTGGCATAATCGTCGGGATCTTCCTGGAGCATGCGCTCGCCAAGCTGAAGGACTGCCTGGAGATGATGGTCGTGCTCTTCTTCAACGGCCAGACGACGGAGTGCGGACGAATTGTGCGGCGCCACCTCGAGACAGTGCGTGAAAAGCTCCCGGTTACTCGACCAGAAGCGCGCCTGCTGCACGGTTATCCCGCCCAACACGCCGGCTATCACCAGAACCGGAACAAGTTGCGCGATGGGGACCCCACTTAACTTAGGGCCGTCAGGGATTGCGTAGCGAGCGGCCAGCGCCATCAAGATCGCCATTCCGGCGGAGGGAAGGTAGAGATAACGATCGTGGACGAGTTCATCCCCGGGGAATGAGGCAATGGCGGCGAGGGGTGGAATAAGCGGCAGCAGCAGAAAAACCGCGCCGAAAGTGACGGACGCTTTACGCCGCGACCACAGCCACAGTCCGGCGAGAAGGACCAGCGAGGCCAACAACGGCCAGACAAAGTTTTCCATGCCGAGCTGTTCGGTGAAGCGCAACGGATAGAACACGCTCATGGGGAGCGGCCACAACAGCTTGCGCAAATAGAACCACAAAGCCGCAGGCTGGGAGAGCAGGATGGTGGCTGCGGAGACATGATTGATCTCGGAGGGTGCAAAGCCCTGGAGCGCCGCGTAACGCGCTCCCAGGTAGAGCAGCGACACCACGACATACGGGAGCGTGACCAGCAGGGCGTGCTTCCATCGCTTCTGATGAGCCCGCTGCCACTCCAGGAAGAAAATCAGGCCGCAGAGCACAATTCCCGTTTCCTTGGACAAGATCGACAAGGCAAAGGCAGCTAGCGACCAGGCCAGCCATTTGCGCCTGCCCGCGTCCCGCCAGCGCAGGTAGCACAGCAGCGACAGCAGGAAAAACAAGGCAAACTCCGGCTCGGTGACTCCGGAAATCCAGGCCACCGATTCGACGTGCAGGGGATGGACGGCAAACAGCAGCGCTGCAAAACCAGCTGCTATGCGGTCCTTGAGCAGCCGGGCGCACACCCAATACAGTGCCAGAGTCACCAGAGCGTGGAGCAGGATCACGGTGACATGCCAGCCCGCAGGCTGCTCCCCGAACCATTGTTCGTTGGCCCGCAGCCAAACCAGAAAAAGGGGTCTGTAGTAGTTGCTATGGAATTGGTTGTAACGTTGGTTCCAGACGTCGTGCAAGAAATAGCCAGGCAGTCGGCTCCAAGAGTCCAGCGCGGGGTTACCGACAATCTGGTCCTGGTCATCATAGACAAACGGATAATGAATCACGCCGACGAACACGGCGACGGCCATGGCAACCGCGAACCACGGGATCAGGCGTACCAGCCACCCGGCCGGAGCGTCCGCTGAGGCCCGGGAGCGCTCGGAAGGAGGCGATTGCACATGCCCCGGAGACTGTAACCCCTGCCCGCGTCGCTTCCGGCTCGGGGATGAGGGAACAGTTTTGGGCACGTTTCTACACGCCTTCCAGATCTTTGACGACAAAATCGAGACCGGTCGCTTGCGGGTAGTGGTGCAGTGTAAGAAAGATTTGTATCAGGGCACGCCTTCGAGGCGTGCCGTAAGAGCACGGTAGAGGATCGAATCGGCTTCAGCCGCTGCGGCCGCGCGGGCAGGGCACAGCGGCTAAAGCCTTTTTCCACGCAGCCGTTTCACGGCATCGCTGAAGCGAAGCCCTGATACGAACCCTCGGACGCAAACTGCACCACTACCCGCTTGCGGATCGCGGGCGAACCGGACCCGACATAATCGCAGTATATTCAACTTTGTGTCCAGCACATCGCCGGTGCTGAGTCCGGTGGCGCACTTGCCGGGACCAGCCGGAGTGCTCGTCGTAGTGGCTGACGGCCAGTGGCTGCGAAATTTCTCCAATTCGACGGCGCGGCTGTGTGTCACAATAAGCTAAAGCAGGCCGATGCCGAGAAAGAAAAAGAGCGCCGGAAAGACCCAGGCGGATGAGATCTTCATCCCGGACAAACTCTACTTCCGCATCGGAGAAGTCGCTACTCTCTGCCACCTGCCGGCTTACGTGCTGCGTTTCTGGGAGTCGGAATTTCCGCAACTGAAGCCGGTGAAGTCGAGCACCGGACAGCGTATGTACCGCAAGCGCGACGTCGAGAGCGTGCTCCGCATCAAGCAACTGCTGTACGAGCAGGGATTTACTATTTCCGGCGCCCGCCAGCAAATGCGCGCAGAGACGAAGTCGGACAAGACGCAAGCGGCGATTCCATTCCCCACGCAGTCCGCGCCAGAGATTCAGCACATCCGCCAGGGCTTGCGGGAAATTTTGGATCTGCTCTCGGCCCGCCGCACCGGATAAGCAGATCATCGAAAGCTGATCAGAGTTTTCCCCCACTTCGGTAACCCTCGAACCACTTCCATGCCTCGGCGATTCCGCTTATGCTGATAGTGATCGCGGCGAGCCGCAATCACCTTCCGTATGGAATCACTTCGACTGTATGGATTTGCCGTGGCCGGGGGCGTTGCCGTGCTTGGCGCCTACGCGCTGCTGCGGCGCAAACCGAAGACTGCGGATGAACTGGAGCGCGAACGCCGCGCCTGGCTCGAGGGCAGCGGCCGCATCACCGATGGCACCGTGATCGATGTGCAGGAACTGGAAGCGGCCAAGGATCATCACGCCGCCATCATGCTCATCTACAAATACGATGTGGCCGGCGTTTCCTACGAGTGCTCGCAAGACGTGACCTACCTGCGCCACTGGATCAACCTGCACTCCTGCCGGCTGGGCCTGCACACTTCGGTGAAGTACGATCCGCTGAATCCCGGCAACTCGCTGGTGGTGTCGGAAAATTGGATGGGGTTGCGCCAGTAGGGTAGTCCAAAAGCTTGTCTTGAGGAAAGCGTTCATTGCCCGACGAAGGACCTATGCCACTGGCCGGCAGTTACATAGGTCCTTCGCTTCGCTCAGGATGACAAAATGCTAACGTTCAATCCAGTCCCCTACGCTCTCTTGATACCAGTCCCCTACGCCTTTTGATACCAGTCGGCTACGCTCTTTTGATACCAGTCGGCTACGCTCTCTTGATAAATTTCAGCGACGCCGAATTCATGCAGTAGCGCAGGTGCGTGGGCGGCGGACCGTCATCGAAAACGTGGCCCAGATGCGCATCGCATTCCGTGCACGCCACCGCCAGCCGCACCATGCCCAGGCTCAGGTCGCGAATCTCCTGAATATTTTCGGGAGCGATCGGCTGCCAGAAGCTTGGCCAGCCCGTGCCGGAATCGAATTTGGTCGCCGAATCGAACAGCGCATTGTCGCAGCAGATGCAGCGGTACAAGCCCTTGTCGTGGACGTTCCAGTATTGTCCGGAAAACGCCATCTCGGTATCCGCATTGCGCGTAATGTTGTAGGCGTTCGAAGAGAGTTGCTGCTTCCACTCATCGGCGGTCTTCTCCACTTTCGGAATGCGGGCTTTCTTCAACCGAACTCCATCGTCTGAGAACTGAACCACGGTGACTTGCTTGGGCTCTCCCGGAGTCATCGGCGCGGCATGAAGAATTGACGGCGTTCTCCATTGCCACAGGGCGAGGCCTCCGATGGTTGCGGCCGCACTGGCAAGAAACACGCGGCGACGAACATCTACCGTTTTATCCTGCGCTGGGCTTGAATTTTCTGCGGCGTCTTGCGACTTGTCATTTTGCGACTGGCCATTGAAATCGAACATACTCGTTCTCCGTATCGAAACTATTTTTCTACGTACTGCTCGGGAAACTCCTGGCGCAGATGCTCCACCTTGGGCGCGTCATTGATCACGATATACGGCTGCGCGGGGTGCAGTTCCGCGTAATTCTGGTGATACGCTTCCGCCGGATAGAAAGCCTGGAGCGGCGCAACCTGCGTCACAATTTTGTGGCGAAACACTTTAGCGGCGTCCAACTGCGCGATGTAGGCTTCGGCAATGCGCTTCTGCTCATCACTATTATAAAAAATCGCCGATCGATATTGCGTTCCTTCGTCCGGACCCTGGTAGTTCAGTTCGGTGGGATCGTGCGCTACGGAAAAGAAAATGCGCAACAGTTCCCCGTAGGTGATCTGCGAAGGATCATAAACAATCTGCACCGACTCGGCGTGACCAGTTCGCCCGCCGCTGACGGTTTCGTAATCTGCGGTCTTGGCCGATCCGCCCGAATAACCCGAAGTCGCGCTGATCACGCCCTTCACGTGCTGAAAGACGGCCTGAATCCCCCAGAAGCATCCGCCGGAAACGACCGTCATTTGCTTGCCCGGAGCCGACGCCCGCGGCGCATCGACCGCCGGTGCGGGAACCGGCGCCGCTGGATTGGCCTTCGCGCTGCAGGCAGCTCCCAGCATTGCCGCCAAAAAAACCGCCGCAAAACGCATCGATTGGAATGATGTCATGGAATTTCTCCTAAGCAATCCCTCTGAATAAGTACGAATCCGGTAGTCTGACAGATTGGACTTGCTCCCGTCAGAAAAGTTTCAAGGTCAGTTCGCTGGGTGAGGATCTTCGAGAACAAGATAAATCTCCGAAACTAAACATCGCATACTCCGTGACCATCCGGGTAACTGCGTGGCCGCGATTTCCGCTTGCTTTTTCGCCTTCCATTCGCCAATAATCGTGCCATGGCCATCACACGCAGACAGCGCGAAGTCTATGACTTCATTTCCCGCTTCGTCACCGAGCACGGCTACTCGCCGTCGTTCGAAGAAATCGGGCAGGGACTGAAGCTGAATTCGCTTGCCACCGTTCACAAACACATCACCAATCTGGAAAAGAAAGGCCTGCTCACGCGCGACTACAACCGCAGCCGCTCCATCGATCTGCTGCCGCCCAAAGGAAAGCTGAAGCAGTCGATGAGCGTGAACACGGGCTTAGTACTGCCGCTGCTGGGCCGCATTGCCGCCGGCCAGCCCATCGAGGCCATCGAGAATCCCGAAACCATCTCTCTCGCGGACTTCGTGCGCTCCAAGGAAGTCTTCGTGCTGGAAGTGCGCGGCAATTCCATGCAGGACGAAGCCATTCTCGACGGCGACTACGTGCTCGTAGAAAAAGCCCGCACCGCCCACAACGGCGACATCGTAGTAGCCCTGGTCGATCAAAGCGACGCCACGCTAAAGCGCTTCTACCGCGAAGGCGAAAACATCCGCCTGCAACCCTCGAACGCAGCCATGAAGCCGATCATCGTGCCGGCGGCGACAGTGGACGTGCAGGGAAGAGTGATTGGGGTGCTGAGGAAATATTAGAGGCGAGCTTTCAGCCGTCAGCTTTCAGCCAACGACATTAACCGTGCTCCAGCCCTTGCAGTCGGAAGGCTGAGAGCTTTGCAAATCAATTCACCTGAATGCCCAGGTCAACCTCAGTCTCTACGGCTACCGGCTGTCCATCCTTTTCGGCCGGTCGGAATCGGTATTGTTGGGCACACTTCAGTGCTGGCTCATCAAGGTCGTAGCCGATCGGCTTCGTTATGTGAACATTTCTGGGAATGCCCCGTTCGTCTACGACCAACTTCAGCCGCGCCGCTGCATGAAGCTTTGCGCTGGCCGCACTCTCGCTGGGCGCGAGAGACGGCGCATAGATAATATTAGGACCGTTCAAATTGCCACGAATAGGGGCACACTCCCCGGCCCTCGGCTGGCTTGGGCAGCCTTCGGCGACCGTTTCACCGCTCCCGGGCGCAGCAGCCAGTCCTGGAATCAATCGAAACTCGGAGGAAAAACGGCAAATGCCCTTTCCGCCGCTGCCGGCGTTTCGGAGGCACGGCTTCCAGTAATCGGGAACCAGATTCACCAGTTCCTCGTGCGCCGTGATAAACAATTTCTCCATCGCGGCATCGGCCTGCCCCGGAGTAAGGTTGGTGGGTCCAAGATCGGCTTCGATCTTCAGCTTGCGCTTGTCGTCCTCGCTCTCCGGCAGAAATTGGAACTCCCTTTCCTCGAAGTGGATCACCAGCTGCCGCTCCGCTTCGATTGTCAGGTGTCCATGCCAGACATACAGGCCCTTGACAAAGATTATGCCATCGCTGGTCCAGTCGCCGACGGTCACGTTGCCCTTGGGCGCGCCCGCCGAGTCGTATTGCAAGTGATCTCCGGAGTAAAACCCGCGCAACACGAAAGTCTTGCCGCGGTATTCGTCTCGAAGATGCCGCTCCGCTTCGGATTCGCAATAGGCCGGAATGGCCGAGGTTAAAACGGCTGCGAGGATGATCCAGAGGCCGCAGGTTCTGCGCATGCGAGGGATTATACTTCTGCCCGGTCGAACGCAAAACAAAAACGCCCGACGGTCATCCGGGCGTTCCGATCTGCAAACATCTGAAGGCTGATGCTGACCGCTGACGGCTTCCTCAGTACATGTGAAAACTCACTTCCACCGCAATCTCCGCGGCGATTGGTTGACCATCCTTTTCCGCCGGTTTGAATCGCCATTTCTCCACGCATTTCAGGGCCTGCTCATTCAGGCCGTAGCCCAAAGGCTTCGTGATGTGAATGTTCTTGGGGAGTCCTTGTTCGTCCACTACGAACTTCAGCATCGCGACTCCCTGAAACTTCGCCTTGCGCGCACTCTCGCTGAATTCGCAAGCAGGTTCGTAGATAGGCCTCGGAATGTCCCCTCTGCCGTGCGCTGGCGGACATTCACCGGCCAAGGGCTGGCTCGCGCAGCCTTCCGCAACATTTTCCGCGCTTGCCGGCAAAGCAGCCACTCCTGGAATCGACTGAAACTCGGCGGAAAAACGGCACGCGCGGTGTCCGCCACCGCCCGCCGCGCCGCTGCCCGCCGTTCGTACGCACGGTTTCCAATAGTCGGGAACCATGCTCGCCAGTTCTTCATGATCGGTAAGGAAGACCTTAGACAGTGCCATCTCAGCCTGATCCAATCCAGGGCTCGCAGACCCGAGGTCGGCATCGATCTTCAGCTTGCGCCGGTCGTCTTTTTCTTCCGGAGCGAACTGGAACTCTGTGGCGTCATAATGAATCACCAGCCGCCGCTCGGCCTCGATCATCAGGTGGCCATGAGAAACGCGGATCTCCTTGACCACAACGAAACCATCGTCAGTCCAGTCGCCGATAACCGCATCGCCCTTGGGCGCGCCCGCCGAGTCGTATTGCAAGCGATCTCCGGAATAGAAGCCGCGCAACACAAAAGTCTTGCCGAGGGATTTGTCGCGAAGATGCTGGTCGACTTCGGACGATCCGCAATAAGCCGGAATTGCCAACGCGAGAATTCCTGCCGCGGCGATGCGAAGGTTCCAGGTTCTGCGCATTTCACGGATTATACTTCCGGTCCGCGAGAGCAAACAAAAACGCCCAGGACTTGCCCGGGCGTTTTTGCTGAAAGCTGAGAGCTGACGGCTGAAAGCTGTTAGATATGCTTGTTCAGCGCCTGGCTGATCACGTCTTTGGGCTTATAGCCCACCAGCTGCTCCACGACCTGGCCGCCTTTGAACACCAGCAGCGTCGGGATGCCGGTCACTCGATAACGCAGGGGCGTGGCATTGTTCGAGTCCACATCCATCTTGCCGATCTTAACCTTACCCTCGAAATCTTTCGCCAGTTCTTCGACGATGGGCGCGATCGCGCGGCAAGGGCCGCACCACGTTGCCCAGAAATCCACCAGAACGGGCTTGTCCGATTTCAAAACATCCTGGTCGAAGTTTGCATCTGTTACTTCGACGATTCCGTTGCCTGCCATTTTCTTCTCCTCGTTTTGCGTCGCCCTCGAACCCTTCAACTAAATCGTTTCGGACGCGCCTTGAATGAATGTTTCCCACCAAGGGATCCAACTCTCTATCGTAACACTGCCTTTTGATGCCTTGAGACCTGGAAAGGTCGCAAACCCAAAGTCTGTTGCCGATTATGGGGCGCGCAGGAGGCGGAAACCGTCGCCAGACCCAGCCAGGGATCAGAACGCAAACTTCAGGGCGAACTGCATCAATCGCGGCGCGGCCGCACTCACCACCTGCCCAAAGGTGGTTCCGTTGATATTGCCGTTCACCGCGGCCGCCCCATAGAACTGAGCATGATTAAAGGTGTTAAAGGTTTCCATGCGAAGCTCGACCACCTTCGATTCCGACAGCCGAATTTCCTTGTGCAGAGCGATATCGTAGTTGTCGATGCCCGGTCCGGAGAAGAATCGCCGTGGTGCGTTTCCCGGTTCTCCCAGAGGCTGCAGGGAAAAAAGGCTGGTATTGAAATAGGGCTGACCGTTTCGCGGATTCCGGTTCAAATTGAGCGGACCCGCGGTGAACTGCGGTTCATCGACTCCGAAATTGTTCACCCCGTTCGGTTCTGCCCCCAGCAGCGAATTATCTCCATAATTGAAAAGCGTCACCGGAAAGCCGCTGCTGAAGCGGGTCACTCCAGAAACCGTCCATGCTTTCGTCAACCCGTTCGCCTTTCCGAACAGGCGATCAAACGGAAGCTCGTAGCTGTAACTCACCACGAAGTTATGGCGCACATCGAACGCCGAAAGCGCCCGGCTCAGCGCCGGATTCGCCGGATTCACTTCCTCGCCCAGGTTCGACGACTGATCGAGCGACTTGCTGTAGGTGTATCCGGCGAACAACTGCAAGCGGCCGCTGGCATGACGCACGCTGACCTGCAACGCGTTGTAGTTCGAGTTGCCGATCGAGGACTGATCGGTGTCGCTGCCGAAATTCGATCCCAGCGGCCCGCGCGTGCCATTGATCGGCCCCGACGTCGTGTGATAGATGTTGCTTTCGCCAAAAGGCCCGCAACTGGGCGATGACGGAAGCAGCTCATTGTTTATCGCCAGACACAATGCCGGGTTCCCTGGATTTGCCTCCACCAGCACCAGCAGTCGATGCGCCTGCGTCCCCACATAACTCACGTTCAGCAGCGTATTCTCGGAAATCTGCCGCTCCAGCGAAAGCGTGTATTCCTCAGTGTAGGGAATCCGGTTCGTGACCGGATATCCCGGAATGCCGCTGATGGGCTCGTACTGCGACCAGTTCACATTGGCATCGGGATGACTCGCCGAAGAATTCAACGGCGCCAGACTCACCGGAAAATACTGACCCAGGTTTTGCCCGCTCGAGGCCGTAATAAACGGATTGTTAAACAGCGGCGGCGCCGGACTGCTGTAGGTGGTTCCATACGGCGCATTCGCGGCCAGCACGCCAATGGTCAGCGCTTCGATCGCGGTATAGAACATTCCAAAGCCGCCGCGGATGCTGGTCTTTCCCGGTCCACCAAAAATCTTGCCCGCTAAAGAATCCGCATCGCCCGAGGGCGAGAACGCAAACCCGAAACGCGGAGCGAACTCATCGCCCGGGGGCGCCAGGGTCCGCCGTACTCCCGGATCGGTGGGATAAAGAATCCCCGCGGGCGCACCCGGAAACACTACCGATTGGCGCCCCGGCACGAGCGTGGAAATCTGGTTGTACTTTTCATACCACGGTTCGATCCGGTCCCAGCGCAGTCCATAATTCAGCGTCAGCGTCGAACTCGCATGCCAGCTGTCCTGCGCATACAAGCCGGCATACTTGTTGCGGCCGTAAAACGGATTCAACTGGCTCTGGTTGTACTGGCTCGGAATTCCCAGCAGAAAGTCGGCAAAGTCCAATCCGGTTTCGCTGCCCGAAACCAGAAAACTCCCGTTGAACTGCGCGATGGCGTTGGTGTTGACCTGATCGTAGTGAGCTTCCGCGCCGATTTTGAGAGTGTGGCTGCGAATCACTTTCAAGAAATTATCCAGCGCCTGATAGGTGTTGTTGACTTGAGTCAGTTCGTTGGTATTGGTGCCGATGGAAAAATTGTTGAAGACAATGTTCTCCACGCCCTCGGTTTGCGGCGCAAGGGTGACGATACTGGGTTGCCCCGATGCCGTGAGAAATCCCTGCGATGCCAGGCTCACGCCCAACCCTCCCTGCGGTTTACCCAGCACCGTGCGGTCGCGCAGATAGCTCAAGTGCAGCTCATTCACCGCATTCGAGCCCAGCGTCTTCAGATCGCTCAGGCCCAGCAACTGCGCCCGGCCGACATTCTTCGCGCCGAATCCCGGAACGTTTGAGCCGCCCTGCGCCACCGGATAAGGATTCTCCTGCGAAAAGTCGTCAAGAAAGTAATACGCCGAAAGCATTCCCCAGCGGGTGTTCGCATCCAGCCGGTACGATCCTTTGTCGTCCCGCAGGGTTGAGTTGTACGCGGAAGTCGAAAACGTTCCGTCAGGATTGTTCGGCGCAGGAATGTATTGCAGCAGCTTCGTCGCCGGGCCCGACCACGCCGACTGCGGAATCGCCAGCGTCGGCAGAACGCACTGCGCAGTCGAACTACAGGAACTTCCATAAGTCGCGGAAGGATTCGACAACTCCGTCTCACCCTGCGAAAAATAATACGGCTCTCCGGCGGTGACCGGATATTCCAGCTGATTGGAAAGCACGCCCGCCCAGTAGGGCCCGCTCACCTGCGTGGGAACAATATTGCCATTTGCATTCGTGGTCGTGAACAGGCCAGCCAGCCCCGCGAGATTTCCCTGACGGTTCTGCGACGACGGCACCGGAATCTCTCCCGTATCAACTCCCTGGGTCAGCCGCGTTCCCTGATAGTCGGTAAAAAAGAAAATGCTGTTTCGGCGAATCGGCCCGCCAAACGTCGCCCCAAACTGGTTTTGGCCGAATGCGCCCCGCGTGGGAGAGAAATAATTCCGCGCATCCAGGTTGGTGTTGCGCAAGAACTCGAACACATTTCCGTGAAAGGCGTTCGTCCCTGACTTGGTGATCACGTTGATCTGGCCGCCGCTGAACTCGCCATATTCCGCGTCAAAATTATTGGTCAAAATCCGGAACTCGGCGATCGAGTCAAGGTTGGGAATGATCGCCGTTCCCATATTCACGTCTTCTTCCACATCGCTGCCGTTGACCATGAAGGCGTTGGCAAACTCGCGCTGCCCATTGATCGAAATCGTTCCCGGATTCAGATCGCCGGAAGGAGAAAATGCGCTCGCTCCCACATCCTGCACCGTGCTGGATGTGATCGAAGTCGCCGGTGCGATCCCGGGCTGCAGAGCCAAGAGATCGGTGTAACTCCGGCCGTCGAGCGGCATGGCGGTGATCTGCCTGGCTGTGATGACCTCACCCATCTGCGTGCTCACGGTTTCGGCGTGAACCGCGCTCTCGCTCACAGTCACGGTATCTGTGCGCTCGCCCGGGTGCAGCACGGCATCCACCACTACTCGGCTGTCGGTATCGAGCGTCACACTGGTGCGCCGATAAGGCTTGAACCCGGACTGATTCACTTCAATGTCGTAATCTCCAACGGGCAGAACGGCAAATGTATAGACGCCCCGGTCGTCGGTGATCGCCATCTTGCGCACCTTGGTGGCTGTATTCGTGGCGCTCACCGGCGCGCCCACAATGACCGCTCCCGTCGAATCTTTCACGGTGCCGGTAATGCTTCCGCCCACGCTGGCCCAGAGGAGCGGAGTCAGGATCAGAATTGCGATCCAGATCTTCGAGTAACCCGGGGAATGACTCTTCATAAAAACCCGTGCATAAGGTAGAATTCTAGTTGCAACTCGGTCGCAACAAGAAGGGAAGCGATGCTGCCTCTGATCTTCTCTTCTTGGTTATGCCCGGTGATGCCAACTCGGGAAGGAGACGCCGCCTAGTTGCAACTAAGTCGCATGTAATGGGACATCTTTGATGTTGCCGGATGCCCGGTGAAATCGTCAAGCTCTGGCGCAAGATTTCGTCGCACCGCCATTGCGACTACTTGCCACGCTAGTAGCGGAACTGCACTCGGTGCGCGGAGTGCAAACGCATTCTCCGCTCTGGTAGCGGATCGAATCAGCAGATACAGGAGACCGACATGCCTCTTCCTCAGACCGAAATGCCCGGCCGTTTACAGGCCCAGTTTCACGAACGCGGCATCCGCATGACCGGGCAGCGGCGCGCCATCCTTAGCGTCATCGAAACCGCAAAGAAGCATCTCGATGCCAGCCAGATTCTTCGCAAAGCGCAGAAAGTCGATGCCAGCGTAGACCGCAGCACCGTCTACCGCACGCTGCGGCTGCTTAAGCGCCAGGGCCTGATCGACGAACTCGACCTGATGCACGTCAATGGCGAAGGACATTACTACGAACGCCGGCTGGAGCGCGATCACATCCACATCGCGTGCCTGCGCTGCGGCAAGATCACAGAATTCGTCAGCGACAGTTTCGAAAGCCTCAAGCAGCAAGTCGAAAAAGACTGCCGCTTTCGCGTGCTGGTGTCGCGCCTGGAAATCGGCGGCTATTGCGCAGCCTGCCGCAGCTCACAATGAGCGAGGAAGCTGTGAGCTATGAGCCATGAGCGAACAGATTTGCTCCTGGCCCATCGCTCAATGCTCGTAGCTAAACAAAAAAGAAAAGACCACCGAGACAGGTCTCAGGACTCAGGACTAAATAAAAAAGCGTCCTCGACTTTTCAGTCCAGGACGCCTCGGCAGCCCTCCCCCAGAACTGCCAAACCACGAATTGGATAGTAAAGTCCGCCTCATATTCTGTAAACGTCACTTTGGTAATTGAAGATTTGGGAGATGGGTAACGCGAAAAATGCAACGCGGAAAAACTGCGAGGCAGTTATTGCTTTTGCCAACTCTGGCCGCCATCTGGCGTGGCCCAGATTTCCCCTGTGGAAGTTGTCACTTTGCCGTGAGCCGAGTCGGGAAATTCCAGGCGAATCACATCCCCGGTAAGCGATGCATCCTGCGCCGACGGCGTAACCCGGCTCCAGTGAATGCCCGCATCGCTGGAATGATAAAGGCGGGCTCCCGCAGCTCCGGCCCACACGTCGTCTGCGTTGGCGGCAACCGCGCGGAAGATGATCTGGGGCCCAGCCGCCGGAACTTTGGCCCGTGCGTTTGAGATGCTCCCTCCAACGCTCTTGCGCGCAGGCTTGCTCTGCGCAGGGACGGATTCACTTACGTCGACGTCCAGCCAAGTCTGGCCCTGATCGAAAGAGCGTTGCAGGCCGCCGGCTGCGCTGATGCTCCAGACCGGCGACGAAACGGGCGTCATGCTTGTCAACTGGTTGAAACTGCGTCCATTCAACGGGGGGGACGAGGGTGGGTTCGCAACGCTCCCCTGCGGCGCATCGGGCGTTGGCGGCTCGGCGGGCTTGCTTCGGCTGACTGTGGCTTCATCGTAAGTTGGTTGGGACGCCGGCCCAGCCCTTGGACCGGCTGCGGCTTCTTGACTCCCCGCCTCAGCCTGCATCACCGGCGCCGCAGACGCGACTTCTACAGTCTCCGAAGGGGCAGGGAGGCTTGGATTCCCCGCCACGTGCTCTTCCGGTCGTACTTTGGCGAGAGGTGGCGGCGCGGTCCCGGCCCGCGCCCTGACCTGCATTCCATAGGAGCTCTGCGACCCCTGAGACCGCTGCATATTTACTGAGCCGTGCGGCAATGCACCTTGGCCAATGCCCACGGCGACCCCGCGGCCGACGAAAGGCTCAACGCGCGCCGGCGACGCTTCTTTAGCTTTCCACCGCGGAAGTTTCGCGAGCCCTTGCGTTTGTTCGGCTTTGTCCTCAGAAACGGCTGTACTGAAGCCTACGTGCTTCGTGGCAGCTCCGGTTAATGCTGAAGCCGGCGGCGTCTGCCCTTGTGCTTCCATCGTGAGGGGAGCCACGGGAACTGATCTTGTTTTCGCGAACCGCGTCTGCTGCCCGTACTGCACAACCCCTAACGAAGCCACGATAACGATTCCCGCAGCCACGAACCCCCAGCGCAGAGCTGGCCATGCCAGCCATCCCCGGCTCGCTGACGGACTTGGCAAAGACGGGCTGAGAACTGCGGAGGTCTGCTCCTCGCCGGGCAATGCCAACGCGATCACATCCCGGCACTCCACGCATAAGCCCAAGTGCTCGAGCACGATCGCCCGATCCACTTCAGGCAGCAAGCGATCGGAAAAAGCCGCCAGCACATCCGCATCCGGATGATTCAACGCAGCATGATTCGCCGCCGCCGCGACCTTCAACCGCTCCCGCACGATTTTTGGAACATCCTGCATAATTCAAAACTTATGTGGCGACGGCCGTCCAGCGAAGGCGAAGCCAAGCTGCCTAACCCCTAATCCCTGATCCCTGGCCCCTACCCATCGCCCTCCCGGGCCCGGGCCTCCACTCTCTTCTCATTGAACGTATCAGTTCGCGGTTCTTGCGCCAGGCTTCGACGAACATCCATCTGCATATCGCGCACGTCGGTTTCCATGGCTTCCTCCGCCTGCCGGCGCGTCAAGCCCCGCCGCACCAAAGCCGCAAGAATCTGTTTCCGCAATGACTTAGCCAGCTTGTCGAGCTTGCGGCTGATGGTCGACTCATGCACCCCCAGCATGCGCGCAATCTCGGCCAGTGTGCGCCCATCCAGATAATATGCGCTCAATATCGTGCGCTCTTCGCCCGAAAGATATGCCAGGGCCTCGTCGGTGGCCTGCGCCAGCCGGTTATCGACGGCCGCAACCGGCTCCGGATCCGGCGCTCGAAACTGGACGCCCTCCTCCGACTCTTCATCCAGGCTAACCAGCCGCTTCGTACGGCGGTACCGGTTCACGTATTCCTGGGCCAGCACGGTGCGCAGCCAGCCTTCCAGAGATCCGCGGCCGGTGTACGAGGCAAGTTTCGAGACGCGCTGTCCTTCGCGGGTCGTGGTCCCGTAGAGGTCGGCGTAGAGCGTGTCAGCCAACTCGCGCGCTGCGGAATCCTCGCGCGCGACGCGCAGTGCCGAAAGATACAGTTTTTCGCGATAACGGGTGAGAAACACTTCCCAGGCGGCGTTACTCCCCGCAGCGCAAGCCCGCGCCAAAGCCAACTCGTCCACCCGCAGACTCAGGAAGAATGTTCGCAGTTCGCCCTCGGAAGGCGATGTGGCCGCATACTTCGTTCCCACTTCGCACAGAATGGCCGAAAACGCGTCCCGCGCGAGTCCGAGCTTTTCGCAGCAGGCTTTGGCGTGCAACTCACCCAGCAGTTCGTCGACGAGGGAGCGTATCAGCCGGGAGTGAGGCGAAGCTATTTTCGACTGGCTCATGGCGCGACTTGAAATTCAGGCAATCTGAGTGCCGCGCTTGGCATAGCGCTGTGGCGATCTGATTTCGGGTTGCACCGATCTTGGGTGGCGCAGCGCTTCATTGCTCCGATGGCAGCTGAGGTGCGTCACCGCCCCAATCCTCTAACCCGCCCGCGCCGCGTTACACTCCCCGCACGGACACCATTCCCGCAAGAATCTCCACGAATAAATGCCCAGATCATGGTTGTCATTCCACAAAAACTTGATCGCATATTTGCCCACACCCTCAGCGGAAACCGGCTTGGCCACAGGCTTGTACATGGGCAAGGTGCCGGGCGCCAGCGCCACAGGCTCTCCGGGCCGGCGGTCCGCCTTCGCCCGCTCATCTTCACACATCGCGCAAGGGCAGGCGTCGCGCAGGTAGGCAAACCCATAATGCGAGGCATGTCCATCGCCCCACTCGATGTCCACTCCGGCCCCGGTGGTGAGATGCACCTTCACCGACTTGGGATCGGTCGAGGCGGTAGGGGTCTGTAGCGGAGACTGCATCAACTTCAGTATCGCACAAGGTTGATGCCGGAACGGCTCATGTGGGGACGGCGGTGGGGTCCTAAGTTGTCCTGCCTCCGCCTGAGCGCGTCGCAGAGGCTCCCGCAAACAGCAGGTTCCTCACCGGCGCTTCGCGCCGGTGAGGAATGACATCTTGACGTTAGGACACTACCGGGACGGACGACTCGTCCGTTCTGCGAGGCGAAGCCGAACTGCGTCATCCCCTCACGAGGGGACGCGAGAAGAAAAGGCGCAAGAAGGTTATTTCGCCGCCGCCGCGCTGCTGGTAGTCCGCCCGGTCACCACGCCGATCGCCAGACCGCCCAGCGCTCCCGCGACAATCCCGATGACCGCCAGCATAATCACGCTATCGAGAAGAGAATTCTTGTGCTTCATGGAAGGTCCCCCAACACCGAACTATATAACATTGCCGCCCCGCCCGAAAGGTTACAACCGTGCCATCAGAGTGCTTTAATTTAGCGACGGAAGAAGCCTGCCCAGAGCGAACCCGAAGGGGTCCGTCCCGCGGAGGCCCCGTTCCCCTGGAATTCCAACCGAACCGTTGCTCAAACCGCGCTGCCTCTTGTACAATAGTCGTTTCCGGTTGAGTCCCGCCTAGAGGATCTAACCTAACAAGCGAATCGGAGTCCGTCATCATGTCACAACAATGCGATATCTGCGGCAAGAAGCCGCAAGCGGGAAACCGCATCAGCCACGCCCACAACGTTACCAAGCGCCGCTGGAACATCAATCTGCGCCCGGTGCACGCCAAAATCAACGGACAGGGCAAGCGCATCCGCGCCTGCACCGCCTGTATCCGCGACGGCAAAGTAGCCAAGGCGTAAGCCTTGCGCGAATCGTGATTCGGTGAATTTGGTATGTAACTGCCTAGCTCGCAAGATGTTACGCGAAAGTCATTGCAGGTCAAGATCTTGCTAGTGAGTTTCAGGTCGAAACTTTCCAACTGCAAGCAGACAAAAGATCTCAACGTTAAGGTACGGAAAAATGCGAACCCCTATGATCTTCTCCAACCGCCCGCTGCTCCTCCTCGGCATCGTATTCACCGCCGTCGCCCTTTTCGCCCAAACCTCCAAACCTGACACTTCCGCGCCCACCAAGGTTACCGGCGACGGAGTCAAAACCAGTTCCGGTCTCCAGTACTGGGACATCAAAGTTGGCACCGGCGCGGAAGCCAGGAATGGAAATCAGGTCAAAGTTCACTACACCGGCTGGCTCACCAACGGCAAAAAATTCGACAGCTCGGTCGATCACGGCCAACCCTTCGAATTCACGCTCGGCCAGGGAATGGTCATCAAGGGTTGGGACCAAGGCGTTGCAGGCATGAAGGTCGGCGGTAAGCGCCAGCTTCGCATTCCTCCGGATCTAGCATATGGTTCACGCGGTACCGGCGGCGGGCTTATCCCACCGAACGCCACGCTAGTCTTCGACGTTGAGTTGCTCGGGGTGAAGTAGTCAGAATGCAGAAGATAAGAATGCAGAAGTAAGAATGAAGTAAGAATGCAGAAGTAAGAATGCAGAAGTAAGAATGAAGTAAGAATGCAGAAGTAAGAATGAAGAAGTAAGAATGTAGAAGTGAAGCAGCGGTTCTGCATTCTGCCTTCTGCATTCTTCATTGTTCATTCTGCCTTCCCCCTGTGTGTACAATAGAAACGATGTCTCAGGCAGCCCCGGCCATTACGCGCAGCCCCGCGGAAGTAGTCCGCCTCACGCCGGTTTCGCAGGCTGCCAACGGCATCTGTTACGCCTCCGCCGGCGAGGTCGCCCTCAATTCCTTCGACCTTGAGCGCATGATTGCCGCCGTGCCTTCGCGTATCGCTTCCGCGCTTGACCGCAAGGCCTATTACTTCGTCCCGCTCACCGTGAGCCACGGCGAAGACACGCTCATCGCCGACCGCTACGACGTCGAGCTCAGCGACCACGCGGTTTGCCATCGCAACCTGAACCTGGGCGGCTCGAACTGCGTCTTCATTTCCACCCGCCTGATGGACGACAAGTTTTCCGTGGCCTTCGAGTTCTATATCAACGTGGGTCATGCGCTGGTGGAACGCGCCGGAGTCTCGAACGAGTTCAGCGAACTGGCCTGGGCACAGGTGGAAACCGGTGTCCGCGGCGAGACTTCGCTCGATGCCTGGGAGGCCCGCAAGCTTGCGATCACCGGCGGCGCCGAAGCCGAGCGCTACAAAAACGAGTATCTGGAAGCCACGTTTTCCGACACGATTTCAATTTATCTTCTGTCGCTGTATCTTGACGTGGACTATTACGACTTGCGCGAGCGCGACTATCCGCTGCTGGCCCCTTCGGCGCTGGCCGAACGCCTGCGCAAAGTGGCGGAACTGTTTCCGCCGAATTCAGGATTTGAATTTGCGATTCTTTACAAGCGCCGTGGATGATTGTTAAGGCGCCAAGGACTTGATGGCTGCTTCCGCTCCCTCCCGTGGCTCCGGCAACTCTGCATCGCGCCCGCCCCGCTGGTACGGGATTCCGCTGCGAGTGCTGCTGGTTACCTTTCTGGGAACGCTGATCAGCTTTGCTGTAAGCCTGCTTCTAGCGATCATCGGTACAGTGGCGATTTCGGCGCTGCGCGGAATGCATCCCGACATGCGCATCGCCTACCGCCTGGTCGCGCTGCCCATGGCGCTGGGTGCCGGCAGCATCATTTTTGTGTTCTCGCTGGCCATGGAAGTCCAGCATTACCGGCAAACCAAAACGCTGTCGGCCATCGAGCGAATGAGTTGACCCGCGTGAAGCCCATACCCCGCATTGCCATTCCCATGCCGCACTCCACCGACCGCGAATACGCCGAGCGCGCGATTCCGCAATATGAGCGGGCCGTTGCGCTGGCCGGAGGAGAACCGGTGCGCATTCCTCTGGATGGAGCTCCTGCGGAAGCGACGAAGTTGATGGCGGGCTGCGACGCCGTGCTGCTGCCGGGCAGCAAGGCCGACGTCGATCCGGCGCGCTTTGCGCAAGAACGCTCCACGCACACCGCGGCCACCGATGTGCTGCGAGAGCAGATCGATAACGCGTTGCTCGACGATGCCTATGCCCGGCGAAAGCCGCTGCTGGGCATTTGTTACGGGCTGCAGAGCTTGAACGTCTACCGCAAGGGATCGCTGGTGCAGCACATTCCGGACTTTCTGCCCGAAGGGATGCGCGCGAAGGTGAATCACGAAGCGGGAAGAAAAGTTGCAGTCGCGCACACGGTGGAGATTGATTCGAATTCAAACCTCGCTGCGGTCGTCGGGTCGGGAGGCCAAAGTCCAAGGTCTAAGATCCAAGGTCCGCTTTTTGTGCCCGTAAACTCTTCGCACCATCAATCAGCGGAAGTCATTGGCGAGGGCCTGCGCATCGCGGCGCGCTGCGCAGAGGACGGCATCATCGAAGCGCTGGAAGGAACTTCGCCGGATCATTTGGTGCTGGCGGTGCAATGGCATCCCGAGCGTTCGGTCGATGAGGACGAAGCCTCGCGCGCCATCTTTCGCGCATTGATCGAGCGTGCATCGATTGAAGCCGCGAGCCGCCGCGACTGATGCCAGTGCCCCCGGGTTAATTCTTGCGGCTCTTCTTTTTCTTGGATCCTTTTTTCTTTGATCCGTGAAGATCCGTATGAATCCGTGGCGAGACTCTGTCTTCCAGCAGTACCACCACATGCGCAACTGCGGCGTTGTCCAGATTCAAGCCCTCGGGAGTCTTCGCCTTCAATCCCACGCAGTCGCCGGCAATGCCGAGCAGTTCGGCAACCCGGGCGCGGATCGCGGCGGAGTGAGGGCCGATCTTCGGCGCGGCCAGGATCAAACTGGCATCGATGTTTGCCACCGCGTATCCAGCATCGTGCACTCGCTTGAGAGCTTCACGGAGAAAGATGACGGAGTCGGCGCCCTTCCACTTCGGGTCGGAAGGGGGGAAGAGCGCGCCAATATCGGGCGCGGCGATGGCTCCCAGCAGCGCGTCGGTGATGGCGTGCAGCAGGACGTCGCCGTCAGAGTGGCCGCCAAGCCCGCGGTCATGAGCGAGAGCGATGCCGCCGATCTTTAGCGGAATGCCAGGACGGAATTCGTGCGAATCAAAGCCGTAGCCAATGCGGGTCGTTGGTCGCCGGCCTTCGGTCGTTGGTCGTTGGTCGTCGGTCGTTGGCATTCAAGTTCGCGTTGAAAGAACTACTTCCGTAAGTAGAACGCTGCCAGTTCCATGTCTCCGGGATTTGTGATCTTGATATTTCTCGGCGAGCCCATCACTACCGCGACTTCATGACCGGAGCGTTCCGCCAAAGACGCTTCGTCGGTTCCCAGAAAACCGTCAGCCGCAGCTTCGTCGAAAGCCTTCTTGATCACGTCGTAGCGAAAGCCCTGGGGGGTTTGCGCCAGCACGATGCCGGCGCGGGGAATCGTGGTTTTGATAATGGCGCCTTCGGAGGTGCGCTCGACCTGCTTTACGGTATCGACGGCAGGCAGTCCGGCGATGGCGGCACCGTATTTCTTCGCCGCCTCGATCACCTCGTGAATGATTTCCGCTGTAACCAGCGGGCGGACCGCGTCATGCACCAGCACGATGTCATCGGGCGCAGCTGAAATTGCATTCAGCGCATGCTCGACCGATTGCTGGCGATGCTCGCCTCCGGTGACAAGTTCGATGCGCTTCTTCCGTGCCGGTTCATTGGCAAGCTGTTTGCGAAAGCCTTCGATTTCGTTCTCGCGCAGCGCGATCCAGATTTCCGCGATGGATTCGACGACGGCAAACTTGCGCAGTGTGTGAAGCAGAATCGGCGTGCCGGCCAGTTCCGTAAACTGCTTCGAGGGATGCGGCTTCCTCGCGGCCGCTGCGCCCGAGGTTGAGATTGGCGCGCTGGGAACCGGCGCCATGCGGGTGCCGAGGCCTGCGGCCGGAATGATGACGACCACCTTCATAGCGGGTTGTCAGTATACGAGCCTGTCGACGATAGTTCAAACCGGAGTTCAAATGGGCTTGGAGGTCTTCGCCTGATGCAAACCCGCGTCCGGAGGCCGCGAGCGTCGAAGGGTCGAGGTAGAGGACCTGGGCGGACGATCCTGAAATTGTGACAACTCTGGATCAGGACAACTAAGGACACGACGGTGGCCCGCAAATGCGCAGCCCCCCTTCAGCATGGGGTCCGATCGCGAGACCGCCGATTGAGCGGAAGCCGGCTGCGACTCCACCGACCGCCAGTCCTCCCATGGCGACGCCTCCCAAGGCGATGACGCCGAGCGCCAGACCGCCGAGGCTGACCATGCCAAACGCCATACCGCCGAAGGCGATCACTCCAACCGCAATGGCTCCAACGGCGACGACCCCGACAGCGATGTCGCCGACCGCAATCAATCCGACCGCACGGCCCCGGTTTTGCTGGGCATCCGGGCCGACCGCAACCGCGATCACGGGAAAGTCACCGATCATTACGCTGGATTGGTATCTCATGATTTCCTCTACGAACGGAGGAAAGCCTCGGTTCCGTCTTTCTGACGGCGGAGCGGGATCAGGTTCCCGGTTTTGACTCCACGCTGGCCGGGGCTGGGCCGGACGTTCCAGTCGCAATCACGGGTAAAGGCTGATGGGCCGGGGCGACGGGCACCGACTGCCGGGCATAGGCTGCGCGTTCGTCCCACTTGCCGAAGATCATCTTTCCCGCAGTGGTTTGAAGAACGGAAGTCACCGAGACGTCGATGGTCTTGCCTATCATTTTGCGGGCGTTGTCGACGACCACCATGGTGCCATCGTCCAGATAAGCGACTCCCTGGTTGTATTCCTTGCCTTCTTTCAGGATGAACACGCGCATGGTTTCGCCGGGAAGGACAATCGGCTTCAGGGAGTTGGCAAGTTCATTGATATTGAGCACTTCCACGCCCTGCAACTGCGCGACTTTATTCAGATTGAAATCGTTGGTGATGATTTTGCCTTCGTAAAGCTTGGCCAGTTCGATCAGCTTCAGATCGACTTCGCGGATGGCGGGAAAATCGTCTTCCACGATCTGTATTTGCAAAGTGGCAACCTTTTGCAGGCGCTGCAGAATGTCGAGACCGCGGCGGCCGCGATTGCGCTTGAGGGAGTCGGCGGAGTCGGCCACCAGTTGTAGTTCGCGCAACACGAATTGCGGGGTGACCATGATGCCGTCGAGGAAGCCGGTTTCGGCAATGTCGGCGATGCGGCCGTCGATGATGACGCTGGTATCCAGAATCTTGTAGCTTTTCTTGGACTGTTTTTCACCGCCAAAGATTCCGCCCAGCGCCGCCAGGTTGAGGAGTTCTCCCTTGTTGGCTCCGATGATCAGGCCCACGTAGGCCATGAGCAGCATGACCAGGATCTGCAGGAAGCTTTGGGTGTGGCCCTCAGGAACACTGCTGCGAATGACCAGAGCAAACAGGTAGGCGCCGCAGATGCCGAGGATGCTGCCGATGGCGGCACCGATCAGCCGCTTGAGACTGACCGTGCGCAGCTTCCATTCGAACAGAACGATGGCTGCGCCGATCAGCGCTCCTACCGCTGCGTCATAGACGCGCGGCAGGTTAAACGGAGTAATAACGAAGCACGTAACGGCTACAACCGCAACAAAAAGAAGACGTACAAGAATAATATCCACGGCTCGCTCCCCGCGGATGCACTTATATTCCCGCGCCGCTGGGTGAATGCACCCGTGCCAGTTCCACGCCGCCCCTTGGCGGGAATCAGCCTTGCCTATGCGGGACGCGTAGAAAAGGGGGAATAAAAGGGTGCGCCCCGTCCCGGCCCATATTCGGGGCTTGGCCGGGTGGATCAGTAAGCCAACGCCAAGAGTATATACCCACGGGTTGGCGGTTCGAAACTCTGAGTCTCTCCACGGAGACACAGAGTCACGGAGAAACCCTTTTTATTGTTCCAGCGAAAGGGCCCGCGTCCCTTCTACGGCCAAATCCCGCACCGGACAAATCTCGCGCCGTCTACAGCATTTCCCCGACGGTTCATTGAACCGCGTCAGCATCCCATGCAAAGTCCGTTTTATTTGGCGCCCATCGCTTCAGAAGTCAGCAAGCGAGCTGTTAGGAAACCGAGCGCTCAGGAGGCCGAAGCCGAGCGTTTAGAAAAACAGGAGGATGCGATGAGAAAACTGTTTGCTGTGGCTGGAATCGGAATGCTGTCGCTGCTGCTAGGCGTTTCCGTAACGGCTTGGGCTCAAGACGACAAACCCAGGCAGGATGAACCGAAACAGGCGGAGGCCCAAGACGAGGCAACGCCAAAACCGAAAGAAGACAAAGCACCGAAGCAAGACGAATCAAAGCAGGAGCGTCAGCAGGAGAAGAATCAACGGCCGGCTGCGGTGCAGTCTGGTAAAGGCGGCCGTATTCCCGACGCTAAATTCCGCGCCAATTTCGGCCGTCAGCATACCGTCGTGATCCATCAGCCGGTGATCGTGCAGGGGCAACCCCGGTTCCAGTTCGGCGGGTACTGGTTCATCATTTCCGAGCCCTGGCCGGCGGGTTGGGCCTACACCGATGAATGCTACATCGACTTCGTCGATGGCGAGTACGTATTGTTGGATCTGCTCCATCCGGGAATGCAGGTTGTGCTTGTAGTCGCGACATAGCTGGTTGCGGGTTCAAATTGCATGCCCATCCCTGCCGCATCGCGGCCGGGGATGGGCATTCTTGTTCCTGTTGCCGTTGAGAATGCGCCGATGGTTGCTCTTTCCTCTGGCGCGCTTCTAAACTCTTTCCCATGAAAGCTCTGATGATCACGAGCCTCGCCGGCCCGGAGGCGCTGCAGATCCAGAATGTTCCGGAACCAAGCCCGAAAGCAGGACAAATGGTCATTCGCGTGGCTGCCGGTGGATTAAATTTTGCCGACGTGATGACGACGAAAGGCGGATATCCCGGAACGCCCCCGCCGCCGCTGATTGCCGGACGCGAGTTTTCCGGAATCGAGGAAGCCACTGGGCGCCGCGTGATGGGATATGCGCAGTGGGCGGCTTTCGCAGAAAAGACCCTCGCCTATGCGAACATGCTGTGGAGTGTTCCGGAGCGCTGGAGCGACGAGCAGGCGGCGGCGTTTCCGGTGAACTTCTTCACGGCGTATCTGCTCTACTGGCAAGCGGGAATGACGGATGCCATGGGGGGACAGCCGCCCTCGCCTGGGTTGAGCGCAGCTCCGAAGTCTAAGCCTCGTGTCCTGATTCACGCCGTCGCTGGCGGGGTGGGAACGGCGGCTGTACAGATGGGGCATTTGCTCGGGGTTGAGATGTATGGAACGTCTTCGTCCGACGAAAAGCTGGCGCGAGTGAAGGCGCTGGGCTTACAGCACCCGATCAATTACAAACAGCACGACTACGAAGAAGTGGTGAAGAACTTGACGCATGGCGAGGGCGTAGACGCCGTGTTTGAGATGCTCGGGGGCGAACACACGGCTAAGAGTCTGCGCTGCCTGCGGGATTTTGGGCGCGTCATTCAATACGGAACGGCGACGGGACACGCGCCGAAAATCGATTTGCGTGCGATGTATGCGAAATCGGCCAGCTTGCAGGGATTGTGGCTGACCTATTTGGCGCAGAAGCGGGAGATCATGGATCCGGCCTGGCAGCGGCTCTCGGGGTGGATTGCCGAGGGCAAGCTCACGCCGCAGATCGGGCAGGTGTTTCCCCTGGAGCGGGCGGTGGAAGCCTACAAGCTGCTTGAAGCCGGGAAGAATTATGGGAAGGTTGTGTTGAAGATCGCAAATTCGTGACATCTTCGCTTCGCGGTCTGCATTCTCCGTTGAGAACATCCCTCCTTTTTGCCTTGCAGCCACATCCAACAGGGTAGATGGCAAAGTTGAGTCGGCCGTTGGGTAAAAGGAGAGGCCATGAATAAGTTTAGGTTTCTGGGTGCAGTGGCTCTGGGTCTGTTGGGCTGGGGTGGAAGCGGATTGGCGCAGCAAAGTCCACCCGCGGGCGGTGCTCCTGCGCATCTACTGGTCACGGTTGAGCCGCACAACAAGGGAAAAGAGGTGCCAGTCGTTGGCCGGGAGGATGTGCTGGTCTTCGAGGGGCACGTTCGCGACCGCGTGATCGATTGGGTGCCGGCACGGGGCGATCATGCCGCGCTGGAGCTTTTCGTGGTGCTCGACGACGGCTCCAACATGTCTTTGGGTGGGCAATTGGACGATATTCGGAAGTTCATCGAGGCGCAGCCGGCCACCACGAAAATCGGCGTGGCATACCTGCAGAATGGCATGGCACGGGTTGATCAGGAACTGACCGGCGATCATGCGCACGCGGCAAAGACCTTGCATCTGCCGATTGGAATTCGCGACGCCAATGCCAGTCCGTACATTTCGTTGAGCGACCTGGTGAAGAAGTGGCCGGCAAGCGGGGCACGCCGGGAGGTCATCATGGCTACCGACGGCGTCGATCCGTACTACGACAGCGGCGATTTGCAGGATCCCTATCTGCAAAAGGCCATCGACGATGCGGTGCGCGCGGGCATTGTGGTTTCCGCCATTTATACGCCGGGAGTCGGCCATGCCGGCCACAGTTACTGGATGACTTATTGGGGCCAGATATACCTGGCAGAACTGGCGGAAAAAACCGGAGGCGAAGCCTATTACATTGGCTTCAATGGCCCGCCGGTAGCGTTTGCTCCATATCTGGACGACGTAGCGCAGCGGCTGGAGCATCAATATTTTCTGACGTTTGCTCCCCAGATTCCGAAGAAAGCCGGATGGCAGCAAGTGCGGCTGCGGAGCGAAGCGTCGGATGTGGATCTGATTTCGGCGGGAAGGGTTTACGTTTCACCGGAACGATAGGAACGATAATCAGGGTGGAAGTTGGGGCGCGTGACGGCTATTCTGCCGGGCACGCGCCTTTCCACTTTCGGCCCAGGTTTGCGCGGGGATGCGAATCGATCAACGTTTGGTCTTGATGATTCCGCTAAGATTGAGAGTCCGATTCGATTCTCAATGACAAAACTGCTCCGCTTTTTCCGGCCATCGCACGAGCACACGCTATTTTCCGCAACGCTGCTTGTGATCTCGACGGTGATGGTGTCGCGCGTGATCGGCTACGCCCGCGACGCCTACATTGCCTGGGCTTACGGGGCCGGCGGATCGACCGATGCCTACGTCGCCGCTTTCACGCTTCCCGATTTTCTGAACTACGTGGTCGCCGGCGGCGCGGCCTCGATTACATTCGTCTCCATCTATACGCGATTTCTCGCCGAAAAGCGCAACGCGGATGCGCAGAAAACTTTTTCCATCATCATCACCGTCATGACGGCGGTGCTGATCGCGGGAACGATCGTCACCGAAATCTTCGCGCCCGAATTTATCCGCTGGTTCGTCAAGGGATTCACTCCTGACAAAATCGATCTTTGCGTACACCTTACCCGCATTCTTCTGCCAGCGCAGATTTTCTTTTACGTCGGTGGGGTGGTTTCCGCCGTACTCCTTTCGCACCGGCTCTTTCTTTTTCCTGCGTTCGGCCCGCTGATTTACAACGTGTGCATCATTCTGGGCGGCGTGATCGGGGGCCATCGCCTGGGGATTTCGTCGCTGGCCTACGGCGCGCTCGCTGGAGCTTTCGCCGGACCATTCCTGGCGAGCGTGATCGGCGCCGCGCGCATCGGTACCGGATACCGGCCCTCGTTCGACATTAGCAACCCCGCGTTTCGCGAATGGGTAAGGCTTTCGATTCCGCTGATGCTGGGGTTCTCGCTGGTCACCGTCGACGACTGGATTCTTCGCCATTACGCCTCCAGCGGCGTCGGCGACATCACCCGCCTCAGCTTTGCCAAGCGCCTGTTTGCCGTGCCCATTGCCGTGCTGGGGCAGGCGACCGGGCAGGCGTCGCTGCCGTTTTTTGCGCGCCTGTTTAATGAGAAGAAGCTCAAAGAATTTGCGGCGACCGTCAACGATTCGGTCTATCGCGTGTCGGCGGCGTCTTTGCTGGCCACCGGGTGGATGATGGTGGCGGCGCTGCCGCTCATCGATCTGGTTTACCGGCGGGGAAAGTTTTCCTTTGCGGATGCGCAAACCAGTGCCGTCTATTTTTTCTGGTTCTCGCTGTCTCTGGTCTTGTGGTCGGCGCAGGGGCTTTATGCGCGCGCGTTCTACGCTGCCGGCGACACGATGACACCGATGGTGGCCGTTACCGTTATCACGTTTATTTCTCTGCCCATGTATTCATTTCTTTTTCATCGCTTCGGGGTGGTCGGGCTGGCATGGGCGTCGGATATCGGCATCGGAGCGAACTTGGTGGCGCTGGCCGGATTGCTCGATTTTCGCGGACTGGTGGGGCTGGGCGGATTACGCTGGGACGAGTTGGCGAAGTCGGCAGGGACGGCTGTAGTTGCGGCGGCGATCAGCTTTGAAGTCGCGAAGGCTGGGCCTCTGGGGGCGATGGGAAGCCGCGCGGCGGATCTTGTGCGCCTGGGGCTGGTTTCGGTGACCTGGGCCGCAACGGTCGCGGCCGGACTTTGGCTGCTGCGGTCGGATCTGCCTCGAGACCTTCGAAGTCGCAAACGCACTGCGTATCCGGCAGTGGCGCAGGACGAGAGCAAGGAGATTTTGGGGGCCGGAAGAGAGCCATAGAGTGTAGTCCGGCGAGGGGCGGCTGATAAACTGAAGTCCTGAAGGCCCGCGAAAAAGAGCAGGAAGAAGCGATTCTAGCCTTCCTTCAGATTGACGGTATCCTCGGAGCATGTCATGACCATCGGCACCAAAACCGTTTCCATCCAGCAACTCGTGGAAGAACTGCGACGGCTTCCAGCGGCTATGTTCGAGCAGACCGAGCCCTTGCGGCGCTTTCTACGTGACGCGCCGGTTGACACTGAATCTCTCGCTCCATATCTCACCTGGAACGCGCAGCATTACACCCGCAATCTGATTGACCGAACTCCGTTGTATGAATTGATGGCTATCTGCTGGGAAGTTGGGCAGGTGAGTTCGGTGCACAACCATCGCGACCAGAATTGCTGGATGGCGGTTCCTGTGGGCCGCCTGCTGGTGGAGAACTTCCATCTGGTTGATCAGGACTTAGAGGGTGGCCGCTGCCGGCTGGAACCGCTCAACACGGTTGAGATGAATGCTGAGCATCCCTGCGCGGTCAATCCCGAGGACCCCGTGCATCGCGTGGTGAATCCTGCGGAGTTCCAACAGCGGGCGGTCAGCCTGCATGTGTACTCGCGGCCCTTCGATTCGTGTGTGGTGTACTCGCCGGAGCAGGGCACATGCGGCGAGATTAAGCTGCACTTCAACACGGAATTCGGCAAACCGAAGTAATGCCATTTCTCTGGCGGAATCTTTTTCTCTTGGACCTTGCGCATTAAGATTTTCTAAGAGCTATGAAGATTCCAGTCGGATTATTGGTGACCCTCGCCGCGCTGTTGATGGCCGGCTCGTATGTGTGGACGAACCGGGATCATATTGTGAACATGATCGCGGCGCCAGCAGGCGCGTCCGGTGACGCCCCAGGGTCGGCGCAGGATAAGCCGACGGCTGCCGCCGACGATCCCACCAGCATCAGGCAGCAAGCGGCTACGGCTGTCGGACCGCTGGCCAAATTCGTAACCCACCTGACCCCAGCCGGCTACGATGCTGGGAGCAATGCTCCAAACACCTCAGATCGTGTTCTGGCAAATTCTCCGGTGGGCACCAGCCGCGCGCTCGTGAACCAGACGTTTGCTGTGACTCGCATTGTGGACATCCCATTTGACCTGCCCGCGCAGGCGGCCACGCCGCAACTGCACGGCAGCTTTCGAGCACTCGCACAACCGCAGCGTAAACCTTCGAACGTGACCGATACGAACCTGGAATTCCTGGTGCTAAGTCAGAAAGAATACGAGGATTTTCTGAACCAACGTCCTGGCGAGTCGGTGTTTGCGGCAGAAGAAGCGCATGATCGGGAAGTGAACGTGTCGCTTCCTCCCACCTATGGCCGTCGCGCCGCATATCATTTGGTTTTTCGCAACAATTCGCCGAGCGTGAAGAAAGTTGTGCAGGCCAACTTCCGCCTCGATTTCTAGCGGATCCGCCGGCACCGTCCTTGCTTCTCCGCTGCGCTGCTACACTAAGCGCGGTGCCTCCCAGAAAAAAGCCGTCAGACGTTGTGCAGGTGGATGGTCCAGCTGCGGAATCCGCCGCCGGTTTGTTGCCCGCGAAGTCCGCAAGCCAGCGTGATCCAGATGCTCACGGCCGCATATTTCTGATCGACACAATGTCGTTTATTTTCCGCGCCTACCACGCCATGGCGCGGCAGCGGCCCATGTCGACCAAGACCGGACTGCCGACGGCCGCCATTTATGTATTCGTCAACATGCTGCGGAAACTGCGCGACGATTTTTCTCCCCAATATCTAGCCGCCGTGTTTGACGTAGCCGGGCCAACGTTTCGCGATGAGCAGGCGGAGGCGGTGACCAAGGTTCGCAAGTTCGACATTAAGACGCAGACGTTTACCGAAATCGAATACAAGGGCTACAAGGCGAACCGAGCGGCCATGCCCGAGGATTTGTCGCAGCAGGTTCCCTACATTCGGCGGGCGCTTGAGGCGTACCGGATTCCGATCATCGAGATGCGGCGCTTTGAAGCCGATGACGTGATCGGAACGCTGGCGCGCAAAGCGGCCGAGGCGTCGCATCCCGTCTACGTGGTTTCGAGCGACAAAGACATGATGCAACTGGTCAACGACAAGGTCCACATTCTGAATCCTCCGAAGGACAATCTGATTTGCGACGCGGCCAAGGTGGAGGAGATTCTGGGCGTGCCGCCGGAACGAGTCGTCGATGTGATGGCCCTGCGCGGCGATTCAATCGACAACATCCCCGGGGCGCCGGGCATTGGCGATAAAGGGTCGGTGGAGATCATTCAACGCTTTGGAACGGTCGAGCAGGCGCTGGATCGCGCCGCGGACGTGGAGAAGAAAACCTATCGCGAGTCGCTGCAGAACAATCGCGACACAATCCTGTTCAGCAAAGCCATGGTCACGATTGATACGAATGTTCCGGTCGATCTCGACATCGATGCGATGCGCGTGGGCGAGCCGAACGCCGATGCGTTGCGCTCGCTGTTTACGGAACTTGAGTTCACTTCGCTGCTCAAAGAGTTGCTGCCGGTGACCGAAGTGGGCGAAGCCCACTACGTGGATGCAGGCTCGGATGAGGACGTGGAGGCCGTGGTGCGGGGGCTGGCGCCGGGGGCGGCGGTGGCGGTGGCGGTCGAGCTTGAGTCCAGCGCAGCCTCGGAAAATGAGGAAAGAGACACGGAAGAGTCCGCAGACGCGCAGCTCTCGTTGATGCCGGCAGGACTGTTCGCACTTAGCTCGGTTCCGACTGCGCCTGCGCGACACATAGCCATTTCGGCCGCATCCGGATCGGCGATGAGGATAAAGCTCGACGCAGGGAACGCTGCCGGAAAACTGCGGGCGATCCTGGCCGACAGCCGTATTCCAAAGGCTATTCACGACTACAAAGCGGCGATTCATTCTTTGCAGCCGCTAGGAGTGGAGATCGAGGGCGTGCAGCACGACCCCGTGCTCTATTCCTACCTGCTCGATCCCACGTATTCGTCGCACCAATTGGCGGATATTGCGCTGCGCCGTTTCAATCTGAAGCTCAGCGGAAAACTGGCGGAGTCGGCGGACATCACTGGACGTGTGGCGACCGCGCTGCGGGGCGAAGTGGAAGAGGCCGGTTTGGCCAGTCTTTATGAGGAGATGGATCTGCCACTCGTGCCCGTGCTCGCTCGCATGGAGCAGGCGGGGGTGAAGATCGATACGGCTGCGCTCTCGCAAATGTCGACCGAACTGGAGCGGGAGATTGCCACCAAGGCGGGCGAAATCTACCAGACTGCGGGCATGGAGTTTAACGTGGGCTCGCCCAAGCAGCTGGGCGACGTTCTTTTTAACCGCATGAACCTGCCGAAGCCGGTGAAGTACGGCAAGGGACGGACCATATCGACGGCAGTCGATGTATTGGAGGAACTGGCGGAAGACCATCCCATCGCGCGCATGGTGCTCGACTACCGGCAGCTGACCAAGCTGAAATCGACGTACGTCGATGCACTGCCGGTGATGATCGATCCGGCGACCGGTCGCTTGCATACCACTTTCGACCAGGCCGGAACGGCGACGGGCCGGCTATCATCGGCGAATCCGAATCTGCAGAACATTCCCATCCGCACGGAACTGGGCCGCGGCATTCGGGCGGCGTTTACCGCCGAGCCCGGCCACGTGCTTTTGACTGCTGACTATTCGCAGATCGAATTGCGGCTGCTGGCGCACTTTTCGCGCGATCCATTGCTGGTGGAGGCTTTTCGGCGCGGGGACGACATTCACACCTTGACGGCATCGCAGGTATTTGGCGTGCCGCCGCTCATGGTGACGCCCGAGCATCGCAGGCAGGCGAAGGCGGTGAATTTCGGCATTGTGTACGGGCTTTCGGCGTTCGGCCTTTCGCAACAACTTGGCATTGAGACTCGGGAGGCAAAACAATTCATTGCCAATTATTTCGAGCGTTACAAAGGGGTGCAGGCTTTCATCGACAAAACGCTGGCCCAGGCGCGGCAGGAATTGAAAGTGAGAACGCTGTTCGGGCGGGTGCGGCCCATCCCTGACATCAACAGCAAGAATGTAAATCAGCGCGGATTTGCGGAGAGAACAGCCGTGAATACGCCGCTGCAGGGCACGGCCGCAGATTTGATCAAGGTTGCGATGATCCGCATCGATGCGGTTTTGCGCGAGCGCGGACTGCAATCGAGAATGACTCTGCAGGTGCACGACGAACTGGTGTTCGAGGTTCCGGAGCGTGAAGTCGTGGCGATGAAAGCGCTGGTCCGCGAGCACATGGAACACGCGCACGAGCTGACAGTTCCCCTCAATGTGGAGATGGCTGTGGGGAAAAACTGGCGCGACCTGGAATGACGCCATGTGAGCCTGCCGGAAATCCGCCGCTTAAGGTAGAATTAACCAATAGGTAAACCCCAGGTTCGATCTGGGTTCTCTAAAATCCGCTCCGCCACCTCCGAAAATCCTCTGGCCTTAATAAAGGAGGGATCTGTGCGCCTCCACGCAGAGATGCAGGCAACAAAAAAGATCCGCTGTGTCCTGGTCCACGATCACGTTCTCTTGCGCCAGGGATTGCGGCGGCTTTTGGAAGATGAGCACGACATTGAAGTCGTGGCGGAAGCGGAGAACGCCTCAGAAGCCTCACGGATAATTTCCTTGCACCGTCCAGAAGTGGTGATCGCCGACGCTCACATCTTTGAGTGTGAGGCCGATCAGGCGGAACGCTTGATCCTGGAAGTGTCGCAGAACAGCAGAGTGCTGTTCGTGACGGCGCACGAGGGCAACGCGACCTCATCGACAAAAAACGATGGGAAGAGTTACGCGGTACGGCAGACATCGTCGGTGGAACTGGTGGAGATGGTCAGGGAAGCGGCCGCGTTGGACCCAGCGGGAACTCCCGTGGTAGTCGGCTCGAAGGAATGGCGGGTCCATACCCTGGTCCCCGGGAGACGGCTTTTGACGGCTCGAGAGCGGGAAGTGGTCAAGTTGCTGGCGGAAGGCCGCACGGTGCGGTCGGCTGCGGAAATGCTGGGCTTGAGCGTGAAGACCGTCGACGCCCACAAATTCAATTTGATGCGGAAACTGGGAATTCACAACAAAGCCGAATTGGTGATGTGGGCGATTCAAAAGCGGGTTGTGAAAGTTCCGGCGAGGTTGTAGCGGCGGCTTTCTTCATTCCCTGGTGGCCGCGGCCGCCAGCTCCCCAAGGCTGGTGACAACGAGATCAGGCTTGGCATCGGCGGTCTTGACCGCGCCGACGCCGGGTCTAGCCGAGGGACGGTTCACCCAGACCGTGGCCAAGCCCAGCGTTTGCGCCGGGACCACATCGTGGTAGATGCTTTGGCCGACGTGCAGCACGCGATGCGCCGGCGCATCGATGCGGCTCAGGGCAAACTCGAAAATCTTCAGGGATGGCTTATAGGCCTGTGCCTGCTGTGCGGTGATCACAGCATCGAAATTGACTCCCAGTTTTGGACGAGTCCCGGCAAAAAGATCGTCATCGATGTTGGAGAGAATCGCCAGACGAAATCGAGTTTTCAACTGATGAAGAGCGGCCACGGTGTCGGGCCAAGGTTGCCACGCGGGCAATGAATCGGCCAGCGAGCGAACTTCCTCCGGTGAAGGCGTAAATCTCAGTTCAGCGCCCAACTGCCGCACCACTGAAGCGAGAACTTCGCGATAGGGCTGATAGGCGCCTTGTTCCGCTCGCTGCTCAAAATCCCCATAGAGCTGGAGCAGAGCAGCGTCGTCGATTTCTTTGGCATGCGCCGAGAGGATGCGATGCAGCGCCGACAGTATGCCCGTTTCCCAGTCGATCAGGGTTCCATAGCAGTCGAAGGTGAGGATCTCGTAGCGGCTGAAGTCGAGCATGGAATAGCTTTACCTTAAAGACTCGCCATCGGGCAGGATGGGAATCTCGTCGGGGGATTCATCGGGCTGGTTTTCGGGTGCAACCAAACTGGCAGGGTCTTGACCGGTCGAATCTTCGGTTGGGGATGGGATTGGGGCCGGTTTTTTCGGAGACAGGAATTTCTCGCTATTCAGCAAGGGGCGGCCGAGCGAAGGATTGTAGCTGGTCCATGCGCCGTCGAGGCTCGACTCTCGCTCAAACTGCGCGCGCATGGCCTCCATTTTGGAGTCGAGGTCGTCGAGATAATGCAACATAAGCGCTTCGGGAAACATGGGAAGTTTGGGTGAGCCGAACTCGTACTGGCCGTGATGGCTGATGATGAGATGCTCGACCAGAGTTTTGAGTTCCTCTGGGAAGCCGGGGAGGCGCGCCAGCTTTGCCTGCAACATTTCGAGCTCGATAATCATATGACCCAGGAGCTGGCCCTTGGTGGTGTAGGAGAAAGAGCGGTTGTAGGCGAGCTCGTGAATCTTTCCGATATCGTGCAGAAACGCGCCGGTGAGAAGAAGGTCGCGGTTGATCACCGGGTAGTTGCGGCAGAGGAGATCGCAGGATCGAAACAGGGAAACGACGTGGTCGAGCAGTCCGCCGATGTAGGCGTGGTGAAGCGTTTTCGCCGCGGGAGCGTTGCGGTAGGCTGGGGCGATTTCCGGATCGGCCATGAAGGCTTCGACCAGCGACTTCAGATGCGGATTCTGAAAACTGGCCACGAACCCGGTGAGGGTGCGCCATAACTCGTCAATATCGTTTGTGGTTTTGGGCAGGTAGTCGGCGAATTCGATTTCAGAGTCGCCCAGCTTGCGCAGCTTGTGGATGGTGAGCTGGAAACGCTGCTTGTACTTGTTGACCAGACCTTTGACTTTGAGGAAATCGTCCTGCTCAAAGGCTTCCAGCACCTCCTCGACGTTGTCCCACATTTTGGCTTCGAGTTGGCCGCTGCGGTCGCCCAGAGTGAGCGCGAGGTAAGGGTCGCCGGTCTTTTTGGGCTTGATCTGTTTCGCGACCACGACGAACGTCGAGGTGACAATCTTATTTTCGTGGCGCGCACAATCAGCGATGTAGAAATCCTTCATGGGCTGTCTGAGTATAGAACAGCCTAACGTTCGATCACACGATTCCCAGCTTCTTGTGCTTCTTTTTGCCCTTTTTCTTGGCCTCGGAGTCATTCGCCGAAGTCAACTCCACGGGCTTGGTCTGGTTCGGGCTGGCTCCGGTATCGACATAGCCGGTCTTGATGTCGATGAAGGCATCGTCGCGCAGCTTGGTGAGATAGGTGCGAAGGGCCGGCTGCAGCTTCTGGTAATAGAGCGCGTCCTGAATCTTATTCGTGACGTCTTTCAAAGGAGGAATGCCGGCCATCTGATGGTCGTCGACTCTGAGGATGGCGTAACCCTGCTTAACGCGGAGGACATCGGTGATCTCGCCACTCTTCAGTGCGAAGGTCTGATCCTCGATCTGCTTGGCCAGTTTGCCGCGCTCGAAGATGCCGAGCACTCCGCCATCGGCGGCGGAGGGGCCGTCGGAGAACTTCTTGGCGATTTCGGCGAAGTCGCCTCCGCCGCGAATCTGCTTCAGAAGATCGTGGGCTTTGGCTTCGGCAGCGTTGAGTGCGGCAGTCTCAGCGGCTTCTTTGGCAGCTTCATCGGGGGATTGGTTTGAAATCTGACCGTCGGAAGCGGCGCCACCGGCGGGAGCCGGCGCAGCAGCGACCGTTTTGGGAGTGACGAGAATTTCGCTGAGGCGCACGAACTCAGGCTGCTCCAATTCGCTCTTGTGCTCATCGTAGAACTTCTGCTGTTCGTCTTTGGTCACGGCGAGATGGCTCCCGACCTCGTCGCCAATGACTTTGCGCGTGATGATCTGATTGCGCTGTGTCTGCTTGAAATCCTCCCAGGAAACGCCCTGTTTCTCGGCTTCTTTCTCCAGGTCTTCCAGGGAGTCGAGCTTCATGTCCTTGCGCATCTGATCGAGTTGCTTGATCAGATCGGTGTCGCCGGTTATGCCGATGTCCTTTCCTTTTTCCAGCAACAATTGCTGGTCGATAAGATCGCGAAGAACATCTTTTTCCTTGTCGGCGTACAACTTGTCGGGGTTGTTGGGGTCCTGCTGCCTCGCGTCCTCGCGAAGCTGCTCCTTGCTGCGGGCGTACTCCGACGTGGTGATGATCTGATTATTGACGCGGGCAACGATTTCTTCGACGACTTGCCCGGACGCGAGCGCCGGCAGCGCCACGGCGAGGACGACGAGGAGGAACAGAGGAAGTCTTTTCATAGGCTTGTATCAGGCCGCCCCAAGCTGGGCTTAGCGGCAATTGGATTCAGGCTGAGTAAACATTCTACCCCGACCGGGGCAGAATGTGCCCTACAGGTTTGAACCCCATAGGCTTGAACCTGCTAGCTTTGAATCTGCAAACGTTCGAAAAGTTGGCTGAAGCGTCCGGGAACGGCTCAGGCGGTTCGCAACAAGACCAGGGCCGTGCGATCCCGCGCCGCGGGCGAGTCAGCGCCGGACTCAGGCAGGGAAGTTAAGATGGACGTACACACGTCCTGTGCCGAAGTAAGCTGGGATCTCTGGAACTGATCCTCAATCCTCTCCATGCCAGAGCGGTCGTTGTCCGCGTGGCGGGCCTCGCGTGCCACAACTCCGCGGGAGACCAAAAGAAGACAGGCTCCTTTTTCCATGCCGATCGTGGGAGCTTCCGAAGTGGCATGGGAGAACAAGCCTAACTGCAGCCCGGTGGGCACGAGCGCGGTGATTCCTGTGTGATCGCGGAGCAGCGCAGGAGTATGCCCGGCGTTGATGTAGCAAAGCGTTCCAAATTTTTCGTGATAGCAGGCGAGGAACGCAGGGCACGAGCGAACGCCATTAGCAGCTTCAATCAGTCCGCGATTCATGCGCAGGTTGAGTTCGGTCAGAGCCTCCGATTCGTTCAGATCCGCCGGCGAGAACAACTCGGCCCCCGCTTCACGGAAGATGCGCTGCGCCGTCGCGAGAATGGAATGGTTGTCTTCGCGGCGTCCGCCAACGTCGAGCATGCCAATCAAAATACGTTCGGTTCCGGGCCGCATGGAGTCGTAGAAATCTCCGGTGACGGGTTGGCCGGCGAACGCGGCCGCGATCTCCGCACCGGTGGCCTTCGGAAAAACAATGGGAACGGGTTCTGGGGCCGGAGCGGCTTCGGGATCTCGGAATTGAAATAATGGAGACATAGGACAAAGTCTATGGCGAAAGTAGCACAGGCGGCTTCGATGAGCAATCGCTTTGGGACCGTAGTTGCGGGCGGAAGAATGCTGTTTGCCTAGGTGATTCGCTGTACTACCAGCAGCATTATTCTCCGTATTTGTCGGCGAGGTACTTGGCCAAATCCGATTCGAGCTGGCCGTAGTCGGAATGAATCGTGGCCCGTAGAGCAGCCTCGGTGGAGTTGCCCTGGCTGAGGCGCTGCAGAATGCGCTGCACGTCGCTCATACCGTAAGTATCGTTGATGTATGCAACTGCAGCCAGCGACTCGGCATAAGCGAGATAAGCCTGCCCACCGGAAAACTGAAGGAAACTGCCCTCCAGCACATTCAGAGGAATGTTATGTTGCGTCTTGAAGAGTTGGGAAAGTTGACGGCCGTCAGAGCCGTTTACGCTCTTGGGCTCGAGGAATTGGGCAATGCCCTCGTGCAGCCAGGGCGGGCAACGTCCGCCGGAAAGCTGGTTAATGAAGGAGTGGGCGAGCTCGTGCTTCAAGACGTGCGCCAGTTCGGGTGTCACGGAAGTTAGGCCGTTGACCGGAATACGGAGCTTGCCATCATTGAGGGCCGCAGACCAGTTTGGCGCCTGAGTCACGTCAAAGAAAGCCTGCTGCGTGTAGAGGGTGACCAGAATATTGTCGCGGGGCGGATTGCCGAGATCGCGCGCCAGGTCGTCATAATCGGATTCGAGAGCCGCAAGGATCTGCTGGCGAAACTCTTCCGACGTCTGCTTGCCTTCAAAATGCAGCACGAAATGGCTGCTCTCGTTTTGAGAGAATTCGGATTCCGCGTTTTGCTCGCGCTGGGCCTTGGCCAGGAACTGCTGTACGCTCGCATCCGGACGCAGTTCGAGCGAGCGCTTCCATGAGGCGATGGCTTCCTGCGTGCGATCGGAAGAGAATTGCGCGTAGCCGAGCATAGTGTAAGCGTCTGGAGAATTCGGAGCGGCCCGAACGGCTCGTTGCGCGTAGGCAAGCGCTTGGGTGGCGTTGCCGGTGCGCACCAGAATTGCAGCGTAGTAGATCAGAATGGTGGAGTTCTCGGGCTGAAAGCGCAAGGCATTCTCAAAATAGCGGCCGGACTGCGGAATGTTACCGTGGTCAAACTCAAACTTGCCGGCGATAAAGTTGGCAACGGCGGCAAGCTCGGCGTTCCCTTTTCCTTCCATGCTGGCCAGAGCGTCTTGATTCACCTTGCCCTCGGTGATGATCTTGCCGGTCAGATCGCCTTCCTTGGCCAGGCTGTCGGCAGGCACGAAGGTTGGCAAATCGGCGGCCTTGGCGGCAGCGACGGCTCGGGTTGGAAGCCCTCCCGCCTCAACCCGGTCCACGGCAGATTTCGGGATGGCGTAGGAGTCTTCGCCGATTTCATATTCATAGCGATTGCCGTTTTCGCGGACATGATCGGCGAGAATGGTACGGCCATTCTTCAAGTGAATGGTGTCAGCCCACGCAAAGGCCTGAGCCAGCATCAGAGAAAAAGAGAAGAAAATGACACGAAGGTGCATTCAGGCGCATTCTAGCAACGGACATTGGGGCGATTACGTGACGAAGGTACCATTCGGCAAATCAAAGTGGATTGCTGCAACCTGGCTGGGGCTCTGCTGTGTGCTCGTGTGCTTTGGGGCTGCCCAGACGCCGGCGGATAAACCGGCAGAGGCACTTTATCTGAAACTCGGGCAGGTTGGGCTTGATGCTGCGCGGGTGTACAAGGTGCGCGGCGCGTCGCTGACCCGCTCTTCCATTCAGATTACGTTGGACGATGGAATGATTGGTTTCACCCAAGACGTGATGGGCAGAATCACTGGAGCGTTCTTCGTAGGCGAGGGAGAGATTTTGCTGCCGCCCCCGGATGAAGTGGAACGCAAGCAGATGGGCTTATTCACCGGGATGGCAATTCTCGAGGAACGCTTCGGGAGCGGTTATTTTCGCTTTAACGACGATACCGCGAACGAACTCATGCCCGATCTGCGAGAGACGGACGAAAAGAAGGAGTTTGTCGAGCGCTGGAGTGAGGCCGCCAAGAGTCTGGCGAGCACCGACGCCATGAGGCTGCTGCTGACTTTCAGCCAAATGCTGCCGGGCAAAGGCGCAGCCGGCGCCGAGGGGGCAGCGAATGCCTTCACCGATCAAGCCACAGACCGCTATCTGCACGCGCGTTTACAGGGACTAAAACTAGGCGTGTTCGAGGTCTATTTCGATTCCAGGTGGGCGGAGCCCATCCAGGCCGGGCAGGCAAGAACCGCGGCGAACGGGGATATGTACTACGACGTGTGGACTTCGTTTTCGCCGTTACAGGCTGGAAACATAAGAGTTGCTGGCAACAAGCAGCCGTCTGACGTGGAAGCGACGCAACGGGGTCGACTCAGCGTGGTTCGCTATGCGATCACCACGGAGGTGATGCCTCCCAAGATTCATGCGCTGGCCCGCATGGAGTGCGAACTTCACGGCGGAGGCGATCGCATGCTGTTTTTTGAACTTTCCCGCTTCCTTGAGGTGCAGCGCGTCACGCTCGATGGCCAACCCGTGGAATTCATCCACAATCCTGCCCTGGAGGGTACGCAGCTGGCGCGCAACGGGAATGACATCGTGGCGGTGGTCTTGCCCGAAGCCCTGGTCACCGAATCTAAATTCGTTCTGGAGTTCGAATATGGCGGGGAGGTTCTTGCCGAGGCAGGCGGCGGATTGCTTTACGTGGGCGCGCGAGGTACATGGTATCCGAACCGCGGTCGAGGGATGGCGGATTTCGACCTGCAGTTCAGTTATCCGCAAGGATGGACTCTGGTGGCTACGGGAAAGTCGGTCGCCGTTGCTCCTGAGGTGGTCGCAAAGGCAAACGGAAATCAGACTTCGCGCTGGCTCTCGGACCGTCCGCTTCCTCTAGCGGGATTTAACCTCGGCAAGTTCCGTGAGGTTACCACGCGGGCAGGGAATGTCCCCGTCGAGACCTATGCCAGTGAGGGCGTTGAGAAAGACTTCCCGAACGCGAAGGTGACCGTGATGGACCCGAATCCTGCCGATCCGCTCTCGCACCCAACCGAAGTGATGATTCCAAGCCGGCCGTCGCCGGTGCAGCATGAACTCATCGTGGGAGAAGAGGCTGCCCACGCCATCCAGTTTTTTTCCGATCACCTGGGTCCATATCCGTATAGTCACCTCGCGCTCACCCAAATTCCTGGGCGCGAAAGTCAGGGCTGGCCCGGGTTGGTCTATCTTTCGTCCTTCGCCTTCCTGGATCAGGAGCAACGCGAACAGCTCCACTTCGAGCCTTACCGGATTCTCTTGCAAAAATTGATTCCAGCCCACGAAACCGCTCACCAGTGGTGGGGCGATCTGATTCCCTGGACCGGTTACCGCGACCAGTGGTATTCCGAAGGGCTGGCGCAATATTGCGCGCTGATGATGCTGCAGGAAAAAGATCCGGCTGGCTTTCACACCATCATGGAACAGTACCGCCGGGACCTGGTCTTAAAGGACAAAGATGGAATGGCGCCGGTGGATGCCGGTCCCGTGACTCTGGGGACGCGCCTGCTCTCCTCGCGCGCACCCACTGGGTACGAAGCGATCAGTTACGGCAGAGGCACGTGGCTGTTTCACATGCTGCGCGCCATGCTGCTGGATGCGGAGAAGCAGGAAAAAGGCAAGACCCATCCAACCGAGGAACCTTTCACCAGAGCGCTGCGCAAAGTCAGGCAGCGGTATGAAGGCCGCTCGATCAGCACGCAGGAATTGTTGGATGTTTTCGCCGAAGATCTTCCGCCCGCGCTCCGCTACGAAGGCAAGAAATCGCTCGACTGGTTCTTTGCAGGGTGGATCAACGGCACCGCCATGCCAAAGCTCGAACTGAAGGCGGTCAAATTCACGCCCAAGGATTCGGGAGTGCTGGTGAATGGGACGATTTTGCAACAAGAAGCTTCCAACGATCTGATCACGTCCGTCCCCGTGTACGCCGTCGCTGCGGGAAAGCAACCCGTGCTCCTGGGACGGGTCTTTGCCGATGGCGAAGAATCCACCTTCCGGCTTTCGGCTCCGCCCGGCACACACAAAATTGTGCTCGATCCCTACGACACAGTCTTGACCAGACCAAAGTGATTTGGCCCGAATTGAAATTCCAATCAAGCACATATTCCCGTTACGAAACTGCAGGCGCGTCTCTGCAAGAGCGAGCGCCACGTTAAGCCCATTGTTTTCAGACTGCTTTAATTGGCTGAATCCCAAGGATGGGATGGCGACCATCTTGCTTTGAACTTTGTATCGGGAGACATTATGCAGCGCTTAGGATTCAGCGAACCGATGAACGAGCCAATCTTAGAGCCAATCATAGAGCCAATGCTCGAGCCGTTGGTTCAGCAAGATCCCACAGTCATTCAAACTGGTTACCCACTCGAAGATACAGCACGAAGTGGCTTCACCGGGAGCGATGCTTTAGGTCTGACCGAGACGATTCTGTATGTCGAGGACGAAACCTTTGTGCGGAAGGTAACCTGCGAGATCTTACGCTCCGCCGGATATCGCGTATTCACTGCGCGGACCGCCGCTGAGGCGGTAGGGATTTACCAGGAGGAAGACTTCGACATAAACCTGCTCCTGGCGGATGTAATCTTGCCGGGAGAGACTGGGCGAGCTTTAGCTGTGCGCTTGCGACGCAGCAACCCGCGAGTCAAAGTCCTGCTGGTCAGCGGATATGGGGATCAGTTCGTACCCAGGGAAGGGATGCGCGAACCATATCTGGCGAAGCCGTTCTCCAGCGAGGCTCTATTGCAGCGAGTCAGGAAAGTGTTGGATGAAGAGGAAAGTTGAGTTTGGAAAAGGCTAGCCCGCAGAGGCATGCATGCGGGAACGCGTCAGGTGCAGGATTTGCGTGGCCATTTCGGGGAGCGGAACCACACGAGAAAGGATTCCACGCTCTGCACAAACACGCGGCATGCCATAGACGGCGCAGGTCCCTTCATCCTGGCCAAGGGTGATTCCTCCCTGGCGAAAGATGGCGGACATGCCCTCCGCTCCGTCGGCTCCCATTCCAGTAAGAATCACTCCCAGGGAGCGCGCCCCAAAGCATTCCGCCACGGACTCCATCAGCACGTCGATCGATGGGGTATGGCGAGCATTCTCGGGATAGATGTCGAGGTAGATCACAACCTGCGAATTAGGGAGCCGGACGATGCGCATGTGCTTGCCCGAGGCTGCGATGTAGACGACGCCGGGCAGGAGTTCTTCACTCTGCGACGTTTCCCGCACCGGGATCGCGCAGAGACGGTTGAGCCGCTCGGCAAAGGGCCCCGTATAGCCGGGTGGCATGTGCTGCACAATGACAACGGGAAGGGCAAAATCGGACGGAAGTTGCGGCAGGATTTCCTCCAACGCTCCCGGGCCGCCAGTGGATGCCCCAATAGCCACCACCGCAGGACTCCCCGATCGAGCAGTCTCTCTGACAGAGGAAGGGGGCTTTCGAGCAATGCCATCCTTGTGAATTGAGCGGCGCGACCGTGCCGCTGCTCGAATCTTGGTGATCAGGTCTGAGCGAATGTGACTGATGTCGAGGGAACTGGCAGACATCTGCTTGGGCACGTAGTCAAAGGCTCCGGCACTGAGGGCATCGACGGTGGATTCGGAGTCTTTATCGGTCGCGCCACTGACCATGATGACTGGGCGGGGGAATCGGCTCATGATGCAGCGCAGGGTTGCCAGTCCATCCAGTCCGGGCATGGCCACATCCAGGGTCACGACCTCGGGGTCCAGCGATTCGATTTTTTCCAGCGCGATCGTACCATTTGCGGCAGTTCCCACTACCTCAAAATCGGGCTCACTGCCGATCATGCGGGAGAGCGAAGTGCGCATAAATGCACTGTCGTCTACAATCAGCACCCGCACCCGGGTTGGGACAAAGGCAGTTTCGCTCATTTTCGATAGATCGTGCGGACGAGATTGTGCACCTCATCCATGTAGGAATCGAGTTCAAACGTTAGCCGTGCCCAGTCAAAGTCCTGCAAGGCCGGGTACTGTTGCGCCAGGATGGCGAAGCCGGACTGCTCCAGCAGATTGACCTGGCGCCTTTCGGCATACCCGTAGTTGAGTCCGCTCATGCGGCAAAGCAGGTCGCTCAGTTCCACCAGAGCGACTAATCCCGCGTGGTCATGAGATTGGCCGGAGCTGTGATGAAGGGACACTACCTCCCGAATATCGGGAGCGAGTTCCCAGCGCTCAGCCAGCAAGCGTCCGGCATCGCAGTGCGTAAAGCCAAGAACCTGCTGCTCGGCTTCGTGCAGCGGAATTCCTTCCCGGCGCGCCAGTTCGTATGCGGCGCCAAATTCTTTTGGGAGGGTCCACAGATTCACGATGATGCCGAGATCATGCAGGAGCCCGGCCAGATAGGCCTTAGCGGGATTGGGATAGGAAATGGTGCGCGCAAAATACCGGCACACCAGGGCGCACCCCAAAGAGTGTTCCCAGAAGACGACCGGATCGAACCCGGCGCCGGTTTTCGGCGTCAGGTTCAGAACGCCACACGACATGGCAATATCGCTGACCCGCTGGAATCCCAGTCCAATGATCGCTGCCCGCAAGGAGTCGACCTTCTGCCAGCGTCCGAACAGCGGGCTGTTGGCCATTTGCAGGCATTGAGCGGCCAGCGACTTATCCTGCGCGATCATGTCCGTGACTTTCTGCACGTCGAGCTGTTCCATGGGCTGCTCCAGATAGCGCAGCAAGGGCGCCAGGACCGCCGGTATGGTGGGAATTTGATTCAGTCCTTCGATCCGTGTCAGCAAGCTTCCTTTGGAGGTTGTGGTGATCATGGTGCCTGCTTTCCCGCTGGCGAGCGTTCCCCTTTGACGTAAGCCGTCGCTCCCGGCAAATGAACCAGTCGGAACTCATCGGTGACCCCATAGAGCGATTCGGAATGGCCCAGAAACAGATATCCGTGAGGCAGCAAGTTGTTGTAGAAGTGCTGAATCACCCGCCGTTTCGAGACCAGATCGAAATAGATCAGAACGTTGCAGCAGAACACGACATCCAGGCTCTTCATGAAAGTCATGCGCGAGTTATCGGAAAGGTTGAGGCGGCTGAATGCCACGTTGCTCCGCACCTGGGCCTGCACCTGCAGCTGATCGCCGGCGGCGGAGAAGTATTTTTGCCGGTAGTAGGCGGACAGATTGCGAGTGCTGTAGCTGCCATAGACCGCGTTCTTGGCGTGCGCCAGCGAGCGCTCATTGAGATCGGTGGCCAGGATCTCGATGGTCCAGTCTTTCAGGCGCCGCTGCGTTTCCTCCAGCAGCAGCATGTTGAGCGTGTAGGGCTCTTCGCCGGTCGAGCAGCCGGCGCTCCAAATGCGCAGACGCCGAATCGGAAGTTTGGCTTTGGCTTCGATTACTTTCGGCAGGACCACTTGCAGCAGCGCATCCAACTGGGGCTCGTTACGGAAGAAACAGGTTTCTCCAATCGTAATTTCATTCAGCAGGGCCACAAGTTCGGCCTGCCGGTTGGGCTTGATGGTTAGGCATTCAAAATATTGGCGCAGACTGGGGGTATTTAATTCCTGCATCCGCCGGAGGCAACGGTCCATCAGCAGGCGCAGCTTGGTATCGGGATGGAAAATTCCGGCCACCTGATACACCAGGTCGCGGATCCGGACCAGCTCGGGATCAGGAGGGCCGTCTAAGGCCATGGCCGAATGCATTGAGGCTGCGGTCATGCCAGTAGCCTCCAGATGCCGGAGTTGATGCCGCGTCCGAGAAGGGCAAGCCAGTTTGCCTGTACGGTGATGTCAGTCAAAAGGGCTCCCTTTTTTGAACGGAGAGGTGCAGAGGATCGTCTGCTCGGGCTCACTGACCATTTATCGGCGCGAATAGGCAACGCTTTAGGGAAGTGAGGAGCACGTGCCCAACTGGAACGGGGCGCCGTTTTTGGCGTCAAGTCAGGGAACCGAGGGCGAGGGGTTTTGGGGGGAGTCGTCGAGCGCTGGCTGTCGAACAGACTGATTGCGCGCTGCATCATTTCCGCATTGCGCTGCACGGTGATCAGCTCGACCATGCCTTCGACCGCGCTGACGTTGGATTGTTCGAGCATGCCCTGCTGGATGGAAGACGCCGCGGCCGGCAATGCCGAACCTTCGGGCCTGTAGAGTGCGTTGCCCGCAGCGCCCAACTGGGCGACCACCGCGCCATCCACCGAAATCGTTCCATCCGGGCTGACGTGGACCACCCCGTTTGGCAAACTGATGGAACCCTGCCCGCCAGAACCGCGTCTCCCTGGGCGGTCATGAGTTGCCCATCGGGAGTGCGGTGAAAGCCTCCGTTCCGCGTGTCGAGCGAACCGGAAGCGGATTGGACGACGAAAAATCCTTTGCCGGCTACCGCCAGGTCAAGCGGATTGCCGGTTGCTGCCAGGCTGCCGGGAGCCATATCCACCCGGCTGACGCCGAGCACGCCAAAGCTGTTGGCAGCGGTATTGACCGGATTCGAGGCTACCGTTCCCCGGCCTGCCACCAGAGACCGAAACGTCGCCTGCTGTCCCAGATAATCGGCGGAGCCTGGACAGGCAACTGAGCCTCCGCCTGCCCGCGGCTGCGGGCGGCCCGGACCATGGCGTCGATTTCTTCCTGATTGAGGACCTTCTCCATAGGCAGCTATTCTTTCTCCATGCGCGGCTATTGTTTCCCCATAGGCAGTTATGGTTTTCCCCCGGCCGATCCTCCAGCAGAGGCGGCGCGCGCCCGCCCGTTTTCCCCGCCCATCACTTCCTGCAGCCGGGATCGGAGTCGAACCACGGCCAGCGAATGAATTTGCGAGACCCGCGATTCCCCGATTCCCAGCACCGCTCCCACTTCCTTCATGGTCAGCTCTTCGAAGTAATACAGCCCCAGCACCTGCTGTTCTTTTTCCGGCAGTTCGGCAATGACGCGGGCCAGCAGCTGTTTCATCTCCGAGCGCAGGCAGCGGAAAAACGGCGTGTCCTCGGGCGCATTGGGCAGGTAGTCGCACAGGTCTTCTTCGGTGCCGTCCCACGGGGACTCCACCCGCAGGCTGCCCACTTCGAGACTGTCCAATTCGCCCAGCAGGCGCTGCAACTCGGCCAGCGTGATTCCCACCTCCGCGGCCACTTCATTCTCGGTGGGAGCGCGGCTCAATTCCAGGCTGAGTTTGCGGTGAGCCTCTTCCAGGCGGCGCGCCTTGCGGCGCAGTTCCCGCGGCCCCCAGTCCATTTCCCGCAGGCTGTCTAAAATGGCGCCGCGAATACGGAACTTGGCGTAGGAGCCGAACTGCACGTGCTTGGAGCTGTCGAACTTGTTCAGGGCGTCGATGAGCCCGATGACTCCGGCATGCACCAGGTCTTCGAGCGGCACGTGGCGCGGCAGGCGCTCGTGGATACGGCGCGCCAGGTAGCGGACCTGGGGCAACTGTTCGAGCAGTATGCGGTCCCGGTCCTGCGGACTGTGCCAGTCGGTGTAGGTTTCAGCGGTGTTCTTGTTCATGGCATTCTCGTTGCTGCCGGCTTCCATGGCTGGACTGTCATGATTCCTGCAATCGTCGTTTCTTCATTCATCGCAACACCCCAGTGATTGCACCTCGACCACGGGGGGAACTTCCAGGGGAGAAAGAACCACCAGCTTGGGCAAAAAAGGTTCGAGCAGGCGCTTCAGGTCGTAGCGCGCCGGAGTGGAACACAACACCACCGGAGCGGCCACGGCGATCTGCTCTCCGGCCAGGCGGCGCAAGCCTTCAACAGATTGAGCAGCACCTGCTGGAGGCGATGACGATCCGCCGGCAACACAATCCCGGCCAACGGATTTTCCAGGCTGAACGGGATTTCCGCCTGCCGGGCCAACGGGGGCAGAAAATCATGCGCCCAATCGAGCAACTCTCCCAGATCGAGCGCAGCGCGCACAGGATGGCTGTAGAAGTGCAAAACATTGTTGACCGCCGCTGCCAGCGTGCGCAGCCCGGCCTGCATGTGTTCAACCCACTGTTGGCACTCCGCGCTGAGAACCGAGTCTGCCAGCAAGCCGGCAAACCATTCCAGGCTGGCCAGAGGGTTGCGTATCTCATGCGCCAGCACAGCCGAGACTTCGGCCAGCGCCTGTTCGTGGGCCAGGCTCGAAGCCAGATCGCGGTTGCTCTCCTCCAGTTCATGGCGCAGCCGTTCCACTTCCCCGCGCAGGCTGGAGTAGGAATCTTCCAGCGCCGCAGCCGCAGCCGAAAACGAGCGGAACGCGCGCAGCAGAAACTGCTCATCCTCAGCGCAGGATTGGCCGATGGATGCAAAAGCGCGGCCAGCGTGAGCGTGAGCGGGTTCGGGCAGCGCGATAGGCAACGAGGTCATCGACGTGGGCAAAGTTTGCACGGGGGATGCCAACCGGGGGGCAGACCTGGTGTAAATGTTCTTAGGATTCGTTGGCCAGAGACGACCCGGTCGACACACTCGACACACCGAAGAAATACAGGTGATCGGTTTCGATCACCAGCCGGTCTTCGGCCAGGATCGACGCGCGTTCCATCACATGCTGCAGTTCGCGCACGTTTCCCTCCCAGCGATGCGCTTCCAGGAGCCGGACCGCGTCGTCGCTGAGATGCGCAGCCGGCATCTCGAGGGCCGCAGCCATCGAAGCCAGAAAGTGTTCGGCCAGGGGCACAATGTCGCCACTCCGGGCTGCCAGCGGAGGCAGTTCGATGGGAAACGCGGAAAGCCGGTAATAAAGATCGCGACGGAACTGCCCCTCCGCAGTGCGCCGCGCCAAATCCAGGTTGCTGGCGGCCACGACTCGCACGTCCACCCGGGTCACATCCGTTGAGCCCAGCCGCTGTACTTCTTTTTGTTCGAGAAAGCGCAGCAGCTTGGCCTGCATGCCCAGCGGCAATTCGCTCACTTCGTCCAGAAACAGCGTGCCCCCGTGCGCCGCCGGGATGCGCCCCAGCTGCGACTGCACCGCGCCGGTGAATGCCCCTCGGGTGTAGCCGAACAGCTCCGACTCGAGCAGGGCTTCCGGGATGGCGGCGCAGTTGATTACGATGAACGGCTTGGCCGCGCGTGGGCTGAGCGCATGCAGCGCCCGCGCCACCAGCTCTTTGCCGGTTCCGGTCGACCCGGTGATCAGCACCGTGGTCAGCCGCCCGGCCACCAGTTTCGCCATGCGATACACCTTCTGCATGGCTGGGCTCGAACCGATCATTCCCGGCAAAGGCGGGCCCGGCAAAGGCGGGCCGGGCAGACCCGAGATCGGGAAACTCTGTCCCGGCAAGCTCTGTTCTCGGAAACTTTGGTTCCTCAAACTCTGGACCGAAACCGGGGCGGCGACCGGCGCACCGAATACAGGCGCGGTCGCGGAACCCGCGGTCTTACTTCCCTCGGCTCGGCTTCCCTCGGCTCGGCTTCCCTCAGCTCGGCTTCCCTCAGCTCGGCGCGCCGCGAACGACGGAAAAGGACAAGCGGGCTCGGCGCGATCAAATTCCCGGTCTGCAAACTCCCGGTCTGCGCCCCCGGACCAGGCGCCATCGTCTTCCAGCAGCACCACGCGGATGTTGGGGAAGCGACGCTGAATGATCGCGATCAGCTCTTCGGCATTGAGGTCGGGAAGGTGGCGGTCGATGAACAGCACCTGCCAGTCGGCTTTTTCCAGTTTTGCCAGCGCATCGGCTCCTCCGCATGCCTGCTGCACCGGCCGGCAGCGCCCGTTCAATCGGTAGACCACTTGTTCCCGCAAGCTGCGATTCGGGCTCGCGATCAGCGCCGCACCCGATTGCGGGAATGGCGGCATGGCGGGAAGTGCACTCATTGATTTCCTCCCCCGGCTTGCACGGCTCCGGATGGAATGCTTTCTGGTTTTATGGTTTCTGTAAGTCTGCGAATGGGTTGTCCGATAACCCTGGGCAGCAAGCAGGTGAACGTCTGCATTTCCCCATTCCGCATCAGCGTGCAGCTGCCGCCCAGCCGCTCCCAGCCCGCCTGCGCCAGCAAAAGGCCGAGTTCGGGGCGCGAATAGGGAGAATGCTCCGGTTGAATCGTCTGCTGCCAGGAGAAAGAGAATGAAATGCTCGCCGCGTCGTGCCCGTTTGCGCCCCGGATCACCAGTTCGCTTCCCTCCGCCGCCAGGCTCAGCGCCGAGTCCAAAATGCGAAACACAAGACTGCGAACAAGGTCCCGATCCGCACGCAGCGGAAGATCTTCGTTGGCGTGAATCTGCAAGCGAACGCTTTTGGCGTCGGCCACGGGCTCGAGTTCGCGGGCCGTTTCCGAGAGCAGATCACGGAGGCACAAGACCACCGGCATTTCTTGCCCAACAGATTCCGTGTCCTCCAATTCGCGAATGGCTTCCACCAGCGTTCGCATGCGGACGGCGAGGGAGAGCATCTCGGGCAGGGTGCGAACATATTCTTCTGCGCCTCTTGGCGCCACCATGGCCAGTTCGAGCGCGCACTGCAAGCCGGTCAGCGGCTGGTTCAGCGCGTGCAACAGATAGGACATTATGCTGCGTGCCTGAGCCGGCGGGTCGCCGTTCAAACCCAGCGTCCCGGACGGAGCTTCGGGCGGGCCTTCGGATAGAGCTTCGGCCGGAGCTTCGGACTGAGCCCCGTACATCGCAGGCTGGGCGGCAGCACGATTCATGCCTGCGCCTCCGTCGTGGCGGGCTTCTCCGCGAGAGTATTCAAGCCGTAGCCTACGCCGCGCACCGTGTGAATCAACTTTACAGGGTGGCCGTCGTCGATTTTCCGCCGCAGGTAATTGATGTAGACGTCGACTACGTTGGTGGTGGTGTCGAAGGTAAGGTTCCACACGTGCTCAATAATCATGGAGCGGGTGACACTCCGTCCGGCGTTGCGCAGAAGGTATTCAAGCAGCGAAAACTCTTTGGTCGTGAGCTCAATCTTCCGTCCGGCGCGCTCCACCACCCGCTGTACCCGGTCCATTTTTAGATCGGCCACGGTCAACACCGATTCCGAAGGCAAATGACTGCGGCGCACCAGCGCACGGATGCGCGCCGACAGTTCGTTGAACGAAAACGGCTTGGCCAGATAATCGTCCGCCCCGGTATCCAGACACTGCACCCGGTCTTCCACTCGCGACCGCTGCGTCAGCACCAGCACCGGCTGGCTGGGTTTTTTCAGCCGCACATGGCGCAGCACACTCACGCCGTCGAGCGTCGGCAGATTTAAGTCGAGGATGACCACGTCGTATTCGTTCTCCATGGCAGCCACCCGTGCCTGTTCTCCATCGCCCACCACATCTACCGTGTAGTGTTCGCTTTCGAGCCCCTGCCGCACGAACCGGGCAAGCGCCTCATCATCTTCCGCAATAAGAATTCGCATTGAGGTGAACCGTCCCTAATCGAACAGTTCCAGTCTAGTTAGAAAGCGCTCAACTGCAGCCGAAACTCGCGCTACACAAAGGTATCTAGCGTTCATAATGGAGCGCGGTTTCAAAACGGGAAGCATCCTTCGCCTGTCTGACACTCCATCCCAAAGCTTCCGCTCCGAACCTTACAGGCCAATTCCTTTCTCACCCGTGGACTGGCGATAATTCCAAAGAGTTACTGTGGGGAGCGGCGTTTGCCAAAGTGGAATTCCACCATCCTGAAGTCTCTGCTGGTGCCAGGGGCGGTCGTGTTCCTGGCGGCTTTAACACTGGCGTACACGGGATGGCTTACCCTGCCTTTGCCCGCTCTTAAATTCCTCTATTACAGCGCGATGCTGGGAGCGATGCTGCTGGCCTGGCGATTTCACTCGAGCCGCACCTTGATTGCCTTGGTGGTGCTGCTTCTCGCTGGTCCAGCCGTAGCCCTTTCCGCGGGCGAGCCGCAACTTCTATCGACAATTGTCCCTGCTCTTTCGGTGCTGGTTCCGCTGAACTTCGCCCTGATTGCGGGCATGACCGAACGCGGCTTCACGGTTCCATCGATCGGTCCGGTTGCGCTGTTTCTGTTTGTGGAATCGGTGGCTATGGCGGCCTGGTGGAGCGCCCTGGCGCCCAAGCCCTCCGCCTACGGGCATCGTCTGGCCGCGGTGATTTCTTTTCCTGCCTTCGCTTTTGTGGGAATTGCCGCCGTGGCCGCGTTTATCGCGATTCGATTTCTGATTACTCGCAAGCCAGTGGACGCAGCCCTGTTGTGGGCCCTGTTTTCATTTCTATTGTCCCTGCGCTTCGCGGAAACGCCGCGCCTTGCCATGCTTTACGCGATCGCGGCCGCCTGCATCTTGGGAGCGTCGATCGTCGAAAACTCCTACCTGCTGGCTTATCACGATGAGCTAACCGGCTTGCCTTCTCGCCGCGCTTTCAACGAAGCGCTGTTGCGATTGCGGTCCCCTTATTCCATCGCGGCGGTCGACATCGACCACTTCAAGCGCTTCAACGATATTTACGGGCACGATACCGGGGATCAAGTGCTGCGGCTGGTGGCCATGAATCTCAGCCGCGTGACCGGAGGCGGCCAAGCTTACCGTTGTGGCGGTGAGGAATTCATCATCCTTTTTCCCGGAAGCGCAACTCACGAGGCCCTTCCTCATGTCGAAAAACTGCGGAAAGCGATTCAAGCTTGCGAGTTTCGTCTGCGCAGCGGCGAACGGCGGCAAGCTTCCCGCGGACCGGATCGCCGCACCGCACGCACCCGCGCTTCTAAAGGAGAAGCCATTCGAGAACTGGTGAGGGAAGAGTCCGCCGGGCTGGTGTCAGTAACCGTCAGTATCGGCGTCGCCTCTGCAGGAGGAGAAAAGTCGTTCCCCGACGCGGTGCTGCAAGCCGCGGACAAGGCGCTTTATCGCGCCAAGGGCAACGGCCGCAACCGCGTGGAGACAGCAGGCTCTTCACGCGCGAGAGCTGCGGGCATCGCCTGAAGCGGTAAATCTTTTTGTAGAGCAGACACCTCGTCCGCCCCGCGAAGCCAAGCGAGCGAATCCGGGCAAACGCGTGCGGCTCACCTAGTGAATACAATCAAAATTCAAGAGAGGGCTCAGCAGATCAGCGGCAGGTCGTACTAGACCGGACCGTAGGACGGGAAGCATAACGGTCCGGTCTCGTACGTTTTCGCAAGCACCGCGGGCCGTGCGGTCAGCCGGCGGTTGTCGGAGAGATCGGGTGTACCCGCCCACTGCCTTGGCATGCAGGGCAAGTCATACGGATAAATGCGATGCCCTGAGGTCTTCCATTCAGGTCCACCGGCTTCGTCACGTATCCATTACCGCCGCAATTCGGGCAGTGGTTCGGTTCCACTCCTCTCCCCCCTCAGTATTGACAGGATTGTCTACGAAATTCCTCATGAACCTTTGAGAGATTGGTTTTTGTTACGAAACCCGAACAGAATCAGAGGCCGCAGGCGCGGGTTTTACTCTGCATGGCTGTGCCGATTCAGGTATTTAGCCGTCATTTGGCGGACTTCGAGACTCAAGCTCTGCGATTGCCGCTCTGGCTGTCCCGGAACGCCTTCTGCACCAGGGTGTATCGCGCCGCCCCAATCAGGCCGCAATCCTCATTAAGAATCACTTTGATCGGCATGTCCTTGAGCAGGTCCACCATACGTCCCTTATCCTGGAATGCTTGCAGGAATATCGGCTCTTTGAGCCGGTCCACCATTCTTCTTGCGATGCCGCCCCCAATGAAAATCCCGCCGGTCGACATGTAGTGCAAGGCGCAATTGCCGGTCTCCGCCCCAAACGCGCTGACGAAGATGGTAACGGCCTGCTCACAGATGGCAGCTTTGCCTGCTAGCCCGGCTTCCGAGATGACCGGTGTTGGATCGGCAGCGGCGTGAATCTGTTCCCGCAGCCATTCCGGTTCTTCGGCTCGCTGCGTGTCCCGCAGAAAATCGTAAATATTCTTGATCCCGGGTCCGGACAGCACTCTTTCAAAACTGATACGGCCGAACTTTTTCTGTAGATAAGCCAGCAGTTCCATCTGCAGTTCATCGCGCGGGGCGAAATCCGCGTGGCCGCCTTCGCAGGCAAACGGATGATGCCGAAATCCATCCCAATACAGTCCCGCCATTCCCAGGCCGGTGCGTGCCGAAATCACCGCCCGGTTGCCCTCCGCGTCTTCCGCGCCTTCGCTCAAAGTAGCGAAGTCTTTCGACTCGAGCCCATCAATTCCATACGCATACGCTTCCAGATCGTTCAACAATCCCACTGAACTCAGCTTAAGCTGCGCCGCTAATTCCTTGGAGTCGATGGTCCACGGCAGGTTGGAAATCTTGCAGCGTCCCGCTCTTACCGGCCCGGCAACGCCAAAGCACGCGCTGTGAACCGGAATCCCCTCGCCGCGGATGAACTTCGGCAGAATCTCGGCCAGGCTTTCGTGCTCCTGGCTCATATACACCTTCTCGACCACGCACTGCAGCCGAACTCCCTCGGTCTCGAATGCGCCCAACCGTGTATGCGTGCCGCCAACCTCGCCCGCCAGGATCATGACTCGATTTTCCTCCATTGACGATTGTCAGCCGCCAGCAATTGGTCCGAATCGGCGGGTCCCCACGTGCCCGACGCATAATTGGGAAACTTGCGCGGCGGCAGCGCCTTCCACACATCCAGAATCGGATCGATCACGCTCCATCCCGCTTCCACCATGTCCGCCCGCTGAAACAACGTGGCATCTCCTATCATGCAGTCGTAGAGCAGCACTTCATAGCCGGTGTAGGCGTCCGCCTGAAAGTATTTGGAATACTCAAAACTCATATTCACCGAACCCACGCGCAGCACCGGCCCGGGAATCTTGGCGCCAAAGCTGAGCGAAATGCCTTCGACCGGCTGAATCTGGATGACCAGCGTATTGGTATGGAGTTTATGAAACGGAGCGTCTCGAAACAGCTCGAACGGCATGCGCTTGAACTGGATCGCAATCTCTGTATGGCGCCGGGCCAGCCGTTTTCCCGTGCGCAGATAAAACGGCACTCCCGCCCACCGCCAATTGTCGATGTTGAGTTTAAGCGCAACAAACGTCTCCGTGCGCGACTCCGCCCCCACGCCCGGTTCCGATCGATATCCCGGCACTTTTTCCTCGCCCAGAACTCCCGCTCCATACTGGCCGCGCACGCTGTTCTGCAACACATCGCCGGAGTTCAACGGCTGCAAGGAATGCAGCACTTTCGCCTGTTCGTTGCGCACCGCATCGGCATGAAACGAAACCGGAGATTCCATCGCGGTCAGGCTGAGCAATTGCATCACATGGTTCGGCACCATGTCGCGCAGCGTTCCCGCATTGTCGAAGTATGCGCCACGCCGCTCCACCCCTACGGTTTCCGCATTCGTAATCTGCACATGATCGATGTAGCGCCGGTTCCAGATGGGCTCAAAAATGGCGTTGTCGAAGCGAAAAACCATGATGTTCTGCACGGTCTCTTTGCCCAGATAGTGATCGATGCGAAAAATCTGGCTTTCCTGCAGAACGCTCTTGATGTCGCGGTTCAGAGTCTTCGCCGAATCCAAATCGGTTCCAAAAGGCTTCTCGATGACGACTCGCCGCCACTGCGCACTGTCCTGCTTCGTCAGCCCGGAGCTTCCCAGTTGCTGGATGATGGACGCAAAAAATTTCGGCGCGGTCGCAAGATAGAAAAGATAGTTGCCCTGGGTTCCGCACTCCGAATCGATTTCTGCCAGCCGTTCGCGCAATCGGCTAAACAGAGCGGCATCGCCGAAATCACCGCGTTCGTAAAACAGACGTTGCCGCAGCCACTCCTGTTCCGTCCCGGTGCCGTCGTGCGGAAGGAATTCGCTGACCTGCTCGCGGAACGCCTCGACCGACAACTCGTCGACCGAAACTCCCATCACGGCAAACGTATCAGGCAGCAGCTTTGCCCGCACCAGATTAAACAGCGCGGGCACCAGCTTCCGTTTGGTCAAATCTCCAGCTGCGCCGAAGAGCACAAACACACACGGCCCCGCGACCTTGCCTGCGTACTCGACCGGATCAGTTTGCGTGGACATCGTTGCCATGCTCGCCACTCAGCTTCGCTTTTCCCAAAGATGCGAATGGCGAGCATTTTACTTCAATCACACGACTTGTGACTTAGGCGGGATTTCCTCACTAGCAGGCTGCTGAAAAAGGCTATCCCGCTCGCGCAAGACGACCACGGGGGCTAAAGCCCGGATTGATTTCGAAGGGCTTACGCGGCCCTAAAGGGCCGCTCTTCCACGGTCGCCCGCACGTTTTGGAGTCTTTCAGCAGCCTGCTAGGTGAGAAAGCAGGTTTCAAAGTTTCAAGGTTTCAAAGACAAGACCTCAAACCATTCGGTTCGCTGCGCAACGCCGATGTTTTGTCTTTGAAACCTTGAAACTTTGAAACCTCAGAAGGCTCCTCCTTCCATGCGTGTAAAATTAAACGAACGGAGCCGCGCTCTCGCCTTGTCTTATCTCGACCAACTCAACCCGCAGCAACGCGAGGCCGTCGAAACCATCGAAGGCCCGGTGCTGATCCTGGCCGGCGCCGGTAGCGGCAAGACCCGCGTCATCACCTACCGCATCGCCTATCTGATCGAGCATCGGGGAGTCATGCCGGAGTCCATCCTGGCCATGACCTTCACCAACAAAGCCGCCGCAGAAATGGGCGAGCGCGTCGAAAAACTAGTCGGTGGACTGAGCATCGCCAAGCCGGTGATCTCAACCTTTCATTCCTTCTGCGTACGCATGTTGCGCCGCGATATCGAAGCCCTGCGCATCCCCTCATCAACGCCAGGCCAGCCGCCGATCGGCCACACCAAGAATTTTGTCATCTACGATGAATCCGATCAGCAGTCCGTGGTGAAGCAGGTCATGAAGCGCCTCGGGGTTGACGACAAAGAACTCACGCCGCGCAACGTCCTCTCCCGCATTTCCTGGGCGAAGAATCACATGCTGGGCCCGCAGGAACTCTATCTGCAGTCCAGCGACCCGAAAACGGAACGCATTGCGCACTTGTTCGAGGAGTACCGCAAAGAGCTGCGCAAGGCCAACGCTCTCGATTTCGACGACCTGCTGCTGGAAGCGGTGCGCCTGCTGAAGTCGGCCGCGCAGGTCCGCGACTATTACAATCGCCGCTTCCAATACCTGATGATCGATGAATACCAGGACACCAACCGTCCGCAATACGAACTCATGCGCATGCTGGCCGGCGACCGCCACAACGTGTGCGCCGTCGGCGATGAGGATCAATCCATCTATTCCTGGCGCGGAGCCGACATTCGCAACATTCTCGAGTTCGAGCAGGACTTCCCCGAGGCGAAGATCATCCGCCTGGAGCAAAACTACCGCTCGACGCAGAACATTTTGCAGGCGGCGTCAACCGTGGTCGCAAACAATGTACGTCGCAAAGGAAAAAATCTTTGGACATCGCGCCAGGGCGGAACAAAAATCGGCTACTACGAAGCCCCCGACGGCGAAAACGAAGCTCTATTCGCAGCTGACTGGATCGCCCGCTACCTGCGGGAAGCGGCAGAGCGAGGCGAGACTCCGCGCGCCGCAGTCTTGTACCGCACCAACTCCCAGTCGCGCTTGTTCGAAGAAGCCATGCGCCGCTATTCGCTGAAATATCACGTGGTCGGCGGATTCTCCTTCTACGAACGCGCCGAGATCAAAGACCTGATCTCGTACCTGAAAGTGATCCAAAATCCCGACGACTCGATTTCGCTGCTGCGCATCGTGAATTCTCCCGCGCGCGGCATCGGCAAGGGAACGCTCGATACTCTCGAACAGCTCGCGCTGGAAACCGGCCTGCCGCTCTGGGGCGCAATCGGCGAAGCGATCAAACGCCAACTCCTGCCGCCGCGAGCTTTGACCGCGCTAAAAAGTTTTCAGCAACTGATCGAAGATGCCAGAGCAATGTCAGCCCAAACATTCCCAGAGCATCTGGACGAAAATGTAGCGAATGAAAATGTGGCCAGGTATGAAAATGTGGCGCGGTCGTCCTCGCCCGCGAACGCCGTAGATGAAACGACGGCTGATAGCGCCGAAGTCCCCAGTCCCGAAGGGGCGGAATATCAAAGCCCAGGACGCTGGTCCCGGGAAAGCGGGCAGGACGCACCGAGTGCCGTCAGGGACGGCACCAAGCCCGAAGACGCGACCGCCTTCGATCCCGACGAATTCGAAAACTTCTCCTTCAACTTCGGTGAGGCAGAGCCTGAAGGCCCTGCAGAAAACGTCTCCGTTCGTGATGACAACTCCGCCGCTCCCGACGACACCGCCGCCGAGTCATCGAATGCCTTTCCTGTGCCGACCATCAGCACCGCCGACATCCTCAAATTTCTGATCGACCGCACCGGCTACATCAAGCTGCTCGAAGAAGAAGACACGCCCGAAGCCTACTCCCGCATCGAGAACCTGCGCGAACTGGTCAATGCCGCGATGGATTCGAAAGACCGCGGCGAATCCCTCGACCAGTTTCTCGATCACGCCGCCCTGATCGCCGACGCCGACGACTATGACGCGCGCTCCCAGATCACTCTGATGAGCCTGCACGCCGCGAAAGGACTCGAGTTTCCTCTGGTGTTCCTCAGCGGGCTCGAGGAAGGATTGTTCCCGCACTCGCGCACCATGCTCGTTCCCGACGACATCGAAGAAGAGCGCCGCCTCTGCTACGTCGGAATGACCCGCGCCATGGATCGGCTGGTCCTGACCCGCGCCGTCTACCGCCGCCGCTACGGCACCGATCTGCCTGAGGCAAGTGTGCCCTCGCGCTTTCTGGAAGAAGTTCCCGGACCTTTGATCGAAGAGCTGGGCACAACCCGTGCTCGCGCAGGCAAGACTCGTGCAGACGCTCTCAGCCGCCCCGCGGGACGAGGTTCCGCAGGTCACGATTCCGAAACCACCCACTACTCTTACGAAGACGAAGACCAAAGCGCAGCCTGGAACTTCCGCTCGCGAGAGAATGACCGGCGCGCCCGGCAGGCCGCTGCGACGCAGTCCTACAACTCCATCGACAACATCGCCGAGTTCTTCGCCAGCCGCGGCAAGAAATTTACCGTGCCGAAAGCTCCCGTCGAACAGCCCACCGGCAAGCGCGGATTCCGCCCTGGACAGCGAGTCCGCCATCCCAAATACGGCGAAGGCACCGTCTATCAGCGCGAAGGAGAAGGCGAAGAAGCCAAGATTACTGTACAATTTCCACGCTTCGGCTTGAAGAAGCTGGTGGAGAAGTACGCCCAGCTGGAAGGCGCCTAAACAGATTGGGAAATTGAGTAATTGAGGAATTCTCCGACGAGTAGATTTTCAATTACACAATTACACAATTACTCAATTACACAATTACTCAATTTTTCAAAAAGGACTCATGGCAAATACAACGACACTGAACAAAGACGAACGCAAAAAGGCAAAACGCACCGCGCGCAAAAAGCGCAAAGCGGAAAAACCGCAGAAGCCCCGCGACTATCCGCGCGGATCGAAAAAGCCCAAGGTCAAGAAACTGGCCCGCGGCCAATCGAAGCGGTAAACAGCATCGAGCACCGAGCGGTCCCGGCGCAAATCCGGGACCGCGGTTCTGATGACTGGCCGCCGACGCCTGACCGCTGAAGGCTGCCGGCTAGGAACGGAGATCACAACCGCTTGTCCCAACCAAACTCGGAAACCACCGACGTCATTCGCACCTCCAGCAGTCAGCTCTTGTGCTGCAAGTCCATCGACAAGCTGATTTCCGATTCCGAGGCCCCGGGCCAACACCTGCAAAAGTCGCTGGGTCCATGGTCGCTGACCGCACTCGGCATTGGCGCGATCATCGGCTCGGGAATCTTTGTGCTCACGGGAACGGCGGCGGCCGGAGAATATTTCAAGGCCTCTTCGATCTGGCATGCGCAGGCTCTCGACGTGATCGTGAGCCTTCTGCGCACGGGAAGCACGGCGGGAGCGCTCATGCATGGGCGTCCGCCGGCCGGGCCTTCCATTGCGATTTCGTTTTTTCTGGTCGCGATTGCCTGTAGTTTTGCCGGATTGTGTTACGCCGAACTGGCCTCGATGATTCCGATTGCGGGTAGCGCGTACACGTATTCGTATGCCACGCTTGGTGAAATTTTCGCCTGGATCATCGGCTGGGATTTGATCCTCGAATACGTAGTCAGCAACGTTGCGGTGGCGGTGGGGTTTGCCGGTTATACGAAGGCGCAATTCCTGGCGTTCGGCGTCCACTTGCCGGATAAGTGGGCCAGTCCTGTGTGGGCCTCGGGACAATGGACGGGCGCCTACTTCAATCTGCCGGCATTTCTCATCGTATTCGTTCTCACGCTGTTGCTGGTCCGCGGCGTGAAGGAATCGGCAGAGACCAACAACATCATGGTCGCGGTCAAGATCGGCGCCATCCTCACCTTCCTGGTGGTCGGTGGAATGCTGGTCAAGACCGCGAACTGGACTCCCTTCGCTCCTTCCGGCTTTAGCGGAATCGTGACCGGAGGCGCGATCGTTTTCTTCACCTACATCGGATTCGATTCGGTGTCGACCGCGGCCGAGGAATCCCGCAATCCTCAAAAAGATTTGCCCTTCGGCATCATCATGTCGCTGATCGTCTGTACGCTGCTTTATGTCGGCGTCGCATTAGTGCTGCTCGGCATGATGAAGTACACGACCTTCGTTTCCGGCGAAGCCGCCGAAGCCCCAGTCGCCTATGCCATGAAATATCTGGGAGTGCACCCCGTGTTCCGGTCGGTGATCGTACTGGGCGCTCTGACGGGGATGATCTCTTCGTTGCTGGTGTTTCAGTACGGGCAAGCGCGCATCTGGTACGCCATGTCGCGCGACGGCCTGCTGCCGAAATTGTTCTCGGTGGTGCATCCCAAATACAAGACGCCGTACTGGTCCACCTGGATTGCCTGCTTTGCCGTGGGCATCCCCGCCGGACTGGTGGATATTGCGGATGCCGCTGATCTTGCCAACATTGGAACATTGTTTGCCTTCGTGCTGGTCTCGCTCGGAGTGATTTTTCTTCGTCGCAAGCAACCTGATCGCAAGCGCGCCTTCCGTGTTCCTTTTGTGCCCTGGTTCCCGCTGATCTCGGTGCTGCTGTGCGGCGGACTGATGTTCGGCCTTACGCTGGTTACATGGCGGCGCTTCGTCGTGTGGCTGGTGCTCGGCCTGCTGATTTACGTCTTCTATAGCCGCCATCGCAGTGAGTTCGCGAAGAAGTAGCGCAATCGGTGCAGCGAATGGCTTTTGATCACAGCAAGCGTGGCTTAAGGAAGTTCCCGCTTTTTCTCCCATCTCTTATCTTTGTCGCCTTCGTGTTGCGGGCGATCTGGTGAATGTAGAAATTCGCGACGAGCTTCCGGCAGGCCCACCAAAAGCAGCTGCGCCCACCCAGCCGTAGGTTGAGGCGGCCTACTTCATCCACTGCGAATTCAGGAACAGATAGCGGTCCCGCAGATCGTCTTTGTGCGCGGCTGACTGCACGTTCAGGAACATTACGGGCCAACCATCAGTGGAAAGATACTTCGGCCATTCCGGCAGCCCGGGACCGTTGGGATCGCCCGACCGCGCGAAGTTCGACCAGTACTTCATCATCAGCTCGCTGAGCGCGCGGTCCGCCGCGGTCCACGGAATGCCGGCCTTGGAGTCGAGTTGGCCGAAGACGTATTCGATCTCGGCGGAGTGATTGGCGTAGGTAGGAGCCTTGGGATCGGTGTCGGGAATTCCGCGATCGAAGCGGTAGCGATAAACAGGCTGGTGCCCGGTCGTGCTCTGCAGTTCGATCCATTTCCACGTGGTGAAGGCGATAAAACGGTCTCCCGCAAAATCCAGGGCGGAACGCGTGAGGTGTTCGTCGTCGGTGGGATAGAGTTTGAGGAATTCCGCCGCCTTGTCCCCAAATTCTTTTTCCGCGCTGGCCTTCACGCTTTCGGCGGTGGGTTTTTGCGGAGCATACGTGATCTCGAAGCTGCCTTCATCGCGGTTCCACCCCGCGAGCAGCGGAACGTCGTTCTGCTTTCCCGCGCTGAAAATGTTGTTGAGCGAGTCGGGCAGAAAATATCCGTCCACGCACGGACCGAAATCGAACCCCGGCGACTTCGGCGGAGAAAATGTTTCCAGCAATTTCTCCGCCGGAAGGCGGCGAAGTTCCGCCAGCGTCGAGACGCCAAGCTTTTCCTTGACCACCTTCGCGTCCTTTTCCTCGCGAGCCGAAAGCGGATCGAAGGGAAGCCCGCGCCGCAGAAACGCCGCGCCGCTTTCTCCCATGGCCTTGTTAAACAGGCCTTTAGATAGTGGCGAAGCCATCTGCGCGCTCACCGAGAACGATCCCGCGCTTTCGCCGAAAATAGTAACGTTCCCCGGATCGCCCCCGAATTCAGAAATATTTTCGTGCACCCACTTGAGCGCTGCGACCTGATCGAGCAGGCCGTAGTTCCCGGCGGCTTGATGCGGCGACTCCTTGGCCAGTTCGGGATGCACCATAAACCCGAACACCCCGAGCCGGTAATTCATGGAAACCACCACGACTTGCTGCTGCGCCAGATGCGAGCCATCCTGACGGCCCTCTGACGTGCTGCCCGCCACAAAGCCTCCGCCATAAATCCACACCATCACCGGCAACTTCTTTGAAGACGGATGCGATGGCGCCCACACGTTGAGCGTGAGGCAATCTTCGTTGCCGCCACCGTCGCGAAACTTCATATCGCCATACACCGGGCCCTGCAGGCAATGCCAGCCAAACTCCGTCGTTTTGCGCACACCGGTCCATTTGACCGCAGGCAACGGCGGTCTCCAGCGCAAATCGTTGAGCGGAGGCTGCGCATAAGGAATGCCAAGAAAAGCCCGGACCGTTCCATCGTCTTTGCCTTCAATCTTGCCGGTGCGAGTCTTGACCTCAAGGCCTGAGTCGGCGATGGCACTGGCAGACAGCAAGAAAACTGCAGAGAGAATCAAAAGGCGTCGCATGTTCATGAGTAATCCTCGCGATCAAGCAGACGGATTGTAAAAGAAATGCTCCGAGGAGAGAAGGGCTCATCGCTGGATGGGCGCCATGCGGAGCGCAGCCCGGCTTTTCCAAGAGAAGCCCCGGCGGGGCGAAGCATCTCCCTGCAATGGCTTTCTGGGCCGAAGCCGCGTCCCTCCCGCTAACTGCCGAAGCGGGTAGTGTCCTGATTTGTCATTCCGAGCCGGGACGGAGGCGCGGTGAGGAACCTGCTTTTTGACTGCGTATGAACTGTCGAAGTCAAACTTAGGACACTACTCCGAGGCGCCGAATTCGACTCCTCGCCAAATCTCCCTAGCGCCAACTACAATTTGAACAGATGACCGCAGTTCTGGAGCGCGCGCCCAGTTCGTTCATTCGTCACCTTCCCAAGGCAGAGCTGCACCTGCACCTGGAAGGCGCAGTCGAACCCGCCACGCTGGTCGAGATCCGCCGCCTTCACGGCGATTCTACGACCCTCGCGGAAACCGAAGCGCTCTATCGCTATTCCGATTTCCCCAGCTTCCTCATGGCGTTCCGCGACGTCAGCGTCCACCTGCGCGGCCCCGACGACTATGAACTTGCCACCTATCGCCTGATGCAGAGGTTGAAAGAAGAGAGCGTCCTGCACGCCGAAGTCTACGTCGCGGTCGGCGTCTGCCTCTATCGCAAGCAGGATTTCGACGCCATCTTCGAAGGCCTGGAACGCGGACGCGCTCACGGCGAGCGCGACTTCGGAGTCTCACTTCTGTGGATTTTCGACGCGACCCGCCACTTCGGCGTGGAAGAAGCGCAGAAAGTTTTTGAAATCGCAGTGCGCCATCGCGACCGCAACGTCGTTGGCATCGGCATCGGCGGCGACGAGCAGAAAGCCCCGCCCGAACTGTTTCGCGGCGTCTACGCCTACGCCGAAGATCACGGCCTGCGCCTTACCGCACATGCCGGCGAGACCGCGCCTCCGGAATCCGTTTGGGGAGCGCTCAACCTGCGCGCCGAGCGCATCGGCCACGGTCTGACCGCCGCCCACGACGCAGACTTGATCGAAGAACTCGCCTACCGTCAGATTCCTGTCGAACTCTGCATCACCAGCAATCTGCGCACCGGGGCCTGCAAGTCGCTGGCCGATCATCCCGTAAAGAACTACTTCGATCGCGGACTGATGATCACCCTCAACACCGACGATCCGGCTTTGTTCGGCACAACCTTGTCGCGCGAATATCAGCTGGCGCAACAAACCTTCGGCTTTACTGACGAGCACCTGCGCGAACTCGCGCGCAATTCCTTCGAAGCGTCATTCCTGCCCGCAGAAAAAAAACTGGAGATGTTAACCTTGTTCGACGCCGCCGCCGCGCGATAACGAGCCTTGAAAACCCTCAAGATCACCGTAGTCGCCACCATCGCCACCACCTTGGCATGGTGGGTAAGGCTTCCGCATCGCATCTGGCCCGAGCATCCGTTTCTATGTCTTTTCCTGGTCGCGCTCGTCCTGGGTATTGTTCTGCAGGTCGCCTGGCCAGACTCGAAGTCAGACTCGGAGAAATGAAACTGCGCGATCTTCTACAAGGTCGCGAATCCAATCTGATCGATGACACACCAATTAAAATTCCGACGGCTCAAGGATGTATACGCGATCGTCCGCCTAGCGCCCGACGCCCCGCTCCCCTCCTGGGCCACGAACGCCGAATTCATCTCCATCACGCGCACGCCCGACGAACTCTCAATCGTCTGCCCCGCAGCCAATCTTCCCGCCGGCGTGCCCACTCCGCATCGCTGGACATGCCTGAAACTCGAAGGCCCATTTCCGTTCTCCCAGACAGGTGTGCTGCTAAGCTTCATCGAGCCGCTGTCGTCGAACCAGATCCCAATCCTCGCCATCTCCACCTACGACACGGATTACGTTCTCATGCAGCAGGAGTTTGAGGAAATGGCGTTGCATCATTTGCGCAAGGCAGGCCATCAAATCCTCTCAGCGGATGAATCTCACCGTTCGCTCCAGTAAACCAACCGGAAACTGTGATGCCCGCCAATTCCGGAATGTCTGTGATGTAATAGAAGAGACTCATTAATGCCGTCCGTTCTCACAACCATCCGCCGTCAGGCCAAGGCCCTGCACCGCAATCTGCGCGGTGCTCAGATGGCCGCTCACGCCCTCGCCTCAACCGATCATCCGCTGCTGGCGCACATCATTCCCATGCGCCGCTGCAATCTGGCTTGTACCTACTGCAACGAATTCGACGACTTCTCCAATCCCGTCCCCATCGACGAGATGTACCGCCGCATCGACAAGCTGGGCGCGCTGGGAACGGCGGTGGTAACCATTTCCGGCGGCGAACCGCTCATGCATCCCGAACTCGACGACCTGATCCGCCGCATTCGCTCCAACGGCATGATCGCCGGCCTCATCACCAACGGATATCTGCTGGTCGCCGAGCGCATCCAGCGGCTGAATCATGCCGGGCTCGAGTGGCTGCAGATTTCCATCGACAACGTCAATCCCGACGAAGTCTCGAAGAAGAGTCTGAAAGTCCTCGAGAAGAAATTGCAGTTGCTCGCCGGGCACGCCGATTTTCACGTCAACATCAACTCGGTGGTGGGCAGCGGAATCTCGCATCCGCAGGATGCTCTGGTCATCGGCAAGCGTGCCGTCGAACTGGGCTTCACTTCGACCATCGGCATCATTCACGATGGCAGCGGCCAGCTGCAGCCGCTCGATGAAGAAGCCCGTCGCGTCTACCACCAGATGCAGGCTCTGGAAAAGAAAAGCTTCACCCGCATCCACCAGTTTCAGGACAATATTGCCGAAGGTCAGCCCAACGACTGGCGCTGCCGCGCCGGCGGACGATATCTGTATATCTGTGAAGACGGCCTGGTGCACTACTGCTCGCAGCAGCGCGGCTATCCGGGAGTTCCGCTCGCAACCTACACGCGCGACGACCTCCGCCGCGAATACCTCACCGAAAAAGGCTGCGCCCCCAACTGCACCGTGTCGTGTGTGCACCAGGTCTCAATCTTCGATTCCTGGCGCGACCCCCAGCAATCCGCCCCAGCGACTCCAGCCTCCGGCCCCACCGGCGAACTCGTCCAAATCAGATAGCGGTTGCAACGCGCCAACGCTGTTCGCGACAAACGGATATCAACATTCGAGTTGTCCTTCACTCGATCAGAACACGAACTCGCCAGTCTCCTGATGTGGAATCGACAGGCCCGACCGTGCGGTCCCTTATCTCTTCAACCCCGCCGTGAAGTTGGTCATCACGGTGATGGATTGGCTCACCTGTTGCGACACCAGATTCAGCAGGATTTTCTTGCCGTCGGGCGTAACATCGAAGAAGCCGGTCTGGCTGCTGGTGGAGTTGGAAGCAAGCTGTTGAGCCGCGCCAAATTGCAACCCTCCGCCCACTTCCTTCACCGGCACGGTAAAGACCGACCGCGTCGCCTGGTTGAAGAAGAACAGTTCCTTGCCATCGCGGCTCCATTGCGGAGAATTTCCACCGTTGGTGGAAACCTGCCACTTGGCCTGACCGCCGCGGAAGGCCGCCACATACACTTCCGGAGCGCCGGATTCGCCCGACATATAGGCCAGCCAGTGGCCGTCGGGAGAAAGATTTCCGTCTTGAGCGTAGGAGCCCGGAGCGCTGCGCGGCACCACTAGCCAGGGCTTGCGCTCACCCTCCAGCGGTAAGGCCCAAATCTCCGAGTAGTTTCCCGACGGCCCGCGCGCATAGAGAAGATACTTGCCGTCGCGCGACCAATCGGTAGCCCAAACCACCTGATCGTCGCTGAGCAGGAGCTCTGGCGCGCCGCTTCCATCGGAGGGTTTGCGGTACAGCTTGGTGTGCAAGCTGCTTTCGGCTGAGGTGTAGACGATCCACTTGCCGTCGGGCGACCAGACGGGGAATCCCTGGCCGATCGATATGGCAGCGCCGGGGTCAAAGGTAAGCCTGGTCTGCACCTCGCGCGCCACATCGTACACCCAGATGCTGTGTGCGCCCGCGCCGTTGTTAATTTCGAGAGCGATGCGGTCGGCTTGAGGGGACAGCCTGGCATTTGTCAGGTTGGCAACTTTCCTGACTGCGATCCCCAACTGTTTACCGTGGCGGTCGACCCAAACCATCTGCTGATCGCCCGTGCCGCCATGGCTGAACACCAGCAACCCGTTGCTGGCGGCGGAGGCGTCCATGTGCCAGGTGCTGGCGTCTTCCAGCACTCCGCTGGCCAGGTTCTGTATCTCTCCGCTCAATGTTCCCTTGGCGGGGTCGAACGGCTGCGCCATCAACTGGCCGCCACGCATGAACAGCAGAAAACCATTGGCGTAGATGGCGTTCGATTGCGATAAAACCAGTCTGCTGTTTTCGCGGCCATCCACCGACGCGTCATACACGGCATCGTTCGCGGGATTGATGGGGTCAACCAACAGATAAAGAAAATGCTTCCCGTCAGGAAGAAAAAACGGCCAGCGTTGCGAAGCCTGCGCCGAGTCGACCTTGGTCACCGGGGCCGGAGTTCCTCCGCTGGCGCTGACCCGCAAAATGGGTGCTTCCGCCTCGGGAGAAAACAGAATGACTCCGCCCGGGCCCCACGAGCCGCCGCGCCCGAACGGAGCATCGCATACCACCAGCGGCGAGCCCCCGTTAAGGTCAATCGTTTTCAACTTGCCCGCGGCGAAAAAGCCGAGATAGCGGTTGTCGGGCGACCAGAACGGAAATGTCGATCCCTCGGTGCCGGCAAGGACGTGCGCTTCCGGCGCATTCAAGGGATGCACCCAGATCATGTTCTTGCCGTCCGAGTTGGCCAGGAAGGCGATCGAGGAGCCCTCGGGCGACAACACCGGCGGCCCGGCGAAGTCGCCAACCAGGGCCAGAGTGGCGCCTGCCGGAGGGCTAATGTTGGCGCGGATGGCGGGCGCGGATGGCACGGGACGGAAGAAAAAAATTCCGGCGGCGATACCGAGAACAATCGCGCCGACTAAGCCCACCGTCCAGCCCAGACGCTCGCGTCTGCGCGAAGCAACCGGCGGCGCGCCCGCCACCAGAGACGGCGACCTCTCCGCCGCAATCCATTGCAGCTCCAGCTTGACGTCGTGCGCAGTCTGAAAACGTTCCTCCGGATTCTTTTGCAGGCACGTAGTCACCACATGTTCAAAAGCAGGTGGCGTAGACGGCTTGAGCGCGCTAACCGGCTGCGGGTCAGACTCCAGAATGGACGATGCCAGCGAGATCTGGCTCTTCCCCGAAAACGGCCGCTTGCCAGTAACCATCTCGTAGAGCACAGCTCCCAACGCAAAAATGTCAGACCGCGCGTCCGCTTCTTTTCCTTCGATCTGCTCCGGCGCCATGTACTGAATCGTGCCAATGATGCTCCCCGCCGCGGTCAGCGGAGTCAGCGGGCTGGGCCCGCTCAATGTGGCCGCCGCAGTAAACGAAGGCGGCGCGCTCCCCGATCCCGAAGCCGCGCCCTGTGCGCCCACCGGTTTCGCCAGACCAAAGTCCATCAGCTTCGCGCCGCCTGGCGTCAGCATGATGTTCCCCGGCTTCAGGTCGCGGTGCACAATGCCGCTGCGATGCGCGAACGCCAGCGCCTCGGCCACGGCCATGCCGATCTTGTAAATTTCGTTCAGCGGTAGCGCGCCTTTCCGCAGCCGTTCCCCCAGAGTTTCCCCTTCCAGAAACTCCATCACCAGGTAGTCGGTGCCGTCCTGCGACCCGATGTCGTACAGATGGCAGATGTGCGGATGGTTCAGCGAAGAAATGGCCCGCGCTTCCCGTTCCATGCGCTGCTTCAGTTCCGGCGAAGAGGAAAGATGGGAAGCAAGAACCTTGATGGCAACCACGCGATCAAGTCGCGTGTCCTTCGCCCGATAGACTTCGCCCATGCCGCCGGCGCCCAGCGGCGATTGAATCTCGTAAGGGCCGAGTTTCGTGCCAGAGGTAAGAGGCATGCGTGCGCGAATTATAGCCTACGCGGCACCGGCACCCGGAAGGTGCGATTCCGGGTGCGTTCTCAGCCGAAGCAATTTTCAACGACGCCAGAAAGTGCGCCGCTACTTCTTCGGCTGCGCGCTCGGCGGCAGAATCCCGTTCAACCGGAGATACATTGCGGCCGCGCCATAGTGATCCGCCAGACTGCTGGCTAGCCCCAATGCTGCTGCCGCCCGAGGAAGCTGGCGTCCGCCAAAAAGCTCCACGGTATCGCCCAGCTTCGAGTCGTCCATCTTGCTGAGTGCGTCGCTGCAGAAGTTGAACGAAGCCTTCACCGCCTCCACCAGCTGATCCTTGGAGTCCGTTTCCTTGGGCTCGTCCACTTTCGGAGCGGGAACGTCGGCCACCTTCGAACAAAAGAAATTGTTCGAATTGGCGATGTGGGCCGCAAGGTGGGCATACGTGCTCTGATCCGCCGTGGGCTTGTATGAGAACTTATCGGCAGGCATGGCTTCCATGGCGCCGATGGTGTTGTTCTGGAAGCGCTGCAGCACCAGGCGCAACGAAGTTGAGACCGGATCCTTGGTCGGCGCGGCGGCTGCGGGCGCTGCAGTCTTCGCTGCGGAATTTTGGGCTTGAGCCGATGCCGCTCCGATGCACACAAACAGAAAAACCACGGAAAGCGTACGTTTCACGGGGATGCCTCCAGCGACAAGCATATACCGGCGCACCCAACCCGGTCATTCCACCAGATGTAAAATCTCCAGCCAGCCCCATTCCGATGTCATCCTGAGCGCAGCCGCTCTTCAGGCGGAGCGAAGGATCTCCGGTGCAGATGCTTTGTGGGTATAGAGATTCCGCGGCCGCACAGAAACGAGGTTCTCCGAAACGGAGCATGTAAGCCGTTTCATGCAAGAATGACGCATGTCATCGCAGACGCCCACTTTTCTCTACGGCACTGCCTGGAAAGAAGACCGCACCGCCTCGCTCACCGAACTCGCGCTGCGCGCGGGATTTCGCGCCATCGACACCGCCAATCAGCGCCGCCACTACTTCGAGGCCGGAGTGGGCGAAGGCCTGGCTACCGCCTATCAAGCCGGCATCGTCACCCGCGACGACCTGTTTCTGCAGACCAAGTTCACCTACGCCCGCGGGCAGGGTCAGCCGGGGAAGGATCACCCGCTGCCCTACGATCCGCAAGCGAAACCCAGCGAGCAGGTCGCGCAATCGCTGGCCAGTTCGCTGGAGCATCTCGGCACCGGCCACGTCGACAGCTTCGTGCTGCACGGGCCGTCGTCGAATTATGGCTGGACCGACACTGACGCCGAAGTGTGGGAGGCCATGCGTGGCCAGCGCGACGCCGGCCACACGCGCCTGCTGGGGGTAAGCAACGTCTCTCTCGCCCATCTCGAGCAGATGGCCGCCGCGCACAACGAACTACCCAACTTCGTGCAGAACCGCTGCTTCGCTCACCTCGGCTGGGATCGCGAAGTACGGCAGCTCTGCCGAGAACGCGGAATGATCTATCAGGGATTTTCGCTGCTCACCGCCAATCAGGAGGTCGTGCATCATCCGCCGCTGGCAGCGATCGCCGAAAAAATGAGCGCGACCGTAGCGCAGCTCGTCTTCGCCTTCGCCCGCGCCATCGGAATCCTACCCCTCACCGGCACATCGAACCCCGATCACATGCGGCAGGACCTCGCCAGCCTGCAACTCACCCTGCCTCCCGAACTCGTCGGGGCCATGGAATCGATCGCAGGCTGACCGTTTCCCCTATGCTTCATGGGCAATCCTCTCCGACCACCCGAATTGCAGAAGGATAATCTGTTGGCTCGACATGCCCTCGATCGTCGCCCGGTCAACCCGTGAGGAAGCTCCGCCCATTTTTTCGGATTAACGTTGCGTTTTTTCTTCCCTTTCGCCCACGCGCTGTGATAACACGATTGCCAGTAGCTTGTGTTTTTTGAATGCTTGCAGTCGGCACCAAACGTCGTGCTATAATCGCGCGCCGTTACAGCAAAAGGCTTTTTGTGGCATCTTAATTTTCTTGTGCCTCGAGCCGGGCGCATTCGCACCCAGCCGCGAATACATCAGGAGGAGCAATGACGTTTTACGATCCCACGCTCTATGGACGTGACGAAGAAGAAGAATTCGGCGACAGCGGCGCTTACAGCGAGTCGCTGGAAGAGGATTTCGAAGAGGAAGAGGAGGAAGAAGAAGAGCCCGTAGCGCCGGCCTCGGAGCTGGAACCCGAGCCCGAGCACGAACCGGCTCCCCCGCCTCCCGCCCCCAAACCCGCCAAACCTGCGCCTAAACCTGCGCCTAAACCTGCGCCTAAACCTGCGCCTAAACCCGCTCCGGCAGCTCCGAGCGGCGGCGGCAAGAAACCAGCACCCAAAAAGAAACCGGCCGCCAAGAAGAAACCCGCGCCCAAGCCCGCCAAAAAGCCGGCCAAAAAAGCCGCCAAGAAAACGGCTAAGAAAACGGCTAAGAAGCCCGCCAAAAAAGCGGCGAAAAAGGCAAAGGCGAAGACCAAGAAGCGTCACTAAAGCTTCAGGACTCCCAACCCTCCCCCAAGGGCTGAACCATAACGACACGGAGTCCAACCGCGCCCGCCAAGTCCGCGGGCGCGGTTTTTCGTCTGCGCAACCGACATCAAGCCGGCCAGCCCATCCCCCCTGCACTACCGGATGTTCCCCAAGCTGCCAGGCTGCGCGAATTGGCCCCTCGACTCGCGGCCAGCTACTTTTTTCCCACAGTATTCAAGCACTTGCCATACAGCTCCAGCAGCTTCTCGGCATAGTCTTCCGGCTTGGCTGCCGATCCCGTGCCTTGAAATCCCACGCCCGACGACGTGGTGCGCCCGTAACCGGTAGTCATGGCGACGAACTTCATCAGATCGAGCGCGATGTCTTCATCGCGGCGTCCCGCGCCCGCTCCCGACTTGCCTTCAGCTTCTTCCATGATGCCTTCTCCTGTTCCTCGATCCGGAGCGACCGGAATATCGTCTTCCTCGTCTTCGTCCTGCATGCGGTACATGATGGCGGTTTTCATAACGACCCCGGCGACAACTAGACTTGCGATGATAGCAGAATGGGCCTTCGGCGTCGGACCTCAGACCTCAAACCCTAGACCCTGAACCCTAGGCCCTAGACCCTAGACCCTAGACCCTCAGCCCCTTGTTTTCTCAGTGTTCCTCTGTGCCCTCAGTGGTGAAGAGAAGAAACTAGCTGCCACCGCGTTGTGTGGGTTCAGGAGTCTGAGGTCTAAGGTCTATCTGAAGCCCGCCGCCCGCCGCCAAACGCCCGCCGCCCAGTTCGTCCACAACCTGGCACGCGCGACCGGTCCCTTCTGTTCTATACTTACCATCCAGCATTCCCTTATCGAAAGCACGCCTCCTAACGCCCGCCTGATCGCGGGCCCAATCGCGGGATCCCCCACCCGCAGAATCAGGAGAATCCTCATGCTGCGCAACTCCGCTTTGCTTCTCGCCGCGGTTCCCGTCTGTGCCATCGCCGTATTCATGATCGCCTGTGGCAGTTCTTCCAGCCCCTCTGGTACTCAGCAATGCACCGGCACCTACACCGTCGTTGGCGACTGGCAGGGTACGCTCACCAGCAGCGGCAGCCCCGCCGACGACCTGTTCGGAGTCATCAACACCGCGGGCGGTACCGTCCTTTTCGACAACGAGGCCGATATCCTGACCCTCGATGCCATCACCGGCGCCTGCTCTTTTTCCGCCGCGGTGGGCGCTTACGCTTCCATCGAAAACGGAGGGCTCACCGGGACCGGGACCGCAACCGGCAACGTTACCTCTGACACCTCCTTCAACGGCACTGTCTCCGTCAATGGCGCCAGTAGCGCCTTATCCTTCACCTCTTACAACCCTTTGGGGACGGGCTCGGTCACAGCCGATCCGGGAATCGACGTGTTCGGCTATGTTGAGGGCCAGGCGCTCGATTCGCTCCTCCTGAGCCTCGGCGGCACCAGCAGCAGCATCACCTTTACTGGCACAGACGCCTCCGATTGCACAGTCAACGGCACCTTCACGGAAGAGACCGCCTACAACGTATATGACGTCACTTACGACGTTACTGGAACCGGCTGTGTGGCCCAGGCCGTCCCTGCCGGCAACTACACTGGCGTCGGTTTCGAAAGCGACTCAGACATCCTCGCCGTCACTGAAGGCGCCACCGGAACCTATCTATATGCGGTCATCACCTCGAGCAGTGCTCCCTTTGTCCTGGAAATCCCTCCCGGCTGCGAAGAGTGTGGAGATGCGCGGACTCGCACGCCCCGCATCCATCCCTCCAGCCATTCCTCAGCCAAAGGAGCAGCCTTCCGCAAAGCTTTCGGCTGGAGTCGACGCCCGTAGCGATAGATGCACGGAGAAAACAAAAGGCGGGAGGTCTGAGGTCCAAGGTCTGACGCCGGACGCCGGAAGCCGGAAGCCGGAATTCAACTCTTCTCCGCCATCATCCGCACCCGCTTGCCGTAAACCGAGCCATGCACCGTGAGCGCCGGGGCGATCAGTACATACGTCCATCCCGACCACTCCGGAGAGCGGAACGCCACCAGACACGCCAGCACGCCAATCGCGGCCATCAGCAGATTTTCCTGCACCGAATTCCGCGTCTCCAACTCCTCCACCGGATTCAGTCCCAGCACGCCGCGCAGTTTGTAGGCGTGCCCATACATCAGGCCAAACAGCAGAAACACCAAGGCAAATCCCACCCCATAGATGCTCATCACCACCGTGCCCTGCCATGGCGTCGAGATGCCGCCGTTTCCTTCGCCCATGACCTGTGCGAACAGCGAGGTAAATACAAACTTCAGCGGATACACATAGAACAGCACCAGAAACAGCAGCACCAGGTTCAAAAACACGGTATAAGGATCTTCCAGCCCATAGCGTCGCGAAAACCGGTAATGCGCCCGCCAGATCATCACCAGTTGTGAGAAGCAGGCGGCAAAAGGCACGAACCCGCGGATCACCGCCATCAACTCGCCGTAATTGCGCGGCACCTCCAGTGAAACCACCAGCAGCGTTAACGCAAAACCGAACACCACGTCGCAGAACGCCTCCAGTCGCGTAATCTCGCCTCCGCGCCAGCGGAAATACGGCTCCGGCAGCAGCCCTTTGCGATGTTCGGCGGGAAATCCGTGAGCCGCAGCCGGCGTGACCTCCGCCAGCAAAGACTGCTGCTTGAGTTCATGCTTCGACTTGTGCGTCATGGCCTAGGATTCTGACTGCACGACCGGCAGCTTGGCAATGAAAAAAAACCGTCAGGCGTCGGCGCCGTCAAGCGAGAACCCCGCGAATCCCTAATCCCTAATCCCTATCTAATTTTGCGCTCGGAGGTAACCCGCAACTCGGGTACTATGGGCACGTGAAACGTCGCGCTCCATGCCGCATACTGGGTGTTCGCTATGAGACAGGGTGCTACCTGGTGATGTAACCCGCGGTTTGCAGTACAGCCCCTTCCCGCCCGAACACCCACAGTATCGCTGCTCAGAGAGGATCCAAGTTGTCGCGCACTCGAATCGTCGTGACGTTAGCCGGCCTGTTATGGCTGGCGCACATCGCCGTCGTCTTGCTGGCAGGCAAGACCTCGGGACCACTGTTGTCCGACTCCATTCAACTGGCTCTGGGTGCGCTGGTGATCTCTGCCATCGTCGCCGCCAGCCTGCGCTCAGAAGGCATGGCGATCTCGTTCTGGCGCCTGGGAGCGGCCGCCTACGTTCTGCTCTTCATCGCGCAGGTTCTCAGCGTCTTCAACGACTTTCATCCCACCAACACCGTTGCCTGGATCAACAACCTGCTGTTTTCCTTCTGGTTCGTACCGCTGGCCATGGCGATGTTTCTCGATCCGGACCGCGAAGCCGGCAAGCTCGATACCCTGGTTGCGCTCGACTTCTTTCAGGCCGTGCTGGTGTGCCTGGCCGCGTATGTGTATTTCTTCTACCTGCCTAAGTCGGACGACCCCGGCCAGTTGTCGCACGAAGTGTGGGCTCCTTACTTTGTCGGCTATTCCTTCGTTGCCGGAGCTTTTCTTTTGCGCGCGGTCGTCACCGCTTCCCGCGATGCCCGCAGATTGTTCGGGCGCATGGGAATGTTCCTGGTTCTTTCCGGCTGCGTCGATGCCTGCTACTACTATGGGCCGGGTCGCGGCCTGACCACCGGCGCATGGTTCGATCTGCTGTGGAGCGCCCTGCTGGTGATTCCCCTGCTGATCGCCGAGACCTGGAAGCAGGCGGAAGAACCGGTCGCCTCGCTCGATGCGCCCCCGCGGGAAAAGCGCATCTACGCGGAAATATTCCACCTGCTCTATCCGCTGCTGGTGCTGCTCATGTCGCTCGGGATCGCGAGCCAGCGGCTGGAATTGGCCGCGGTTGTGATCTTGTTGTCGTTCGTCTGTTCCAGCGCGCGCCTGCTGGTCACCCAGACTCGTCTGGTGCGCGCGCAGGAGGCCTTGCGCCGCGAAGCCGCCCACGACGGCCTGACTTCGTTGTGGAACCGCAAAGCCATCCTCGGCATTCTCGATCGCGAACTGGCGCGTTCCGAGCGCGATCAGGACCGCGTCGGCCTCATCATGATCGACGTCGATCACTTCAAGAACATCAACGACACGCTGGGTCACGCCGCCGGTGACGCCGTACTGCGCATCATCTCCAGCGGCATTGCCGCCGTCGTCCGCCCCTATGACTCGGTCGGACGCTACGGCGGAGAGGAATTCCTGATCGTCGCTCCCGGTTGCGGCCTGGCCGAAACCTGGGAACTGGCCGAACGCGTTCGCGCCCACGTCGCCAGTTGCAACATCATCGCCAGCGGCGGGCAGAACGTCCGCGTCAGCCTGAGCCTGGGCGTCGCCACCGGAAACAGCTCCGGCGAAATCGAAAAAATTCTGCACACCGCCGACAGCGCCATGTACCAGGCCAAACACGCCGGCCGCAACCGCGTCGAGCCCGACCTTGCCTCGAAATCCGGCCGCGCCGCCGCAGCCGGCCAGACCACCACCATTCCAGTCCGCGACTTCTGGATCTAAAGGCTGGCGTCAGGCTTCAGCAGGAATTGAGTAATTGTGTAATTCAGCAATTGTGAAAACGTCTGCCAGCCTGATGACGTTCGGAGCCACCCCTGACCCCTGGGGGATTGAGTAATTGAGAAATTTGGAAATTGTGCAATTGAAAAACCGCCGCACGGCTCGAGAACTGTTTTCAATTTCTCAATTCCCAAATTTCCCAATTACTCAATTCCCCGATCGCGGCGCGGACGCGTCTCCCCCTCTGCGGCCGCGCACTTCGCCCGACGCCCGATGCCCGAAGCCCGATCTATAACGGCTTGATCACATGCTTCGGCGCCGCCATCTTCACGAATACTTTGGTCGCCGCCTCATGCCCCAGAACCGCGTTATCCAGAATGCAGGAGTCGAGACGTTGCCCTTCCTTCACCCCAGCCGCGGTGCAGGTCGCCTTCGCCTTTGCCGCTACTGCAGGATCGAGGTGCTCGACAAAGAACGGCTTGTCGGGATTTCCGGCTTTGACAGTGCTGGCCTCGGCGAACAACGTATCTGCATCCTTCACCCGCCAACTGTCACCGTACACTTTGTACAGATCGTTGAATGCGACCGGCTCTTTCAGCGTCTTTCCATCAGCCGAGTTCAACTCGTGAGCGTTTCCTTTGGGACTGCCCATCAGTCCCCGCACGTTCGGCCGGCCGGCAAGGCCCAGTTGCACGCTCACGTTGATCCACTTGGTGTACGCCGCGGCAGGATCGTTCAGCGTGACCTGTACGAAGTCTCCGCCCTCGTTCGACACCGTATACGTATCCCCGCGCCGCGCGATCTGCACATTGCCCGCCAGCACCATGGTTTTGCCTTCGCCTACGTCCCCGGGCCGGCCATCGATCAGCAGGTGCCGCGGCTCTATGTAGAAATTCACGCGCACGTTGCCCATCTTCACCGCGATCGCCTTATTCACCGCTGCGTTGGGCCAGGTCGGAGCGCCCGACGCTTGCCGCGTATGCACCGCGATGTCCGCGTCCTCCATCAGCACAAAATCGCCCGACGCCTGAAAGTCGTAATACAAGCCGTCGAATGACGTGATGTGCGTATCGCCTACGCTGACCGAGCCCGCGCAACCGACTTGCGTCGAGCCGCTGGCATTGCTCTCTTTGAATACGAGAGACGGAATCCCCGTGTGCGCGACCGGCGGCATCAGTTCGACCAAGGTCAGGTTGTTCGACTCGCCGGTGAAACCTTCCGAGTCGCAGCTGGGGATCTCCGAAGTCTTACTGGCCACACTGGTGCGCACCTGAACGGTCGCTCCACCATTAAAGACCGCTTGACTCGCGCTCGCGTCGCCAAACACATTGAACTCGACCTCCTGCCATGTTTTGGCCAAATCCTTGAAATAGTTGCCGCCGGTTGACACCTCGGGCGTGCCATCCGTCGTCACCACGATCTGATCGTCGGTGCTGGTGCTCCCCGCGTCGCCCTCAAGTTTCAGCTCATCCAGCGAACTGGCCGGAAAGGGAAGAGGCGTGCCCGAGGGTACGTTGGTACCGCCCACAGCATTGACCACGCAATAGACATTGCCTGTGGACGTGAACTGAAATGGACACCAACCGTCGGTATAGGAGGAGTTAGCGGCGCAGTTGGCGTGTCTTGGCGTCGGGCATTGTGTGCCTGCCGTCCCGTAGTTCTCCAGCCAGTACTGGATGCTCCCAGATCCCGACGTGCTGTCGTAAACGAACTGCTCCCATCCCAGGCATTCCCCTGTGTTCGATCCGCTGCACGCGGTGGTGGTGAAGGGCTTGCTGTTCAGTTGCAGAGAATAGTCGTTGGCCGGTTGGCCACTGCACGACGGATTCGTGGGACAGACAGCGTTCCCCGCGGCGTCGGGTGGGCACTGTACGTTGCACTCGCTGGTCACGTTGTTGGTGCTGTCAAACGATCCCTCAGCCCTGGTGATAAAGTCGCTGGTCAAATCGGCGGAAAAATCCGGCCCCGCTCCTCCCACGATGTTATCCACGCGGATTCCTCCGCGCCGCTTGGGCGGATAGAGCTTGTGCGATGGCGTCTTGCAGGCGACCTCGCGCCACGCGGCTTCCGGATACTTCGCTTCAAAACAGCCTTTCTTCGGAACCCGAGTGTGGATAATCCTCTGGCGCCAGGTCTCGCGCTCCTCGGCAGTGGGCTTTGCCTGCGCCGACGCGCGCGTTGCCAGTGAAACAAAACTCAACCCCAGCAGCATGGCTAACATCGTGTAAAAGCTGAGTCCGGCGATTGCTCGCGCCCTGGACTTACCTCGGACAACTTCCGAACGGCACAGCACTTGCAACCATTTCCCCAAGCAAGACATAGTCGAACCTCTCCGCCAACCCCTTCAGGGCATTGGCACACGGTATTTATTGGATAGTGAACAGTACAACGAAAACGTTTCAGCAAACCCAACAAATTGTTTCGACTGTGTTTCAACCAGACGGGAAAAAGCGGTGACGAGTGGACTCAGTGTAGTGCGTCGAACAGATCGGCGTTTATTTATCGACGGTTTCCTCTGTGATCCTCTGTGCCCTCTGTGGTGAAAGCCCTTGACTCCTTCGTCGAACCCCAAAACTTACGCCGGATCGAGGCCCAACACGACGCCATTTTCGACGCACTACACTAGCCCCGTCCCTTTTCCTAACAAACTCACTCTCTCCTTGACCCCGCCGTATTCGCGGAGCTAAGATTCGCCTCGCAATTCTTCCCTCCAGTTTTTTGCACGAGCGTTTGCGTGGTGTTTGCGCAAAGGCTTGCCGCTGAGCGTGTGCCCGCGCTCGTGCGTATCGGTGATTTCCATTTCTGCGTTTTCAGCCAAAGGAGATTCTCCATGCCCGCGAAGAAACCGGATTCGAGCAAGACCGCCAAACCATCGTCTGCGACTGCGAACTACGTGCTTCCCGCATCGCGCCGCAACGTCACCCTGCGCCGCGATCCCACCCGCGTCGATCCCATGAAGCTGAAACTTGGCAAGCAATCGGCGCGGCACGATCCCCGCAACCTGATGCTGGCTTCCTACCTCAAGCCCGATCTGCCCATGCCGCCGCTCACTTGCGATCTCACCGGCAAAGTTCAAACCTGGGGCATGATGAAAAACGACGACCTGTTGGACTGCACCTGCGCCGCCGCCGGGCACTTGCTCATGATGTGGACGGCCAACACGGGCAGCGAATTCACTCCCACCGACGATCAGATCGTCGCCGCCTACGCCGCCGTCACCGGCTACAACCCGCAGACCAATTCCGGCGACAACGGCGCGGTCGAGGTCGACGTGCTCAACTACTGGCGGCAGACCGGCATCGCCGGCCGCAAGATCGGCGCCTACATGGCGCTCGAGCCCGCCAATCACACCCACATCATGGATTCGGTCAACATCTTTCAGGGATGCTACATCGGCCTGCTCTTGCCCAAGTCCGCCCAGCCGCAGATCAAAAATCGTCAGCCCTGGTCGGTGCCCTCAGGAGGCCCAGTGGGTGACGGCGCTCCCAAAAGCTGGGGAGGCCACGCCGTCCCGGTCGTCGCCTACGATCAGCGCGGCCTGACCTGCATCACCTGGGGCGCTCCGCAAACCATGACCTGGGGATTCTGGGAAGCCTATTGCGAAGAAGCCTACGCCATTCTCAGCGAGGACTATCTAACCGGAAAAAAAGAAACGCCCAACGGCTTCAGCCTGCAACAACTGCAGGACGACCTGTCGGACTTGAAGTAGTGGGACCGACGAAAGCCCAGCGTGATAAGCCCTGGTGTGATAAGCCCAGCTGTGATGCGTTCAACAATCGGGTTGCCCCACCTTCCCGCGTTCTGTGCGGGAGGGTGGGCCACGGCCACGATAGTGTGGGCACGACTCCCATCTGGTCCCGCTTCACCGCAACGTCCTCTCAGGAAAACGTTGCCGTAGTGCGACAACCAATGCATTGTCGGCTCTCGCCGATACCATCTCAAGCGGAGAGAATCCTCTTCGCCATGCCAGCCAGAATGTGGCAAACAGCAGCACAATCGTGATCAAGACATTCGGCCAGGCGTTCAGCCCCCACTGTCCTCGCCAGATCAGTTGCTGCGGCGAAAACGGCGCAAGATACTGAATCGGCCACTGATACCCATCGGGTCCGCGGGAACCCAGAACGTCTTCAAACAGGTGCAGGTGGAAACTCAAGAGGGCCAGCAGTCCCGTCTTCCATTTCTGTGCGGCCAGCGCAAACGCAATCGCCGCAATGACCAATGCGAACGCCAGATTGTGAAGCGAGTGGTGATAAAGCGAAAACCATAATAGCGGGTGAGCTGAATTTCGCGTAAGCAGTTCTGGAATGATGCCGATGCCGTCGATATCGGGCACAACGCTCGCCAGGGTGATCACAGCCCGGTCTTTCCGCTCTAAGTCAAAGCAGTTGGCAAAAACCCAACCGGTGAGAAAATGAGTAACCGGACTCATAAGACTTAGTAAATCCTCAGATCTCCCCCTAAAGCCAGGGTCTAGACCCTGAACCCTAGACCCTGAGCCCTGAACCCTCTTTCCGCTTTCTTACTTTCGTTCGCAGTTCTCGCCCTCAAGCCAGGGCGCGAATTCCCGCAGATGCTTTTCGTCTTTCCACTCCCTTAGCGCATGACCGGCTGCGGCTCCCATCACTGCCAATCCCAGCGCAACATCGAAAACTGGAGACGAGAAAACCAACAGCCCGGCCACAAAAAGCAGAGGAACCGAGGCCAGTCTGGAGTGGTCAACCACGTAAGCAAACACAAGAAGCAACAGCCCCGCCGGGACCACCGCGAGAACACAATGAAGCGCGTCCATGAAACCAAAGTGATGCGCAACGACAAAACGGCCGGCGCCAACCGCAAACAATACACTCCCGGCCACAAATATCAGCGGACGCCACGCGATGCTTCGAGACGCAGGTTCGCCTGCGTTTCCCGCACAACTCTCGCAAGTGTTGGGTTTCATTTCCTCTGACATTTCCGGTTAACCAAGGGCAGCCTGCTCCAGCATCGTGTCGCGAGAGTCCCATCCGTTCAACGGTACCTGCGTAATCGCGTAAGTCAATCGGGAAGGGATTAGAGTGAATCGAGTCGCCAATGCGCCAACTCGGCGCAATCGCGTTCCCGAGGGACGAAACATGAGCTTTCATCGCGCATCATCCGCCATCTTCGGTCTGGCCGTGGCGCTGGCCGGTTTGGAAGCATCCGGCTATATCCAGACCGACTTCAAGGGAGACACTCTGCTCTCCGCTACGGCGGGGATCCTCGTTCCCGGCGTGCTCATGCTGAGCGCCTTCTATATGGCATTCCGCTTCCTGAAGTTTGCGGCGACGGGAAAGAAGCAACCTTGAGGTCAAGCGGTATCGACTCAACCCCTGCGACTAGAATGGGCCACCCCTGGGCAGATGCCGCCTGTCCCCATAGAGTAAATCTCGAATTACCTGCAGCTCGTTTCGCTGAGCTGGTACTGCGTCTCATATGCGTTTTGCGTCGTGATTACGCTCGCCGGAGGGGTAAGGACGTATTCAGGTCGTTGCTGCAGCAGGTAAAAACGTTTGCCGCGGAACGTCTCTGGCGAACCCTGGCCGGAATCAGAAGAGAGATACTCGGAAAATCTGCTATAACGAATCGGGCGTAGCCGATAACAGCGCGCCGCCGTCGGGTCGATGAAGATGTATGGCCCTTCCCGGTAAGCATTGGGGTCCGGCGATTTGGTGGCCGCAGGAACGCTGCCGATTTCGTTGCCATCAATTTTGAGGACGACGTTGGCGCAGTCCGGCTGGTAGGCGTCGACGCGCACAAGTTTCCCGCTCCCGATCGGGTAGGACAACTCTCCCAGTTCAAACGCGTGCACGTCGCCACCGCGGTTATCGACATCGATGGACATGCGCGGGTCTGACTGGTAGGGCGGACTGGCGTTCATCGCTAGCGTCTCGTGATTATCCGCGGTCTTACGGACCCACTCTGGAGCCCAGGAGGAAGTTAGGGGCAACGATACCTCCCTCCATCCGCAGGCATAGTGCAGCCGCATGGTGAATTGCGGCAGAATAAACTGATCGCCGTGCAAGGAGCCAGCCGCAGGGAAGCTCCATGTTTGATTTCCCACGTCGCCTGAGACGACCGGGCTGATCTGTTTGCCTTCTGAATAGATCTCAAAGGGTACGCCCGGGGAGAACTGCATGGTGACTTGCATCGGAACGGGCTTGGAGCGTGTGCAAGCAGCCACAAACAGGATGGTCACTACGATGAGCGGAACCGCGGAACGCATTAGGCTCTCCTCTCCTGGCGAGTGACCGAGCTTTCGGCTACGTATTATAAGCTTGGGTGTTCCATCCTTCTTGGGCGAAAGCATTTGTACGAAAGCGTGGGTGTCGGCTCGCAACTTCGGGATCGGCGCAGATTAAAACAACCTGGAACCAATGCGGGACGAAATTAACGACATCGATAACGATAACGATAACGATCTGGACACATCCTCCAATCCCGTCAACGCATGGGTAGCATTCCTCTTCGACGAACTGCACGATCCACAAGTACTTGAAGTTACGCTGAAACCATCTATTCGCGAGGCCACCGTGGAATGCCTGTCTTTGGCTGGGCCGGGCCGTCAGTATAGTCTCCCGTCACGTTTAGTTGCCGGCGTATTGGCGAAGATGAAGAAACTGGCGCAACTCGACGTAGCCGAACGAAGCCGCATGCAGTGCGGCCGGGTGCGGTTGCTCAATTTCCACGGGCAACCCGCCGATTTTGAGGTTACAACTGCACCAGCCGCAGAAAGCGAAACCATGACCCTGCGGCGCGTGTGAGCCGATCTGCTCATTTACTGCACACTTTACAGTACATGTACAATATAAGGTACGTACCTGGCAGTAGCTCCAGAACTGGCGCTTGGTGCGGAACCGATGCGGCGTCTGCACCCGCCCAATCAGCAGCGCCGCACGAATCGGCCCCAGAAATGGCACCGACGGCAACCACTGCGCCGCCGCATGTTTGCGGCACTCCGCCATCAGCTCCCGCCTCACCTCATGCCGCAGCGGTTGCAGCGCGTCCAGTTCCCGATACAAATGCTCGGCCCGACGCCGCAACCCGCCGCTCAACTGCGCCAGATACTCGTCGCGAT
>Ga0302326_10000504_pt1 | contig 109155 bp, 88 predicted proteins | sample Palsa_T0_3_FD_202264 | JGI IMG/M metagenome (GOLD analysis project Ga0302326, IMG submission 202264) | Peat permafrost microbial communities from Stordalen Mire near Abisko, Sweden - Palsa_T0_3 | ecosystem: Environmental > Terrestrial > Soil > Palsa > Peat permafrost | place: Sweden: Abisko... | reverse complement strand
AGCGGCAACGGTGACATCTCAGAAATTACCCCCTCCGGGGTGGTGAGCACGTTTGCCGGCGGGTTCAACACGCCGGGCGGTTTGGCCTTCGACGGTGGAGGAAACCTCTACGTGGCGAATAGCGGCGACGGCACGGTATCAGAAGTCACGCCTGCGGGCGTGGTGAGCGGATTTAGCATTGTCTTGTCCGACCTATCTGCCATCGCCATCGTTTCGGCGCCGTCTGCGCCGACGATCACCTTGCAGCCGCAAAACGAAACCGCGCCTCCCGGGGGTGCCGCCTCCATGTCAGTTGACGCCAGCGGCAGGGCCAGTTTGACCACTTTCCAGTGGCGGGTTTCGACCGACGGCGGAGCGACATGGACACGGCTATCCAACAATGCAACGTACAGTGGAGTCACGTCGGGCACGCTCGCAGTCTCCAACGCAACACCAGCAATGTCGGGCTATGAATATGAATGCGTCGTGTCGAATCCATTTGGCTCCGCCACCTCCAATCCCGCCACGCTGACCCCCTTGGCCTTCCTCATGTATGTGGCGGGTGGTAGCACGATCGTACAGATCACTCCATCGGGCCTACTTAGCACCTTTGCCAGCGGGCTCAATACCCCCGCGGCTTTGGCCTTCGACGGAAGCGGAAATCTTTATGTTGCTGATGACGGCGGCACGATATCAAAAATCACACCGGCTGGAGTTGTGAGTACTTTTGCCGGCGGGTTCGATGAGGCGGATGCTTTGGCCTTCGACGGAAGCGGAAATCTCTATGTGGCGAATGGCGGAAACACCACGCTCATAGGCGGCACGATCTCGAAGGTCACGCCAGCCGGCGCGGTGAGCACCTTTGCCAGCGGATTCCGTGATTTGAGAGCTCTGGCCTGCGACGGAAGCGGAAGCTTGTATGTATCGGGAGGCGACTCCGACATCACCCGGATTACACCCGCCGGCGTCGTGAGCTTGTTTGCCAGCAATCTCCTCGACCCGGCCGCTTTGGCCTTCGACGGAAGCGGAAATCTCTACGCGGCGGACCCTCAAAACGGCGGCCCGATCTACGAAGTGACGCAAGCCGGGATGGGGAGCACCATTGGCTACGGTGGGCCTGGCACGTTTGCGTTGGGCTTCGACGGAAGCGGAAACGTCTATGTGGCGAGTTACGCTTATGGGCTAGGCACGATTTCTGAGTTCACGCCCACCGGGATCGGCAGCGTTTTTGCGTATTTAGAAGGCGGCTTCGGAGCCATGGCCATCGTTTCGGCGCCGATTCCGCCGACGACTAGCAATTATACGGTTACCGTGAGCGCCTCTCCGGCTACGGGTGGCACTGTGAGCGGCGGAACGACGTTTGTCTCGGGCAGTCCTAGTTTTCAGTCGGTGGTGGCCTCGGCCAGCTACGGCTACGTGTTCGCCAACTGGACGGTGAATGGCAGCGTAGTCAGTTCGTATGTCAAGTACTATTTTACGCTTGGCGGCAATCTGAATCTGGTCGCTAATTTTGACCAGATTTCATACCAAACGCTGGACGAGCCCAACTCCGTTAATGGCACCTGCCTGGAAGGCATCTCTGGTGCGAACATCGTCGGCTATTATCTGGATGGGAATGATATAGCCAGGGGCTTCCTTTATAACGGCGCCACATTCACCCCCTTGGATGATCCTAACGCGGTTAATGGAACCTACCCAACTGGCATCGAAGGCAGCACCATCGTTGGCTATTATGAAGATAGCGACAGTCAGTCCCACGGCTTCCTCTGCAACGGCACCAATTACTCCACTGTGGACAACCCCAACGGGTATAACACAGAACTGGAAGGAATCTCCGGCGGTATCATCGTCGGTGGGTACGGTAGCGCAGTGGGCTGGAACAATTTTCTCTACAGCAGTGGCAACTTCACTCCCTTCGTCCCTAACGGAGCGAGCGAATCGCTCACCGGGAGCGACGGGGGCAGCATCGTGGTCGATGGATCGCTCTACGACGGAACCACTCAACTCGGCCTGAATGATCCCGAGTCCGCCGATGCGATCTACGCCCGGGGCCTTTCCGGCGGCATGGTCGTAGGTTCATACTTATATGACGGAGGCTTCTCCAGTCAAGCCTTCCTCTATTCCGGCGACGTTTACTACGATCTGGACGACCCTGCCGCAGACATCCTTGATGATCCGAGCGCAGTCCCTGACACCTTTGCCAACGGCATCTCCGGCAACAAAATCGTGGGCTATTACTTTGACAGCAACGGCATTTCCCATGGCTTCATCGCCACGTTGACGCCGGTTACTGCCAACCCCAGCATTGCCAGCCTCAGCCTGTCGGGGACAAATCTGGTACTCAACGGAATCAATGGACAGTCCGGCTCGACCTATTATGTACTAACGAGCACGAACCTTATCGTGCCATTGAGCCAGTGGACGCCCGTTGCGACTAATGTTTTGAGCGCCAGCGGGAATTTCTCAATTACCGTCACCAACACCGTGACTGGCAATGTGCCACAAAGGTTTTACATTCTCCAAGAGCAATGAGCAAAGGCATGAGAAGGCCGTCGGCTAATCGCCGCAGTCGCGGCGGCTGAGAGCGATTGATGCACCGTCAAATTTTATCTCAACGCGTCTGGCGCATCGTTCTTTCACCTCTTAAGAGCTGTCCGAATTCTCTCTGAATCAGGAGTGGCAACTGTCAGTGAAAATAGTGAAAGAGTACTGAAAAATAGTGGTGGGTTAAGCCTAATTGTTCTTGATGTTCACAGGGGAAACGCGGATTCTCCTCGTATCTGAATCGGGGACGCAGTCCAAATAGAACGAGCGTCCTAATCTGACAGCAGGCCCATGTCGCGCCGCTCCTTTTTCGTGGGCCGGCCCGATCCTTTGGGGCGGAAGAAAAAGGGACGAAAATTCGGTTCGCGCTGTTTCTCAAATTCCGATGGCGCGGTTTGATCCTCGGCGTACTCCCTGGCTTTGGGCGCGCCGACCCGGTGATCGAGCAACTCCAAGACCCTGAATTGGCGCGTAAGGTTGTCTTTGCGCACGACCAGAACGTCGTTGACGCGGACCTCGCGCGATGGCTTGGCGGGTTGGCCGGAAATGGTGACATGGCCCTGGCGGCAGGCCGCGCAAGCCAGGGCGCGTGTTTTGAAAACACGCACGGCCCATAGCCATTTGTCCAGCCGTACGGAAAGCGTTTCAGCCATGATCCGAAGCCTGCCACAGCCGGCGCGCCAAATCCCGAATTTTCGGCGATGCTTTTCTGATTGCGGCTGGGGAGCTTTTGCCTTAGCAAATGGCCCGACGAACTTTATGGCATCTGCATTCCCTAATATCTCACGAATCCAATACGAAGGCCCTACATCAAAGAATGCGCTCGCCTTCAAACATTACAACGCGCAGGAAGTCGTCGCCGGGCGCACCATGCGCGAGCATCTCCGGTTCTCGGTTGTTTATTGGCATACATTCCGCGGGCGCGGCAGCGACATGTTCGGCGCGCCCACCATCCATCGCCCCTGGGATGACAACAGCGATTCGCTCGATAACGCCTGGCGCCGGGTGCGCGTGGCCTTCGAGTTTTTTGAAAAACTGGGCGCGCCCTTTTACGCCTTCCATGACCGCGACGCGGCTCCCGAGGGCGCGACGCTTTCGCAAACCAACAAAAACCTCGACGCCGTCGCCAAAGTTCTTCAGGAAGAGCAGCGACGCACCGGGATCGGGCTGCTTTGGGGAACGGCCTGTTTGTTCGCCCATCCCCGCTTTGCCCACGGCGCGGCCACCAGTTGCAATGCCGACGTCTTCGCCTACGCCGCCGCGCAAGTCAAAAAAGCGCTGGAGGTGACACATCAATTGGGCGGGGCCGGCTATGTCTTTTGGGGCGGGCGCGAGGGTTATTCCACGCTGCTGAACACCAATCTCAAACGCGAATTGGACCATTTGGCGAAATTCCTCCACATGGCCGTCGAGCACAAAAAGAAAATCGGTTTCAAGGGCCAGTTTTATATCGAGCCAAAGCCCAAGGAGCCGACCAAACATCAATACGATTCCGACGCGGCCGCCTGCCTGAATTTTCTGCGCGAATACGATTTGCTGGACCATCTCAAGCTGAATCTGGAAACCAATCACGCGACGCTGGCCGGCCACACTATGCAGCATGAATTGGAAGTGGCCGCCGCCGCCGGCGCGCTCGGCTCCATTGACGCCAATACGGGCGACTTGCTCCTGGGCTGGGACACGGACCAATTCCCAACCGACATCTACCTGACGACGCAGTGCATGCTCTCCATTTTGAACGCGGGCGGCCTGACCACGGGCGGCGTGAATTTCGACGCCAAAGTGCGGCGAGAGAGTTTTGAGGCGGAGGATTTGTTTTACGCGCACATCGGCGGCATGGATGCCTTTGCGCGCGGACTCAAAATTGCGGCCGCCATCCGCCAGGACGGGCGATTGGCGGAATTTGTGCGGCAACGTTACATCTCCTGGGACAGCGGCATCGGCAAGGAAATCGAATCAGGCCGGAGCAGTTTCGAGGCGCTGGAGAAATACATGCTCAAGAAAGGCGAACCAGCGGCGAACAGCAGCGGACGCCAGGAATTCCTGGAGAACTTGATCAACGAGTTTATTTAATTCTCCGAGCGCGGATCGAACGTTGCCAGACTCCGTTTTGTGGGGTAGTTTTGCGGTATTATGGCGACCAAAACGCTGAATGTCTCTCTGACCCGTCAACTGAAGGGATCCATCGAGCGCCGTGTCCGCTCTGGTCTTTACGGGGACGCGAGTGAGGTCGTGCGAGCGGGGTTGCGGGCGCTGGCGCGTGAGGAGATGGCGGCTGCCTATCACGAGTGGCGCGAGATCGCGGCCAAGTTACCCCAAGAGCCAATTACGCGAAAAATCGAACAACGCGTGGAACGCGCGATCCGGGCAGAGCGCGAAACTGAACGCAAAGCGTCGGCCCATAAATGATTCGTGTCGTTCTCGATTGCGGAGTGCTGATATCCGCCATCGGGTGGGGAGGCAACCCGAGGTCCTGTTTGGACGTCGTCGCGTCTGGGCGCGCCACGTTATTCGTGACCGATGAAATTTGGAAGGAATACAGCGACCGTATTCCGCGCCGGCTCGCCGAAGAAAACCGGGGCGTTGACCCCCAACCCTTCCTCTCCTGGCTTCTCACTGTGGCCCAATTCGTTGAAGGCGCGCCTCTCGGCAAGCAACGCAGCCGCGATGTAAGAGACGATCGTTATCTGGCCTGCGCACTCCGAATTGGAGCTGATGCCATCGTAAGTAACGATCGCGATCTGCTGGCGTTACGAAAACCATTTGGCATCCCTATTATGACTCCCATTCAATTCCTCAAAATGTCGCGCGCCCAGGCCGGTTTCTAACCCTCCCCGCGCGGATCAAAAGCGTCGCGCAGGCCGTCGCCGACGAAGCTCAGGGCCAGCAATGTCAGCGCCAGCGCCACGCCCGGAAAGACGATCAGCCACCAGTAAATCCGAATGGGGTTGATTTGCTCGGCGCCGCTGGCGAGGAGGGAACCGAGACTGGCCTGCGGCGGCTGGATGCCCAAGCCCAGATAACTCAGGAACGATTCGTAAAGAATGATCGAGGGGATCATTAACGTCAAATATACGATGATCACGCCATAGACGTTGGGCAGAATGTGCCGCCAGATGATTCGCGCGTGGCTCGCGCCCAGGACGAGGCTGGCGTCAATGAACGGGCGGCGCCGCAGCGATAACACCTGGCCGCGCACGATTCGCGCCATGGTCAGCCAGGAGACCGCTCCCAGTCCCACAAACAAACCGGCAAATTGCAGCAGCCGCGCCTTCTCTTCGGAAAGGCCGTGCGGGCCGGCCTGCCATTTGCCCAAGACCGCGTTGAGAGCCGTGATCAGGACGATGACGAAGACCACCGTGGGCATCGCATAGAGCACATCCACAAAACGCATCATCAAGCTGTCCAGGCGTCCGCCTCCATAACCGGCCACCGCGCCCCACAAAACGCCGATGACCAAACTGACCGCCGCGCCCACCAATCCGACCAGCAGCGAAATGCGCGCGCCGTGGCACACGCGGCTCAAGAGGTCGCGTCCGTGCGCATCGGTGCCGAACCAATGCTCCCAACAAGGCGGCGCGAATTGCGCGTCGGAAATGGTGTCCGGCGGATGCGACATGGCTTTGGGCAGTACGGCGGCGGCGGGCGCAAGCCGGCACAGCGGCCAGAACAGAATCAGCGCGATCAAACCCAGCAGCACGATCAGCGCCGCGGCCGCTCCGCGATTGCGGCGAAAGCGCCGCCACGCCCTTTGATTGGGACTGAGATGGAGTCGGTCAATCATAACGCACGCGCGGGTCCAGCAGGCAGTGGGCGAAATCCACCGCCAAATTCAGCGCCAGCAGCAGGGCGGCGTAGAGCAACACCAGGCCCACGACCATCGTGTAGTCGGCGTTGAGCGAGCTGTTGACCATGAAGACTCCGAGACCCGGAATCTGGAACAGATTCTCAACGACGAAGGACCCCGTCAACAAATCCGCCAGCATCGGCCCCGAATAGGAGAGCACCGGCAGGGCCGCGATGCGAAAGGCATGCCGGAGGAGAATGGCCGTTTCGCTTAATCCCTTGGCGCGCGCGGTGGTGATGAATTCGGAGTGCAGCGTGGCCAGCATGCCCTCGTGCATCAACCGCGCCACGCGGCCGGAAAAATAGAGGCCCAGGGTCAGCATCGGCAAAATGGCGTGCCACGGCGAGGCCCACAGCGCGACCGGGAACCAGCGCAGTTTGATGGCGAAAAGCATGATGAGAATCGGCCCGATCACGAGACTGGGAACGCAGATCACCAACACAGCGGCCAGACTGCCCAGGTAATCCTCCCACTGCGCCTTGTGGATTGCGGTGAGAAATCCCAGCGGCAGCCCGACACCCATGGCCACGCAAAAAGCCAGCGCCCCAAGGCACAACGAAACGGGCAGACCGGCCACGATAATGTCGGTGACGGAGTGATTGCGGTATTTCATGGACGGTCCGAAATCACCGTGAAGGAGGCCGTTGAGATAGCGGAGATATTGTTTGAGGACCGGTTCGTCCAAATGGTACTTGGCCAGCAGGCGATGCTCGATTTCGGGCGAGGCCGGCGCGCGCTCGCGATCAAAAGGCCCCCCCGGCATCGCATGCACCAGCATGAACGCCAGGAAGCTGATCAACAAGAGCAACGGAACCAGAAACAAAATGCGCTTGATGAAATACATGGCGTCGCTAAGGCCCAGCGGTTTTCCAGATGGCGTTGAGCGGATGATCGTCAAGCATATTGGAATAAATGCCCTTGATCCGGGCCGGATTGTAATAGTTGAACCCCACGTAAAAAAAGATCGGAATAATCGGCACTTCGTCATGTACAAGAATTGTCTCCGCCTCCTGCAGCAGTGCGGCGCGGCGCATCAAATCAACCTGTTGATTTGCTTCGTCCATCAAGGTGTCGTAGCGGGCGTTTTTCCAGCCCGTGCGGTTGTTCCCGTTGTCGCTGCGGAACAAATCCAGAAACGTGTTCGGGTCGTCATAATCGCCCATCCAGGTGCTGCGGGTCACATCGTAGTCGAGGCGATTCTGGGCGGCCAGATAGACTCGCTTCTCCATCGGCTTCAGCTCGACCTGGATGCCCAACTGCTTCCCCCACATCTCCTTCAATTCCACCGCCACTTTCTCGTGAATCCTTCCGCCTCCGCTGGCGGCGTCAAACAAAAAACTGAAATGAGGAAAGCCCTGGCCGCCTGGAAAGCCCGCTTCCGCCAGCAGGCGTCGCGCCAGCGCGGGGTCGTAGCCCAGCCCCGCTGCCGGCAGGTAATTGGCCGTGCCATTGGGCACCAAATGATCCGCCACTGGCTCGCCGCCGCGCAAAATCCTCTCCACCAACCGCCGCTTGTCAATGGTCAGCGCCAGCGCCTTGCGGACGCGGAGGTCGTTGAAGGGCGGGCGCGTGGTGTTGCAGCGCAGGAAATAAGAGCCGAGAAAAGGAAACGTATGGTAATCGGGACGTTGTGCGAGCACGTCCAATAATTCATTGGGAATGTTTTCACGGTCCCAGATAATGTCGGCCCCGCCGGTCTGGTAAAGGTTCAAGGCGGTGTTAGGCGCGCTGATCGGCAGGCAATCCACCACGGCGCTGCGCGTGTTGTCGGCGTCCCAGTAATAAGGATTCTTGACCAGCCGGATTTTGTCGTTCAGCCGCCACTCCTGCAAAAGGTAGGGGCCGCTGGTGGCCAGGGGACGGGCGCGCAGCCAATCCTCGCCATACTTTTCGATGAGCTTGCGCGGCACGACGGCCAGCGTTTGGAATGTGCAGAGGTCCAGGAAAAAGGCCGTGGGATGATTCAACGTCACGCGCACCGTGCGCGCGTCCAGGGCCTGCACACCGACCTGCGACGGGTCTGTGACCTTTCCATTGTTGTAGTCCGCGCCATTTTTGATGTAAAAAAGCTGCCCGGCATATTCGGAGGCCGTGCGCGGATCCAGCGCCCGCAGCCACGAATAGACGACGTCTCCGGCTGTGATTGGTTCGCCCGGCGACCACCGCAGGTTCTCGCGCAGATGAAAAGTATAGACGCAGCCGTCGGGGGACACTTCCCAGTTTGTGGCCAGGCCGGGAATCGGACGCGCGGTGACGGGGTCGTTGCGGGCCAAGCCTTCGAAAAGAGCGCCGATGACGCGCAAATCTTCCAGTCCCGTCCCCAGGGCGGGGTCCAGCGTTTCCGGGTCCGGGCCGTTGATGATGACGAGATCCGCTTTGGGTTCGCCCCCGGTGCAGCCGGCCAGTGGCAGCAGCAAACCCAGGACGAGGACCAACATAAATGCGCCCATGCGCAAGAGCGGTTATTTATTTGTTTTTACTGCGGGCGCGGGGGGCGGGGCCGCGTTTGACGGGGCGGCGGACGCGTCGTTCGGCAACTGCAATAAGGCGCCACCGGGAGGCGTGGACGCGGGCGCTGTCCCCGACGGAGCGGACGAGGCCGGCTGAGAAGGTGGGGCCGAAGGCGCGGCGGATCTTTGGAGTACTGTTTGCATCAGCGCCGCGGCGTCGCTCGGGGGCCGGTGCCCCGCTATCAAAGCCATCAAAATGGCCAGCCCGAAAAATATACCGGCGACGTACTTGGTGATCTTGGTCAGCACGTTGCCTGAACCGGCCCCGAAAAGGGCGTCGGTGGCGGCGCCGCCAAAAGCCAGGCCCGCGCCCGCATCCTTCTTGGGCAATTGCAGCAGCACCAGAAAGATCAGCAGAATGCAATCCAGAAACATCAGAATTGTCAATAATATCGTTAAAAGGGTCATATCGTTTCGTTAAATCGAGTTCTTGATTATATCGGAAAAACTGCGCGCGTCCAGAGAAGCTCCGCCCACCAGCGCCCCGTCAACATCCTTCTGCTCCATCAATTCGCGGGCGTTGGACGGCTTGACGCTGCCGCCGTACTGAATGCGCGCGCGCCGGGCCGCGGCGTCGCCAAACATCCCGGCCAGCAAAGTGCGGATGAAGGCGTGCGCTTCCTGCGCCTGAACGCTGGTCGCGTGGCGGCCCGTGCCGATGGCCCAGACCGGCTCGTAGGCGATGACGGTTTCGTCCATTTGTTGGGGAGTCAAACCGGCCAGGCTGCCGCGAATTTGCGTCGTCAGAACTTTTTCCATCAGGCCGCCTTCCCGTTCCGCCAGCGTTTCGCCGACGCAGACGATGGGCCGAAGGGAGGCGGCGTGGGCGGCGTGGGCTTTTTTGGAAATCAATTCGTCGCTTTCCTTTTGATACATGCGGCGTTCGGAATGGCCGAGGATGACATAGCGGACGGAGAACTCCTTGAGCATGCCGGCCGCGATCTCGCCGGTGAAGGCGCCATAGTTGTTCTCGCTCATGTTTTGCGCGCCCAAGCGGATGCTGCTTTCGAGCACCTCCTTGGCCACGTCGGCCAGAGCGGTGAAGGGCGGGCAAACCACCACGTCCACCTCCCTGACGTTGGCAAGTTCAATTTTAAGACTCTTGACCAAGGCCAGGGCCTCGTCGGCGGTTTTATTCATCTTCCAGTTGCCGGCGATAATGAGTTTTCGTTCTTTGTTCATTAGGATTTGTCGGAAAGCGCCGCCACTCCGGGCAGAACGCGGCCCTCCAAGAATTCAAGGCTGGCCCCCCCGCCGGTGCTCATAAAAGTGACTTTGTCGCCGAGGCCGGCCTGGTTGAGCGCCTTGACGCTGTCTCCGCCGCCAATAATGCTCTTGGCGCCGTGCTTGGCCGTTGCTTCCGCCACCGCACGGGCGACGGCGTTGGTGCCCCCGGCAAAGCGCGCGTCCTCGAACATGCCCATCGGGCCGTTCCATATAATGGTCTTGGCCTGAAGTATGACTTCGCAGAAACGCCGGGCCGTGTCCGGTCCAATGTCCAATCCTTCCGCCTCAGCCGGAATATCCGGGTCATGGTTGGTCTGGGGGTTCTGAATATCAATAATCGGCCGACCTTTCTTATTGAGTTTGCCGGTATCAACGGGCGTGCCGATGATGTTGTCCGAGGGCAGCAGGAACTGAACATTTCGCGCCTTGGCTTTTTCCATCGCGGCGCGGGCCACGTCTTGCTTGTCTGGTTCGGACAAGGATTTGCCGACCTTGAAGCCTTGCGCCAGTTTGAAGGTGTAAGCCATCGCGCCGCCGATCAAAATCGTGTCCGCCTTGTCCAACAGCCGGTCAATGACCTTGATTTTGTCCGAAACCTTCGCGCCGCCAAGAATGACCACGAACGGGCGCGCCGGCTTCTCCAACTCCCGTCCGAGATATTGCAATTCCCGTTCCATGAGCAGGCCCGCCGCGCACTGACCGCCGCGCCGGGCGATAACCCGCGCGACCCCTTCCGTCGAGGCATGGGCGCGATGGGCGGCGCCAAAGGCGTCATTGACGTAAAGATCGGCCAGGCGCGCCAGTTTTTCGGCGAAAGCGGGATCATTGGCCTCTTCCTCATTGTAGAAGCGGACGTTTTCCAGCAGCAAAATGTCGCCTGGTTTGAGCGAGGCCACCGCTTTCTCCGCCGATTCGCCGATGCAATCATCGGCAAAGGCCAAGGGGCGGCCCAGCATGGCGGAAAGCTTTTCCGCCACCGGGCGGAGGGACATGGAAGGCTGGCGTTGGCCTTTGGGCCGGCCAAGGTGGGCGGCGAGAATGATTTTGGCCCCCTTCTCAACGAGCAGGCGCAAGGTCGGCAGCGTCTCCTTGATGCGGGTGTCGTCATTGATGATCATTTTCCCGTCTTTTTCCTCCATCGGGACGTTGTAATCCACGCGCACCAGCACGCGCTGGTTTTTGACATTCAGTTCATTGACACTCAATTTATCCATATCCAACGCCAAGGCTAAACGGGATGGACGCCGAACTCAACTGCGAAACCATTTGGAGTTGTTCGGTTCTTTCCTCCGGAAAAGAACGTTTTGCGCTTGAAGGGGCGAGGGGCTAAGGCTAATCATCGGTGCGAAAACAGTTTCAAAACGTCAACTCAACGAAGAGGAAACTTATGCGGCAACGTCCAATGTCCACCTTGATCTTCGGCATTCTCAACATTGGTTTTGGGCTGTGGAAGATGGCCGCGCCTCTGTTATCCCTGGCCATGTCGAAACTCAAGCTCCCCGGCAATTCCAGCATCGCGTCGGTGACGGCCGATCCCGGCTTCATCGCCTTGACCAGGTTCAGTATTTGGGCGGGCGAAGCGCTGGGTGTGGCGCTGCTGGCCGCCGGCATCGGGTTGCTGCTCTTGCAGAACTGGGCCCGCATCGTTTCGATTGTTTATTCTATAATTGACATCGTTTTCGTGCCGGTCGTGAGCATTGGCATGCTGCCTTTCACGCAGCGAATGATGGAGCAGACGCCGGGCGTGCCGCGAGGCATGATGGCTGGGATCGCCACGATGGGTCTGGTGATCGGAATCGTGTTTGGCCTGGCCTATCCGGTGTTGCTCCTTTTTTTCATGACGCGGCCCAAAGTGATCGAGGCTTGTCAACCGCAACCGCCGGCGGCCTCCGTCTAAGTCCGTGGAAGCTCCGCCCCAAAACGCCCAGTCCGCCTTTCCTCCTTCGACGGGACTGGCCCTGGCCAGCTTGTTGCTGGGAATCGCCGCGGTGGGGCTGAGTTTTCTGTTGATTGGCTTCCTGGCTGGGGCGGTCGGAGTCGCGCTAGGGATTGCGTATTTGAGAAAAAAACGCGGTCCAACCGCCCTGGCGCGTTGGGGTGTCGGCCTCTCTGGGCTGGGGATTCTTGCCAGCATCGGCTTCGCGGCTCTTTATTTCCACTACTATGCTTTTTTTAAGAACAACATGGCGGGCGCAGGTTTCAATGTGGCTACCACCGGGGCGCTGGCCAATCCCCCGCCGTTGACGAATAGCAGCCCGTTGCTGAGTTCAAACCTCGTTTGGTCCACCACGATTTCCGGCGCGCAGGCATTGTGCGTCGGCGATTGGGAGAATGATGGCTCCTGCCGGGTGCTGGTCGCCGCAGGACGAACTTTGCGCGTGCTGGATCTCAACGGCGCGGAAAAATCCACGCTGACTTTGCCGGACCTATTCAACGCCATCGAATGCGGCCGGAACAAGACTGCCGGGGCGCGCCTGCTCGGTTATAAACCCTGGGGAGGGCGAGTGTCGGTCATGGATCGCAAAGGCAAAGAAATATGGAGCCAAAGCGGCGGCATGGGTGTGGACGGCGCGCATTGGGGCGATTTGAAAGGCGACGGCAACGACGACATGATTGTGGGTATGAATGGTTTCAGCGGGCTGGAAGCGCTTTCCAGCGACGGCAAAAAGCTTTGGTCGGCCAGCCTGGGCAATGTTTGGAGCCAGGCCATCGTGCCGGCGACGTCCAATCGAGCGGGACTGGTTCTGGCCACGGACGCCAGCGGTTCGATCACCTTGTTTGATGCAGCCGGCCACCGTCAAACCTCCTTGCGCCCCGAAGGCGGGTATTACACACAGATGACGGCAGCGATCATGGAAAGCAATGCCTTGCAAATTTTGGCCTTTAGCGGCAACGCGGTCGCGGCCTTCGATCAAGCGGGAAAAGTCGCCTGGACAGCCACTGCGCTGGCGAGCACTTCCGCACCGGGCTTCGCGGGCGCGGGTGTTGCCAAAGGCGATTTCAAGGGAAATGGCACACAACAGTGGGCTTTCCTTGACGGCGCCGGTGATTTGGTCATTGTAACCAGCGGCGGGCTGAAAGTCTCCTCCATTCCCAATCAAAACAGCGTCCAAAGCTGCGCCAGCGCGCCACGATCAGGCCAAGGCGCGCTTTTGTTGACGTTGAATGGCGGCGTGGTGCGGGCTTATTCCTTTGGACCTTGAGACGCCTCCGGTTTTAAAGCGGCTGGCCGGAAGCAGACGATGTTTTTTGCGAAGTTTTTCTTATTTGGTCCGGCAGGACTGGCCTTGTGGGCCGAGAACGGAGGGCGGCGTGGAGGGCAGCGTTGCATGCAGACGGCATGGGTGGTGGCAATGTATGTCCTTGCTCATCTGGATCTTGCGAGGATTTCATGGCCGCCTCCAAAGTCCTGCGGGAGGCTGGATTCAGGCCCTGAATTATTTGTGATTTTTTGCATATTAAGGAGTTGACAATTTCCAGCGGAATTGTAATCTGGCCCTTAGATGCAGATTAAATAATAACTTTATGAAGAAACTCCACACCATTGCAGCTTATTTGGTCGCTCTTGCGCTCACCGGCGCCGTCACGCTCAAGTCCGAGCAACCCGGGACAATTCGGGGCAAGGCCACCGTCAAATCCGTCAACGGAACCGCAACTTACAACGCGGGCGCAGGCACGATGAAGCTGACACCGAACACGGAGTTGGATCCTGGCACAACGATTACCACCGGCCCCGATTCACTCGTTTATTTGAGCGTCAACGGCCTGTCCTCTTCGGTGCGCATCCAGGCCGACACCACCATGGCCATCCCCCAGATGGATCGCATCGGCTCTGCGCGGGAAGGCGACACTGAAACGACGCTCGACCTCAAGCTCGGTTCCATTTTGGGCCAGGTCAAAAAAGTCTCTGGCAATTCCAGATACGAGATCAAGACACCGCATGGCGTGGCGGGGATTCGTGGAACGGACTTTGAAGTCACGGTCCAGCAGTTGCCCGACGGCAAGTACTTGGTGACCTTCACCAGCGTGCAGGGCACCGTCATCGTCTCGGCTGTGGTGGCCGGCGAGATACAAACCAGAAAACTCAGTACTGGCGAATCCTGGACGCCCGGCGAAGGCGAACCGCGCCTGGTGGCGGCGGATTTGCTCGTTCAATATGAGCAGTTGATTGACGACATGATTCTAAGCTTTCAACCGCCAGGCCCGACTGGGCCCACCATTCCCGTCGGCCCGGTTTACCCCACTGGCAACCCGCCGGGTGGCGGCTCCAGCGGCAATCAGCCCTCTTCCCCTGGCACTACTGGACAAGGTGGCGGAGGGGGTTAATTCGCGCACGGTTTATTTTCAAGCCCGGAGTAACTTGTGTTGCTCCGGGTTTTCTGTTTAGCTGATGGCCGTGCGCCTGAGTTTTCTCAAATCGCCGACGTTTTTCATTGCCGCACCCGTCATTTTCATCGTGTGCATGCTCGAGGTTCTGCTGCCCTCTGGCAAGGATCAGTTGGAATTGATGACCTTCGATTGGCGCGTGCAATTGGCCCACCGCTTTTGGAGAACGACATCTAAAGAAGCCACCAACCTTGGCCTCTTGGACATCAACGACAATACCATCTATGAGGTAAAGAACGACAAGGCGCTCGGTTACTTCTATGGGCTGTATTGGCCGCGCGATGTGTACGCGGCCGGTTTGAAAGAATTGACTGCGCAAGGCGCCAAGGCGGTGGCTTTCGATGTTTTGTTCGCCGAAGTGCGAAACGACCAAGGAACGTTCCTTACGGCCGGGGGCTATGTCACGCCGGATGATATTTTCGCCGAACAACTTCAACGGTCAAGCAACGCCATTCTGGCGGCCGACACCGAGAAGATGCCGAATTCGAGGTTTGGCACCAACGCCTGGCAAACCGCCAATATTACCGTGGATGGGGATGCCGACGGCGTGTTGCGACGGGACCGTGCCTTCCTGGAATATCGTGACTGGTCCCCCGCCATCGAGCAGGCCGAGGCGGCGTATGCCTGGGATCTTCCAAAAACGATTGACGACCGGGCCAGGCACAAAATCACCTTCATTTCCCAACTCGACGGGGAGCAGACGGAATTCAGCACCGACGATGAAGGCAGAATCGCCGCCAGCAATATTTTTCAAACTTTGCCTCCGGGCTATCCGGATAAAATTGTGCCCTACCGAATTTTCCGGGCCTGGAGCATGGGTATCGTGCTGGCGGCATACGAGTTGAAACTTGACCTGGAACATCCCGATATTGAACGGGGCCGGATTGTTCTGCATGGCCCGCACGGTTTGACACGTTCCATTCCGGTGGACAAGAAGGGTGATTTCTATGTGGATTGGACTCTCGCGCAAAACGATCCGGTTGTCTATAAAGAGTCGTTCCAGATGCTGCTGGCCTCGCAGATCGTGCGCAAGCAAGGCGGGGAGCCCGCCAATCCCTGGAAGGACAAACTGGTCGTCATCGGCTCGACCGCCACCGGCAATGATTTGAAGGATGTCGGCGCCACGCCGTTGAGCAACGTCACCTTTCTTGCGACGAAACATTTGAACGTCGCCAATTCGGTGATCACCGGCAGGTTCATTTGGAAATCTCCTCAGGCACTGAATTTGGTGCTCATCATCATCGTGGGTGTCTTGTCGGCCTGGATCACCTGGGTGGTGGAACGGGCCTACCGAGGCACACTGCTCATGTTCGCCTTTGCGGCCCTCTATGTTGCCCTGGCCGTGTTGTTTTATATGGCATTTCGGATTTGGGCGCCCATTTTCCTGCCGTTGTTCTGCGGGTTTGTCACTCATGGATGGGGACTAAGCCACCGCGTGCGCTTCGAGCAATCGCAGAAGAAAATGATCAAACAGCTCTTTACGCGCGTGCTCTCCCCGGATGTTGTCAACGAAGTTCTGCAGGCGGAAACGATCCGGGTCAGCGGCCAGCGGCGCGAGATCACCATCTATTTCGCCGACGTGCGGGGATTTACGGAGCTGACAGACGTCACACAGGCGCGAGCCGAGGAATACGTCAAGGAGAATAATCTGAGCGGCGCCGAGGCGGAGGCTTATTTTGACGCCCAGGCCAAAGAAACCCTCGATACCGTCAACACATATCTGGGCATCATCTCCGACGTCGTCAAGAGCCACAAGGGGTTGCTCGACAAATACATTGGCGATTGTGTCATGGCCTTTTGGGGCGCTCCGCTGCCCAATCCGCATCACGCCTTGGATGCGGTGCGGGCCGCCATCCAGGCGCAACGCGCGATGAACGAGCTCAATCAGGAGCGCCAGAAGCAAAACAAGCAGCGCGAAGAGGAAAACGTCGAGCGCGCGCTCCAGGGGCTGCCGTTGCTTCCCCCTTTGCCGGTGCTCTCAATGGGAACCGGGATCAACACCGGGGTGGCCATTGTCGGATTCATGGGTTCGGAAACCCACCTGCTCAACTACACTGCTTTCGGGCGCGAGGTCAATCTGGCCAGCCGCCTGGAAGGTGTTTCCGGGCATGGCCGCATCATCATCGGCGAGGCCTCCTTTGAGGCCCTCAAACGCGATGATCCCCAACTGGCCGGCATGTGTCTGGAATGGGCGCCTCGCACCGTCAAAGGATTCCGCTCCGCCGTGCGCATTTACGAGGTCATCTGGCAGCCTTCGACGGGCGTCCTGCAGCCGCCGGGGGAGAACACCAACATTCGTCTCACCAAACCGAGCGCCGTTTAAAATGCCTTTCTCTTGGCGGGATGGTTGCTAGACTGCCCGGCATGACAAGAAAAGACGGATGGCGCGTGCTGGCGGTCTGCCTGGTGCTCGGGCTGGGCACCATCGCGCTTTATTTCCGGGCCTTCACCTTCAACTTTGTGGACTATGACGATCTGTTCTACGTCGCCAAAAATCCCCATCTCAACAATGGGCTGGGCGCCGTGTTCGGCTGGGCCTTTGTGTCCGGCTACGGAAACGTCTGGCAGCCGCTGACCTGGCTTTCGCACGGGCTGGACTGCCAGCTCTTCGGTCTCAATCCCGCGGGCCATCACGCCACCAACCTGATCCTCCATGCCCTCAATTCCGTGCTGGTCTTCCTGGTGCTGCGCCAATTGACGGGCGCCTTGTGGCGCAGCGCCGCCGTGGCCGCCTTCTTCGCGTGGCATCCTCTGCATGTCGAGGTCTTCGCTTGGGTCGCCGAACGCCAGGGCCTTCTGTGCGCCTTCTTTTGGCTGCTGGCGTTGTGGGCCTACACCTGCTACGCGGAGAATGCCAAAGCGCGGCCTTCCAACGCCAAATTCTATTACGTCGCCTCGGTTGTTTTATTTGGCTTGGCGCTCATGTCCAAGCTGGCCGCGGTGACGCTGCCCTTGATTCTGCTCTTGCTGGACTGGTGGCCGCTGGGGCGTCTGGCCCCAACCGGGGAACGGCCCGTCTCCAAACAAGCCTGGTTTCTATTGGCTGAAAAAATTCCCTTCTTTGTCCTGGCCATCGCCTCCAGTGTGATCACGTTTCTTGCCGTTGATCGCAGCCAGATTGCGGACCCGCTCGCGGGGTTTTCTCTGAAAGCGCGCCTTATTACCGCGGTGTTGTGCTACTTTCGCTTCCTTGCCAAATCGGTTTGGCCTGTGGACCTGGGGACACTGTACCTGTATTTGTTGCCTCGGTCGAGATTGGAACTGATCGGCATCGTCTTGACGCTGGCGGTCATTTCCATCGCCGCCATTGCGAACAGGAAAACGCGCCCGTATTGGCTGGTCGGCTGGCTCTGGTTCCTGGTCACTTTGTGCCCGCTGATGGGTCTCCTGCCAGGATTGGCGCCATTCCTGCCAGCGGGAGCGCAGCCCATGGCGGACCGCAACATGTATATTCCGTCCATCGGTTTGTGGATGCTTTTTTGCTGGGAAGCTTATGATCTGGCGGCGACTTGGCGCGTGGGCCGGGCGGTCTTGGGCGGGTTGTGCGCCGTTCTCCTGGCGGCCTGTTGCGTGGCCAGTTCGATGCAGCTTCTCCATTGGAAAAACGAAGATTCGTTTGCCGGGCTTATTCCGGATTCGAGTGTCAATGCCATCGGGCATGCCAGCTACGCGGAGTATCTTTTGCACCATAATCAAATGGACCTGGCCCAGGCCGAAGCCGAAAAGGCCGCCGCCATCAACCCCAATCGAGCGGCCTTCTCGGTGTTGCTGGGCGAAACCCTGCTGTCCCAAGGCAAATATGATCAAGCCGTCGAAAAATGTCAGTCCGCCCTTCGTCTGAACCCTACCATGGATTCCGCCCGCCTGGTACTGGGCGAGGCATTCCTGGCCAAGAACCGGGCGGCTGACGCCGTGGGCGAATTCAACACCGTGCTCGCGGACGATCCTCACAACTTCGCCGCTCACAATTGCCTGGCGCGAACCTTCATGTCCCAAGGCAGGACCCGCGACGCCGTGGCCCAGTATCACGCCTCACTGGCCACCCAGACCAACCAGCCGATCACGCTGAACGAATTGGCCTGGTTGCTGGCGACCGATCCTCATGTGGAGATCCGCCGCGGCGAAGAAGCGGTGCAACTGGCCGAACGCGCCTGCGCGCTGACGCAGGGCCAAGAGCCAGTTTTCCTGGGCACACTGGCGGCCGCGTATGCCGAAACAGGCGATTTCCAACGGGCGGTGCAGGCCGGGCAAGAGGCGCAGCGCCTGGCCTCGCAGCAACGTCTCAACGCACTGGCGGAGAACAACCCGGCCTTGGCGCAAAGCCTCAATGCGCTGGCGGAGACCAATTCTCAATTGGTCGCCCGCTACCAAGACCACAAGCCCTTCCGCGAAAAGCACTGACCCGGATTCTGGCGCGCGGTCAAACTTGCTGCATATTAAGGCGATGGTTGACCACGTCACGGAACGGGCTTCGGCTTTGGCGGCGGACTTGCTCAGAGCAGCCCTGGCGGCGCAATCCCCCCAGGAACGCGCCGACTCAGCGCGATTGGCGCGGATGATGAACGATCCGCCGGGCCGGGCCTTCACCGTGCAAATGGTGGACCAGGTCTTTCGCAGCCGTCAGCCGCGGCGTCAAGCCGCGCGTTTTCGCGCGCTTCTCAAAAAATTCGGCGCGCCTGCCTATCTGACCGCGGGGCAACGCCGGTTGATGCGATTAGGCGCCCTTCTTTCGCGCGTAGAACCCTCTCTAATCATGCGGGCCGTCGCCGCTCAATTGCGACGAGATACCGCGCGGGTCATCCTGCCGGCCGAACCCGCGCCGCTGCAACGCTATCTGGCCGCGCGCCGCGCCAGCGGCACAGGCGTCATCATCAACCAATTGGGCGAAGCGGTGCTGGGCGAGCGCGAGGCGGCCTTGCGCCTGGAAGCCATCCTCGGTTTGCTGAACGATCCGAACGTCGCCGCCATTTCCGTGAAACTTTCCTCCATCCACAGTCAAATCAATTTACTGGACTGGGAGGGAACGCTGGACTCCGTTTCAGATCGGCTGCGCCGTCTTTATCGCGCCGCGCTGCCGGGCCAAAAATTCGTCAACCTGGACATGGAGGAGTACCGCGACTTGCACTTGACGCTGGCGGCCTTTGAGCGCGTCCTGGGCGAACCGGCCTTCCGCCGCTTGCGCGCGGGCATCGTCTTGCAGGCCTATCTGCCGGACAGTTGGACGGCTTTGCAACGCTTGACGGATTGGGCCTTGGCCCGCGTCGCCGGCGGCGGCGCTCCCATCAAACTGCGCCTGGTCAAAGGCGCCAATCTGGCCATGGAATCCGTGGAGGCCGAATGGCACGGCTGGCCGCGCGCGCCTTACGCGAGCAAGGCGGAGACGGATGCAAATTTCTGCCGGATGCTCGATTTTGCCTGCGACCCGCGGCGCGCGCAGGCGGTGAACCTGGCGGCGGGCAGCCACAATCTATTTGACATCGCGCTGGGGCTGGTGTTGCGCCAGGACCGGGGCCTCGGCTCGCTGGTCGAGTTTGAAATGCTCGAAGGCATGGCTCCGCGTCAAGCGCGGGCCGTGCAGCAAGCGGCCGGCGGACTTGTGCTTTACGCGCCGGTGGTTCATCGCGAGAACTTCAACAGCGCCCTCACGTATCTTCTCCGTCGGCTGGACGAAAACACTTCCCCGGAAAACTTCCTGCGCGACCTCTTCGACCTGACCCCGGAGAGCGAATCCTGGCAACGGCAGCGCACTCGTTTCGCCGCCAGTTGGGAGAATCGCGGCAGCGCGCCGGTCGAGCCGCGGCGTTCCAAGCCGCTGCCCCGCCCGCCCGATCATTTTACAAATACTCCTGACACTGATTGGACCTATAAGACTCATAGGGCTCTATTGGCAGACGCTCTGTGCAAGTGGCCTGCGCGTACCTCTGCCCCGCCCGAACCTGAAGACGTGAGCGCCGCCCTGGAGCGATTGTGCGCGGCTCAACCGGCTTGGGAGGCCAGCGGCGTGGAGCATCGCGCCTCGTTGCTGCGGCAGTGCGCGCTCGTGATGGAAGAAGGCCGTTTTGACGCCATCGCCTGCATGGTGAATGACGGCAAGAAAGCGGCCGCGGAAGCCGACACCGAAATTTCCGAAGCGATTGATTTCGCCCGGTATTACGCGGACTTCCGGCCCCAGCCGGTCTTGCGCATGTCGGCGCTGGGAGTCGTGGTGGTCACGCCGCCGTGGAATTTTCCTTATGCGATACCCTGTAGCGGTGTCCTGGCCGCGCTGATGGCGGGAAACGCCGTCGTGCTCAAGCCGGCGCCGGAAACGGCGGCTACGGCGTGGCGTTTGGCGCAACAACTTTGGCAGGCCGGCATCCCGCGCCAGGCACTCTGCTTCCTTCCGTGCGACGAAGCGGCGGCGGGCCGCGCCTTGATCACGGACACAAGGGTTGCCGCAGTCGTGTTGACGGGCGCTTGCCAGACGGCGCGCCTGTTCCTGGATTGGCGCCCATCGCTGCGGCTCTTCGCCGAAACCAGCGGCAAGAACAGCATCATCATTACCGCCCAGGCGGACCGTGATCAGGCCGTCAAGGACCTCGTCAAATCCGCCTTCAACCACGCGGGGCAAAAGTGCAGCGCCGCCAGTCTGGCCATCCTTGAAGCGGAGGTTTATGACGACCCGGCCTTTCGCGCCCAGTTGCTGGACGCCGCCGCCAGTTTGCCCGTCGGCGCGGCGACGGATCCGGCCAGTGTGGTCACGCCGCTGATCCGTCCCCCCGGCGAAGCCTTGCGACGGGCGCTGACGACGTTGGAGGACGGCGAGGAATGGTTGCTGCATCCGCGCCAGGTTGGCGCCGACGCGTGCCTGTGGTCGCCCGGCATCAAATTGGGTGTCCGACGCGCCTCCTGGTTCCAACGCACCGAATGCTTCGGCCCGGTGCTGGGCTTGCTGCGCGCGGCGAGCCTGGATGAGGCCGTTGAGATGCAAAATGACAACGATTTCGGTTTGACAGCAGGGTTGCACTCGCTCGACGAGGAAGAAATCGGCCGCTGGCGCGAGCGCGTTGCGGCCGGCAACCTTTACATCAATCGCGCGATTACCGGCGCGATTGTGCAACGCCAGCCTTTTGGCGGCTGGAAGGGGTCCAGCTTCGGACCGGGGGCCAAGGCGGGCGGCCCCAATTATGTCGCGCAGTTCGCCCGCTTCGAGGAGCCCGGCGTGGAGGCCGACACTTATGACCGTTGGTGGCAGGACCACTTTTCCCGCGCCCATGATCCATCCGGTCTGCGATGTGAAGCCAATGTTTTCCGCTATGTCCCATGCCGCGGCGTCGTCCTGCGGTTGGAGGACGGGGAGACGCGGAGTTTGGCTCTGGTGCGGCGGGCGGCGCAAACCTGCGGCACGCGGCTGCACGTCAGTCTCTCCGGCCAGGAATCCGAAGAGTCGCTGGCCGCGCGTCTGCCGGCCTTGGCGTCCGAAGCAGAGTTTCTTCGCACCGTCAAGCCGCCGTCGGACGCTTTGCTCCGCTCCGCTCACGCGGCTGGGCTGAAGTGGATTGACGGACCTTTGCTGGCCGATGGCCGTGTTGAACTGACCAAATGGCTGCGGGAGCAGAGCATCTCCGAAACCCGCCATCGCTATGGATTGGTCATGGACAGCCCAGGCCACGCACCATCTTAGCCCTACCCATGCAGTCGAAGAACACGACAGGAAGATTTTGAGACAGGATTTACAGGATTAACAGGATGAAGCACAGCACAAGGAGATCTCCCAAAAAAGTGAGGGATTATTGCTGACGCCACATCCTCTTTTCCATCCTGTAAATCCTGTAAATCCTGTCAAAATTCAGTTCTTTAACTGCATAGATCCGGCTTAGATACTGGGCACAAGGACATCCCCCTGATTTTGCCGAACGAACCCAAGATTTCCTTCCCCCAAATCGAGTCCTTGTTTACATGGGGTCTTTCAGGGTAACATGGCGTGAGATAAAATGAGAGGCAAAATCGTTGTATTGGGCGTGACGGGCTCGATTGCCGCGCATAGGGCGGTGGATTTGGCCAGTTTGCTGGTCAAGGCTGGGTGTTCTGTCCACGTCGTGATGACGGCGGACGCGCTGCGATTTGTCACAGCCCTTCCCTTTAAAACGCTTTCCCGCCATCCTGTCGTGACCGATTTGTATGATGTGGAGGAGGGATGGAAGCCGGCACACGTGGAGCTGGCCGACGCGGCGGACTTATTGCTCATCGCGCCCGCGACGGCCCACACACTGGCCAAACTGGCCCACGGCCTGGCTGATGACGCCCTGGGCTGCATCGCCTTGGCGCTCAAGCCCGAGGCCGAACTGCTCATCGCCCCCGCCATGAACGGCAAAATGTGGCTGCATCCCGCCACGCAAACCAACGTGACGCTGCTCAAAGAGCGCGGCGCGAGATTCATCGGCCCGGAAAAGGGCCTCCTTTCCTGCGGCTATGAAGGCATCGGCCGTCTCTGGCCGGTGGAAAAAATCGCCCAAAGCGCCGCCGCCTTGCTCCAGTGAACGAAGAAACCAAACAAGATTTTATCGGCATCGGCACGATTCAGAAATTGACCCGGCTGCTGGCCGCGCCGGTGATCGAGCCCAGCCAGCGCGCGGCACGCATTCAGGCGGTGGAGACGGATATCGTGCTGCCCTTGCGCATCCTGCTGGTGGTGATCCTGGGCTACTACTTTTTCTTTTCCGGCTGGCTGGACACGCGCGGAGCAGACTACGCGCTGGACGGGACTTTGCATGGCGTGCCAGCGCTCAAACCTTCCAGATCAGACGTGCCCAATGCCGGGTCGCCGCTGGAGAGAACCGTGACCAACGCGTCGGCGCTGAAACGGCCATTCGTCGCTCGCGAGCCTGACAAGGAACAGAGATTTTTTATTTTGCTCGTGCAGGATGCACCCGTGCTCAAAGGGGCGTTTGTAGTTTATGCGCTCCTGACTCTGGCCGCCGGCGCCATTTTCATCCGGGGCAAACACCTGAACTTAGTCAAGATCCAGTCCATGGTTTTTGCCCTTGGCATCGTGGACGGGGTGATGATGGGAACGCTGACCCTGGTCAACAACGGCTTCGACAGCAATCTTTATTGGGTCTTTTTCGCCCTGATCCTGCACAACGCTTTGGCCATTCCGGTGGCCTTCCCGCAACTGTTGCTCAATTTCATCGTCAGTGCGGCCTTTATGGTCGGAGGCATCCTGGACAGGCGGTTTATCGGCGCGCTGGACCGGGAGGAGAAACCTCTGGAACGGATGATCGTGCTGGTGGCCTGGGCTTTGTGTTGTTACGGCATTCAAGTGCTCTTCGAAAAGCAGAAGCGGGCCGAGGCTGAGGCCACCGAATTTGCCGTGCGCCAGGAGCGATTGCGCACCGCCGGCCGGCTGGCGGCCGAGATCGCCCATCAAATCAAGAATCCCTTGAGCATCATCACCAACGCCGCCTTCTGCCTCCACCGCGCGGTGCATGAGGGGGAGATGGCGGTGGACGAACAAGTCCAGATCATCCGCGAGGAAGTGGACAGGGCGGACCAAATCATCACCGAATTGATGGGTTACGCGCAATTGGCGGAGGGAAAAGTGGAGCGGCTGGAGGTGGCCGAGGAGTTGGATTCGGCCGTGCAGGAGGTTTTTCCGCCGGCGGCAAAATACCAGGTCAGGATTCACAAGGATTACGCTCCGGCCCTGCCCGCGTTGCTGATGCAGAAGCGGCATCTCTCGGGCGTGCTGGTCAACATCCTGCAAAATGCCCGCGAAGCCATGAACGGCCGGGGTGAAGTGAGCATCTCGGCCCGCTACGGGGAAAATGATTCCGTCTGCATCATCATTGCGGACACGGGGCCGGGGATTGCGCCGGACAAGATTGATAAAATATTCGAGGCCTATTTCACGACCCGCGAAAAAGGCACCGGGCTGGGCCTGGCCATCGTCAAACACAACACGGAAATGTACGGCGGCGCCGTGCAGGTCGAATCCGCGCTTGGAATAGGAACGCGCTTTGTGTTAGAGTTCCCGGCGAGAATCTTGATGAGGTTATCCAAATGAACTGGCCTCTGCCTCCGGTCCTGGTGGTGGATGACGAAAAGAACATGCGCCTATCGTTGCGCACGATTCTTTCCGGGGAGGGCTACGATTTGCGGCTGGTGGAATCGGCCGAGGAGGCGCTGGCGGCCCTGGAGAAGGAGGAGTTCTTCATGGTCATCACCGACGCCCGCCTGGGCGGGGGCATGAGCGGCTACCAGTTTTTGGCCCTGGCTTGCAAACGCTGGCCCAATACGCCGTTCCTGATGATCACCGCCTATGCCACTCCGAAATTGGCGGTGGAAGCCATCAAATCCGGCGCCATTGATTATCTGGCCAAGCCGTTCGCCCCGGAGGAATTGCTCCACGCCGTCTCCCGTTGCGCCGAGCGCCATCGCCTGCTGCGGGACAACGCCGCCTTGCGCGCCAGTGTCACGCAGGCCTACCAATTGGAGCAGATCATTGGCGAATCGCCCAAGATGCACGAGTTGCGCCAGTTGATTCGCAGCGTGGCGCCGACCGACGCCACCGTGCTCATCCTGGGTGAAAGCGGCACAGGCAAGGAATTGATTGCCGGCGCCCTGCACAGCTTGAGCCAGCGACGCCAGAACAATTACATCCGCATCAACTGCGCCGCCATCCCCGAAAACCTGCTGGAGAGCGAACTCTTCGGCCACGAAAAGGGCGCCTTCACCGGCGCCGTCAAACAAAAACTGGGCCGGGTCGAAGAAGCGCACAGCGGCACCATTTTCCTGGACGAGATCGGCGACATGAGCCGGCCTTTGCAGGCCAAGCTGCTCCGTTTTCTGGAGGACGGCACGTTTACGCGCGTGGGCGGCAACGATGAATTGCGCGTGGATGTCCGCCTCATCGCGGCCACCAACCGGGACATCATCGAAGCCATCAGCCAGCACAATTTCCGGGAGGATTTGTTTCACCGCTTGAACGTGGTCCAGTTCCGTCCGCCGCCCCTGCGCGAACGCGGGGACGACATCATCCTGCTGGCGGAGAATTTTCTGCACCATTTCAACACCACGATGAACAAGCATCTGCGCGGGTTGTCCCTGGCCGCGCGCAACAAACTGCTCAGCCATCATTGGCCGGGCAATGTGCGGGAGCTGCGCAATGTCATCGAGCGCGCGGTCATTTTGGAAACCACGCCGGAGATCCAAGCCCCAAGCCTGCCTGATTTCCATTTGGAGGGCCGCTTGCGCAAATCCGAGGCCATCACCATTTCCGGCAACCAGTCCCTGGACGAGGTGATGGCCGAATTCGAGCGGCAAGTCATCGTCACCGTGCTGGAACAAAGCCGTTACAACATTTCCAAAACGGCCGAGCAACTCAAGATAAGCCGCCATGCCTTGCGCTATCGCATGCAGCGGTTAAGTATTTCCATCGAGGCGGACGACGACGCCGCGCCGCCCGCGAATTAGAACGCCTGAACGGACCGGCCCAGGCGCTTTGTCATGACTGAGCAGAGCCGAACGATCACCCGCAAGAGCGCCTCCAATCTGGCGCTGGCCTTCGTGCTGTTGCCCAAGGCCAAACGCCATGCCATGTCCGCTCTCTACGCCTTTTGCCGCGAGGTGGACGACGTGGCCGACGAGGAAACCGTTCCGTTGGAGAAGCGTCGCGCCGCTCTGGCCGCCTGGCGCCAAGACGTTCGGCTCGCCTGCGAGGGCGGCGCTCCGTCTTTCCCAGTGAACCGGGAACTGCAAGCGGTCATTGCCCAGCACCGCCTGCCGTTCAGTCACTTTGACGAATTGATCCGCGGCGTCGAAATGGACCTGGCCATCAAACGCTACCAAACTTTTGAGGAACTCGAACAGTACTGCTATCGCGTTGCCTCCGTGGTGGGCCTGTTGAGCGTCGAAATCTTCGGCTACCAAAACCCGGACTGCCGCCAGTACGCCATCCATTTGGGCCAGGCGCTGCAACTCACCAACATTCTGCGCGACGTGCGCAACGACGCCGAACGCGGCCGCATTTACATCCCGTTGGACGAATTGGCGCGGCACAAGGTTGCGCCGGAGGAGATACTGGCGTTGAAATACTCCGACCGCTTCGCGCAGGCCGCCGTCGGCGTGGCCGCGCGGGCCAAAAACTTCTATTCCCTGGCGGGGCGGACGTTGCCGGCCGTGGACCGCCGTTCCATGATCGCGGCCGAACTGATGGGCTCGGTTTATTGGCGTTTGCTGAGCGAACTGGAGCGCCGGCGCTTCGACGTGTTCGGCCCGCGCCCGGCGCGGTTGAGCCGCGCCACGAAAATATTGTTGATCATGCGGACCTGGCTTCGGCTCCATGCGGGCGCGTCCTCGCCGAACTATGGGACGACGTGATGGCGGCGTGCGCAATCCAAATCAACCTTGCGGCCGGAGCAACCTCTTGCAATCCTCCTGGCTGCGATATACGTTTCATCCATGAAGACAAATACGCATCCATTGGCCGTTCCCTCAGATCTGCTTAAAGATCTGCGCAAGGCGACTCAACAAACCGGATTGTCCATGGCGGACACCATGCGGCAGAGCATGAAACTCGGCCTGCCTGGCCTCGTCGAACGATTATCCACCGATCCCCTCAAAAATCTGAAACCATTCACACCAGAAGAATCCCGGCGCTGCTTTGCCACCCCGGACCCGGAATTTGACGCGCTTGCCGCGCACTGCGCCGCCCCCCCCCGTGCCGATTCCCGAAGCATGAAAAGTGACGCAAAAGTTCAATTCAGTTTTTGCCGGGCTGCAAAACCGCGCTTGCATGAGTGTCGGTGTGCGCTATAATGAGCGTATGAAGACTCTTACGATTACAGAAGGACGCGGGCGGCTGGGCTACTGGCTCAAAAAAGCGACGCAAGGGGCGGACATTGGCTTTATGTTTGAAGGCAAGGTTGTGGCGTTACGACCCGTGGAAGTGGTTTCCACGGATTACGCGCTTCAGGAATACGGTTTGACTCCGAAAGAGATGAAAGTTGCGGAAACGCGTATCAAATCGGAACTGAAGGCCGCGCGAGCGCGCGGTGAATTGACGCCCTTCACCGGAAACGATGATGATTTCCGTTGAACTGTCCAAGCGGTTCAAAAAGATGGTGCGAGAAGCCGGACGAGAGGCGGAGGTTTCTGCCACACTCAAATTGGTGCTGGAAGGCTTTGGCAAGCCGCACGCGCATACCGGACTGGCGATAAGGAAGCTGGGGAAACATCTTTATGAGTGCCGCACAGGTCTGGCATGGCGGCTCATTTTTGCGGCGCACAAGGGCGTGCTGACTTTTGATTTTGCCGGGGATCACAATGAGGTGCAAAGCTATCTGCGGAACAAACGCTAAACGATTGGACCACCAAAATGGTTTGCGATTACCGCCGGGGCATTCCAGGCACGCCGCCCATGCGCGACATCATTTTCTGGAATTTGCCCATTTTCTTCATCATTTGCTGCATCTGGCTGAAGCGGTTGAGCACGTGGTTGACTTCCGAGACCTGCACGCCGCTGCCTTTGGCGATGCGGATGCGCCGCTTGGCATTGAGAATCTGCGGACTGGTTCGCTCCTGCGGGGTCATCGCGCAAATGATGCCTTCCATTCTTTTGAACTCCTTCTCCTGTTTGCCCAAGTCCGCCTTTTTCAGCATCTCCGAGCCGCCCGGCAGCATCCCGACCAGGCTTTCCAAAGAGCCCAGCTTTTTCATCTGCCGCAATTGATCGAGAAAATCCTCCAGCGTGAACTGCCCTTTGCGCATCTTTTCCTCCATGCGCCGGGCATCGTCCATATCCACGGCTTCCGCCGCTTTTTCCACCAGGCTGACCACGTCGCCCATGCCCAGAATGCGCGAAGCCACCCGTTCGGGATGGAACGGCTCGAAATCCTCCAATTTTTCCCCCACGCCGGCGAACTTGATCGGCTTGCCCGTCACGGCCTTCAAACTTAGCGCCGCTCCGCCGCGGGCGTCGCCGTCCATTTTGGTCAGGATGGCCCCCGTGATGTGGAGCGCCCGGTCGAAATGCTCGGCCACGTTGACCGCTTCCTGGCCCGTCGCGGCGTCAAGAACAAGAAGAATCTCCTGCGGCTTGACCAGGTCGCGCAACCGCACCAACTCCTGCACCAGCGGTTCATCCACCTGCAATCGGCCGGCCGTGTCGAAGATCAGCGTGTTGAGATTGTTTTGCCTGGCGAAATCCAGCGCCTCGCGCGCGATTTTCAAGACATCCGTCTCCCCTTTGCGGACAAAGACCGGCAGACCAAGCTGCCGGCCCAGGGTCTCCAACTGGTCCATCGCGGCGGGGCGGTAAACATCCGCCGCCACCAGCAGGGGCGTGCGCGCCTGCTTGTGCAGCAACCGGGCCAATTTGCCGCTGGAGGTGGTCTTGCCTGAGCCGTGCAGGCCCACCATCAGGATGCAGCTAGGGTTTCCGCTCAGGGCCAGGCCGGCATGGGTCGAGCCGAGCAGTTTGACCAATTCATCGTAAATGATCTTGATGATTTGCTGCCCCGGCTGGATGCTTTGCACGACCTCCTGGCCCAGCGCCTTGGTCTTGACTTGCTCGATGAAATCCCGGGCCACTTTGAAGTTGACATCCGCGTCCAGGAGCGCCATGCGCACCTCGCGCAAGGCATCGCCGGCGTTGGATTCCGAGATTTTCCCCAGGCCGCGCAGATTGCGGAAGGCATTTTGCAATTTTTGGCTCAAGCCGTCGAACATGGCAGCAATTTAGGGGTCCGCCGCCAAATCGCAACTTTGAACTTGAGGTTGGCCGCGCGTTTTGGCTAAATCCCCGTTCCTGCGGCACGGAGCCGGGGACGGGGGTAGGTTACCCAAGTGGCCAACGGGGGCAGACTGTAAATCTGCTGGCTTACGCCTTCGATGGTTCGAATCCATCACCTACCACCACCCTTTTTTACGGGGCAAAAATGCGATTTTACCCTTTGTTCGACATGGCGCGGGATTTCTGGATTGGATCGCTCGCGGCACCCAATTTCGCGAGATCTGCGAATGACTTCCCGAAAAACCAACCGTGGCATGTCATTTCATTTCGCCGCAAGCGGAATGGTATCAACCCCAAAAGAATTCACTTGGACGATGCGCGAGCCATCCACAACCGCCTCGTAGGTGACACCTTGGCGGGCTTCGATGTGGGCCTGATCGTCGTGAATGCTTACGGGAAATGGGGCGACAACGCGGTGTCCCGCGCCGGTGGCGACGGCGAGGGAATCGAGTTTGCCTTCAAGCGCCAGGCGCAGGCTGACGATGGCACAGGGGTTGATGGCGGGGCCGTTTCGCGCCTGATTGGCAAGATTGAACGAATCCGGTTCGCAGCCAGCGAACTGACCTGAGGGATATTGCATCTGTTCGGCAGTGATTAAAATACCCATGGCGATCCGTTTCCAGTCCATGATTTGGTCGTGCGGCGCAAGCATCGTCAGCGCGTAAGCGTAATCGTAACCGCACCATTGGACGGGCAGTCCCATCCAGTTCGGAGCCTGCCAGCCAGTCGCGCCGAAAACAGCGATGGTGGCGTAGGCCATCGTCGGCTCGTCGCTCCACTGATAGACAAACGGCAGGCCGGTGATCGCCCAGGAGCGCGCGCGGTCGAGGAAATCGCGCTGGCCGGTCAATTCGTAGCCGCGGACATAGGCGTGAACGAGGTAAGCAGAGGCCAGGATGTCCGGCGTGTGCAACGGGCATTCCCAGGTTTGCGCGCCGCGCGGATCGCGGAAATGTTTCATGAATTCAAGGGCTTTGAGGCCGGCTTGCAGCGACGCGGCGTCGCCGGTGAGCCGGGCGTGCTCCAATAATTCCACGGCGCGGGTGGCGCAATAGCCGCTGGCGGTGTCCTCAAAATGGCCGCGTCGAAATTTGCCGTCGTAACGGAACGAGCCGTCGGGCTTTTGCTCGGCGATGATCCCGCGCGCGCCGGCGGAACGCATGTTCAACCATTCTTGGGCTTTGCCGGTGAGAAAATAGATCGAATCGTTGACGATGTGGGATCCGCCCGGAACCAGCCGCGGCAGCGATGGAATTTGACCCGTCAAACGCCAGATGGTCGAGGCTTGATCGGCGTATGGCTGGCGCGTCCAGTTTGCTTCGGCGCAGTGGCCCCAGCCCTCGCCGGTCTTGAGCGGAGGTCCGCTTAACGCCGTCAAGCATAAGTCAAGTTCCGCCTGCCGCGAGCGTGGCGCGGCCGGCAACGGCGGCAACCCTTGTTGTCGCGCCGCCCACAGGATTGCATCCTCGATTGGCCCGGGTTGGCGCACGAGGATGGCGCAGCGGATGCTTTTTCCGCGCAGGGAGGCGCGATGACCTTCAGGTCCGTCCAGGAAATTGGGTGTGGCAAAGACCGGTTGCAGCGAACTATCGCGCCAGCTCATCGCCGCCATAGCTCGATCGGTGACGAAAGCCATCAACGGCATTGTGACTTTCATCGGATCAGGAGCGAATCGGATGTGTTCCTCGGTTTCAATATCCAAGGTGGATGAGGAATGCTCGCCCTGGGCCAAATACTCCAATCCCGGGAACAGACCCTGTTCGAGAGGACCAAACGCGCGCAACACAGGCCCCTCGCACTCACGGTCGCTTTCAATGTCTGCCGCGATCATGTCCTCGTGCAACGACACGTGAAGCGTGACGCCTTCGCCGCGCCACAAGAGGGTATGGCCTTTGTCGGTCAATTCCAGTTTGGGCGTCACACCGTCGCGGCTTAACAACGGCGCCAGAACACCGACGAGGCGGCCAGCAAGTTCGATGCGCGCGCCGGAGCCATCACGCGCGGCCCGCAGAACGAGGCCATGTGACTGGAGGCTTGCCCAACGTGCGGTTGCCAGGAAGTCAATAATCGAAACAACGCGGTGAAGGGGTGGCAACCCGGCGGATTGGATAACAAGGTCGTGTGCGCGGAACGGCGCTTTGCCCGGCGCGATTTGAGTGAATTCCCCGATGGCGCCCGCGCCGATGACGAAAGGCCGGCCGTCCATCGTGAACGAAATCGGTTCCGTGGAAAAGTTCTTCAGCCGCACGCTGACCTTGGCGCCATCGGTGTGGACCGATTGAATCTCCAGCGGGTGCAACGTCTCTCGAATCAGTTGAAAGGATTCAACCTCGATCACGCCGGGGGCTTCGGCCGGGTCTAAACGCAACTGCTGAATCGCGCCCTCGGCAGGCAGCGCGACGCTATAATCGTGCCATTGGTTGTCATGAATTAAGTGGAAATGCCGGCTGTGAGCTTCCTCGAAATTCGGCGCTGTCGCCGTGGCCCAGAAGATTTGTCCGTTGCCGCCGGCCGCGCATTTCAGGCGAAGGAGCGCGGTGACGTGTCCACCGACCTGGATGGGCGGCCCAAACAAATAGGGATCATCGCCGCTGCTTTGAATACGCAAGACGCCGGTGGCGGTGAGGACACATTCGTGCGCAGCCGTCCATCCTGCGGCATCCGTCTTGAACCTCCACTCGATCACCTTTTCGGTCTTGATGACGGCTCGCGGATAAGGGATGATTTCCTGGGCTGTGGCCATTCCAGAAAGAATGGCCAAGAGAACGCTCCATCTTAACGGTGGGAGACTTCGCCCTGCAATGCTGGTGCTGCTCATGGGTCTTCGCGCGAATGTTCGGCGCGGGTAATGATGAGTATGATAGTGTTCCAGGGAGTGGCAAGCCTCGAAAATGAACGCGCTCCTCCCGGTTTAGGCCGAACAGGGTTATGCCGATATTACGGGAATGGCCAGATGCTGGATTATCGCCCTGTTTCTCTCGTTGCTCACCGGATGCGGCGGCAAGATGGGCCGCATGGAGCAACCGGAGGATCCGCAGGGCCGCTATCACAACCAGATCGTGGTCGCAAAGCGGTTGTTGGAGCAGAAGGAGGATTGGGCCGACCGGGCCGAATGGGAAGTCTTGAAATCCGGGGATGGGTGGGAGGTCATCGCCTGGCGAATCGAACATCCCGAACGCAAGGGACCCAATCGTTATTTGCCCTGGGGCTGTTCGGTTATTGAATTGGATAGCCGCATGGTTACGGTGCATTACCACCGGAAAGGATAATGGGCCGGCGCTGCTGTGTCGCTGCCAGGAAATTATCCGCTCGCAGACCTCCGGCTTGGCACAAGGAATAACATCGCCGGTTCGAAGACTTCTCCCTTGCTCAGAAACATCCGCCAGTGTACAGACCGCTGCGTGCCCAGGAACATTCCGGGCCATTTCAGTCAAAGGCGTGAAACCTAAGATTCTCGTCGTCGGCAGTTCCAACACGGACATGATTGTCAATGTGCCGCACATCCCGCAGGCGGGTGAAACGGCGCTGGGCGGCGAGTTTGCGACGGCGGCAGGCGGCAAAGGCGCCAACCAGGCGGTGGCCGCGGCCCGCGCGGGCGGCGATGTGACCTTGATCGCGTGCCTCGGCGGCGATATGTTCGGACAGCGATCCCTCGAAGGGTTTGCCAGGGACGGCATCCACACGCAATACGTGGCGCGCAGCGGACAAAGCCCTTCCGGCGTCGCGTTGATCTTTGTTTCGGCGGATGGCCAAAACAGCATCGCGGTCGCGCCGGGCGCCAACGCGCTGCTTTCTCCGGCCCGCGTGCGCCGCGCGGCCGGGGCTTTTCACGGAGCCAGCGCCCTGCTGATGCAATTGGAGACGCCCTTGCGGACCGTCGCCGAGGCCGCCAGACTGGCCCGTCGCCACGGCGTGCCTGTCATCCTCAATCCCGCCCCAGCTCAAGACCTGCCCGACGCCTTGCTGCGGCGCGTCTGGATTCTGACGCCCAACGAAGGTGAAGCGTCCGCCCTTTCCGGCGTGAAGGTGCGTGACGAGACCGGCGCGGCGAAGGCGGCCGCAAAGTTGCGCCAGCGCGGCGTCAGCGCGGTTATCATCACCCTGGGCGCGCGGGGGGCTTTTGTGGCGGACGCGCAGACTCATCAACTCGTTGCAGGATTCAAGGTCAAGGCCGTGGACACAACCGCGGCCGGCGACGTTTTTAACGGCGCGCTGGCGGTGGCGTTGGGCGAGGGTCAATCTCTGCTTGACGCGGCGCGGTTTGCCAACGCGGCGGCCGCGATTTCCGTCACGCGCCGCGGCGCGCAGCCGTCCGCGCCCAGCCGCCGGGAGATTGAGCGCCTGCTCAAACTTTGAGCCGCCGGCCCTAATCCTACTCGCCGACCAAGTGCTCGATGTCCTCGCGTGAGACGGTAAACACGTCCATGTCTTTTCGCAACGCTCCGAGGCTGATCAGACATTCGGTGAATAATTCGCGGGTGCGCAACTCCAGGGCCTTGGCGTCCAGATCGGTCATGACCTTGAGGATGCCCTGGCCTTTGCGGACGTGAGTGCGCTCATCGGCGCGGATGAAGTCCGCCACGTGGTGAAGCAGGGCGTCGTTGCGCTCGGCGGCAACGTCAATAAGATTATTGATGGTCTTGAGCACGCCGACTTCGCCAAAGAGGTTGATCTCGGCCATGGCAAAGGCCGGGTCCATCGGCCCGCGGCAGGTCGAGCCGACCAGGCGGTTGCGCAACTCGAAAGGATCATAGCCCGCCGCCAGCAGCGACCGGTGCCCGATTTCGGTGTGGCGCGCCTCGTCCCAGGTGATGCGGGCCAGGTTGTATTCGGATTCAAAATCCTTGAAACGAATGTCCCAACAAAACGTGCCAAAAGCTTCGATGGCGTCCACCTCGTCGCGTTGCGTGCGGATGAAACGCAGGCGCAGACATTCATACGAGTCCTTGGGGAAACGCTCCTTCTCATCGGCGAATTCGTAATCGCCCGTGTGTTTGAATGTGTCAAAACGAACGTCCCGCAAGGGCACGGTGCCGCGCGCGAAGGGCTTGGCATCCGTGCGCAGAGGCGCCGGCGCGGGCGCGCGCTCATCGCTTCCGGTTACGCCGCCGATGGAGGCCAGCAGCCGCTGCAGATGCCAGCGCCACGCGGCCAACCCGGCTTCCTCCACTCCGCCTTCAACATAAGCGGCGACGGCGGCTTCGGCCCAGGCCAGCATGGGTTCATAATCCGTCAATATCCGGCGCAGGCATCGGATCGTCGGCGCGTCGGTCACAGGATCGGTATCGTCAATATGGTGCCGATAGGTGGTGGCGACGGCCTGACCCAGCACCTGGTGCAATCCGGCCAACAATTCGCAGGCCGATCCGGCGCTGAGCATCTCATCCATGAAGCGGTCAATTTCCGCGTCTCGGTAGCCGTCAATCTCTTTGAGGCGCGTCTCCTGTTCGTGCAATCGCTCCCGCAAGAGGCGGGCGGCGTCCGCGTGATAAAAAATGTGCCGTCCGACTTCGAGTTTGACTTCGAACTCCGGGATGGAGAGCGCCCAGGCGCCCAAACCGTGCATCAGGCGCCGTTCAAAGTAGAAAAAGCGCAGCAAGCGGCGGCCGTTCTCGGCGACGGAATACTTGCCGCCGAGGCGGCGGTTGTCGCGCGGGAAGCGATAGGGATAGGCCTTTTTGCGTTCCTCCGCGGCGGCGCGCTGATGAGAAAAGGAATTAGTGGGAATGGTTTCGCGGTTGGTCGAACCGCCGTTAGAAGAAACGGTTTCATTGCTCATAAGATTGTGGATTGAATATAGCGCGAAGACGCGCATAACGGAAGCAAGTTTTTCATTTAAAGCTGTTGGACGGCTGATTGGGCGCGATAAACGGCGTTTGACTGGGTTTGACTGGGTTTGACTGGCAAAAATTGTTTATGGACGTTTGAATTGCAGCCTTTCACGCTTGACGCTGGTGCTGGAGGCGCGATACAGGCGCGTGGAAGGGCAACAAACTGCGGGATTGCATACTTCGCAAAAGCAGACTTTCAGAGGCGGTACTTCTTTGCATCGGCAAAGAAGTCAAAAGGAATGGCTGGTCTTGAACAATACGCCAAAACCACTCAGACGGCTTCGCTAATCTCTAAAAAACTGATTAACAATTTTCCACGGTGAGGCAATTAGCGGGCATTCAACGTCACATGCTCCCAACTCAATCTTCAGCATCCGTTGATCAATGTCCTTGATATGCCAATCGCTTGATATGAGAATGGCCGCCCCATATAAAGCGGCTTCCGCAATCACGAAGGAATCATGAATTTCCTCGTCCGGAATCAAGCCTTTTTCCCGAATTTTTCTACCGATTTGTTCCACGATACCGTGTCCGACCGGAACACAATTAACAGGCAGAAAACACCAAGGCTCAAGAATGCTTGCCAACGACAATTGGGCGAGAAACTTTAGGCCAGCATCGTCATCGCATTCCGCAATATCAATTAGCTCCAGAATAACGGTAGGAAGGACTATTATCTTAGGATTTGAAAGCCGCTTTTTGATCGTGCCCAAACAATCAATCACGACTTCGCTTTTATCTGCGAAATCTAACAGGACATTTGTGTCAACAGCGACTGGCGTGAGCCTTGGCACGTCCATCTCCTCCGTAAATTATGGACAAGCCTTTTCTTAAAAGGTCTTCGCGCTTGATGCCTGTATAGGCATTCGCCCGCGCTCTGGCCTTTTCCGCACCGATAGTGCCGACACTTTTGGCCTTCGGTTCTTGCGTTTTTTTCATATTGATCTGACGTTCACGTTTGTTCGGCGTGTTTTTTGCCATAGCAACCTCCTCATGTCTAGTACTTTCTCACATTTTCACTTTTGCCAGTCCAAGTATCGTAGCACGTATTATTCCATTCCGGCCAAGTTTGGACCGTTTAGCGTAACCCATTTATATGCAATGCTTTATGGGGTAAACACCCCATGCTGCATAAAACCCCAACTCCGGTCCAAAGTTTCGAGCGGCAAGATTTGCCGCCAAAAAATTCCGCGAGCATCCGAAAACGGCGTTTGGCACTTTTACTTCTTTGGCTTGGGCATTATTGGTGCGTGGGGCAAAACGCACACTGCATCTTCAAACTTAGCCCCCTGATTCTGTCCGCCATCTGATGCTCTGCTCCGATCTGGATCGGAACGCAAAAAAATGCCGGAATTATCTGGAATTAACATGGAAATCAACGACTTGCGTGAGTTTGACCACAAGGCCATTGCCCAAAAACAGGACGTTTCGCCGTTTTCCGTGCGACGATTTTTATTTTTTTCTAGTCCAATTCAGTCCAATTGAGTCCAATCCACTCCAATTTCTTGGGCCAGTTCGGATGGAATTAACCCCCCCAACTAGTGCGCCGTCTTGTCCACCGTAGCCTTAGCGGAGGCGGATGGCCCTCGATCCCTATTTCAAAGAACAAGCGCGTGAGCGCCTCACATGTTCCATACTACCATGTTTAGATGGGAATGCAACACAAGATATTCAACAAAAATGTAAGTTCTTATCTATGTGTTCCTTACGTTCCATTGTGGCCGGCTATTTTGTCACAAAACCACTTTCACCTGGACCATTTCAATCTGGTTCTTTCCCGACTTCGGGAACGGGCGCGGCATGGGCTGGGCGTGGCCGCCTAGGTCGAGGGTGCGGCAGCGGAGGTCGTAAGCGCCGGGGGTAAGCTTGCGCGGCTCGGCCGTCCAGGCGCAGAGCGTGTAGCGCAACGGCCATGAGCGCGGTTTCTTCGTCTTTGGATCGAACTGCACCGGGTGCAGTTTCGCGTGGGCGAAGCCTTTAATCGCATCGGGATCGAACGGCACGATCCGCGCGTCCTGCCACGGCGCTTTCGTGAAATACGGATCATTCGCGGGGAGCGGCTGGCCGGTTTTGCACAACCAGTATTGCACCTTGGCGAGGCCGGAGATGCCGACCTGCGCATGGCCGCGGATCGTGAGCGGTTCGCCCGCTTTGATCTGCTCGGGCAACTCGGCGAAGCGGGCGAAGGTTTTTAGCCAGCTATTGATGTCGTTGTTGCCGTTGGCGTAGGTGTCGTCGGACTGGTGCGCGTTGGTGAAGACCACGCGCTGGAGCCATTTCACGGATTTGAAGCCATACGCCTCGGGCACGATCATGCGCACGGGGCCGCCGCGTTCACCGGTGAGGAATTCGCCGTTGAGCTTGTAGCAGAGCAGCACGGGCAGTTCGCCGGGCGGGTCCTCGAAGACGCGGTTCATCGGCAGGTAGCACTTGAACATCTGCTTCGGATCCTCGTTGTGATGGCCGTAGTAATAGACATGGCGGAGATTCTCAACCGGCCTCGCGAGCCACAGCACCTCGCGCAACGGCACGCCCTCCCACAGCCCGTGGCCGAGAGGCTCGGTGAGGTTGTTGCAGGTGATGACCTTGAAGTAACTGGTCGCATGGGTGGCCGCGAGCTTCATCAAGGCGTCGAAGGAGAGCGCGGTGCCGTTGGCCTTGAGCAGCGGGCGCTCGATCTTCGAATCGCTGTCCGGGTCGGCGATGATTTCGAGTTGCCAGGTCTCGCGCACCATGCCGATCTCGCGCTGCTTTTCGATGGGCAGCTTGTAGGGGAGCGGATCGCCGCGCTCGACGTTGTAGAAATCGTGGGACGGCGTGATGCAACAACCGCCGCTTTCCCACACGGGCGCGGCCGTTGTCTTCGCCGCATTCGCCGCCTCAGCCGTGAGCGTCTCAGTCGTGACGATGGCGGGAGCCGCCGCGGCCAGGGCGGCGCCGGCGGTGCTCAAGCGGAGAAATTTCCGGCGCGAAATGGCGGACGTTTTCAGCCTGGATTGGAGCGAAGGCTGCGAATTCGCACAACGGTCACTGGTAGAATTGCGGGTCTGTGGCACAATCGTTTGCGTGATTTTAGGATAATTCCAGTTTATTGCAAAGTTATTTCTTGACGGATTTTTGGGTGCCGCCGGCGCTCCTCCGGGCGAGGGCGGGGCGAGTCCGTGAGGCGTGGCGAAGAAGCTCGAACGGCAACAGGTCCGAGAGCGGCTGTTCCAAACCCACTCGCTCACTCTGTATTGGTCAAAATGATGGTGAGGTTTTTTAGACAAGCTGAAAACTTTTTTTGAGAAAAAACTTGACGAATTCGGCCTTTCGGAATAAGAGATAGGCGACATTAATAGTTGGGATTGCACCGCTGGCGCGTGCCAGGTCGATGAAACTCAGCTATTGATGAATAACAAAATGATGCAGATTAGCAAACAAACTAATCTGTCTCTGAGAAAAATGGAAACATTATGACTAAGACTATAGGCATCCTCGTTGATTCGGAAAACGTCCCCAATGCGACACTCATAGCCGACAGCCGCGGTTGGTTTCATGGCTTCGTGCATAGCGCCGGCGAAAAATTCGGTTTCATCCGAGTCAACCAAGACGATACTCTCTATTTTGGGGCGAACCATGTTGATTATCCTTTGACCATCAGCGATCTGCGCCCAGGAGATGCAGTCGAGTTCCGGCTCAACCGCAACCGCCAAGGCCTTGTCGCCTGCCACGTACGCAAAATGTTGGCTTTCCGCGCAGTATAAACACCAAACGATACACAAACTTATGCCGATTAGAGTTTACGATTTATCAAAGAAACTTGGCATCGAAAGCAACGTGGTCCTTGCCAGGGCCAAGGAGATGGGCATTGCACAGGCGAAAGTTCCCTCCAGTGCGCTGGATAGAATCACGGCCGCGTATCTCGAAGAGGCCCTGGTCAAAATATATCCTCCTCCCGCTCCTCCCGTTTTTCTCGCGCCTGCCGCGCCGCCGGAACCATTTGTCGCGCCTCCGCCAGTCGTGGCCATCGTGACTGAGCCTCCTCCCGTGGAAGTTCAACCTGTCACCCCGGCGATGCCCGAAACCCTCCCTTTTCCGGAACCCGCGCCGGTGATGCCGGTTGCCCCGATTAAGATTCCGAAACCGCCGTGGCCTTCCCCTCGACCATCTACGGATCGCGATCACTTTCGTAGTCTAAATCTGCCCGGCATTACGATCCGGACGATGAGTCCCGAGATTCATGGCCTCGTTAAACGCATTCTGGCTGGGGAGATACCAGTTGTGATCGAAGTGTCTTGCGATGACGGCTGTCCGCCTATTCGCGCCAAACTCGTGCCGGAATTGTCCAGCATAACAGTGCCTCAGAAACCCAAGGTCGAGCCTCCACCTCGTGCTGAACTGGATGAGCACACAAGGCGTATATTTCGAGGTGCCTTGCTCGCAAGCTGTACTTCCAAGGACGGCTGGGTTAACTTGGCGGAGTACGGCACCACGCTTAAGAAGCTGGATCCAACCTTTCAGCCACAGGACTTCGGCGAGAAAAGCCTTGGTGGATTAATTCGCCGGATTGGCATTTTCGAAATCAAGACGGACGGCAATACGCCTCCAGTGTACTTTATCCGTGAGAAGTCCCAAGCTCCAACCATTCAAATGCAAGTCCTCACCTCCCCTCCACAGGAATCGACGCCGGCCAGACGTCGCGCAACCGGCAAGGTGCATAACCTCAAGCTTGGTTTCGGATTCATCGCGCCCGACGACGGCAGTGAGAACGCCTTCTTTCACGCAACGGAGGTCATCGGCTGCACCGTCTTTGACCTGCGCCCTGGTGATCCTGTAGAGTACGAGGCGGGACAAAACGAACGAGGCGCTTGCGCATGGAAAGTCAAGCGACTCAGCGGAACCTCCTAAACTCGAACAGCTATACGGAACGATGCAGTTGCTTTGGGGAGCGCGGTCGTCTCGACCGCCGTTTTCGGCGTCTCGCCGAAAACCCTCCCGTCCTTCGGTCCCGCACCTAATGGTGTTGGCAGAATCATCGTGCGGCTGGCCGGCGAGACGCCGACCAGGTCGACCGGGACGGTCGCGCTCCCAAGTCCAACTGAATCGTTCCGCTTAGGTAAACCGGCGCCTTCTTTCCAGAATGGGCGCGGATTACGATTACGATTAAGATTAGGAGGGAAAAGGGAAAGGGCGCACTTCGCGGACTTGGCATTTGGCGGCGTTCGGCGTATGCTGGCGGGATGCACTGATTGCAAAATTTGAAGTCATGGCCAAGGAATTCATCAGGATTGGCGGCGCGCGCCAGCATAATCTGAAAAACCTCAGCCTCTCCATCCCGCGCGACAAATTGGTCGTCATCACCGGGTTGAGCGGCTCCGGCAAATCGTCCCTGGCCTTCGATACCATTTACGCCGAGGGCCAGCGCAAGTATGTCGAGTCCCTCTCCGCATACGCCCGACAGTTCCTGGACCAAATGGAGAAGCCGGAGGTGGATTTTATCGAGGGGCTTTCGCCGGCCATCGCCATTGAGCAGCGCGGTTCGGGCACCAATCCGCGTTCCATCATCGCCACCACCACCGAGATTTACGATTACTTGCGCCTGCTCTTTGCCAATGTCGGCCAGCCCCATTGCCCCGTCAGCGGCCAGCCCATCAGCCGCCAGACCACCAGCGACATTGTTGACAAAATCCTGGCCCTGCCGCCCAAAACGCGCATCGTCCTGCTGGCGCCCGTCGTTGTCAAACAAAAGGGGGAATTCCGCGATGTCATCGAGCGCCTGGCCCGCGAGGGTTTCGTGCGCGCCCGCGTGGATGGCGAGGCGGTGGAGTTGGGCAATAACGTGCGCGTCAAACTCGATCCCAAACAACGCCACACCATCGAAGCGGTGGTGGATCGTCTGGTCATTGACGACAAGGTGCGGATTCGTCTCAGCGACTCAATCGAGACGGCGCTCAAATGGGGCGATGGCCGGCTGGCGCTCTTGCAGCAATCGGGCGAAACGGCCGCCGGGAACAATATGTGGGCGGAGTCGGTGCATTCCAACCGCAATTACAGTCCGGCCACGGGCCAGAGTTTTGATCCGCCGACGCCCAAGCATTTTTCCTTTAACTCGCCGCTGGGGGCCTGCCCCGTTTGCCACGGCCTGGGGCAGAAACTGGTTTTCGACGAGCATTTGATCGTGCCCGACGCGGAAAGATCGCTGGAAAAGGGCGCGGTGCAGCCCTGGCGGCGCGGGACCAAACGCCTGATCGTCTATTACAAATCGCTGCTGCGCGGCATGGCCCAGCATTACGGGCAAAGCGTGGAAACGCCGTGGAAGGATTTGCCGGAGGACTTCCGGCGCAAACTGCTGCACGGCGCCGGGACGGAGGAGATTCCGTTCACTTTTTTCCGCGCCGGAAAAATCAGCAACGTCAACAAGACTTTTGAAGGGATCGTCCCCAATCTGCAACGCCTCTATGCCGAAAGCGAAAGCGAGTTCACCAGGAACCGGCTGACCGGCTACATGAATCCCCAGCCGTGCGACGCCTGCGGCGGACGCCGTCTCAAACCGGAGATTCTGGCCGTGACGCTGGGCGGCCCGTTGCCCGGCCGCGCCATTCCCGGCCATTCGATCATGGACGTGTGCGCGTTATCCGTGGAAGAGGCGGATGCGTTTTTCGCCGGCTTGAATTTGACGGAGTTCCAGCGGAAGATCGCGGCCGAACTGATCAAGGAGATACGCGCGCGCCTGGGTTTTCTCAAGAACGTGGGACTGGGCTATCTGACATTGGATCGTGAAAGCGGCACGCTTAGCGGCGGCGAAGCGCAGCGCATCCGTCTGGCCACGCAGATCGGGGCCGGATTGGTGGGAGTTCTTTATATTCTTGACGAACCGAGCATCGGCCTGCACCAGCGCGACAACGAACGCCTGCTGGCGTCCCTGGAGGGCCTGCGCGACCTGGGCAATTCCGTGCTGGTGGTCGAGCACGACGAAGACACCATCCGGCGCGCCGATTACGTGCTGGACCTCGGCCCCGGGGCCGGCGTGCGCGGCGGCGAACTGGTGGCCGCGGGCACGGTGGCGGACATCGAGGCCAGCACCCGCTCGCTTACGGGCCAATATCTCAAAGGCGATTTGAAGATCGCCGTGCCCAAAACACGGGTCAAAGCCTCCGCGCAACGCGGCTGGCTGGAAGTTCTTGGCGCGTCGGAAAACAATTTGAAAAACATAGACGCGCGCATTCCGCTGGGCGCGTTTACGGCGGTCACCGGCGTCAGCGGTTCGGGCAAAAGCACGCTGGTGGACGACATTTTGCGCCGGGCCTTGTTCCGCAAATTTTACGGCTCGAAGGAGCAGCCCGGAAAACACCGGCTGCTGCGCGGATTTGAATCGCTGGACAAAGTCATTGTTATTGACCAGACCCCCATTGGACGCACGCCGCGCAGCAATCCGGCCACCTACACCGGCATGTTCAACCAAATCCGGGATTTGTTCGCCAAATTGCCGGCGGCGAAAATCCGCGGCTACGAGGCCGGGCGATTCAGCTTTAACGTCAAGGGCGGCCGCTGCGAAAAATGCCAGGGCGATGGCCTGATCAAGATCGAAATGCACTTCCTGCCGCCGATCTACGTGACTTGCGAAGCCTGCAACGGCCGCCGCTACAATCGCGAGACGCTGGAGATTCATTACAAAGGCATGAACATCGCCGACGTGCTGGACATGACGGTGGATGAAGCGGTGACATTTTTTCGCGCGGTGCCGAAGATTTACGAACCGTGCCTGACGCTGGCGGAGGTGGGATTGGGCTACGTGCGGCTTGGGCAATCGGGCACGACGTTGAGCGGCGGGGAGGCGCAGCGGGTGAAGCTCTCGGCGGAATTGAGCCGGAAAGCCACCGGCCAGACGCTTTACATTTTGGACGAGCCAACGACCGGCCTGCATTTCCACGACGTGGCCAAGCTGCTGGACGTGTTATTCAAGCTGCGCAACACCGGCAACACGCTGCTGATCATCGAGCACAATCTGGACGTGATCAAGACGGCCGATTGGGTGATTGATTTGGGGCCGGAAGGCGGCGCCGGCGGCGGGCGCATCGTGGCCGAAGGCCCGCCGGAAAAGATTGCGCGGACGCCGGAGAGTTACACAGGGCAGTATCTGCGGCGCATACTGTTTCCAACCGTCACAAATGCGGTTTGAGTTTGCCGGCGGATCGCATAGTATTCGGCCATGCCGTCATTTGACATTGTTTCGCAGGTGAATCCGATGGAGATCGAGAATGCCGTCAACCAGGCCAAAAAGGAACTGGCCAGCCGGTTCGATTTCAAAGGGAGCAACGCGGAGATTGTTCTCGAAAAAAACGAAATCAAGCTCTCCGCCGCCGACCAGTTCAAAATTAAGGCGCTGTACGAGATTGTCATCAATAAACTGGCCAAGCGCCAGATTAGCATGAAAAGCGTCGAGTCGCTGCCGCCCGATGTTTCGCCGCTGGGCCACGCGCGGCAGGTGGTCAAAATAAAACAAGGCATCGAACAGGCGGCCGCCAAGCAGGTCACCGCCTTCATTCGCGACACCAAACTTAAAGTCACCACGCAAATCCAGGGCGAGGCCATTCGCGTCACCGGCAAGAGCAGGGACGATTTGCAGGCGGTGATCGCGGCCGTGCGCGGCCATGACTTTCCGGTCGCTTTGAGCTTTGAGAATTTTCGCGATTGACATGAAGCGCACACTCCGCGCGCGGAAGATGCTGTTTCCGCTGTTGGCAGCCTGCCTCTGCGCGAGCGCCGCGATGGCCGGGCCGTTGACGATTTACGTGGCGCCCACTGGCAACGATGCTTGGTCCGGCAGCCTGGCTTCCATCAACGGGAGCAAGACGGACGGCCCGCTGGCGACGCTGGGCGGGGCGCTGGAGAAATCCCGCGCGGCCCGCCGCCAGTCGCCGGGGGCGGAGATTCGCGTCGTGTTGCGCGGCGGAACTTATGCCCTGGACCGTCCACTGATGTTGACGCCGGACGATTCCGGGCTGGCGCTGGCGGCGTATCCCCGCGAAACACCGGTCGTGACCGGCGAAGCGCGCCTCACGGGCTGGCGCCGTTCCTCCGTCAATTCTAATTTATGGGAGACGCAGACGCCCGGCGGCTGGCGGTTTCACGAACTTTTCGTCAACGGCGTCCGCAAGGGCCGCGCGCGCCTTCCGGCGACCGGTTTTTTTCGCTGCGTGGAAGGTCCGATCAAAGACCGACCGGACCAGTTGCGCTTTCATGCGGGTGACGTGAAGGAGTCATGGGCGCACGAGGGCGGGGTGGAATTGGTCCTCCTCCAGGCCTGGGCGCAATCCCGCAATGTGATTGCCGCCGTTGACGCGGTGTCCAACGTGGTTTCGCTCGCAGGCCAGGCCTTTCCCAATATTTCCGAGCAAAATGCCCGCTATTACATCGAGAACGCGCAGGATGGATTGCGACCCGGAGCATGGCGCCTGGATGAGCGGACGGCCCTGGTCACCTACTGGCCCGAGGCCGGAGAAGACGTGCTTTCGGCGAGCATCACCGCGCCCCGTCTTTACGATTTGGCGCACGTGGAAGGAGAGGAGCAACGGCCGGCGCATGACATTGTGTTTGACGGATTGGTTTTCGCCGGGACGGATTGGCGGCTGACCGGCGGGAGCGACATGGATGTCCAGGCGGCGGTGGAAATCGAGGCCGCGTTGCAGTTTCGTCTAGCCAAACGTTGCGTGGTGGAACGATGCCGCTTCACGCGCCTGGGAGGTTTCGCGGTTGATTTGGGGCACGGCTGCCAGGAAAACAAGATTGTGGGCTGCGAAATGTGGGACCTGGGCGGCGGCGGCGTGCGGTTGGGCGACACCGACGCCAATGCGGCGCGGGCCGCGCCCAACGCCGCCAATGAGGTCAGCGACAATCACATTCACCACATCGGCCTCGTTCATGCGCCGGCGGTGGGCGTGCTGGCGTTCTTGAGCGAGACCAATCTTATCGCCCACAACGAAATTGACCACACTTACTACACTACCATTTCGGTCGGGTGGTCGTGGGGATACGCGCCGACTCCGTGCCGGGGCAACATCATTGAGTATAATCATTTGCACGACTTCGGACAGGGCATGTTGAGCGACATGGGGGGCGTCTATACGCTCGGGTTGCAGCCGGGCACGATCATCCGCGGCAATGTGATTCACGATGTCAATGTGTTTATTTACGGCGGCTGGGGTCTTTACACGGACGAAGGCAGTTCGGGCATCGTGCTGGAGAGCAATATTGTCTTCCGTTGCCAGAGCGCGGGGTTTCATCAGCACTATGGGGAAACCAATCTTCTTTACAACAACATTTTCGCCTTGAACCGGGAGCATCAATTGATGCGGACGCGGGCTGAGTCGCATCTGTCGTTTACGTTTACGAACAACATCGTCTATTTCAGTTCGGGCGACCTGTTGAGCGGCAATTGGTCGGGGGATGGATTGGCCATGGACCACAACATTTATTTCGACACTCGTGCCGGACCGGCTCCGCCTGCTTCTTTGGACAGCGCGCTGAAAATCGCGGACTGGAGCGAGCGTGGCCACGATCTTCACTCTCTGTTTGCCGATCCCTTATTCGTCGCGCCGGAACAGGGTGATTTCCGGCTCAAGAAAGGATCGCCGGCGCTCTCGTTTGGCTTTCATCCGCTTGATGGGAGCGAAGCAGGCCCGCGGAAAAAGTACTTCGAGCGCCGATAATTTCACTCAACTTTGCCGGGATGAAGCCTGCGCCAGCGGGCCACGAAGAGGAAAAATACTCCCGGTCCGAAGGAAAACAACATGACCGACATGCCCAGGGTCAGGCCGATGAAGGTCATAATGCCGGCGCAGCAATAATCGCGGCAGCGGGCCACGATATGCGTCGGCACGGCGATCAATAGTTCCAGAATGCTGCCTTTGAGCAACCATTTGCACTGGCGCGACAGCAGATCTCGCGGTTCGACCGTCCGGCTCAAACGGAAGAAGATCAGCGCCCATACGCACCACTCTGCCACACCCAGCCCAAGGGCCATCCCATCGGTCAAATTATTGTTCGGCTTGTCGAATGCCTCATTGCCGAAGGCAAATTCACAAAGGGAATAAACCGCCCCTGTGACCAGTGCGCCCATCATCAAGCCGCCGGCCAGAATAGTCAGCGCCAGAGGGCGTCGGGTCATCGGGCGACGGCTGTCCAACCGCACGGGCACAGCCAGCATGGTAAATTGCGCCAGGCCCATGACCAGCAGCCAAAGCCACCATTGCCACTGGCCATACATTTCCAGTGCGTCTTCAAGCCCCATCTCCGGCCGCATGGCCAACTTGATAACTGGCAGCGCCAAGACACCCAGCATCAGAGCATACAGAATCGCCACAATCACGGCCCAAGACTTCATCATGTTCCTTTTATCCACATTGGATTCAGATTAGAAGGAGAATGAGAAGGAAGTCTTTCGTGCTTGACGTTCGCGGCCATCATGGTTGGATAAGGGCGAGATGAGAATTAACGCATTATTTTCGCTGGCTCTTTCGGCCGCACTGGTTTTGGCTTCCGGTTGCGTCAGCACCGAAACCGGCCACGTGGCCGGAGGAGACCCGTTCAGCAAGGACACCATCACCAGCCGTTATGAAAAGCCGGTGCCGCTGCTGGCCAACGCCACGCGAGTCGTGTTGACGCGCAATGGCAAATTGCTGGTGGACAATGTTGTTGATAATACCTTCCAGGCCAAGGTCAATCAGCGCAACGTCTGGGTCAAAGTGGCCGATTTGGATGGGAAAATCACCACGGTTGCTGTCCAGGCGCGCGGGCCGATGGGTGGCGACATTGATCTGGCCGCCGAACTCTCCAAGCAAATCGCCTTGCAGTTGATGGCCGGGCCGAGCCAATAGAAGGCTCAGTCTTGGGGTGTGGACAGGGCCGCAGACTGCCAGCCGATTCTTTGATCGGGCGGGCGTTGGTTCAGCTTGCCCGGCGCGGTTGCAATCGGAACGATTCAATGCAGGCGCGACAGATGCAGGCGCGGTTGCGGAGTTCGGCCGGCACTTGCGCGAGCAAGGCCTCGGATATTTCCACTTTGGCGCACCAGCACGAGCCTTTGTAGTCCGCGACCGTGCAAAGCTGGCATCCGTTGGGCTGGCCGCACAACGGACAGCGACCGGCATCCGGTGATGGGTCATTGCAGTTCATACATCGAGTTGTCGGGCGAAAGAAATCCGGTGCCGGGGGCCACGTTGTTGGAGCCGTCGGCATTATCCGTGTAACAATTGCGCAAGGATTCGGCGTGGCCGTCGCAAAAGACCGCATTGCTGAGGCGCAGGTGGCGAAAGCCTTGCGTGCCAGACCAACGGCCCACGAAGTTTTCATCGCCGGGATTGGGCCAGGGCGCGCGCATGAATTTGTCCGCGCCCGCCGCGTATTGGCCGTCGCCGAACAGAACCGTTCTGCTGGAGTGGAGGACATCGGAACCCTTGGCCGGTTCCGGGATGCTTTCGAGCTGGCCGTGGCCGATGTAACTGGTGTTGTAGTTGTAGCCGGTATAGGGATCGGCCAGCCAATTGGCCGCCCCGCTGAAGGACGGGCATTGCAGCACTTGGAGGGTGGTCCCGCCTTGCCAGAGCAAGCCGGGAATGACCGTGTTGGGACTCCCATTGATGGTGGTCAAGTCCCAGGCATAAGAATAATTGACACCGTCCTCTTCCTCCTCATCATAAGAGATGGGATAAAAACCGGCATTGTCATCCACATAAAGATGAGCGGCGACGCCCATTTGCCGGAGGTTGCTCCCGCATTGAATGCGCAGGGACGAGGCTTTTGAGCCGCTGAGTCCGGGCAAAAGCAGGCCAGCCAGAATGGCGATCAGGGCGATGACCACCAAAAGTTCTGTCAAGGTGAAAGCGGAACGATGCGCGCCCGAAACCCCAATCCTTGGCGATTTCTTCGGTCGGTTCACCGTAGTGTGAATCTTGCAGTGGAACGAATTCCGTCGGCGAGACGCCGACGGAGGCGACCGAGAAGCCAGAACAACACAGGAGAGGCCCGCTTTGCGGGCTGGTCGCGCTCCCAAGAAGTCCCCAAGGATTCGGGCGCCCGAAACGGGAGGGCGGCCGAGTTCAGAGTGCATCGCTCCGATCATGCGCGTCCTCATGGGTTCAACACCAGCCGGTAAAAGGCCTGGCTGGCCGGCGGGGCGGGGTCCTGGAGGGTGACAGGTTGCTCGCTCGCCGGTGTGTTCGTCAGAATGGACGTCCAGTTGAGAAGATCCGTGGAGCGTTGCAGCGTGTAAGACACATTGGCAAAGGGCGTGAATTGGAAATGGCGCCCATTCACACCCGCTTGAATGCTCAATAGCGGCGCGGATATCCGGGCAACGACGAAGGCGGAAAGGTTCGTGAGACCGGCCACCGACACCTGGTTATTGGCCGCACTGAAGCTGAACGCCGGCGCACTCCAGCTCGCGCCGCTCCATTGCAGGACGCGCAAGTCGCCGCCATCGCCTGTGTAGTTGACTCCGGCGCTCAATCCGACCTCCGCCAGAAAGGCCAAGTTTGTGACGCCCGATCCCGGCGACACTGTAATTTGACAGGCATTGAGCACGGTGCCGGGAACCGGGGCGAAAGAGGAAAATTCGCTCAACCCAACCGTGCTGACTTTGGCCATGCCGCTGACGGATTGGAAGTTGACCGAAATGACAGTTTGGCTCGTGTTCTCAGGCACTTGAAAAACCAAATTGGTCATGCCCGAGGCGATGTCGGCGGGTGTAATGGAGAGGGCATCGCCTTCCATGATGGGATTGACCGCGGCAATGGCGTCTATAACCGTGTAGGTGTTCGAGCCGGGTTGAATGCGAACGTATTGAATCCAGGGAAGACCCGAGGCTTGCAGATCGTATCCCGTGCCGCCGGCCGAACCTGCGAACTGTTCCAATCCGTAAGCCACGGTTTGGCCCGCAAAGTCGGTCGCATACACGGACGGGTTGAGCGGTTTGGTGGGGTTCAACTGCTCGTCCGTCCAGGAATGGTTGGGGCAGTCCCAGCGATAAGCATTGCCGGGAAAGAGAATGGGCGTATTGCTGAAGGTGTACCAGTTTGTGCCGTCCTGGCTTACGGAAACCGTGGTGGAATGGCCGAATATGCCGCTGCTCAACTGGACGGTGTCCAAATCCGTCGAGTCGCTGATCGTGCCTGAGGTGTCGGATGCCGAGAAAAAAGAGTTGCCAAACACCACCAGGTCAATGCCGTAAGGATTGTTTCGATCGTGATACACCTTGCGCCCCATCATCGCCGTAATTTGGCCCCCCGCTGCAATTTCCGCAATCACATTGCTGCCGTCTGGCGCCGCGTTGTAGGGAGGGTCTATGATGCTGGTCCGGTTCGTGCCCCCGCCGTCAAAGATGTCCACAAAGTTCAGAGTGGGCCTGCCCAGAATGGCTGTGGGGTCGTTGTAGGGCGGGGTGGAAGACAGGCCGCTGGAACTCACAACTTGGACGGCGAAGTCGTTGGTGTTGCAAACGTAGGCCACATAGGTGCCGTCGGGCGATGGCGGGGCCTGCTCGTCCAGGTTGTAGGCCGCTGTGGCAGGGTCGGCGCTGTTGGTATCGTAGCCCGCCGCCCCCACGGAAAATCCAATCCACGAACCGTCCTGCAGGGGCAGGTCGTCCAATCCATAATCGGATAATTCCCATTGGCCTTGAGCGAAAGTGTTGGTGTCCCAATACTGGCTGCTGCCCCGATCCGGCGAAGCGGCAAAACCGCCGCTGTCGCCCAGTTCATTCCAGAGGTTCCAATTCGGTCCGAAATAGCCGCTCCAAAACAAATCCCCGCCGTTGAGCGGAGAGACTCCATCTACATTTAAGTTGGGATTGGGATTTAGCAAACATCCATTGGTGAAGTCGGCGGCGTCGAAGGTCAGGTTTCCATCCGTGACGCCAAAGAGGCCATTGCCGTTGAGATTGTAGCCAAGGGCCTCGACAAAAGTGCCGTAGGTGTTGTCAACAACGGCGTAGAGACGGTGATCGGACGCCAGAATGGCATCCAACATCTGCGTTCCCGTGGCTGTTCCGTTGAACTGGTATCCCCACACCAGAGTTTTGTTCGCGACCGGCGCGGGAACGGTGGAATTATTGAATACTAAGGGCGAATTCCACTCGATGACCAGGGCGGCGCGGTTGGTGCCGGAGCCGGTCCAGAGTTGGATGTCGTTAGTGGTGATGGCATGAACGTTGGAAACAAGGACGCAGCCGGCCAGGGCCAGCGTCGGGCGGATTTTATTCACAAGGCTGATCTTTCATTGAAGTTCCGCAAAAGATGAAATGCGGAACAGAGTTTCAATTGCGAGACCAGTGGGGAGCCTGAAAACGAAAAAGCCTTCAAGCTCCGGCAAAAGCGGGAATGAAGGCATTCGACGAATCCGCTGAAAAACAGTTTCAACGGGCTGGCCTCATCCTTCTCTTTGTCGGAGAAGCGGCCCCGCGCGGGCGGGACCAGACGAGCGTAACCGCGCTGATGTCCTGACTACGGGGTCTCGAACCTTGCTCCCGCCTTCCCAGTTCCGAATGGAACCAGTGGCGATGGGAGTTTGTAACCCGTCACAGTGGCGCAACCGTCCTCGATTTTCACGAGGTTCCCAGCGTTGATTACGGTGTGGATGGCAGAACCATCCGCAAAATGTCAAAGAACACGCAACGAATAATTCATTCCGCAAACGAATGCAAGGGGAAATTGGCTGCATGTTTCGGGGAAGCGAATCCTTGCCGTTTCCATGTGGGGCGAGTATGGTTGAAGGCATGAGTGAGCGCATTGAAATCAATCCGCAAGTGTGTGGCGGCCAGCCGGTCGTCAAAGGCACGCGAATTTCGGTGGCCACTATTCTGGAACAACTAGCCGGCGATGAATCGTGGGATTCCCTGCTGCGCGGCTACCCGGAATTGACGCGGGAGGATGTTCAGGCTGCTTTGCATTACGCCCGGCACTCCATCCTGCACACGGAAATCACCGCCTTTGATGCGGCGTAAACCGCGGTGCGCGTTTACCTCGATCAGATGCTTCGAGTCGAATTGGCGTCGCTTTTGCAAGACGCCGGTCATGATGTTGTTCGCGCTTTCGAGACGGGCCAGGCACGGGCTGACGACGCGCTCATCCTGAAACGGGCCGTGCAGGAGAAGCGAACGCTCATCACGCTCGATGGGCATTTTGGCGATTGGGTTGTCTTGCCGTTGTCTGAACATTTCGGAGTCATTAGGGTGAAGGCGCATCCAACCTCCACGGAAAATGTGGCCAAGGTTTTGCTCCCGTTTCTGGAGGGCCACACGCAAGCGGATTTTCGCAATCGCCTGATCATCGTGTCGTTGAGCCGCGTGCGCTGGATTCAAACAACAGACGATTAGGCAAATTCTCCATCCACTGGATGGATTTTTCCGCCAGCCTGTCAAACGCGGCCACGCACAATTCCAGATGCTCCTCGCGCGTGTCCTCGATTTTATTGTGGCTGATGCCGTGCAGGCTCTGGACAAACATCATCACCGTCGGCACGCCCGCGCGCGCCACTTCGGCCGCGTCGTGCAACGGGCCGGAGGGGAGACGATAACTCTTGCCGCATGTTTCGCCGATGGCCTCGTCGCAAAAACCAATCAGGACAGGATCGAACAAAACCGGCTCGATTTGCCATAATCGTTCCCAGGAAACGCGCACGCCGCCCTCGCGCGCGAAACGATCGGCGGCCTCGCGCGCGTCGGCCAACATGCGGGCCAGCGCCGGGGCGTCGAGATGGCGTTGGTCCAAGGTGATGCGGCAATCCTCCACCACGCTGGTGACGATGCCCGGCCTGGTTGTGCAGGAGCCGATGGTGCAAACGCCGCCGTACCGGGCCGCGATGGGATAAATCTCCAAACTCATCTTGGCGGCGGCGAGGAAGGCGTCTTTGCGCCGGTTCATCGGCGTGCTGCCCGAATGCGCCACCTGCCCGTGAAAAGTGATGGCATGGCGCTCGACACCAAACGTGCCCAATACCGCGCCCAGCGGCAAGTCCAGGTCCAGCAGGACCGGCCCTTGTTCGATGTGCAATTCCAGGTAGGCGGCGGCGCTTTTGAGTTCCCGCCCGCTTTCCTTCACGCGTTCGAGGTCCACTCCGATCTCCTTGAGCGCGTCCGGCAGGCGGATGCCGTCCTTGTCGCGCAGGCCGCGGGCCTCGTCCAGATTAAGATGGCCCGAACAAGCCGACGAACCAAACAGACTCTTGCCGAAGCGCGCCCCTTCCTCGTCGGCCCAATCCACCAGGCGGATAGTGACCGGCGGCTTGCCGGCGAACTCTTCATTGATGCGGCGCAGAATCTCCACGCCCGCCAGGACATTAAGGCAGCCATCGAGCCATCCGCCATTGGGCACCGAGTCAATATGGCCCCCGATGAGGAGCGCGCGTTCGGAACGCCCGCGCAAGGTGGTCCAGGTATTGCCGGCGGCGTCATTATGGATTTCGACAGGAAGCGGCGCCAATTTCTCCCGGAGCCAGGCGCGGGCGGTGAGCCAGGTTTTGGTGAAGGCGACGCGTTGCGCGCCGTTTTCGTCGCCGGTCAGGGCGCGAAGCTCTTTGAGTTCCGCGACGGTGCGTTTGGGATTCAGAAACGCGCACATAATTTCAGACGCCACCGATCTGGCAGGTTCATTGTAACGGGACGCCGGCAGACTACAACCAAAACCGGGTTTGCCTTTTTGTTGTGTCACGCCTGCGCGACGGTTATAACTTCGGGCACGGGTATGAATCCAGACATTCGCTGGAAACAACGATATCAGAATTTCGACCGCGCTTTTGTGCTCCTACGCGAGGCGCTGGAGCGCGGGCCGAAGCCTTTATCCATGTTGGAGAAGGAAGGGGTTATTCAACGTTTTGAATATACCTTCGAGTTGGCTTGGAAAACCCTGAAAGACTACCTCGAAGAAGGCGGATTGGTCATTTCTCCAGTCACGCCTCGTCAAGTCATCAAGGATGCTTTTGCCGCCAAGGTGATTTCCGATGGCGAGGTATGGATCAACATGCTGGATCATCGCAACTTGCTTTCCCACACCTACGACTCTTCCGTTTTTGAGCAGGTGGTCACAGCCATCTCTCAGCACTATCTGCCGGCCATGGCGAAGCTGCATGCGTTCTTCCTTGAGAAAAGCGCCGAATGAACGCTCACGGCCTCAAACCCGAGGAACTCGCCCTGTTGCGGAAGGTGTTTCACCGGCACCCGGAAATCAAGACCGTGAAACTTTTCGGTTCGCGGGCCAAGGGCAACAACGCGCCTTCATCCGACATTGACCTCGCGCTCTGGGGCGATGTTGATGCCTTGCGCGCCGAATCCATCGCAGCCGAATTGGACGAGTTGCCGACAGCTTACAAATACGACGTCAAACCGTTTCACCTGATCAAGCTGCGTCCGCTGCGCGAACACATCGAGCGCGTTGGCATCACCGTTTATCCGGCGGAAGAGGAGTGACTCCTAATCCTAATCTTTAATCCTAATCTTAATCAATTCTCATCATGAAAGAGATTAAGATTAAGATTAAGATTAAGATTAGGAGGCGGAAACCGTCCTCTAAGAATGTGAGGCGCGCCGGGTTGAAGGATTGGCCAACCTGTCTCATATTGCTCTGGTTAAGATGAAAATATCTACGATATATCAGGGCGGCAGAGGGTTGAAGGCCACGCCGGTTTTGCTCGACTCGGCTCAACCGGCGGCCAGTTCGCTCTTGTCTCCAACCGTTGAGAACGAGGAATTGCTCGATGCCTATTCCCAAACCATCACCAGCGCGGCCGCCAAGGCCGGCCAGGCGGTCGTGAACATCCGGGTCGGCCGTTCCCCGGCGGAGGAACGGCACGCGCGCGCCCAGGAATCCGGTGGTTCGGGTTTCATGGTCGCGCCCGACGGCTACATCGTCACCAACAGCCATGTGGTTCATGGCGCCCATCGCATCGAAGTCACACTGGCCGACGCCCGCGTCTATCCGGCGGCATTGGTGGGCGACGATCCGGAGTCGGATTTGGCCGTGATCCGCATTCACGCGCCCGGATTGGCCTTCGCGCGCTTTGGTGATTCGCGGAAATTGCGGGCGGGACAAATTGCCATCGCCATCGGCAGTCCGTTCGGCTTCCAGCAAACGGTGACGGCGGGAGTGGTCAGCGCGCTGGGCCGCTCCATGCGCGCCCAGTCGGGAAGATTGATTGACAACATCATCCAGACGGATGCCGCTTTGAATCCTGGCAACTCCGGCGGGCCTTTGGTCAATTCGCGGGGCGAAGTCATCGGCGTCAACACCGCCATTATTCTGCCCGCCCAGGGCATCTGCTTCGCCATTGCCAGCAACACGGTTGAATTCGTGGCCGCCTGGCTGATCAAGGAAGGGCATGTCCGGCGCAGTTGGATCGGCGTGTCGGGGCAGACGGCGGCGATTCATCCTCGCATCGCCCGCTTCCACCGGCTCAAATCGGCCCAGGGCATTCTGGTGCTGGGCGTCGAACCGGGCAGTCCGGCCGCTGGCGCCAGTGTGCGCGAAGGCGACATGCTGATCGCGTTCAAAGGGGAGTCGCTGGCCAGCATTGACGATCTGCAACGGAGCCTGGTCGGGGGCGAAATCGGGGTGGAATCACCCTTGAGCATTTTGCGCGGCACTGCGAGGTTGGAACTCAAAATCCAGCCCGCGGAGACGCCCCGCCGACCGGCGGCGGGGTGAAAGCCGCGCTACCGGGCAATATCCTTTAATCGCTCATCTCCGAGGAGACCTTTTCACCACGAAGAGCACGAAGAAAAAAACCGCTCAGATGGGCTTGTTCAAAACTTCGTTTCGTTCGAGTCTTTCGCGGCAAGAATCGCAAAACAATATTCATTGCTCCGATTCAGTCCGATTGACGCCGATTGACGCCGATTGACGCCGATTTTTCCCTGTCCGCCTCGGCAAAATTTGCCGCCTTTGGACGCATCACCGCATGATTTTATAGTTCGTTAAGGCGAAACTGGGCGAAACTAACCGAAAGGAGGCGATATTGCCTCACATCAAGAGCTAGAACGTCTCAAGAAAACCCGGAACTATCTGGAATTATCTCGGAAATCAACGACTTGCGTGAGTTTGGCCGGCTGGTTTTCGTGACAAGACTTTTGCCACAAGAGAACGCAAAGAACACAAAGACAAGAGGTTATGTCAATTGTTTTGCTTTCTTTTGCGATCTTTGTGCTCTTTCGCGGCCATTCGTCTTTGGACAACGCTTCACGCCTTGTTCGCCATGACTCAATTTTCCAGATTTTATTTTTCCAGCGGCGGTAATAGGCGGTATTGACCGGTAATAGGCGGTATTGGAGCCATCGTCTTGCCGCGCCGATTGTCCGCCTTGGCTTTTGCGCTATAGTTTTAGCGAAAGCGGCTGCTTTCCCCCTTTTTCCCTTTTCCGTTCAAACTTTCAAAGAACAGGCGCCCGAGCGCCACACAAATTCACTCTAACACGTTTAGACGGGAATACAAATACAAGAATTCACTTTTTTCATGGCCAGCTCGATTTTTCCGGCAAACTTCAACCCTCCGCCTGCTGGACTTTTCTCGCGCAGGGCGCGGAGAGCGCAGAGGGGGAATCGGGGCCATGCGATGCAACCTATTGCCAGATAGTAACTTTCATTTGGATCAAAAAAAGGCTTTTTGTCCTTTCTCTGCGATCTTTGCGCCTCTGCGCGAGCCTGTCTTTCTTTTCTTTGGGATAAAGGACCAAGAACAAACAAAGCAAAATGGTCCCAGGCAATTGGTGTTCGTTTTTTGTTTACCAATTTCCTAGGACTGACCCCTCAGCCTCCGCCTTTACCGCCACCACCCTTGGGTTTAGACTGCATCATAAAGTATCCTTTCGCTTTGTGGGAAATCACCGATCCCCCGCAGCCAATGCGGAGCAGTTGACAGAATCTTGCGTTCGCTGCGCCACATATTCTTCTTGACTCTAATGTTTCACTTAATTCTTCACCTGGCGAGCAATTCAGGGGCAATAAGAGGGCAATGCATAGCGTTGAAAGAACGAAGAAAAAATCGCTTGACTCCCCTATGAAAACAGCCTAGATTAACCCTTGAAACAGAGTGTGTTAGGCTCGGAACGGTAAAGCTTCCTCGTTCGATTCCGACCCTCGCCTCCAAACCTAACCGTGTGTGCGGCAATGGTTTGTGACCCTTCCACACGCGAACCCAGAAGCAGGACCTTAAAAGATGCCGAGCATGAACAAATCCTGCAAGCGCTGGCCGAAGCCAACTGGGTCATCGGAGGCCCGAAAGGCGCGGCCGCCCGACTCGGGTTGCAACGCACGACGCTGTTCTACAAAATGAAAAGATTTGGCATCTCACGCGCCCAAGCCTGAACGCCCGAATTGACCATCCATAACACACCTCACCAAATTATGAACCTCCAACTTGAAAACAAACTCGCCCTGGTTACTGGTTCCACCGCCGGCATCGGTTTTGCCATTGCCAAAGCCCTCGCCGCCGAAGGCGCTCGCATCATCGTCAATGGCCGCACCGAGGCGCGCGTGACCGATGCAATCGCATCCATTCGCGCCGACGTTCCCTCGGCCAAACTTGAAGCGCTGGCGCTTGATTTGTCCAGAGCGGATGCCGCATTGGAAACCACAAAACGCTTTTCCGACGTGGACATTCTCGTGAATAATCTGGGTGTTTATCAAGTCAGTCCCTTTGAGCAAATCACCTATGCAGAATGGTCGGCGATCATTGAAACGAACTTTCTCAGCGGCGTTCGTCTTTCGCGTCATTATCTGCCGCAAATGAAAACGGCAGGCTGGGGACGCATCATTTTCATCTCCAGCGAGTCCGCCGTTAATATTCCCCTGGAAATGATCCATTACGGAGTAACCAAAACGATGCAGGTGGCGCTCGCCAGCGGACTGGCCGGAACCACGGCGGGAACAGGTGTGACGGTGAATTCGGTGCTGGCCGGCCCGACCCGTTCGGAAGGAGTGGAAAAATTCCTCGCCGACATCGCAAAATCGAAAAACGCCACGATCGCTGAAGTGGAGAAGGAGTTTTTCCGGACGGTGAGGCCGAGTTCCCTTTTGCAACGCTTTGCCACAACGGATGAAGTCGCGGCGCTGGTAGCGTACGTGGCCAGCCCGCTTTCTTCCGCGACCAACGGCGCGGCGTTGCGAGTGGAAGGCGGTGTCGTGCGGTCCATTCTTTGAATTGAATTTCTCCTACTGGGAAGCCGCATGACGTGTTTGAGCAAAGTGAGAATTTTTGGCATCATAGGAGATGCGCCATAGCGTGCCGTTCCCGTCCTCGGTCACGAGCAATGCTCCGTCGTGGGCCACGGCCACGCCTACAGGCCGGCCCCAGACGCTACGCCCGTCCACAACAAACCCGGTGAGAAAGTCATCGTATTCGCCAGTTGGAACGCCGTGATTAAGACGCACGCGCACGACCTTGTAGCCCGTGCGCGAACTTCGATTCCATGAACCGTGGAAGGCCGCGAAAATGTCCCCGCGATATTCCGCGGGAAATGCCGCCACTCCAGAGGTCGCCGTATAAAATGCAATCTCCAAAGAGGCCGAATGCGATTGCAATAGCACGTCAGGGACAATGGCCTGGCCAGCGAGATCAGGACGTTCGCCGGCATGGCGAGGATCTTCGTGATTTCCGAGGTAATACCAGGGCCAGCCGTAGAATCCTCCTTCGTTGACGCGCGTGATGTAATCCGGAACCAAATCGTCGCCCAGGCCGTCGCGCTCGTTCGTCGAGGTCCACAATTCGCCCGTGTTCTTATCCACGGCCAATCCCACGCCATTGCGAATGCCGGTGGCGAATGTGTGGACGGGCTGGCTGCCTTCGGGGTCCGTCACGAGAATGTCGGCCCGATTCATTTCGGAATCCCACGCCGCACCCCGGCCGTGGTCCGTTTCCCAAAGACGTATGGCATCGGCGCTTTTTTTACTCATGTCTTCCGCGACGTTTGATCCGGAGCCGACCGAGATGAACATGCGCTTGCCGTCCTTCGAAAATGCCACATCGCGCGTGGAATGCCCACCCGTACTTTCCGTCAGGCGCGCCACGATGACTTGGGCGGCGTTGCGCGCCTTGAGATCGCCGTTGCGATAGGGGAAGCGAACCACTGAGTTGTTGTTCGCCACGTAAATCCATTGCGGATCCTCCCCTGACGGATAGAAAGCGATGCCAAAAGGACGGTCAAGCCCGTCCGCAAAAACCTGATTTTGGGTCGGAGCGTCCGCTCCGTCCGCGGCACGCAGCACGCGTATGCGATTCTCGCGAGTCTCCGCGACGAAAATATCTCCATTGGGCGCCACGCGAAGCAAGCGGGGTCCCGACAGACCGGCGGCAAACAATCGGACCGTGAAGTGCGGCGGAACTGATAAACCGGCATCTGCGGGCTTCCCCACCACCTTTGGAGGGTTCCCAGCCGAAGTGGTGCTGTAAGGTGCGGGCAAGGCCGCAAGCTTGAAGGCATGTTCGACACCCGGGGCGGCATGGTGCCAATCGCCGGCGTCAGAAGCCGAGGCGATGGGCGCCAGCGCGAGATCAGCGGATCGGGAAGAACCGGCAGGGGCGATCAAGGTTGACAAATAGGCAATCAGATCACGGCGATTTTCGGCGGAGGGAACAGGAATCGGCATGCTGGTGCCTGGAATAGTGGCCGTCGGACTCGCGAGGAATCGGTCCAAGGTGGCTGAATCCCAGATCAAATGCGATTCGGTAAGGGCTTTCGTGAAGTTGAAATTCGAGCCAGTACCAGCGCGACGGCCAATTATACCGACAAGGTCTGGCCCTTGTCCTGAAACCATTGTGTTTCCCGGGCCCAGTCTGGTGGCGTGACAAAGCGCGCAGTTTTGCTGAAAAAGGATCTTCCCCCGGCTGGCATCATCAGCCAGCGCATTGCCGGCGGGCGCTTCATCAGGCGCGCCAAAATTGATGATTGACACGCCCGGCGCCTCCGGCACTTGCAGGCGAAGGAATGGCTTTTCGCAGGCCGTATGGCAGGCATAACAGCCCACAAGGGTTTGACGATACGCGGCCTCGAAACGAGCCACGTCCTTGTTCGTGATGGCTTTATCAACCTCCGAGAGCAAGGAGTTGTCCACGGCTTCCAATATGCCGTTCAAGTCCACCGCGCCCGCCTTGGTCTCTCGCACGGGATGGATCCGCACGGCCCATCTTAACTGCGATCGAGTTTCGCCCAGGTAGTAGTTTGCCAGCGGCCAGTTCTGCTTTTCCGCAGCGAACCAAAGGTTCGCGAAGTGGTAGCCTACATCCGCCATAACATGGGCTTGATCGGGCAAACGTTCGCGGAGCGTTTGCACACTCTCTTGCGCCGCGTCAATGTCGTTTTGTTTCGGCGTTGCTTTTTGTTGAGCTTGGGCCTGCGTCCCGCCCAGGAATTCGGACCCGCCGCCCAGAAACAAGCCGAGAGCGAGACCAACCGAACGCAGAACGCCAGGATGGAAGTTAATGAAGTGTTTCATCAGTGGAGCCCGCGTATTCATTTCAATTGCATTCATATATTGCTGTGCTTGCAAGGATCGCGCCAACTTTGGACAAATGTCGCCATCGTTATCGGAAAACATGGCGATTGAATAAATAACAGATCAAACACGCCGATGCCAAGCAGCCAGTCAAATCATCCAACCACTGTGAATTGCGTCGGGGTTTTGACGGGACGTCAACTCTTTGTCACTCGGCTCCGAACAAGGATTGACAATGCCACAGTTAATTGCTCCAAGAGCTGCCGGGGAAATGGGGAGGGTTGATCGTTGAATCAGGGCTTGGCCGTGCTTTGATAAACTTACGCAATGATTCGGCTTCGTCCACGGCAACTTGCCGGGGGGGAGCAAGTTGCCCAGTCCGCTGCAGGACTCTCAACGCTTGTCTTTTCGAGAGGGCTTCTGGCACTCTACTCGCACCATGTTATTACGAAATGTCGAAACGAAAATCATTGAATTTTGTTTTTGTTTCGCGGCTTATAAGGGCAACGGTTGTAAGTTATTTGAAAAGAATAACTTACAAATCGAATTTACGGGATAATTTCAGATTGCCGGAGTGGCGAAATGGCAGACGCACAGGACTTAAAAATCCACTTTGGGCCATTTCAGGCCATCACGCTTCATCACTTGCCAAACACATAAAACCATTGATTTTATTGATGATTTATCACTTTTACGCGGTTTCTCCATGTGTTTCAAAGTGGCGAGGTTTTTAGATGAAACTAGCACAAAATCTAGCACAGAACGTAAAAGTCGGCACGTCTGAAAAGGGAATTCCCGCATTTCCATCGGCTTGCAATTCCATCGAACGCCATTTAGCCTTCAATCCATGAGCAACAGAGCCTTGACCGTCATCGAGGAATTCAACAACTTGCGAAAAGCCGAGCAAATTGCCGTCTATGAAGCGATTGGCCGCCATGTGGCACCGGCGGACTATGCGCCATTCTCAAATGACGACCTGACCGCCATCGCCGCTGAACGCTTGGCGTTAGCCGACCCGGATGGCCCAAAAAACCTATAGTGTCGTAATCTCTATGGCTTGGTCTTGTTCATCTTGTGGATGCTTCATGATTCCGCTGTTTGCGGAACGACTAGGGGATTTGCAGAAACTTAAGGGATTCGGCGAATGGCAGCCACGGTATGATAAATTCGAGCATATTTGTTCTGATTGCTTTGTAAAATTGTCTCTCAGACGATGCTCGCTTTGTTCTGATTCATTCGATGTTTTCAAGGATTGTCGTGATTCGCTGATCAAAAATCTGCACGAACATAAGAAGGACGCCTCGACATTTGTCGATAAGAAATACTTATGTCCGAACTGTTTTGCAAAAAATTCTTTCGCCCTTTGTGCCCGCTGCAAAAAATCGACGCTTCTGGCCCGAAGTTGTGCGCCGAAGTATTTTGAAAACGAGCGATTGAGGGAATGGCTCTTGCCTTACCACGAGGAGTCGCAGCATGATCGGGATTACGGCGTGTTGTGTCCTGCCTGCTACGACCAATTGCAAGACAGCGCGGATGCAGTTGCCGAACGCTACAATAACTGGTTAGGAGGCACCAAAGGTGACTTTCTGAGGGGTTATCGAATCCTAAAGTCGCTAGGACGGATTGAGGAACACGGACGAATGAACGATCCCGATGCTGTCGCCAAGAATTTAAGACTTTACGCAGCACAGAAGGGCGGAAACGGGTATATTCAATTCTTTTGGGAGCGTCATCAAGAGCGCCATGCTGAGGAGTACGTGGCTGGCTATGGGCCGAAGGGAAACCCATACTATCGAACCACGTATCACACTGATGTTTGGTACACCGGCTACGCAACCGCTGTCTTGGCCGAAAGACCATCCCAGGCCAAAACTAATAAGGCAAACGACGGCGCCAGAGCGTCAAACCGTCCGAAAACTGAAAACGAATATGCTCGCGTCCTCGGCCTAAAAGGCAAGGTGACGAGGGAGGAAATCCGGAAAAAGTATCGTGACTTAGCAAAGCAATATCATCCAGATCGAGTCGCAGACCTCGGACCGGAGCTGAAGGAGATTGCCGAGAAGAAGATGAAGGAAATCAACCAAGCTTACGAATTCTATCAGAAAAAGTACCACTTCTAAACGCCAAGCGGATTCCCCCTTGCCCCGGATGACGATTGGTTAGAACCGCTTGGTCTCCGGCGCTTATCATAGACCTGCTTCAGTTTGGCGTACTCCGCAACGTCTATCCTGCGTCCTGGAGGATAGTTCTGGAGTTTGAACCACTGCACAGCCCTATCCTCCGTGTCCTTGCAATTGTCGTAAAAATCCTTTACCAGCACAGAACAAGGAAACTTTAATCGGCCAGTTCTCGGATCGATGAAATTGTCCGCCTTGGTCACGTCCCAAACGACCTGAACTTCCCAACCGTATCGTTTCTCAATTACGTTGGGATGTGACGGCACTGCGTACACCGTCATGCTTCCTTCATCATGGTAGTATTCGGTCCTGCTTTCGTTTTCTTCCCGCATGGCGCACAAAATTCGCCCAGGAACCGCCAGCAGTCAAGTTTAGATTGAACAGGCTTGCCCCTTGACCCCCTTGGATGGTTTTTTTGGCGCGACCCCCGCACCCCTTTCCCCTTTGCCTATGCCCGTGGTTGCTGGGGGGCGGACTTCCTGCAAGCGTGTCTCCCTTTTGGTGGATGCCAAAAATTCACAGAATCAAAACGGCTTCCCCGACGCTTCAATCAATTCGTCTTGCAAATCCGTTTCTGTCGGTGGCCCCACGTCAATATTGTCCGCTTCCGTTGGCTGGGATTCCTGCCAACGCACTGCCGCCGACTCATCAAAGGCCAAATCCGTGAATTTCCGCAACAACGCCGAATGCGCCGCCGTCATCCGCGCATTTTCTTCCTTAGACAGAACCGGGAATGGGTCTTCCACAAATCCGCGCAAGACTTTTGCCGCCAGCCCACTTTCAAAATCACCTTTAGCGAATTTCCAAGGCACCGGGATGGACGCGATAATGTCCCCCAGGTAGAAATGCCACCGGGGGCCGAAGTAATCCGCGAAGTCGCCATACTCCTCAAAATGCAACATGGACGCTGCCAGCTTGAGCCGGGTCCGGTGAATCAGGTTGCCGAGTGTATGCGCAGAGAACCGCATGGTGATCTTTTGGCCCAGATTCTTGGAGTATCGCACCAGCCGGTGTTTGCGCCCCGGCGGGACCAGACCAAACGACTTGGACAAATACCCGGCCACATACCGCGCGAGAGTTTCCCCGGTTTTCTTGATCGGCAGCAATTCCGCCCGGCCAAAACGATACTTGCAGCAGGTTTCCCGCAGCGCCTGCCATTCCGCCGCCAATGCTTCATTGCGCAGATGTTTTCCGCGCCGCTACCAATAGGGCAGCTTGTAGTTGGTCAGGGTTTCAATATCCGTGCCCGTCCGAATGTCGGCTTTCGTGGCCACCACCACATGCAGATGCCAAACGCCGTCCTTGTGCGGTTCCAGAACGCAAATCCAATCCTCGTAACACTTGGCGATGACGTTGGACGCGAAGGAATGCCAACGCGCCTGGACGAAATCCAAATCTTTAGCCCGCTCCCGCAATTCCCGTGTTTCTTCCGATCCTCTGCCGCTCCCCGGCACGCCAAACGACAACGTAAGCAGCCCGACACGGTTGACCCCGTGTTTTTTAACCATTCCCTCGACAGCCATAATCAGCCGATCACGACTTTTCTTGCGGTAAGGGGAGAGCGGTGCAGTTTTGAATCCCTTCCTTTCAATGCAGCTATTGCTATTATGACAAGGAAGGGCCGAAGCGGGCGGCGCTGGCGCGCCGCTCCGCCCCGGCCCCGCACCCTCGCCAGACTCAGCAGCATGAAGAATCGGTGCCTCTGGTTGCGGAGCCGCTCGTTCCGTCTCGCCAACGGTCAATTGTGCCGTGCCAGTGGTGGAACTCACGCGACCTCCTCGCGCTGGCGCACGGGCACCTTATGCTCTTGCGCGAATTCTCCCGCCGCCGCCCGGCGCGTAAACTCCTCGATTGCTTCCTGGGTAAGATATTGCCGACCGCAGATGTTGATCGTCTTGAGCCAGCCCTTTTTACGCCAGCGCCAGGCCGTGCAGGCCGTGACACCCACATCCGCCAGCCATTGCTGCAAGCTGATTATCGCCCGCGCTGGCCCATTGCTTTTGAGAATTGCTTCCATGCTGCCACCGTAGCCGTTGACGGTGCAGCACAAAACCGACAGGCCGAAGGCCCGTCATGTCGGAATTACTTGGCACGCTTTGGGCGTCCCCGCTTCATGAATGAAAGGCCGATGCGCTCACAGATTTTTTCCAGGCGCTTTGGCTCACCCAGCATTTGCACAGAAAGACCGCTCCGCAGCAGAAACTCCCGCAGTTCACGTACGCTCTTAAGCCGTTTCACTTCATTGCGCGTCAAGAATAGTATCTGATAAATGGGCGTTGCGGTGGTGGCGTGAGCAGGACTCCGTCCAACGATGCCGGGTTTCGACAATCCCTCAGCCAATCCTTGGAAGAATGCGGCGCTGTCGCCAGGGGTTGCCTCATCCCACGCCGCCGTGATCGCCTCGCGTCCAAAGCGACTGAAAGATTCATTCAAGCTCTGAATCTCGTCTGCGATTGTCACGCCCGCGCTGGCCACCGCCGCCAAATTTGCACGATGCTGGCCAATGAGCCGCCCCAATTCTTTGGGGGTAACTTTGTCCAGTTTGCGAAAGGGAAATGCGGGCATGGCCTGTTGAACCAACTCCACCAGGATATTTTGAACCCATTCCGGCTCGTTCTCACTGTCAAATTCAAACGACTCCGAAGGAAATTGCGCTTGAATAAGTCGCTGGTACCACGGTTGTTGTTGCTTTTCCATGTTCCGTTACGTCGCGGCCACGACCGCCACAGCAGCAGGCCCGAAATTGACGCGCTCCGCCATTGCTTTCCGATGTTCATTAGCCAGGTGGCCATACACCTTGCCGATCAATACGCCGCCGTCACGGTGTCCGACCCATGCGGCAATGGTCATGAAGTCCACCCCCGACATAACCGCCATGCTGATAAAATGGTGTCGGCAATCATGAAAGTGGAATCCTGGCATTCCGGCTTGTGACCGCACCAGCTTGAGGGACTCATGGAAACTCCGCGCCCCCAAATCCTTCCGACCTCGTTGCGGAGACGGAAAAAGCCAATCGGAATCCGGCGCTTTCCGCCGCTCCATTTCGCGCAAGTGTCCTCGCAGCTTCGGGTTGAAGTCCACAACACGCGACGTGCGGTTTTTTGTGTCCCCCGTTGCGCCTATGGTCAATTGCTCGCGCTCGAAATCCACATCCGCCCAACGCAACGCCAACGCTTCATTGCGCCGCGCACCGGAATACGCCAGCAGCTTGATGTAATCGACGAACTCTTGCGCGTTCTTTGTGACCTCGACACTTTCGCCAGCATCGTTCTTTCGCGTCTGAAAGGCCGTAGCGCAGAGTTTTTCCAGTTCCGCAGGCCCGAACAGCGGACGCTTGCGCACGGTGGTTTTAAGTGGCCGTAAACCCTCTGTCGGCAGGCGCTGAATCAGGCCCTCATCGACGGCACGCTTCAAAACATTGCGGAGCGAAATCACGTCCAGATTGGCAGTCCGAGGCGACAGCTTTTCCTTTAGCCGCTTTTCCACAAAGCGATTCACATGCACCCGCTTGATTTGATTCACCCGCAGTTGGCCGAGATGTTCCGTCCAAAGCGCAAGGGTGGACCGCTCCTTATCGACTGTGCCCGGCTTCTTGCTGGTTTCAATGAATTCCAGGTAACGCGCCGCGTAGTCGGCAAATTTCGGGGTCTGCCCGACCGCGCCCAGGTCATCATCCGCACGTTTGGTTTGAAGTCGCTTCAATTCCGCGACAGCTTGCGCCACCGTTGGCACCGCCGCGCCGTCCTTGTCCGCCAGAGGCACCCGGCGCACCTTTTTGACCCCGGTGATCGGATTCTCAATGGTCAGTTGCGCGTAAAACCGCCCGTTGCGCTCCCAAAGTCCCCGCACAGGTTGCTTGCGCCCGTCCAGAACTTTTGAGAACATGGCCCCATGCGTTTGACGCCCGACATTTTGGACTGTGCTAGTTGTGCTGGTCGCTGTGCTAGTAATTGCGATTGCATTTCGTTTCATGCTATCAATCTAGCACAACCACTAGCACAGGCGTCGAGCGAGAACTTCAATAAAGTCGTAAGTTATTCATTTACAGCAGATGCCGGAGTGGCGAAATGGCAGACGCACAGGACTTAAAATCCTGGGTCCGTAACAGGACGTGCGGGTTCGAGTCCCGCCTCCGGCACCACTTCACAAACCACCTCTCTCCGTCAGGGCACTTCCCGCGCAGCTTGCGCTACCAATTCAGGTTGGTCACGGCCTTCCCGTAGTAAAAGCCCACGTGGTTGTCCGCAAAGAGGATGTTCCCCGCCGGGGTGGTGCGGTGCCATCCTTTGGTTTCCGTCGTCGGGTAGGACAGAACGCCGCAGGCGAACACGACGGTTTGCGTAAGATTGGTCAACCTGGTTGCGGACAACCCGTCCAAACCATGCCCAGGCTGGAACGGCGGCATGCCCAAACAATTGAAGATGTAAGAATTGCCCACCCACTGGAACAGATTGTAGGTGGTCTGGTCCGAAGCGCGCCCCTGATCCATCGGGCACGTCACCGCGCCTTCGGTCAATCCGTAATGATTCAAGGGCCGGTCTGTGTCGTTGAAGATATTGCCCTGTGCGTCACCGATCTGGTTGTTGTTGGTTCGTCCCGCCCAGATAAACCAGTCCATGCCTTCGAGCGTGACGTTGGTCGAAGTCCAAAACAGGCGGTCATTGTAATCCTGAATATACAGGTTCAACGCAATGCAGCATTGGTGCAGATTGGACATGCATTTGGCGTCGTTGGAGCGGGTTTTGGCCCTGCTCAAGGCGGGCAGAAGCATCGAGGCCAGAATCGCAATAATCGCCATCACCACCAACAATTCAATGAGGGTGAACGCTTTTTTGCTTTTCCTGTATGCTTTCATATTCCAAATCTTGCCATAGACTGCGCGTTTTGCAATGGACGATCCCGGCAAATGAATTATTCATTGGTCCCCGCCACGCCGTTTGTCTGGCGTTTTCCGGCGGCCGCAATGAGCGCTTCGATGTTGAAGCCCAGAGGCTCGCCCTCGGCGATCTTCTGCCGGGCGCTCACGATCGCCGCCTCGAGGCCGGGAGGCGTCTGTTCCTTCCACCAGTTCATCCGTTCGCTGTAGCACCACACGTATTCATCCGTCGTGTAAAGCGCCCAGTACGTATTGTGCTCAAACCACCTGGCCCGCTCTTCCGGCGTCATGCGGTAGCTCAGGTACTTCCCGGTGTCGGGCTGCCGCAGGGCGAAATTCTGGTCCACATAGAGAGCCTGCCCCGCCCGGACCTGCCGCTCGTACTTCTCCCGAAGCTCGGAAGGCACCAAGCCGAGCGCCCGTTGCCGGATGGCATGGTAGGCTCGAAAGTACTGCTCGCTCGAAGTGTAGTAGTACGAGGCCTCGTTGCCGTCAATGAATCGCGCCTTGGGGCTGGCGCTCTCCAGCATGCCCACGAAGAAGTCAGGCATCAGGCCCCACGACGCCTCTTCCAACTTCCGTGCTCTTTCGGTCTCGGACAGGGTCGCAAAGCGATCGTAGCGGCTGACATGGAAAAACGTCAGGATCGTGGCGCCGGGCATCCGCTCCTCAAAGGCGCGCATGAATTGAGCCCCTCGCTCCCGCACTTTGGCGCGGTACTCGGCGAACGTATGGACGTTGGCCTTGGGCTGCTTGGCGTAGTCCCACAGGTGGAAGTCATAGGGTTCCGGGTCGAAGCAGATGCCTCGAACACGTCCGGCCTGCGCAATACCCACCAGCAGTTTGGCATTGGCCTCGATGACGCGCCATTGGGTGTCGTCGAACCAGTCGAATCCGGCCGGCGGCGATCCCCAGACGAGCACGAAGTTATCGGTGAACCGCGTGAACTGAAGGCGGGTGAGGACGCGCTCGTCCTCCGCGAACGCGGCTGGCTCAAGCGGTGTTATCGCGAATGCGTTGCGGCCCCCGCTCAACTGGAAGATGATCCCGTCGAAGGGCCGCTTCTCCATGGATGCAAGTCCCTCATCCATTTGTGCGGGCGTGGGCACGTCCCAACCGTATTCGATCAGTTTCTTGACCGGCGGAGCAAGTGGCCCCGCGTCGGCCCGCGGCGATGCCACAAGGAACAACCCCGCGATGAAGGCGGCGGCCAGGAGGCGCAGCGTTTCTGTTCGCCGCTCTGCCACTAAATTTCCTCCAACACTTTCGTCGCATCCCCGAACTTGGGCAGCCTCACGTTCATCTTGTCCATCATGGACAGATAAAGGCGGCACATCTGGCGATCGGGCTTTTCCTTGTAGTCAAGCACTCGGCCGCCTTTGATGCGCCCGCCGCCGCCGCCGAGCACCAGCACGGGGAGTTTCGTGGCGTCGTGGTTGCCGGTCAGCATGGACGAGCAATACAACAACATGGTGTTGTCCAGGAGAGTGCGGCCGCCTTCACGGATGCCATCCAGCTTGCGCGCGACGTAGGCGACTTGTTCGAGGAAGAACTGGTTCACTTTCAGCCAGTCCGGCGTGTCGTTGTGCGAGAGCAGATGGTGAATCATGTAGTCCACGCCGAGGTTTGGGAATCGCAGCGAGCTGTGGTCGTTGTTCAGCTTGAGGGTGGTAATGCGCGTGGTGTCGGTCTGGAACCCGAGCACGAGGATGTCGCACATCAAACGCATGTGCTCGGCGATGTCCTGCGGGATGCCATCGGCGGGACGCGGGATGTTCGGCTTTTCCAACGTCGGCCGCCAGCCTTGCAATTCGCCCTTCTTGCCGGCGTTGTCAATGCGCTGCTCCACGTCGCGCACGGATTCGAGATACTCGTCGAGCTTTTGCTGGTCGTTGGCGCAGATTTGACGGCGCAGATCCTTGGCGTCCGTGAGAATGGCGTCCAGCACGCTCCTGTCACCCTTGCTCACCTCGTCCTTGAACAACCGGTCGAACGCGAGCGCGGGATAAATCTCCAGCGGCGTCGGCGAGGTTGGCGATGACCAGGAGATGTGGGAACTATACAGCATGGAATAGTTCTTATGGACGGATGGATTGGACTTCTCGCAGCCGAGCACCAGACTGGGCACCTTGTTCGAGTGGGCGAAACGCTGGGCCAGCAGTTGGTCAATGCTCGTGCCGGAGCGAATCTCGCCGCCGGAAGCGAGCGGCGCGCCGGAGAGCAAATTGCCGGTCTGCGAGCTGTGGATGTTCCCCTTCTGCGCCTCCTCGTTGTAGAGACCGCTGACGAACAGCATCTTCTCGCGGAAATCGTTGAGCGGCGCGAGCACCTTGCCCAGTTGCATTTGTTGGCCCTCGCCTTTGGCCCACCATTCCTGCGAGTGAAAGCCATTCCCGGAAAACAGCACGGCCAGCCGCACCGGCGCCTCGCTGGCGGGCTTGACGCCGGCAGGCGGCGTGTCACCCCAGACGGTGAATGATTCCATCCACGGCAGCGCCATCGTGACGCCAACACCCCGGAGGAACGCGCGACGAGAGAATCTGTAATTGCTCATATTCAGTGAGTTTGGACGATGTTTATCTGGTCATTCTTCAACAATAGCATCACGCCCGCGGATTTCGAGAAATTGTTTGCTGCGGACGATCGTTTCCACGGCGGCGGAGAACCGATAATCGTTCTTGCGCAGGTGCGTCTGCATCTCGGCCAGGAGCGGCCGGTCCGAGAGGATCACGCTGCGGCCCAAGGAATAGCCCAACAGCTTGCGGCAGAACTGCTGCACCACGTCGTCGCGCCTCTTCGTGAGCAGGTAATGGCGCAGGTCATCCGCGCCATTGACGGAGGTGCCGTCGAACAGGACAGCGTACGTGTCAATCGTCCGTCCGCCAAGGTCGTTCGTGCGCGCGCGGCCAATGGCATCGTAGCCTTCCAGCGCGTAGCCGAAGCCGTCGAAGCGCGCATGGCAGCCGGCGCATCGAGGGTCACTGATGTGTTTCTCGGTCAGTTGCCGGACAGTCAATGTCTCTGTGGATTCGTCCTCGGGCAGGCGGGGCACATCTTTTGGCGGGCGCGGGATTTTCTCGCCCAGAAGAACTTCGGAGACCCAATCTCCGCGAAGGATGGGACTGGTGCGCGAAGCTCCGGATTGCTGTGCCAGCGTCGCGCTCAAGCCCAGGATGCCACCGCATCCATATTTCTTGACCCCATCCACGCGCCGCCACGCCGCGCCGGTCACCCCGGGAATGCCGTAGTGTTGCGCAAGACTCTCATTGAGAAATGTATGGTCCGCATCGAAGAGCGCGAGCACGGAGGCATCGTTTTGGAACGAGTCGGTAAAGAAGCGGATGGCTTCCTCGTACATCGGGCCGCGCAAGCTGGCGAAGGTCGGAAAATGCCGCTCGCTTTTTTCGTCGAGCGAATCGAAGTCGTGGATGTGCAGCCACTCGCAGGCGAACTCCGTGGCGAGGCGACGCACGCGGGCGTCGCGCAGCATCCGGCGAGTTTGCGCTGCCAGCACATCGGGTTTGTGGAGTTTGCCCTTTGCGGCGAGGGCGCGCAACTCGGCGTCGGGCGCGGAAGACCACAGGAAATAGCTCAACCGGCTGGCCAGTTCCCAATCCGAAACGGGACCCGGCTTCGCCCCGGCCGGCGCGTTTTCGAGGCGATAGAGGAACGCGGGCGCCACGAACACCCGCGCCAGCATGAGCCGGATGGCTTCGTCGTGCGGAATCTCCTCCTGGCGGAGCCGGTAGTAAAGATCGCGCAACTCGCCCTTCTCGTCCTCGGTCAGCGGACGCCGATATGCTTGCTCTGCAAATTCCAAAACGGCCTCGACGTGCCGGGGTTGCGTGTCCACGAGCCGCTGCTTGAAGGCGGCAGCGCGCTGGTTGATCGGCTCTCGCAACGGTTCCAGCCGTTTGTCGCCGTGCGGGGCATCGGGGCCGTCCTGAGTTGAGAATTGCCATAATTGCTCAAAGGCATCCACCAGCGTGAGGGCATCCTGGCTGATGAAGTGCAATTCATCCCACATCCGGTCGAGCTTCGCTTTTTGCGCGTCATCCAGCAGCAGCCTCGAAAGTTCATCATCCTCGCGATAGAAGAGCGTGAGGGTGACCACTTCATCCACGGGCACGATCTTCGTGTAGCAAAGCGCGGCGGGAAACATCTGGCGGAACTCCTCCAGAGCGGCTTCGATCCGTTTGCGCGCGGCGCTATTTTCATTTACCACAATCGGCGCGCCGCCCAACAACGACCCGGCTTGCAAATCCGGCCTGGTGGCGAGCACTTGAAGCTGCACACTGCCTTCCGTGCCCATTTTTGAGTCAAGCGCCCCGGTGGTCACGAATTCGCCCCCGGCGGCCAGGCTGGCCGGGAGCCGCACTTCGATGACCGATGGAGCCTGCACATAGAGGTCCGCGGCATCCACCGCGCTCCCATCAGGACGTTTTCCAAAGAGCGCGGGATCAAGTCCCCACTTGGACGAGGCGATTTCTTCCGCCGGCGCCTTGTCTGGCGTAAATCCCAAAAATAGCGGCCCGGCCAGCGAGTTGAGCCGGCCATAAAGCGCCGCATCCGGACTGTCAGCCGGCGGTGTCGCCGACGTCAGCATCTTTTGCAGCGCCTCGGCGAGTTGTTGTTTTTCGACTGCTGATGCCGCCGTCTGCCAGCGCGCCAGCAGCGAACCGGACGGAATCGTTTCGCCGTTGGAGACGCCGGAAAGCGGTTCGGAATAAAAATGCCACACGCCCTCGCGCCCCGTTTTGTCCGCGTGAGGATTCCCCGCCAGAATATTGTCGGAAACATCGCGGGTCAGCGACCATTCCTGCGGTGAATCGCCGGAAGCCGTCAGCTTGAATTCCAGGTCCGTCAGACCACATGTATAGTCTCCATCGCGAGGTCCGATGAGGAGTGAAACCAGGTCGCCCGGCTGGATCGCCACGTTTTCGATCGGCCCAACCGTGACCGGCTTGCCATCCGGCGCGTCGCCATCGGCCAGGCGCCGCCTCATGCTGCCTCGGCGCAATTCCAGCGACCAGGTCACGCCCTTGCCGCAATCGGTATGCGCGCGCGTCACCGTCGCGTCAATGCGCATCGCTGCCGTCACCGGACTGCGCCAGCCGACCGCGGCCGCGAGTTTTGGAGATGGATGCACGACGACGCCATGCGGCTTCATGTTGCCCGGAATGCGCACCTGCTGATCCGAGGAATTGGCGAAGAGCATAGGCGTCTCCGTTGAACCCCAGCCTTTCACAAAATCATATTGGGCCGCCTTTGTCAGTTGGTTCGTGAAAAGATCAAGCTTCATCTCGCCGCCGGAATCAATGCCGAGGTAGTTGAACCACGCTTTCATCGCGTCTGCATCCAAGCCGTGCCGCTGAGCCAGCGCTGCCGCATCCACGTCGCCCTTCGCCGCGCCAGCCTCTGTGGCGGCGGCAAGCGCTCGCGCCGTGGAGGCGAGAATCCGCTCCCGCCGCGCCATAAATTCCGCGACAAAATTCCGCGCGTCGCGGAGCAGGACCGGAGCGTGTCCGGGAATGATTAACTTCGGCTGCCGCCAAACGACGAAATCTCCCTCCCGGCCATCCCCGGCATCTCCCGCCGCCAGATAGAGAACCACGTCATCGCCACTCGCCGGGGCCGCGAGTTTCACACGCAATTCCTGCTGCCCCGCCAGCGGCGATACAGGCTCCAGCCACGTTTTTGGCCCGCCTGCTCGGCCGATATAGCCGACACTATTGAATTTCCACAGCGCCTTCTGCCACTCCGTGATTTCCGCCGCCAGCGCGGGAACATTGCCCGGCTTCGCCACGCGCCAGTGCGCCCGAAGACTGTCGAGCAAGGGCGACGGCAGGCTGCTGTTCAAAACGTTCATCAGCAGGCCAAGATACTTCGTGCTCAAACCTCGCTCACCCGCCACGGCAGCGACACTTTTGCGCTCGTCGCGCAACTCCAGCGAGGCGGCAAGATACTTATCCAGCGGCAAACATCCGCCCTTGCTCCGATCCAGCGGAATGCCCTGTTGTGTCACCATATCCTGGCCGCCTGCATCGGTGAAAGTGTCGTAAAATGCGCGAATTCTGGCGAGGATCTCGTCGGTCCAATCCCGCCGCGTCGTTTTGGCGGAGAAGCGAATTCCGTCCGGCAACAGCACGGCGTGGCTGGCGATGACCTTCCCGGCGTCCAGATACTTGGTGACCAGCGGCGGCGACATCACGAGCGTGTTGCCGGTGTTCATGAAACCTTCGCCCGCCGCGCTATCGGCGGGAAATTCCTTCGCCGGGTCCAGCGACTCAACCCCCGTCAGGTCGCGGACCGTGCAGGTGTATTCCGCGTTGTTCAATCGCCGAAGCACGACCGGGCCAGGGTCGCCCGCCCGTCTCATGGCGGCCTTGTCCAGCGCATGGTTCACCCAGGCCACCAGGCGCGCCCGCTCCTCGCTCGTCGGCTGCGGTTTTTCCTTCGGCGGCATTTCACCCAGGGAGAGCTGATCGAACACGCGCCCCCAAGGCTCGGGATGCTTCAGCACCGCGCCTAGCGAGGTGAACTGTTCAAGGTCAAGATCCCCTTTTTGTTTCTCCGTGGAATGACATTTGAGGCAATATTGTTTCACCAAGGGCCGCACACTTTGCTCGAAATTCCGGTCCGTGACGCCGCCGGATTGGGCGAACCCGCAGGAAACCGAGGCGAATAACAGCACTAAGTCTTTGATGCTTCCATGCTTCGCCTTGCCGTAAACAAATGCGCGGCGGATGGAAGAATTAGAAATCACCGGCAAATTTTACTCTGCCATGCCCAACTGTCCAGTTCTTTTATGATAGACAAGGCTTCGCAGTTCGGCGACACCGTCCGCGCCAAGAATGATTCCGGCCAATTCCAGCGCGGTTCCCGTGGCGCCCGCTCTGCCGGGCGAATCCGCAAAGCAAGTGCTGCCCTGGCTCGTCGCGGTGGCCTTCTTCATGGAATCGCTCGACACGACGATTCTGAACACGGCCGTCCCCGCCATCGCCAAGGCGCTGTCCGTCGCCCCGCTGAGCATGAAGGCTGTTCTGTCCAGCTATACGTTGAGCCTGGCGGTGTTCATTCCCATTAGCGGCTGGATGGCTGATCGCTTCGGCACCCGCCGGGTGTTCTCCTCCGCGATTGCACTCTTCACCTTCGGGTCGTTTCTCTGCGGCATTTCGAGCAACATCCACGTCCTCGTCGCGTGCCGCATCCTGCAAGGCTGCGGCGGAGCCATGATGGTGCCCGTGGGCCGTCTCACGATGGTGCGGACTTTCGCCAAGTCGGAACTCATCCGCGCCATGAGCTTTGTGGCCATACCCGGTCTCATTGGGCCGATGCTCGGGCCTGTCGCCGGCGGTTTTATCATTGGGTATTTCCATTGGCGCGTCATTTTTTTTATCAACATTCCCATTGGCCTGCTCGGCTTGTATCTGGTTTATCGGCATCTCCCGGACTATCGCGCGGAACACACCCATCCGCTCGATGCCATCGGACTTATTCTCTTCGGGAGCGGCATCGCCATGTTGTCGTATGTGCTGGAGGTGTTCGGTGAGCACACGCTCAGCGGGGGCGCCGCCGTTGGGTTGCTGGTGATTTCCGCCGTTCTTCTCACGTGTTACGGACTGCGGGCGACTCGCATCGAATTTCCTTTGCTCCGGCTGCGCTTGTTTCGCATTCGAACCTTTCGCGCTTCGGTCAACGGGAGTTTTTTCACGCGCCTGGGCGTCGGTGGAATACCGTTCCTCTTCCCGCTCCTCTACCAGGTGGGGCTTAGTTTTACGCCGATTCAGTCCGGTCTCCTCATGATGCCCCAGGCGCTGGCCGCCATGAGCCTCAAGATGACGATGCCGGGCATTCTCAGACGCTTTGGGTACCGTTGCGTATTGATTTATAATACGCTGATCCTCGGTGTCCTCATTGTTCTGTTTGCGACCATCGGCGTGGGCACGCCGGTCTGGCTCATCGTCGCGCAGGCCTTCGCCTTCGGGTTCTTTACGTCGCTGCAATATACGAGCATGAACACGCTGGTTTATGCGGATGTCACCGAGGAACAAGCCAGCAGCGCCAGCACTATCGCGAGCACGCTTCAGCAGATGTCAATCAGTTTCGGCGTGGCGACGGCCTCGCTGGCCACGGCCTTCTTCATTCCTGACCGCTTTCACACGAGCGCGCCGGAAATGATTCACGGCATCCATCGTGCGTTCCTCGTTCTGGGTGGCTTGACCGTACTCTCCACCATTGTTTTCCGCGAATTGAAAAAAGAGGACGGCGACAGTGTCAGCCGGCACCAGCCCCTTCAGCACGTCGGGTGATCAACACCCATAACATCAAGGGTCGTGTCCGACGTCTCCAGAGATCCTCCCGCTCTGGCGGACTAGATTCGCCACCAGCCGGTTGAAATTCTCCGCCCGGCCCAGCGCCTCCAACGGCACATGCAGGCGGTAGCGCCAGTAGTGTTGGGCCAGGGCTGGAATGTTGATGCGTTCCGCCTCCACGTCGGGACGGCGCAGCGCGTCGTCCATGCCCAGCAGGTCCTGCAATTGAAAAATGCTCCACATCGCCGGCGAATCGAGATGCTGGCGGACGATGTCCCGGACGATCCATGGCCGGCATTCCGGCGGCGCCGGACCGAATTGTTTCAGTTCCTGGTTGAAAAATAATTGCGTGATCTTTTTGTCCTCCAGCCACCAGCCTCGAAGCGTGCTCATGTCATGCGTCGCCGGTGTGACCACGCTCAGATAGGGAGCGTCCGCCGGACGCGAAAAACTCAGATGCGGCGCCTTGGGCATGCGCTGAATTTCCAGGCCCAGGAGGCCAAGCTGCTTCATCACCGCCGGCACACAGGCCGGGACCATCCCCAAATCTTCCCCGCAGATCAGCATATTCGTCACGCGTTTGAGCGCGGGCAATTTCTTCAGCGCCTCGCGCCTCCAGCAATCGTCCTGTCGCCGGAAAAAATAATCCACGTACAAGTCCTTCAACCGCGCCTGGGTCTCCCGCTCCAATTGCCGGAACGAAGCCGTTTGCTCCATGCCCAGCCGGAAATGGAACTCACCGGCCGCGCCGCCCCGGGCTTCGATCAACAGCACATTGCTGATCAAATCAAAAAGCCCCTCCTTGATCCGCGCCTGGCGCTCGTCCTGTTCCAACGGCGCTAAATGTCGTTCCACGTCGCGTTGCGTCGCAAATTGCGGTTTGAGCGAGCACGTTCCGGGCGAAGAGGGCGTTAGGAATTGGCGCTTCACACTCCCGGCGCCGTCGCCAAATACCTCGTGCAACACAGCGTCGTTGATGAATGGCCGGGTGAATCGCGCGGGGTCGAACGCGATGCCGCGCGCGGCGAACTCGCCGGCTCGCACCGGCACGGCGGGCACAAAATATCCGAGAATGCCTTCGACCGCGTCGCGCGGAATGCTCCAGATGCGAAAGAAGCCCAAAATGTGGTCCACGCGAAAAGCATCGAAATAATAACTCATCTGCGCAAAGCGGCGCTTCCACCAATCAAAGCCGTCCTGCTGCATGCGCGGCCAATTGTAAGTGGGAAAGCCCCAATTCTGGCCTTTGGCGGCGAAGGGATCAGGCGGCGCGCCAGCCTGCATATCGGTGTGAAACAACGCCGGCTGCTGCCAGACATCCGCGCTGTGACCGGAGACGCCAATGGCAATGTCGCCCTTCAAGATCAAGCCTCGGGCGTGCAGATAATCGGCCGCTTCGCGCAGTTGGAGATGCAAATGAAACTGGATAAAGCCATGCAGGTCCATCTCATCGCGCGCGGCGGCGTCACGCGCCGCCAGGGCGCTGATCTGTTCCGCGTGATAGACACGATGCTCCGGCCATTGGTTGAAATCCGCCGTCCCGAATTTGTCGCGCAGAAAGCAAAAGGCCGCGTAGGGCGTGAGCCAATGCTGGTTGCGCGCGAAAAAATTCCGATACTCCGCACCGGACATGGTTTCCGCCCGTTGCACCGGAAAAATCTTCCGCACCAAGGCCAGTTTGGCCTTCATCACTGCCTCATAATCCACCGTGGCCGGGGCGTTGAGTTGTTGGCGCGTGTGGGCCAGGCTCTCGAGCAAATGGCGGCTCCCGGCTCCGGCCATGCGGTCAAGATTCAGATAAAGCGGGTGCAGCGCAAAGGCGGAAATCGCGGCGTATGGATAAGAGTCCGCCCACGTGTGCGTGGCAGTGGTGTCGTTGACCGGCAGGATTTGAATGAGCTTGAGTCCGGCTCGGCGCGCCCAATCCGCCAGCAGAGGCAAATCCAAAAACTCGCCCACCCCAAAGCTATTTTCGCTGCGCAGGCTGAAGACCGGCACCGCTACGCCCGCGCCGCGCCAGCGTGGGCTTGGCCGGCGCGCGAATCCGTCGTTGACCATCACCTGCCCGCCCGCGGGAGCGGCTTCCGTGAGCACGCGATTGGCGCCGTCCTCATACCGGACAAATGCGTTTCTTTCCAGGTCATAGATGCCGTACTTGTAAGCGAGGGGAAACGTTTCCTTGGCCAGATCGAGTTGCACACGGAAGCCTCCCATCTGCGCGCCGCGCCGCAGCAGGACCGGCGCAGCTTGGTTCCAACCGCCCAAGGCGCCGGCGCTGCCCAGCAGGCAGATCGTCTGGCCCTTTGGCAGCAACGGCGCCTTGACATAAAACCAATGCGTGGCGCGGACAGGCGGCTGGGCGCTGACGGCTTCGTGATCCGTCCGAAGCAAAACTTTTTCAAACGGTTCGGTGGAATAAATGTTTTCGATCGTGCCCAGGTCGTTCCATGAATCCATGATGACGGTATGGCCGCGGGCCAGACTGGCCAGATCGAGTTTCCGGTCGCCGCCGAAATCTTCGATCACGGAGCCATCCGGCTGGCGCAACAGGAAATAATAACTCACCGGCGCGGTGGGTTGCTGCGTGTCCGGGAGGTCGAGCGCCAGCTCCCAGCAATTCTCATTCACATAACGCATGGGCAGCGCGCGCTCAGGCTGGCCGCTGCCAAATAGAATGTGATCGCCGCCAAGAAACAGCGTTTGGCCAAAAAGCGTATGGTAACGCAATCGAATGGTCACTTTCATGCGCGGGTCTCAGGCCGGCACGGGATTTTCATCCACCCACTGTGCCAGCGCCGCCGCCAGCAGCAAGAAAACGCCGCCCGCCATCACGGCATAAACGAGGTTGCCGCCGAGGAAATTCTTGACCAACGGCCCAAAGGTCAGCGCGGCGATGATTTCCGGCAGCACAATGAAGAAATTGAAAATGCCCATGTAAACCCCCATCCGTTCGGCCGGCAGCGCTCCCGCCAGAATGGCATACGGCATGGACAGAATGGAGGCCCATGCCACTCCGCCCAGCGCCAGCGCCAGCAGAAGCAGTCCCTTGTGTTCCTCGCCGTGAATGAAGCCTACGGCCAGCAAACCCATCCCGCCCAGCGCCAGGCAGATGCCGTGAATGCGCCGGCGCGCCATGTTGCGCGAAGCCGCCATCAGCGCGAAGGCGGCCACAAAAGTCACCGCATCCTTCACCGCATAGCAAACCCCGGCCCATTCCACTCCGCGTTTGAAAAGGTCCGAATCCTTGTCGTTTGTGCCAAAGACTACCGGCACCGCATTTGAGAAATGCAGCCACATGCAGAACAATCCCAGCCAGGTGAAGAATTGCACCAGGGCCAACTGTTTCATGGCGCGGGGCATGGCCGCCAGCGCGGAGGGAATCTCGCGCAGAAGATGGTCCAGGCCGCCGCTCCCGGATTTTTTCCGGCGAAAGGCCTCCAGATCGTCAGGCGGATATTCGCCGCTGGTGCAAACCGTCCACAACACCGCCCCCAGAAAGGCCGCCGCGCCGAGGTAAAAGGAAATCTTCACGTTCGGCGGAATGGCGTTGCCGCCGGTTGTGTCGCTGGTCACACCAAACCAGTTCTTCAACATATAAGGCAGCATGTCGGCCACCACCGCGCCCACGCCGATGAAACAACTTTGCATGGCGTATCCCGTGCCGCGCTGCTTCTCCGGCAATTTGTCGGCGACGAAAGCCCGGAACGGCTCCATGCTGACGTTGATGGACGCATCGAGAACCCAGAGCAAACCGGCGGCCATATAGAATTGGGGAAGATGCGGCAGCATCCACTGGGCCAGCGCGCCGGAATTGGGCATCAACAGCAAGGCCAGGGAGCTTAACACTGCGCCGACGAGGAAATACGGCCGCCGCCGGCCCAGTTTTCCCCACGTGCGATCGCTCATGGCGCCAATAATGGGCTGCACGATGAAGCCGGTTAGAGGAGCGGCCAGCCACAGCCTGGCCAGTTGTTCGTCACGCGCGCCCAGGTAAGTGTAAATGGGGCTCATGTTGGCCATCTGCAAGCCCCAGCCAAACTGAATGCCCAGAAAGCCGAAGCTCATGTTCCAGATTTGCCAGAAACTCAAAGAGGGCTTCGGTCGGGCTGTGTTGAACCGGATGGCGGTTTCATCTCGCGTTGCGCTCATGGCGTCATAAACTGGCGGGCCTTTGGTTCAGTTTGTCGAACCAATCCGGGCGGTGCTTGCGCCTTCAGCGGCATGCCCCACGGACGTCAGGCTGCGCTGATAAATGCGCCAATCAAACCCTCCCAAATGAACCGAGGGAAAATCGTGATTCGGCGCCGCCGGAAGGCCGGCCATCCGCACCGGCTTGAAGTCCTGGCTGTTATCAACTTCCACCTGCCCGCTGCTGGGGCGGTTGCAGAAATTGATAACCACCACGAATTCATTGGCTCCATCCGCGCGCTTGAAGGTGACGAGACTGCCTTCGTTTGAATTGTGCAGCCAAAGGACGCGCCCGTTGCGGAATGGGGCGTATTCCTTGCGCAATCGGATCAGGCTGCGATAAATCTCGCGCAAAGGAGGGCGGTCCTTGGGCGACCAGAAAATGGGCAACTTCTCGAAGAGCGCCGGGGCGCCCGATTCCGTCGCATCGCCCACTTCCATCCCGTTGTAAAGCAGGGGCACTCCGTCCAGCGTGAACATGAGCGCGGAAGCGGCCAAGGCGCCGCGCACACCAAAGCGTGAGATCGCGCGCGCCTCATCGTGATCGTCGGTTATGCGCAAGTGGAGCGAATCGCGCGGGAACTGCCGCTGGCTCTCTTCCCACGAAGCGCGCAGCTTGGACGCCGGCGCGCCGTTGATCAGCACGTCGTTGAGTGCGTTCATCAGCGGCCAGGAATAATCCAAGTCAAACGCCTTCACCAGTAGCCCGGGCTTTTCTGATTCGGCCAGCAAAATGATGTCCGGCTTGACGCACTCGAGCTGGGCGCGGGCCGCTTCCCAGAAATCTGCCGGCACCCCGTCGGCCACGTCGCAACGGAAGCCATCCACGTCGCAGGTCTGCACCCAATGCTTCATCATCGCAATCATGTACTGGCGAAGCTGCGGGTTGTCATAATTCAACCCCGCCACATCGCTCCAATCCGGGTTTGGCGGAATGATCTTGCCCTGCGCGTCTTGCTTGTAAAACTCCCGGTGCTCCATCATCACGTTGTCCCACGAAGTATGGTTGGCCACCAGATCCATAATCACCTTCATACCGCGCTGGTGCGCTTCGGCGACAAGCCGTTTGAAATCGTCCACCGTGCCGTAGTGCGGATCCACCGCGTAATAATCCCTGATGGAATAAGGGCTGCCAAACTGGCCTTTGCGGAGCTTTTCTCCAATCGGATGAATCGGCATGGTCCAAAGGATGGTCACCCCCAGCTCCTGCAATTGATCCAGGCCCGCGGTCACTCCGGCCAGATTTCCGGCGGCGGAAAAATCACGAGGAAAGACTTCATAGACCACGCCATCGCGCAGCCACGCCGGGGACGTTCGCGCCGGGATTTGCGACAGGTCCGCCGCTCGCTCCGCCACCGGGCCTAGCAACGCTTCCATCGCCAGGAAGCCGATCATGATTTTCGAAGAGGGTTTCAAATGCTTTGATCTTTCTCTGCGCTCGGGTGCGTGCTAGTTGCAAGCTAAGGTACCGGAGACGCGCCGCTCGCACCACCGCATAAACATGCGGGCAATGTGAGCCTAAATCCGGCAATTGATTTAGCCGCAAAAGAACCCAGCGCGGCCAGCCGCATCCAAAGATGAATTGGCCGCAAAAGAACGCGAAAGATCACAAAGAAAACAAACAATCTAAGTTCTTATCTTTGCGTTCTTTTGCGGACATTCCAAATGCCTTTTTCAGGTTGAGGTGCGCGCTTGTCTTATGCCGCCGTTGGACGCATATTGGGCGCATGATCACGCGTGCCCTCTTTGCGCTCCGCCGCCTCCGAAGAGCGTGCTGGCCGGTTGGAGTGCTGTTGTGGGCCTCGGCCTCCTGCCCGGCGGACATCATTTGGAGCGATTTGGGAGAGACGCTGGCGCACGAAACGGGGCCGGGCGCGGATATTCTCAACGGGGCGGTCGAGCGGAACGATTCGGCCACGGATACTCTTTACTTCAAGTTTCATGTGAACCCTAAGTCGGATGCGGGCACGGAGCCTTATTTCGCGGCGTTCGAGCTTTACGAAGGGGGCACGGAGCGGCTGGCGGTGGGCAACGCGCTCAATGCCTGGGCCTATGGCGCGTTCAATGTGCTCGAGGCCGGCAAGACCAATTTCAATGTCTTTGAGGCCGGCAAAACAAATAATGTAAACACCGATTTCGGCATTGACTTGAACTCGTCGAAGCCCACCTTTGCCGAGCGCGAGTTTGAATATGAGCTGCCGCGCACGGGGATCGAGCGGACCATTGTGTTTAAAGTGCAGTATGTGCCGGGCGGCAAGGACCTGGTGACCGTGTGGCTGGATCCCGACCTTGGACCGGGGGCGACCGAGGCCAGCCAGATGACAAACTTGACGACGAAGTTCGTCGCCAACGCATCCTTCAACCAAATCCACTTGCGTCACGGCGGACGCGGGGATGGGTGGACGTTCAGCGAGATGGCCATTGCGACCTCGTTCAGCGATTTTGTGCTGGACGACGGCGGCACGAAATCGAGCCATGCGGGTCTGGCCATCGGGCGCGGCCAATGGCCCTTCACGTTCCGCGTGTGGCAGCGCGAGCAAGGGTTGCCCCAGAATTTCGTGCGCGCGCTGGCTCAAACCAAGGATGGTTACCTTTGGGTGGGCAGCGATGCCGGGGTGAGCCGGTTCGACGGGGCCAGATTTGTGCCCATCGGTTTGCCGCCGGAAGGGTTTCAAGCCGGGCCGGTGCAGACGCTGCTGGGGGATAAGCAGGGCGCGCTCTGGATCGGCAGCGTGGGTCGGGGGCTGGGACGGTGGCAGAACGGAAAGTTTACCGCGTTGACCACGCAGGACGGACTCCCGTCGGATTCGGTCAACGCGCTGTCGGAGGACAGCGCAGGGCGGCTTTGGATCGGCACCGAAGCCGGGTTGGTGGTATGGCAGAATGGACATCTGGGTGCTTTGAGAGCCGCGAGAGTGCTGGCCGGAAAACCGATCACTTCCCTCTTCAGCGACCACCACGGCACGGTGTGGATCGGGGCCAAGGGCGCAGGGCTGTTCAGTTTTGGAGGTGCGCAACTTTCGCAGGTGCGCGATCCGGTCTTCGATAATTTGCTGCAGGATCCACACTGCATTTTGGTGGATGGTGAAGGGCGCCTCTGGGTCGGCGCGGGCGAAGATTCGGTGCTCTATCGTGAAGGAGGGAAGCAGTGGCGTCGCTACCGGCTTCCCCGCCACCTGGCCCGGCACTACGTCAGCGCGCTGGCGGAGGACCCCGACGGCTCCGTCTGGGCAGGCTCCGAGAGCGAGGGTCTGTTCCAGTTCAAGCATGGGAAGCTCATGGCCGTGAATGCCAGCAGCGGTTTGTCAGACAACTTGGTGGAAACGCTGCTCGTGGATCGGGAAGGAAGGCTTTGGGTGGGCACGCACGAAGGCTTGAATCGGCTGCGACCCAAGAACCTCTCCGTGATCAGCTATCGCGAGGGACTGGGCCACGGCGCCGTGCAGGGTCTGGCGGAAGTCACGCCGGGTGTCATTTGGGCCGGCAAATTGAGCGAGGGCCTTTATCGTTGGGATGGCCGTTATTTCAGTTCGCTGCCCGCCGCAGGTCTGGCGGAGGGGGACGGACGAGTGGGAGCCTTGCTGTTGGCCAGGGATGGCAGTTGCTGGATGGGCGGCGCGCATGGTTTGCTGCAATTCAAAGACACGGGCGAAATCGAGAGCCAGCCGGGGTTGCCCGCTCTGACCAACCTCGACATCTGCGCCTTGGCGCAGGATGCGCAAGGCAGGCTATGGGTCGGGACACGGCAAGGCGAGCTATGGTGGCAAGATCATGGCCAGTGGCTGAAACAAAGCAAAGGTCCGCGCGTTCATACCGTCACAGCCCTGGCGCCGGAGCGGGATGGCTCCATCTGGGTGGGTACCGCCGGCGATGGATTGTTCAATGTGGAAGGCAAGGCGGACGGGCTTTGGACCAAACGGAGCGGACGGTTGAGCGAATGGATCCGCACACTTTACCTGGACGCGGAAGGCGCTCTTTGGATTGGAACAGGCGGCGGGGGTGTGAGCCGGTTGGAACAGGGAAAGGTGGCGACTTTTACCACCCGCGAGGGGCTGCCGGACAATACAGTATCGCAAATCCTCGAAGATGATGCGGGCAATCTTTGGCTGGGTGGCGACCGCGGCATTGTTTGTGTCAGCAAGCGCCAGTTGGAGGATTTGGCGGCCCAAAAGATAGCGGCGGTGTATCCGCGCGTCTATGGCCGCACAGAAGGCATGTTATCCGAGGAATGCATCAGCGGATATTTTCCCATCGGCCTCAAAACCAAATCCGGCCTGCTCTGGTTCCCAACCCAGGATGGCATCGTGGTGGCGGATCCACACCACCAAACGACGGACCTTCCCGCGCCGGCGGTGGTGCTGGAGGAAACACTGGTGGATGGCGTGCCGGACACGGCGGAACCCTTGCGTCTGGCGCCCGGCAAGCACCGGCTCGAATTTCGTTACACGGGCTTTAACTTCGACGCTCCCGAACGGGTGCGCTTCCGCTACCGGCTGGAAGGGCTGGATACCGATTGGGTGGAAGCCGGCGCCAGCCGCGCCGCCCCTTATAGTTACCTGCCCCCCGGCCACTACCGTTTCCATGTCATCGCCTGCAACAGCGACGGCGTCTGGAACGATCTTGGAGCGGGCGTCCCGCTGACCGTGCTCCAGCATCTGTGGCTGGAATGGTGGTTTCTCGGCCTGGTCGCGCTGGGTTTGATCGGGGCCGCGGGCGGCGCCATCCGGGTGATTGTCAAGAGAAAGATGCAGCGCCGGCTCGCGCAGTTGGAACGGGAACGGGTGCTGGAACGGGAGCGGGCCCGCATCGCGCAGGACCTGCATGACGACCTGGGTTCCTCCCTGACGCGCATTTCCCTGCTCAGCGGCCTGGCGCGGGAAGACAAGGACAACGCCAGCCAGTTGGAGATTCATGTCAATAAGATTTCTCAGTCCGCCGCCCAGACCTTGCGCGCTTTGGAGGAGATTGTCTGGGCCATCCGGCCGGGCAGCGATTCCTTGCAAAGCCTGGTGGAGTACATCGCCCATTTTGCCAACGAACTCTTTGAAGGCGACGGCGTCCGCTGCCGGCTGGACCTCCCGGCCGATTTGCCGGCCCGCCCCCTGCCGCCGGAGATGCGGCACAGCATTTTCCTGGTGGTCAAGGAGGCCCTGACTAATGCCCTCAAACATGCCGGCGCCCGCGAGGTGCGCGTCCAGGCCAGGGTGGCGGGCGATGCGCTCGAAATCATCGTGCAGGACGATGGCCAGGGTTTTGACACCCGCGGACAGAGCCGGGGCCAGGGCCTGGGCAACATGCGCCGGCGCGCGCAGGCCATGGGCGGGAACGTGGCCATTGAGAGCCTTCCAGGCCAGGGCACCACCGTGAGGTTGCTGCTGCATGTGGCGCCGGTTCACACCAATGGAAAGGTGGCCGCTTGAACGCCATTCATGGAGCGCGCCTGTTGAGCCGTAACCATGCAGATGGATTGGGGAGCGCGGGCGTCCTCGCCCGCCGCCTTCGGCGTCTCGCCGAAGGCATCATACTCTTGGCGGGGGATCACCAAAAGGGGTGTCGTTTAGAGTCCGAGGCCAGTCGGCGGGACGCCGACTGGAGGCGATCGAGACGATCGCGCTCCCCTTTTTTAACTGCATGGTTACGGCTGAGATGACAGAAAAAACACCAATCAAAGTGGCGATCGTGGATGATGACGAGGGCATCCGCGCCAGCCTGGCCACGCTCATCCGCCGCGCCCCGGACCTGCGCTTCGCCGGCGATTATCCCGACGCCGAAACGGCCCTCAAGGAAATCCCCCACCGTCCGCCCGACGTCGTGCTGATGGACATCAATCTGCCCGGCATGAAGGGCGTGGAATGCGTCCGCCAATTGAAAACCATCCTGCCCAAAGTCCAATTCCTCATGTTGACAGTTTATGAAGACAGCGACTCGCTGTTTAATTCCTTGAAAGCCGGGGCCAGCGGCTACCTGCTCAAAAGAACCGCCTCCGCGCGCTTGCTGGAGGCCATTCACGACGTTCACGCCGGCGGTTCACCCATGACCCCGCAACTGGCCCGCCGGGTGGTGCAGTTTTTTTCCACGCCGGCCGGGGACCATTCACCGCTCGCGCACTTGGCGCCGGGGGAGACGGAATTCCTGGATCAACTGGCCAAAGGCTACGCTTACAAGGAGATTGCCGACCGGATGAACATCAGTATTGACACGGTGCGCAGCTACGTCCGCACGGTCTATGAGAAGTTGCACGTCCATTCGCGGACGGAGGCGGTGGTCAAATACCTGCGCCGGTGACGGCTGCGCGCGGCCGCCATTACTGTACGCCGGATCCCGGCCCGTACGCAGTTCTCAGCGCCAGCCAGGCCAAATCCTGGTTGAGGGTGACGCTGACCTGATCTATCACGGTGTAGGTCACAGGATGAATCGTTTCGGCGTTGACCCATTTATGCATTTCGGCATGGCCGTCGGCGAAGCTCACTCCGCAGCACCGATTATGAAGACTGGCGGGCAGTTCGGTGAAGACTCCGGTTCCACTTGTTTCGGCCGGATTGATGTAAAGAATTTCGTCGTCAATGCTGTCCGGATGCTCGTCAATAAACACCCAGGTCATGGCCGGTCCGGGCGCGATGAGATTAACCGACTTTACCGCCCACCACATCTTATCACCGCCCCAGTTGGGGAATGTGTACTTTACTCCATCACCCACGGCCCCGTCCATGGAAATGCTCCGGCAGCGGTGATCCCAGCGCTGCCCATGCTGTATTGGACTCAAGAAACTGTCCGCCGGGCACCAATAGATATTGTATGTGTTGGCGTTGTAAGATCCAAGAGAGGAGACTTTCGGATTAATCAAATATTGATAGTTGGTGTTTTCCGAGCTGGTGGTCCAGTCCATGATGCCTTCGCACCAATCTTGCAACGTGACGCCGCCGACGGTGAAAGGCTGCGACTGGTCGGCGTTGATCGGGAGGTAATCATTGAAGTCGTTGACGTACATGGCCCACGACAACTGCATTTGCTTCTTGTTGCTCAGGCACTGGGTCGAAATGGCCTCTGTTTTCGCGCGGCTCAGGGCGGGCAGCAACAGCGCCGCCAATATGGCGATGATGGCGATGACCACCAACAACTCAATGAGCGTGAATCCTTTTGGAGCCGATGCTTTCTGCGTTTTCATATCGTTCTTTCTCTCCCCGGCCCAGCGGCCCGTCTGGCGCCGGGCCGGGGAGCATGGCGCACTTCTACTGAGGACCCGATAATCTGTAAAACAGATTGCCTTTCCCGATGTCATAATTGGTGCTTGCCGTGCCTCCAGGGGCTACGATCAGGTTTGTTCCGTCCGTCTGGTTCAGGCTCGTCCATACTGCGTTCGGGCCTATAGTCGTGGCCGTTTGGAGGTGAACGCCGTCCCGGCCAAGCCAGGAAATCTGGACCTGGTTGCTGCTGGCCGTGGTGATGGCCAGATTGCCGAATCCGATCTCCACCTCGTTGGTCGTCCCCTGGCTGGCGTACGTATCCACTGGCATCGTATAATTGGGCAAGCTGCGAATCCACCGCTCATGATTGTCGCCCGAGGGGGCTTCGTCATCAAGGCCGTTGATGCTGTACTTGTAGATCAGCAGTTCGTTCTGGCCCTGGTTGACTGGCAAGGTGATCGTAAAGAGCATCGTGTTTGGAATCTGGGTCATTTGGTAGGCGGGATCGCCCAGACCTCCCCAAGTCCAAAAGCTATTGTTCACGCCATTGTAGAGGCCGTTGATGTAGATCGAGTCGCTCGACGGATACTGATTGTCGAACGTGGCGGTGCCCCCCGGACCGGTCCCGGTCCCATTGGTCATGTTGACGGTGAAGGTCACCATGCAATTGCTCGTCGTCACGAAATCAACCGCGCTGCTGGGCGGCTCGTCACTGAAATAGACCGGGCCGTTGGTAAAGTTGCCGTTGGTCTCCGCAAGAAACAGATAGCGATTGCCTCCGCTGTTATTGGGCGGGGAAACATTCTCCCACTGCGTGCCCGGCTGGATGACATATTTGAAGAAATGCTCCGCTCCGCCCGCGTCCACATAAGTAATCAACGTGCTGTAGATGTTGGGCGTGTCGCTCGCGGGGTTGTTGGTCATGGTCTGGCCACTGCCCCAGTTATTGAAGTCTCCATGAATCTCCACCGTGTTGCCGTTGTTGGTGTTGAAGTTCCCAACCTCGATCTGCGTCGTCATGTCAATTTCAAACGTGATGTTGTTCGTCACCTTGTTAAGAGCAAGGGGCTTGTCGCTAAAGGAAACAATGGGCAGTGTCTGCGCGGTGATGCCGAAGAAACGATTGTTGTTGTTATCATAATCCCCGTCGGTCGCCAGGGGGAGTTCGTAAGTGCCGGCGGGCTGGATGACGTACTTGAACTCTTCCGCTCCATTGGTCGAGCCCGTCATCTCGTATGTGCCCACATACACATTGGAAGTGACAGTGCCGGTCGCGTTGGTGGTCATGATAGTCGGGTCATTGGTCAAAGTGTCTCCCGAACCCCACCCGTTGAAGAAACCGTGGACTTCCACATACGCGCCATTGTTGGTGTCGAAGTTGCCGAGGTTGATTTGCTCGGCCATATCCACCTGGAAGGTCACATTGGCGTTGATCGCCGGCCCGGCGTCGTCAAAAAACGGCACGGGCAGGACCAGGCTGCCGCCGCCGCCGGCAGGCAGTTGCGCGGCACGATTATTGCCGTCCGTCGTGCTTTCATACGTGCCGCCAGCGACATATTTGTAAAGCAGCACGCCTCCGATAGTGTCGGCGCTGTCAGAGACTGTTCCAGTGTAGAGATTGGTGTTGGCGGCGGCGGGGTTATTGGTCAGAGTGTATTGGCCCCAACCATTGAATGTTCCGCTGACCGTCACGGCGGTCCCATTCGTAAATGTGCCCGCCTGGACCTGTTCCGTCATATCAACCTGGAACGTCACCTGTGGATATGCAAGGCCCGCGTCGCTGAAGGATACAAGCGGCAAGGTCTGCGTGCTGACACTGAAAAAGCGGTTTTCGCCGTTATCAAAATCGGAATCACTCGCGCTGGGGCTTTCATAGATGGTGCCAGGCTGGATGACATACTTGTACTCTTCCGTTCCATTGGTCGAGCCTGTTACGGCAAAAGTGCCCACATAGACGTTGGAGGTGACAATCCCGCCCGTGTTGGTGATCAGGATGGTCGGGATGTTGGTCAAGGTGGCTCCCGAACCCCATCCGTTGAAGAAGCCGTGGACTTCGACAGTATTGCTCGCGGCGTTGAAGTTGCCAAGGCGGATTTGTTCGGACATATCCACCTGGAAAGTCACATTGGCCGTGATGGCCGGCCCGGCGTCGTCGAAAAACGCCGCAGGCAGGAGCAGGCTGCCACCGCCGGCTGGGAGTTGCGCGCAACGATTATCGCCGTCCGCCGTATTTTCATACGTTCCACCGGCGACGTACTTGTAAATCAGCACCGCGCCGTTCGCGTCGGAGGTGTCATTGACCGTGCCGGTGTAAAGGTTGGTATTGGCGGCGGCGGGGTTGTTGGTCAGAGGGAATTGGCCCCAACCATTGAACGTTCCATTTGCCGTCACGGCGGTCCCGTTGGTAAAGGTGCCCGCATTGACTTGTTCCGTCATATCCACTTGGAACGTCACTTGCGTTTGGGCGGAAGCTGCCACGGCGCTCAAAAGCATGGCTCCCATCCAGAGGCCGCGCTGGATGGCTTTGAGAGAGATTTCTCGATTCATAGTGTCTTATGTATAATGACTTATTGGGTCGTTGGTGATAAGGTAGCAGACCTTCCGCTTCCCCTCAACCGCATCTTTGTGCGGTGAAGTTTTGCCCCCCAATCATTAGCGACTTCTTGGGGAGCGCGGTCGTCTCGACCGCATCCGTCGGCGTCCCGCCGACGGAATCTTCCGAACGCAACTGGCTCACCTTTTCTGTGGGTAATCAAGCGCATCGCTAATGATTGGGGTGTTTTGCCTCTAAAAAAGCCGGTCTAATGAGGATTGGCCCCGCACTTCCGACCAATAGCTCTGCGCGCCCGCCGGGCGGCGCAGACGCAACGGGTCCTGGCCCAGCATCCGCAGGACCAGCCCCAACGGCGTGATGACGATGAAAAAAAGGAGCGCCAGCACCGCATATCCCGCCATCCGGCTGAGGCCAAATCCCAACCTCGCGGAAAAGCGATAATACCCCCGAAACCAACGCGGCCGCAACGCCGCCGCCACGGCCAGCGCCGCCAGCAAACACAAAACCACCCCCCACGCCGCCACGGGCAGGACGCGCCGCCAGCGCAGCAGGCTGCTCAACAGCGCCAGACCCAGCGCGCTCATCCACGCGGCCTTGCGCCATTCTTTAGGCTCCTCTTTCAGTATCAGCTTCATTACGAGAACTTAGTCGGCTTGCGGCGCCACACGCCGATCGGCCGGGCGCGCCGGTTGTTCAGCCCGGTCCAGCAAAAAATTCCCCACGACCAAATAATCCATTTCCGTGTGGACAAAACACCGGTAGGCGTCCTCAGGCGAGCACACGATCGGCTCGCCGCGCACGTTGAACGAGGTGTTGACCAGCACTCCGCACTGCGTGGCCGCTTCAAAGCGTAAGAGCAACTCGTAGAGCAGTGGATTGTCCTGGCACGCCACCGTCTGGATGCGCGCCGAGTAGTCCACGTGCGTCACCGCCGGCAGAGTGGACCGCGGCTGCTTCAATAACTCCAATCCCTTCACGCCCGCAGGCGCGGGCAGGCGCAAGTCCGCCCGAACCGGCGCCACCAGCAGCATGTAGGGCGACTCCTCAGTCAATTCAAAATATTCCGCGACTCGTTCGCGGCGCACGATGGGCGCGAACGGGCGGAAGGATTCGCGGAATTTCACCTTGAGATTCATGACCGATTGCATCCGCGGCGACCGGGCGTCGCCCAGGATCGAGCGGTTGCCCAGCGCGCGCGGTCCGAATTCCATCCGGCCCTGCACCCAGCCGATCACTTTGCCGGCTTGCAGCAGATTCACCGTGGCGTCGAGCAAATCGGTCGTCCGCAATCGTTTGAATTTGGCCCCGTGAAGGCGCAGCGTCGTTTCGATTTCCTCATCCGAGTATTCCGGCCCCAGGAGCGCCCCGCGCATCGCGTCCGCCTTGGCCGGAACGGGGCCGGCCTGGTTCCGTTGCGTGTGCCAGGCGGACAGCGCGGCGCCCAGCGCGCCCCCGGCGTCGCTGGCGGCCGGCTGGATCCAGATACTGTCAAAAATACGTTCGCGCAGCAGGCGCCCGTTGGCCACGCAATTAAGCGCCACCCCGCCCGCCAGACAAAGATGCTTCTCCCCGGTCGCTTCCCGCGCGTGCCGCGCCAGGCGCAGCACCACCTCCTCCGTCACCGCCTGAATCGAGCGCGCGATGTCCGTATGCCGCTGCTCGATGGCTTCCTCGGCGCGTCGCGGCGGTCCGCCGAACAACCGGTGAAAGCGGCCATTGGTCATGGTCGTGCCGCGCAGAAAATTGAAGCAGTCCAAATTCATCCAAAACGAACCGTCAGCCTTCAAGTCCAACAATTCCCGCAGGATCACTTCCGCGTAAATCGGTTCGCCATAAGGGGCCAGGCCCATGAGCTTGTACTCGCCGGAATTGATGCGAAAGCCGCAGTAATCCGTGAACGCCGAATACAGCATCCCCAGCGAATGAGGAAAGCGCAGTTCCTTCAACAATTCAATCGCATCACCGCGCCCGCGGCCAATCGTCGTCGTCGCCCATTCCCCCACCGCGTCAATGGTCAGAATGGCCGCCTCGGTGAAAGGCGACGGATAGAAAGCGCTGGCGGCGTGGGCCTGGTGATGCGCCGTGAAGAGGATCGGACACTCCGCCCGCAAGCCCGGCAATTCCTGGCGGATGGTTTTGCGCAGGTCCAATTTTCCTCCCAGCCAGTTGGAAACCACTTCCGGGAAAGTCCGCCATCCGCCCGGCGCCACCGCCAGATACGATTCCAGCAGCCGGGTGAATTTCAGCACCGGCTTGTCATAAAAAACGACGCAATCGAGGTCTTTGGCCTCCAGCCCGCCGTAACGCAGGCAAAACTCGATGGCCTGGCGCGGAAAATCCGGCTCGTTCTTGATCCGCGTAAACCGTTCCTCCTGCGCGGCGGCGACGATCAGCCCGTCGCGCAACAGCGCGGCGGCGGCGTCATGGTAATAAGCGGAGAGGCCCAGGACGTGGCGCGGCGGCGGCGGCATCGTTCACATGAATGGATAGAGCGCCCAGGCGATGCCCGAAGTGGCCGTAAAAATGAGCACAGCCCCCAGCGCCAGCAAGAGAACAATCAGCGGTATGAGCCACCACTTTTTCTCCTGCCTGCAAAAGCCAAAAAACTCTTTCAACAACGCCCACATGCTTGAGGCCAGTTTAACGTTCAAAGTTCAAAGTTCCAAGTTCAAAGTTCAAGGTTCCAATGCGATGTCGAACATGATGTCGAACATGCTTGCTTTCGACGCCCGTTCTTGTTATTTAACCAGCAACATCATGAACGAGGAACCTGTGGTTTGGGCCTTCGATTTGGGCAAAGGCTCGATTGGCGAGGCCGTGCGTCAGGGGACGAACTTTCTCCACAAAGCCTCGCTGCTCATCCCGCCCGACTTCGCCGAAAATAAAAAGGGGGCTGCGAAAGCCCCCGTGCAAGAGTTGCGGTCATTGGCCAGCCTGCTCTCGAGCCGACAGTTTGAAATACTGACCACCGCAGGTTTTGATCTGTAAGAAAAGTGCCACATTCCTAAATTATGTCAACTGTGGAATATAAGCTGAAATCGTTGCCAACGCAGCCGTTCGATTGGAAAAACGAAGCATTCTATAAAAATTCCATCGTGCTTGGCATTGATATTGGTATTAAATACATCGGCGTTTGGCTGCGGCACGGCCCTATCCCTATTTATTACAAGACATTCGAGTATTTTTTACCGAAAGCCGGTTCTCTCAAGAAACGCCGCCAAGCAAGAGCGCTGCGGCACTGCCGAAAAAACCAGAAGCAACGCGATAATCGCCTGCGTCTATTTTGTCTGAAATACGGTCTGCCAACAAAACCTTTTGAAACGGAGAATCACGCACCTTTCAAGCTACGCCTGGACGCAGTAACTCCGGGCAAAGGATTGAAAAGTGGCGAGGCATTGGTGGTTTGCCTGCGCCATATCATTCGTCTCCGAGGGTTCGACTATCACCTCATGGAAGATGAAGAGGCCACATTCCCTTGGGGTGACGATTTGGATGCTGACAAAGCAATTGGGTGGGCTGAAGTTGCTCCTTGTCCTGCCGAATACGCAGAAGTGTTGCGCGAGATTGTCAAACAGGCCGAATGGAAGCCGCGGAAAAACAAACAAGGAGAATTGGTGGATAAGAAAGTCGCTTTTGAAAAAGCCCTCGCCGGAGCGGTGGCACGATGCACGCCCCAGTACATCCCAGACATTCTGCGCCAGAACTTAACGAATGCCCCCAAGCACGCCCGACCTAAAGCGCGTGATCAAAAACTTCCGCGCGAACTCGTCAAAGCCCACTTGGCCGATGTCTGGAATGGACTCTGGAAGAACCGCCCTTTTCCCAAAGGCGACGAAACAAAAGAAAAAGCACTTGCTGAATTAATTGGGCGGGTGAATCCGAAGACGGGCATTTATGACCGGATTGATGAGGCTTGCGTTATTGACTACCACCGTAAGACGGCAAAACAACGTCAGGCCCACGCAGAAAAGAAAAGGAAGGACTGCATTTATTCCATTTGGCCTGTACTCGGAATCAATCGAAAACAAAAGTGCGGCTCTGCCAGCGATCCAGATATAAGGGTGTTTTATCTCCTAGAATTTCTCGCTGCGCGTGGATTGCAGTGCCGCAAGTCGGATAGCCATGACCGTCGCGATCCCATTACAGCCGACGCGGAACTAATCGAATCGCTAGTGAAATATGTAAGAAAAGACGCAGAGGAAACACAAAAGAAACGCGACGCCCAAGGCAAATTACTTCCAATTGCGCGGACGGGTAAACCGGAGTTGGGAAAGAAATTCAAAGCTCTTTGCAAGCGATTCAAAGTTGAGTTGTCGCCACGAACGAAACCCAAAAAAGGACGGGAATACGGGGATTATTCCAAAGCCAACGACGCCTATTTCACGCAATTAAACGATTTGGTGCAACCTAAGCTCTCAAAGCTCAACAAACGTGCTTCCATGTGTGCCGAGAGTGCCAATGCCCTGTTCAAAATCGCCACAAATAATGGTTCTACATACGATTCAGCACTGATTAAGGGAAACCTTCAGCCATATTTTAGGTTCAAACTCGATCCAGCATCTGGTTCAGGAATCTACCCGCAAGTTGAGTTTTTATTAGGCCGACGCAGTAAGCAGAACAAAGTTGTCGTTCCCGGAGTTTTACGGAGGATTTTTTCGGAATTAAAGAATCAAGGAAAACTCGAAAAAGAAAATCCCGATTATGTCGTCGTCGAAGTCATTCGCCATGCCCCCAAGACCCAAAAGGAACGGGATGAAATTATCGAGGAGAACCGGGAGCGCCGCAAATCAAAAAATGAAATTATCCATCGTTATGCTCGGTTTGGATTAAGTTCCAATTCCGGTGACGAAAAAATTAAACGCGCTTTTCTCCATTACCAACAAGGCGGCAAGGATGGAAAGGCGATTTGTCCTTACACCGGCGAGTCATTGTCGGAAAATCCACTCGATCCAACGTTGGAAATGGACCACATCTACCCGCGTGAGTGGGGAGGCATTTCGGAGATGTTCAACTTGGCGTTGACCACTCACGACACCAATAAGAATCGCAAAGGGTGCAAATCACCGTGGCAAGCCTTTCGCAGTTCGTGGGCAGAGGTGCAAGATGCTGTTTCCAAAATGGAGTGGAACCCTCAAAAAAAAGAATTTCTCTTGAATCAAGAGATGGATGAGAACAATCCACCGAAATGGGAGAACTTCACACGACAAGCGCAAATTGCACGGCAATTGCGGGAAGAGGTAATCCATTGGCTTGGTTTCAAGACCATTGCGGATGACACAATTCGGAATAATGCCATTTCCAAGTATATCGGCACGCCGAGTGGCAATCTCACGTCGGTCTGCCGCGAATCATGGAGCGACAAATTACCCGAATTCATGCGCGGCAAGAAAGACAGGTATAATTTGCGGAATCATCTCTACGATGCCGCCGTGCTTTCCTACGTTCCGCCGGGAACAGGTTTGAATCAGCGTTTCTATGGGGGCATTTTTGAGGACAAGTTTGATCCGCGAGGCAATTGGATTGGAATGAAGGTTGCCGACGAATACCAGTCCATTTGTTTGGACTTGGCGCAATTTGACAGGACCCACCAAAGCGAGTGTCTTGTGGCAGCGCCCCGGCAGAGCAAATCGAAGCAGGCTAGATTTGACACGACGATTTACAACTCGCCTTTTGTGAAGATCACAAATCTTGCCCACGACATTGAACGACGAATCATGCGAAAGCTTGCACGGCAAAACCAAATTGCGCGTTACAACCACAAAATGAAATATCTGAACGAAATCGACCTGGCGGAGAAAGTTCAGAAGCAGGCTTTAGTTGAATTCGACCAATGCTTTCGCAATCCAGATTTTACAGAGCGCGTCTATTCTGAATCAGAACTGCCGTCGGATGCGGTTAGCGCCTGGTTCAACTCAGATCGAACTGCTGCTCTTAAATACGGTACATTGCCTCCTCTCACACATATTCGCAGACGACTTTGGGTGCGCGAAAGGGTAACGGATCTTGCGAAGACCGCGCTAAAGGATAAGAAGCGAAACGCCCACGATGTATTTGTCGAATACTTTCGCAAAGCAGGAATCGGCGGTGATAAACTTCCTGACGACAAAATCAAAAACTGGCTGGACGTTTTCAATGCTGAGAATATTACAAACGATGGGGCCAATGATCGCAACGCACAACCCGCCGAGCCGTTGCGTGTTCACGGCACGCCCATCCATAGCATACCGACTCTCGCGTTGAAAGTGGGCCAACCGCACAGTCGTTCGATCCACAAGAACCGGAATGGTGAAGACATCGGTTGTAAAATCGGCGGCGAGGTCAATTGGCGATTGGAACTCTGGGAGAAACATGAGCCCGAGGGTAAACGCATTTTGCAGAAACGCGTTATCCCACATCCTCGTAACCTTGCCCTGCTGCGAAGTCGAGGCATCCGCTGGCGCGACAAGTATCCTGGTGAGAAAATAAGTTGGCGCGAAAAGTTCTGCGGTAAACTAGAAAAACATTCCAAACTTGTAAAGATTAAGGATGCCGCTGGGCTACAGCATCCCGCTTTCATTCGCAAAGGAGATGTTCTTCGCGTTCCACTTAACTCTAATGGCGACATCTGTGGTCGGGGTGAGTTAACTCCAGAAACCAAGTATTACTGGTATCAGGTTACGAAAATTCTTTCAACAAAAAGGATTGGTATGGAATTGCTGGAATTCAATGCTCCTAAAGAACCGACTACAAAGGAAATCGAATCGGACAAACGAAAACCTTTGAGTGATGCGGAAAAGTGGCTCGTTAAAATTCGCACTCAAGAGCCGCAGGACACAGGCTTGCTGCTTCATATTCTTGAGGTGACGCACGCCTATGATCAATCACCTGATCCTGTTAAGTGAAGAACAGAATCTTCACGTTACAGATGGCAAGTTGATTTCCGGCCACCGCAAGCTCGCCATTGAATCTTTGGGCAGTGTGCAATGCCTTTCCGCAGCCTGCCAATGGTCGCAGACCGCTTTGGAATTGCTTGCCACGCAATGCCCGGTGGTGATGGCTCGCTGGGACAAGCAGCAAAAGAAATGGCGGACCATGTCGCTCACGCCAAAAGCGCGTTATGTAAATCCGACCGCTCTTTGGAAAATTTGCCGCCTCCCCCCTCAGCGTGCCACACAACTGGCCAGCGGATTGCTTTGGACCAAGGTTTGCAACCAACACCAGATGCTGCATGCGTTTGACCCGCGACTGGCCGAAAAACCTCAGCTTAGAGAAAACTCGTTCAATCGCATCCTGCGCCTCGAAGCCAGCTACGCTCGATTCTTCTGGCCGCGTTACTTCGCTGCGTTGGCTGCCGACCTTTTCGAGCGTGAACACCGCAAGCCAACACATCCCATCAACGCGGCGTTAAACTACGGTTACGGTTTTCTCTACCATGCCATCGAATGGCAATGCCTTGCCTCCGGTCTTGATCCCACCATCGGCATCATTCACAAATTGCGGCGCAGCCGCCCCAGCCTTGCCTGCGATTTGATTGAACCGCTGCGTTGCACCGTGGAATTGACAGTGGTTCGTCATTTGGATGATTTGCAGGAACCCAAGCGGCTCGCCGGTCACTTTGCGGAAATGCTGGAAGCCCCTTTTTCCTATCGCGAAAATAAATTTAAGCTGCGCTCCATCATCCGGCTGATGGTGGAATCGTTCGTGCGCTCGCTCGACGGCAAAGAAGCGTTCCAACCGTTCGTCCTCCATGCTCGTGATGCTTGCGTATGACACGCCGGAACAGCGGCATCAAACCTTCCTCCGCAAGGAATTTGAGCGCGTCGGCGGAACCCGCGTCCAATACAGCCTTTATCTCTTCAACGGCGAACCGCACGAGTGCGAACGCGTCATCCGTTATATGCAACGCGTTGCCAAAGGCATCCCCGGCGACATCCGTCTTTTCCCAATGGAGGAGTCCACTTGGGACGCACAAGTCGTCATCACCGAATGCTTGGAAACTGCCCGCCGAGTGGCTGAATTAAAGGAATTCGTAAAGGTGTGGTAGTCCGAACCCGCTCTGTTTAAGCGGGTTCGGAACCACGAATACCACAATGCCCCGGGGGGGGCGAGATCAAAACGGAACGGTTGGCGCGGCTTCGACCAACTGGACAATACCACAATGCCCCGGGGGGGGCGAGATCAAAACTATGGCCATCTGCCACGCCTGTGAATTCTATCAATACCACAATGCCCCGGGGGGGGCGAGATCAAAACTGCGGACGCGCCGTGGTTGGAAGGGGATGGCGAATACCACAATGCCCCGGGGGGGGCGAGATCAAAACTCGAACGCCACCACGCCGTTGCTGACAATGGTAATACCACAATGCCCCGGGGGGGGCGAGATCAAAACATTGGATTATCCAAAGACATAGAAGGGGCGGGAATACCACAATGCCCCGGGGGGGGCGAGATCAAAACTAAGGCATGAAGTGCGCATTCGTGCTCAAGTAATACCACAATGCCCCGGGGGGGGCGAGATCAAAACCAATGATCCCATCAACCATCCAGCGCCGCAATTCCATGAAGAAGGCGGCTGGCTGAATGGGACGCAACGTCCAATTCAGCCAGCCGCCTTCTTTGGCAGGAGCATTCTCCGCGGACGCCACAGCGCGAATGATGACGTGTTGCCGTTCAATTTCTTGCCGAAAACGCTCCGGCAGCCGCGCCCAATCCAGAACATCCACCAGGATTGGAAGATTGCTTTTGTTCTCGTTTTCATGTATTGTTCAAACAGCAAAAAATGAACGGTATTATGGCGCAACTGGGTTTTCCGGATGTGGCGAAGCCATTTCGCATTTTCGCTGTCGCGATTTGTTTCCTGCTGGCCGGTTATTTAGGCGATGCGCGCGCGCAGACACTGACTTCCCTGTATCAATTCCGCGGCACTGCCTTCGATGATGGCAGCCAGCCGATCTGGATGCACCTCATTCAGGCCACCGACGGCAATTTCTACGGCACCACTGAATTCGGCGGGACCAGCAACGCCGGCTGCGTGTTCAGGATCACCCCAAGTGGTTCGGTGAGCAACCTTTATAGCTTCAAGGGTTACACGGTCAACGACGGCGCCTTTCCGGAGGCGGGGCTGGTGCAGGGCAGCGACGGCAACTTCTACGGGACCACCTACGAAGGCGGGACCAATGCCTACGGGACCGTGTTCAGGATTACCCCCGGGGGCGTGCTGACGAACCTTCATATTTTTCAGAACTCCGCGACGCATGACGGTCGCTGGCCTTTTTCGCCGCTGATCCAGGGCGCCGACGGCCTTTTCTACGGCACCACCAGCGCCGGCGGAAATCCAGGTTACGGCGCCGTGTTCCAGATGGATATGTCAGGCAACTTGACTGTGATCTATTCGTTCACCAACGGCGTGGACGGGAGCAGCCCATACGCCGGGCTTTTTCAGGGCAGCGACGGCTACTTCTACGGGACGACACAGAGCGGCGGCACGAACGGTGTGGAGTATGGCGGCTTCGGCACCGTTTACAAAATCACCGCAGGGGGCGTGCTGACCGTTTTGCATGATTTTGGCGCCACGGCCGACGACGGCCAGAATCCAATCGGCGGGATCATCCAGGGTTACGTCGGCGATTACTTCGGCACGACTTTCAACGGCGGCGCCAACAGCGGCGGCACGGTTTTCAGGATCACTTCCTCAGGCACGCTGACCCTCCTGTATAGCTTTGGCGCCTTCGCCTATGACGGTCTCTACCCCAGGGCTGGTTTGCTTCAAGGCAGTGACTCGTATCTGTACGGAACCACCTACGAAGGCGGGACCAACGGCAACGCGGGCACGCTGTTCAAGATCGGGCCGTCGGGCGGCCTGATTTACGCGCATGATTTTGACGGTTTTATTGGCGACGGCGTTTATCCGGCGGCGGCGCCCACCGAGGGCTATGACGGGAACTATTACGGCACGACCTACCAGGGTGGAACCAATGGGCTTGGCATTGTTTACAAACTGACCGTCCCTGCGCCGCAGAATCCCAATGAACCCAACATCACCGAAACCGGCAACTCCAACGGCAACCCCAATTCGACCAACATTGTCGGCTTCTCCGCGGTTGCAGGCGAAACCTACCAACTGCAATCCACCGGCTCGCTGCTTGCGACCGTTTGGTCCAATGTTCCCGGCGGAGCCGTCAGCAATGCCATCGGCGGCCCGCTCTTGTTCACCAACATCGTCAGCCAGACCGTGCCCCAGCAGTTCTACCGCTTGAAAATCGTGCCATAGCGCATCCTCCTTCGCCTGGAGAGGGCGCAAGACAAATTTCTTCCTCGGCAACTGTTGTGCCGGGAGAAGGAGTAGATTTCATATATATGTTCCCCATATACGGCGGCCTTTTTCTCTCTCCCCCCGCCTGCGGGGAGAGAGCCGGAGAGAGGGGTTCCGCCCTACGGCAAGGCCCCTCCTCTCCCCAACTGCGTGGAGGAGAGGGAGAAATCCAAGTTGCAGAAGAAGAGCTTGGTTACGCCGATTTCCTCGTTTTGCGGCTTGCGGTTCATGACGAAAAGGCCCAACATGCGACTGTGAAATGCAGCCGGAAAAATCTTGGCCAAACCGTTGGCCAAACATGCAACCGCGCCTGATTTCAGAAAAAAATGAACAATACAAATACTTCTCGCCGTGATTTTCTAAAAGCGTCCGCGTTGGCGGGCTTGAGCGCTTCTGCCGCCAGTCTTTCCACCAGCGATGCGGTGGCCAGGGCCGCCCAATCGGAGCCGGTGACGCTGCCCAGCGGCATCGTCATTCCAGGTGACGACTCCGTGACGCGCCCGCGTCCCGCCGGCCAGATGCCGGTCAACGATCTGACGACCCAGCCGTTGGAAAAAGTGCGCGTGGCCATCATCGGACTCCATCGCGGCATGTCGCACGTGGACGCCTGTCTCAAAATCGAATTTGCCGAAATTGTCGCCGTTTGCGACGTGTTTGACGACCGCGCCAAAAACGCCGCCAACGAATGCGAAAAGGCCGGCGCCAAAGCTCCGGCGATTTACAGCGGCAACGAACATGTCTGGGAAAAGATGATCGAGCGCGACGATATTGACGTGGTGTACATGGCCGTGCCGTGGGCCTGGCACGTCCCCATGGCCTTGGGCGTGATGGAACACGGCAAACATGCCTTCATCGAAGTCGCGGCGGCGGTGACGGTGGATGATTGCTGGAAGCTGGTGGACACCAGCGAACGCACCCGCCGGCATTGCGTCTTGTTGGAAAATTGTTGCTACGGTGAAAATGAGTTGTTCGTCCTCAACATGGCCCGCGAAGGCGTCTTTGGCGAATTGAACCACGCCGAATGCGCCTATCTGCATGACTTGCGCCAGGTGCTTTTTTCACTCGGCACCGAAGGCGATTGGCGCCGCGACTATCATTGGCAATACAACGGCAATCTTTATCCCACGCACGGCCTGGGGCCGGTGGCCCAATACCTGGGCGTCGGACGCGGCGACCAGTTCCAATACCTGGTCTCCATGAGTTCGCCGGAGAAAAGCCTGACCAAATATCGCGACGAGGCGAAGCCCAACGACGGCCGGCACGCCGGCGAGAAATATATATGCGGCGACATGAATACGTCTCTCATCAAAACCGTATTGGGCCGGACGATTATGCTTCAGCACGCCGTCACCAGCCCTCGGCCTTATAGTCGCATCAATGCCCTCTATGGAACGGGCGCCACATTTTTTGATTACCCGGAGCGTCTGGCCATCAATGAGCCTAAACAATACGGCCTGAAAGCGCATAACTCCGAGTCGTGGTTGGGCAACGAAGACATGAAAAAAATGCGCGAAAGGTTCACGCATCCGTTGTGGCGCAAACTCCGGGACAAGGCCGAAGGCGCGGGGCATGGCGGCATGGATTTCGTCATCAACTGGAATAACTTGCATCGCCTCCACAAGGGGCAGACTCCCGACAGCGTGGTCTATGATGCCGCCGCCTGGAGCAGCATCATCGAGCTATCCTCCAAGTCCGTGGCCACCGGCAGCCTGCCGGTTCCGATGCCCGACTTCACCCGCGGCGTCTGGCAAACCATGCAGCCGCTCGGCATCGCCGAGAAGGAAGCGTCCGCAAGTTGACTTGGATCGCGCCATTCTATGGGCGTGATTTAGCCGGCACGATGCAGTTAAAGAACTGAATATTGACAGGATCAACAGGATTTACAGGATGGAAAAGAAGATGCGGATCAGAAATGATCCCTCACCGTTTGGGGGAGATCTCCGTGTGCCGTAATTCATCCTGTAAATCCTGTCTCAAAATCTTCCTGTCGTGTTCTTCGATTGCAAGGACGCGATTTAGCCCTTTCCCTTTTTGGCGGCCTTGGCTTTGGATTTCAGGTTGGCGGCGTGCTGGAAGCTCAAGTCGAAGTATTTGCTCAGTTCCTTGGTATTGGCGAGAAGGGAGTCGGGCACGGCGGCCCAGTCCTTCATGACTTTGCCGTAAGCCACCGGATGGGTGGTGTTGAATTTCTTGAAGAATGGCTCCAAGTGATCCGGGGGCAATCGTAGCGCAAGCGTTCCGTTCGCCGTAAGAAAGCTGAACATGGTTCCGTTGGCGGAGGTGTACGGGACACTGGCGCCTTTGCGCTCAATATCGGGATTGGTGGCGACGAGTTTTTCGTACAACGCCAGCGTTGCGGCAGGAATGGAGCATTTCGATTTCGATTTTGGCAAGAGCTAAAGTTTCGAACCATCTCCCGAGGCAGCTTCGGAGAGAGTTTCAGGCAGGTGCCGGTCGAGACTCAACAATGAGCCGGCGGAGGCCGCCTCGCGCGTCTCGGCCAGGAGCTTGTCCGACCAGGCTTCTTCCTCGACTTGTTCGTTGATGAACCAGTGGAGCAGAACCTGGGCGGGATAGTCTTTCTCGGCCAGCGCTGTTTCATAGGCGGCGTGGATGCCGGCGGTATTGGCTCGCTCCAAATCATAGACCGCCTTCGCCACATCGGGCAGATTCTTGAACGACGTCGTTGGAGCCGGCCAAGGCCCGAGAGCCGGCGCCACATCGCGGTCGGCGAGGTGTTGGAGGATTTTGGCGGCGTGGCCCTGCTCCTCCTTCACTTGTTTATGAAAGAATCTGGCGAAGCCGTCGGAATGATGAACGTCGCACCAATAGGCCATGGCGAGATAAGCATGCGCGGCCTGCAATTCCTGGTTGGCCTGCTTGTTGAGCGCGGCGATAAGTTTAGGCGTCATGGCAACTACTGTTGGCGAATCTACCCGGCGCGCGCCCTGCTGTAAAGACAATTCCCATTCCCCTGATCCTCTTAATCGGCTTCTCGCCGGTCATTTCTGGCCGCCCACCGCCACCACGTGCCCTTGCGTGCGAAAGAAAAGAGCGCCCTCCGATATGGCCGGCGTGGCCATGCAGATTTCGCCCATTTGATTGGTCGCCAGCACGGTAAAATTTGTCCCCGGTTTGACCACGAACACCGCCCCCTGCTCGCTGGCGAAATAAAGCCGCCCTTCCGAAGCCACCGGCGAGGCCGTAAAACCGTCGCCGCCCGATCCTAGCCGCTCCTTATATATTTGCTCGCCTGTCGAAGCGGCGTAGCAGGAAAGCACTCCACTCGGTTGACAAGTATAAAGATAGTCTGCGTAAATCATGGGCGTCTCCATGTAAGAGCCTCCACGCGGCGTGCTCCATGCAACGTGCTCGTTCGTGCTGGCTCCGCCGCGCAGCGAAACATCCCCAACCGCATCGGTCCGGACCGCGTAAATGGGGCTGCGCGGCCCATGCGCGCTCATCAGGAAAATGAGGTCCTTCCACACCACGGGTGTCGGCACCGGGCAATCGCCGCCGCCCGACATCCGCCAGATTTCCTGTCCTGTTTGCAGATCATAGCCGCCCATGTGTTTCCAGCCGTTGACGACCAGTTGCGGCCGCGGCCCTTCGGCGCAGACGTTGGGCGTGCTCCAGGTCCCAGTGTCGTCGCGCCGCGTGCGCCAGACCTCTTCGCCATTGGCGATGTTCAACGCCGCGACAAAGCCGTTGCTCAGCACGTCGCATTGCACGAAGACGCGGCCGCCATAAATAATGGGCGAACTGGCGAAGCCCCATTCCAGGGTCCAACCGTTTGGATCCGGAGTGTCGTTATAGACCGTCGGGTTGGCGCGCAAAATGCCAAAGTCCTTTTGCCAGCGCGGATGGCCATCCAAATCGTAGCAATACAGCCCTTCGGAACCGAAGAACGCGACCACGTTGGAACCGTCAGTGGCCATCGTGCAGTTGGCATGGGTGGATTTGGGATGACGCTTCACTTTCGGCGCGCCCTCGCGCGAGGTTGCCTGCCAGAGAATCTCTCCGGTCTTTTTGTTCAGGCAAAAAACCTTCCACTGCTGAACATCATTGTCATCCGCCGAGGCCGGGTCTCCATAAAGACCCACTTTGAGCGGCGCGTTCTTGCTCTGGTTGACGGCGGTGGTGACAAACAAACGATCGCCCCAAATGATCGGGCTGGAGTGGCCCAGGCCGGGAATCGGCGTCTTCCAGAGAATATTTTCCGATGTTTCCACGTTCCAATTTGTAGCGGTGGGCGGACCGGCCGCGATGCCCAGGGCCTGAGGCCCGCGGAAGGAAGGCCAATTTGTTTGCGCGCGGGCGGGACATGCGAGAGTCAAGTATAACAATACAAACGGCAGACTGCGCGCAAAGCCCAAGGGCCGGCTTTTCCAAATCTCCCAACGGCAAAAATTCATCGTTCAGGTTTTTGTTTGACTTTGGTCATGGCCGATTCCAACGCCACTCTTTCATTATCCGGGCCGTAATCGTCGGCGAAATAGCCGGCAGGCCGCGGTGGCTGAAATTGGTTGGCAACGGCCGGTTTCTCTTTCATCAAGGAAACAGCGTGCGATGACTGTGTTTGCAACTCGACATCAAAATTCAGCTTTCGACGCATTCGGACCAATTTGCCCCTTTTGAGTCACCGGTCAAGGTTTTGAGACAGGATTAACAGGATTAACAGGATGGAAAAGAGGATGTGGCATCAGAAATAATCCTTCACCGTTTGGGGAGCTCTCCGCGCGCCGTCATTCATCCTGTTAATCCTGTTAATCCTGTCAAAATTCAGTTCTTAAACTGCATCGTTGGCTTACAGGTTGAATTCCGGCCCCAGATAAATCTCGCGCGCTTTGGGATCGAAGGGCATTTCCGAGCCTGCGCCGTGATAAACCACCTTGCCGTGGTAGATCAGGTAGGCGCGGTCCACCAGCTTGAGCGTTTCCCGCGCGTCGTGGTCGGTGATGAGAATGCCCAGGCCGCGCTCCTTGAGGCGGCGAATGATTTTTTGCACTTCGTACTTTGCGATGGGATCAATGCCGCTGAATGGCTCGTCCAGCAGCAGCAATTTCGGACTGGTGACCAGCGCGCGCGTGATCTCCAGGCGCCGCTTCTCTCCGCCGCTGAGGGTGTAGGCTTTGCTCTTGGCCAGCCGGCCCAAGTCCAGCTCGTCCAGGAGGGATTTGAGCCGCAAGGCGCGCTCCGGGGCGCCCATGGCGCACGTTTCCAGAATGGCCAAAATGTTCTGCTCGACAGTCAGCTTGCGGAAGACCGACGGTTCCTGTGTCAAGTATCCGATGCCCAGCCGCGCCCGTTTGTGCATCGGCAGACGGGTGATTTTCCTCCCCTCGAAGAGCACCTGCCCCTCATCGGGCTTGACGAGGCCGACCACCATGTTGAACGTGGTCGTCTTGCCCGCGCCGTTGGGGCCCAGCAAGCCGACGATTTCTCCCGCGTTGACATAAATGGAAACGCCGTCCACCACGCGCCGATGATTGTACTCCTTGACGAATTGGTCGGTCGAAAGCAGCGGGACGGCGGCTGATGCAGGCTCGGTCATGGCTCAGGAGGCGGGAGCGCCGTTGTTAGTCTTGACGGGAGTGATGTTGTAAGGACCGAAGGCGCGAAAGCGGTTGGTCTTGGGCTGCCAAATCATGTAGTCGGAATTGGAAATGGCATACCGGTCCGTGCCGGCCACGGGCGCGCCCGTGAGTTTGACCTCGTCGGCCGCCACCGTGTAAACCGCCAGCTCTCCCGTCGCGTGAGTGGTCCCGTTCGTCTTGACCTGGTCCATGACGACGTCGCGCTCGGCGACGGCGCGCACGATCTGATTGGTCACGGGGGAAAAATACGCAATGGCGGTGACCGAGGTGAGTTGGTCGCGCGGCTCGGCCGCGTTGGTCCCGAATTGTCGAAGGATGACGTGGTTCTCGGCCAGAACGTCGGTCATCAATTTGGTGATCGGCGAGCGATGCGCGGTCAACGTGTCACACGCGATGGTTTTGATCCGGCCGAATTTGTCGGGCGCCGTCTCGCCCTGGACATGGCCGCGAGCGATGGCGGTTTTAACCTCGTTGCTGACCAATTCAACATCCAGCTTATCGGAGTCAAGCGTGTCGCGCAGAACGCCGTCCTCGAACAACCTGGATTTGACGTGATCGCGGAAGAAGGCCAGGTCCGTTTGGTAATCCATCTCTTCAGAGTCAATGTAGAGCCATTGGTTGGTGTGGGCGCTGCCGGTCACTTTGAGTTTCAGGTTCGAGCCGCCGCGCGCGTGATAAATTTGGTTGGTGGCTTCATCCGTCAACGTCCGGCCTTTGATTTCCTTCTGCTCGTCCCACCAGACCGGGTTGCCGGTCAATTCAAACAAATTGTTCGTCCGCACATAATCCGCCTGATCGCTGGTGGAACTGCTCTGGTCCTTCTGATTGACGATGAGGACGTGGCCCTTGGCGTGCATGGCTTCCACCGGCCCGTTGGTGGGGGGCATTTGCAACGTGGCGAAATCAGCCCACATTTCCCGGTAGCCGCTTTCGTTGGTCCTGGGCGCGGCGCCGGGCTGCTGCGGGGCGTTGGGCCACCAGACGCGGACGTTTTCGGTGGCCGTGAGAAAATGATGGGTGCTGTCGTAAAAAAAATTCTCCGCCCGGGCCTTCTCGTCGCCGTTTTGCCAAAACGCGCCGCCGGTCAACTCCATCATTTCGCTGGCATTGGTCACATAGTAAAAAGCCCTCGGACCCGTAGCGCGGCCCTTGTTGGTTGTTGTCAAGACGACGTTGTCCTCGGCCAGGATCGTTTGAATCGTGCTGTTGGTGGTCATTTGGATGGCGAGCCGGTCCGACGTCACGTCCAACTGCACGTCAATGACGTGGACGTGGCCGAAGTATTGCGCGAAGTTGGACTGGTAATCGAAATGGCAGCGGTCGGCAAAAATCTTGAGAATCTGTCCCGCCGTTTCCGGCGCATTGGTCTTGGCGCCACTGAGCATCGAAGTTTTAAGCAGCGACCTGAGCACGCGCGTCTCCACGTTGTTGGAAATGTCCAGGGAATGGTTGGTCTCGATGAACAGGAATCCTTCGCCATGCACCCAGACATTGGTCGTCGGCGTGAACAGGACGACCGGGCCTTTGTCCCAGGCGAGATGGCCGATTTTGTCCACGTGGCATTCCGGCGCCTGGCCGATCAACTGCACGACGTTGGACGGCCCGCTGCGGTAGGACTTCATCTGGAACGGCGTGGTCAGAACGTCATGTGCGGTCAGTTGGTTCCAGTTGTCGGCGCTCAGTAAAAGTTCAAGCTCGCTGCCATTAGTCGTCTTGCGCATCTGGATATAACTTGTCTTGAGTTCGGGCGGCAGTTGCACGGGCGGATGGCTTGGCGATTCACGGTTGGTGGGAGATTGCGCTTGCAGCGGCCAACCTCCAGCCAGTGTCAACAATAGCCATAGCGAGGCCAGCCGCAACCAAAGAGATGAAACCACGGATTTGAAGGCGCAGAAGCCGCAACCAATGATGAATTGGCCACAAGAGAACACAGCGCGGCCAGCCGCAACCAAACACATTTCTTGAACATGAGGAAACGGAGGCAACGGAGTGTTGAAAGATATAAAACGAGTCTCTGTTCTCTCCGTTTTCTCCTGTTCAAAAAAAATCTTGTTAAAATGGCAAGATTTCAAGGCATTGCACTGCAAAGGCGCAGCGCGGCGGCCCGCGACCCAATCTTCACCACGAAGGACACGAAGATCACGAAGAAAAAACGTACAATTTGTCATATTCAATACTTCGTGTCCTTCGTGCTCTTCGTGGTGAAAAAATTTTGCCAGAAATGAGTGAATTCGGGACATTGCACTACAAAGGAATCAAACAACCTAAATTCCCGTCTTTGCGTTCTTTGCGTTCCTTTGTGGCAAAAAATCTTCCCCAAAATGAAGGATGCTGACGGATTGCAGGATAGAGAAACGGTTGTTTTCATTTCATCTTCGGCAAACCGCGAACGACGGCGTGCAATTTGACCAGGCCCGACAAAAGCCGCGCCATGTTTGCCAGCGGAATCATATTCGGTCCGTCGCTCAGGGCCTCGTCCGGATTGGGATGGGTTTCGATGAACACTCCGCCCGCCCCCGCCGCCACCGCGCAACGGGCCAGCACCGGCGCCATGTCGCGCTGCCCGCCCGAACGGTCTCCGCCCGCGCCGGGCAATTGCACCGAATGCGTCGCGTCGAAAATGACCGGAAACCCGAACTGGCGCAGGATCGGGATGGAGCGCATGTCGGCCACAAGATTGTTGTAGCCGAAGGTCGTGCCGCGTTCGGTCACGAGCAATTTTCGTCCGCCCGCCGCCACCGCTTTCTGCACGACCTGCCCCATTTCCTGCGGCGAAAGAAACTGGCCCTTTTTCAGATTGACGATCTTCCCGGTGCGCACCGCCGCCGCGATCAAATCGGTTTGCCGGCAAAGAAAAGCGGGGATTTGCAGCACATCCACCACCGCCGCCGCCAGAGGCACCTGGTCCTCGGTGTGAACATCCGTCAGCACCGGCACTTGCAACACGCGCCGGACCTTGGCCAGCGCCTGCAAGCCCGCCAGGAGACCCGGCCCGCGAAACGACCGGCCCGACGACCGATTGGCTTTGTCGAAGCTGGCCTTGAAAATATAATTCACACCCAGGTCGCGGCACGTCTTCCGCAGCGACCTGGCAATCTGGAAGCAAACCGCCTCATTTTCGATCACGCAAGGCCCGGCGATCAAAGTCAGATGCTTTGATCTTCCAATCGCATTCCAGATGGCTGTATTCCTAAGCACTTCGCGTCTGTCATGGTTGTAAAGGAAAGGCAACGCCGCCGCAAGAACCCAATCCTTGCCCACCAGCTTGTCCACTGTCTGCGAACGTGTGCGACACACATCATGCCGTGCTTGCCCCCTTTCCGGCTTGTCTGTTAGGCTCCGCCAATGGCAGAACGCAACAATCCGGCAGCCCAGCCTCAACAGCCGCTGGCCGTGACGCGGACGGAACTGGTTTGGGAAGGTAAATATTGGAAAATATGAAAGTGACCTACGATTCGGAAGTGGACGTGCTGCGGATTCTTTTCCGCGACGTGCCGGTTGAAGAGAGCGATGAGGACAAGCCCGGCGTCATTCTCGATTACGACAAAGACGGGAATGTTGTTGGAATGGAAGTGCTCAACGCTTCGCAGCGTGTAGAGAACCCGCGCGGCGTGGATTACGCCGTGACGATGTGATGCCGCGTCCCGTTCACACTCGCCGCGCCATCAAAGAAGGCGAAAAAAATATGGCCGAAGTGAATGTTTATTATGACCCGAAAGGTCGCACGTTGACTGTTTGGTTTGGCCGTCCGCAGGCGGAGTACGTCTGCGAAGAGACGGGCGAAGAAGTCGTGTTGATGAAAGACCACCGAGGCCGCGTCATCGGCTTCGAAAGGTTGAATTATCCGGCTACAGGCAAAGCCGGCCAGCCGGTCCGAATGGCCTTCGAAACTCTGGCCCAACCGGGTTGCTACGACAATACATGAAGGTGTCCTAGGAAATTGCTAATCGTCGATTCTTTTTGCCAATTTCCGAGGACCCTTTTCTTGACGAAAAAAAACAGACGATTCTTGCTAGTAAAATCAACGGTAATGTATCCTATGAATATGCAGAAGTTTATTTTGTCAGTGATTTTGTGCGGAATTCTGTTTCAGTACGCCGTTCTATCGCAGGAGGTTCTTCCCAGTAGCATACACGCCGTGCCCGTTCTAATAGCGGTGCCGACAAGCAACGGAGATTCTTTCGGCACGGGGCTTTATTTTAGCCGGTCGAATAAATTGTTTTTGGTCACTGCGGCGCACTGCATTTATAACGTATCTAGCACCAACACGTCAGAATTGATCAATTCCAATGCGGTGCTTTCGTCGCTTAGGCGGCGTTAATAAATAAAGGTAGCAATTTGAAGTGGATGTGATATGATCTCTGCCAATGAGTTCCAATTCGGTGTTGGCGCGGAAGTTCAGGGCTGTATGGCCGCTGCTCG
>Ga0302326_10000498_pt1 | contig 109920 bp, 100 predicted proteins | sample Palsa_T0_3_FD_202264 | JGI IMG/M metagenome (GOLD analysis project Ga0302326, IMG submission 202264) | Peat permafrost microbial communities from Stordalen Mire near Abisko, Sweden - Palsa_T0_3 | ecosystem: Environmental > Terrestrial > Soil > Palsa > Peat permafrost | place: Sweden: Abisko... | reverse complement strand
CCCGACAGTGTACCGTCCCAACCAGCACCATTTTGTTTGGTGGCATAAACTTCCTGCCCCCAGCGGTTGAAGATGCGGAAATAATCCAGGCTGCTCATGCCCACGAGAATAGGCCGGTAGATATCATTTTTGCCGTCCCCATTGGGCGTAAAAGCATTGGGCATAAATATATCCGGCAACGTCGAATACACGATCACGCGGATCTTCCCGCTCCCCGTGCAACCCTGCGGCGTCGTGGCCGTAACCAGGTAGGTGATCGAGTCGATGGCGCTCGTGATCGTAGCCACGGGATCGGAAATGAGCGGATCGTTGAGCCAGTCGCCGGGGCTCCATACGAAACTGACCAGGGCACTGTCGGTACTGCTGGCATGCAGGGCCAGCGGTTCGTTCACGACGACCACCGTATCGTTGCCCGGGTTGACGATGACCTCGGGGATGACCGTCACCAGGATGGAGTCGCTAACGGGTTTTGGGCAACCCAGGGTGTCCGTGACCGTTAGCACGTATTCGGTACTGGTGATCGGATGAGCTATCGGGTCCAGCGTCTGCGCATTCGTGAGACTGCTGTCCGGTGTCCACGTGAAGTATGCCGCCGTGATCGTCCCCTGCAATTGCGCCGTCGTTGCATAGCAGATCGTGGTATCCACCCCGGCATAGGCCTTGGGGTAGGGAGCGACCTTCACCTCCTCGGAACCCCTCGCCGAACAATGGCCGAGGTTGACCAGGAGATCATACAAGGTATTAGTGGATGGCGAAGCCCTGGGGTATTTGATGGTCGAATCGCTGAGGCCGGTTCCCGGTGACCAGGTATACTTCAAGCCATAGCTCACCGGGCTAAGCGTAATGCTGTCGGTCAGGCAGATGGTCGTATCAGCCGGCAGGGTGACGGTAATAAAATTGAGCACATTGACCGTGACGGTACCGGTGCCAACGCAGCCGTTTTGTGTCGCCGTGACGATGTATTGTGTCGTGTCTTTGGGGAATACGGTTGGTGTGTCGGTATTTGCGTTGAGGATATTGTATGCCGGGGCCCAACTATAGGTGATACCCGCGCTATGACTGACCGCTATCAGCGGCAGACTGTCGATACTACAGATCAGCGTATCGGTAAATGGCAGGGTAAAGTCCGGCTCGCCATAGACGGTCACGGCATTGCTGACACTGCCGCTGCAGCCCTTACTGGTGCCGACGGTGAGCGTTGCCGTATAGGTGCTGGCCGAAGCGTATTGGTGGGTGGGATCCTGCGTTGTGGCCGTATTGGTGGCGGAGCCTGATTCGCCGAAATTCCAGGCCCAGCTATCGACCGTCCCGTATTTGGCGTAGGTCGCATCTTTGAACTGTACCGGCGACTGGTAACAGACGCCACTCGTTGTAAACGCGGGCGTAAAACCCGGATATACTTTTACGGGCGACGTCGTGGAGTCGGTACAGCCTATTGAATTGGAGACCCGCAGCTTTAATGTGTACGTGCCGGTGTCTGCATAGGTGTAGGTAGGCGTTGCCGATGACGACGTATCGCCGGTCAAACCAGGCACTCCGAAATTCCAGTAATAGCTCGTGACATTCGACGACGTCGACTCATTCTCAAAACTAAAGGTAAAATTATTGCAATTGACATAAGATGTACTCAACGTCGCCGCGGTAAGACTACAGTCAAACACATAGATCTGCAATTCCTTTTTTATCGAATCGATCAACACACCCTTCCGCCATTCTTTCACGTAAACCGCTACCACATATTCCCCCGTCGTCGCAGGCGCCGTGCCCGAGATCAGCCCCGTCGCCGCATTGATCGTCACCCCGCTGCCCAACGGGCTGGTTCCGCTATAGCCCGACACATAGGTCAGCGAGGAATAGGGTGGGCTGCCGGGCGCGTTTGACGAGGTGTTGCCGCTTGCATTGGAGACGTTCAGACCGTTCCCGAATGAATAACTCAGACTATCGCCATCTACCTGGTCCGTCGCGCTGAACGGATAGGTGAAATTGCCATTGTAGCAGATGATGGCCGTGTCGTTAAAGGCAAAGGACGGGCTGCTATTGGTGTGGTAATCGGTGCCGTTGATGGTCCCTGGTATGGTCGCATTGATGGTAATGCCGTCGCTCCCGGAATTGCTGATGTTGATGATCCCGTCCGTACGGTAAGCATCCTGCACGGCAAGGATATACCCCGCGCTGATATTGGGCAGGTCCAGCGTATAGACATACGTATAGATCTCATAACAGATACTCGGTGGATCGCTCATACAGGGGCTGAATGTCGTCTTTGTGACTGTGGTGCTGGTCGTCGTGGAAATGCTTTTGCTCGCTACCAGCGCATCCGTTGAAGCATTGAAGATACCCAGGTACACGGAGGCCCGCGGGCCCGCTACCGTACAACTAAAAAAAACGGTCACCGTGATCGTATAATTGGACGTATTGCTGGAACTTCCCGCGCCATTGTACTTATACTGGATATACCCGCCTTTCACATGCGCGGCCTGCGCTTGTTTCGGACAGGTCAGGACGGCCAGTGCTAATAAAAAGCCGGCAGCTCTGGAAAGAGCCGCCGGGTAAATGAAGAGGGATCTTCGAAAACTACTAGCCATTGAGAGTTTTTGTACACCTATCATTACTGGGATTTGGGCCTTCGCGGTTGCTTTTTGATCTTTTGGTTCACCGCAGAAAAGGGGCGGTTCACCGCAAATGGTGGCCGGGACATTTTTTTGGAGGCGTTTTGCTTGTTTTATATATTTGTGTAGTCAACTACATAAATATGCCACAGGAAAAAGAATGCATTATCCGGAAGGCGGAGGCCGGTGATGTGCCAGGTATTTTGGCCATTTACAACGACGCTATTTTGACTACTACGGCTGTCTATACTTATGAGCCACGAACCGGGGAGATGATGGATAATTGGTACAAGGAGAAGCAGGACAAGGGCCTGCCGGTTTTCGTGGCGGAGGCCGGCGGCGTCGTGGCGGGTTTTGCCAGTTATGGCCCATTCCGGCCCTGGCCGGCATACAAATATTCGGTCGAGCACTCTATCTACGTGAATAAGGACTTCAGACGCCAGGGGATCGCCAAAAAACTGTTGCGTGTTTTGATCGATAAGGCGGAGGCGAGCGGATTGCATACGATAGTCGCCGGCATTGACTCGGAGAACGCCGTTAGTATTGGGCTGCACCGTGAGTTCGGATTTCGTGAGGCAGGCACACTCTCCCAGGTCGGATATAAATTTGACCGTTGGCTGGACTTGCAATTCATGCAACTCATCCTTTCATCTCCAATCCGGCCCAATGAGAAGTAACAGCCCGAAGCAAACTGCCAGCCCAAAGAGAGCCACGGGCGTGATGAAGACCAGGCCTGGCATCATTGACGAGCTCGGTGAGCTTGCCCTCTCCACCCGTCTGATGCGCTTGAGCGAGTGGACAAGAAAGGACGTCACGAAGATCTATCAGGAATACGGCATCGCCTTCGAATCGAAATGGTTTCCGGTCCTGTATATCCTCAAACGCAAGACGCCGTTGAGCGTCGTCGGGCTGGCGGAGGAACTCGGCTACTCCCATCCCAGCGTCATCGCGCTGGTGCGCGAAATGGAGCAGCACAAACTCGTCCGGTCGGTGACCAGCAAAACGGACGGGCGCAAACGCATGCTGGAGCTCACGCCAAAGGCGCTCGAATGGGAGAAGAAAATGCAGCCGCTCTGGGAGAAAATGCGCATCGTCGCCGGGGAAATTTACAACAACGGCTCCAGCCTGCTTCAGGCCATCAACGATACCGAAGCAGCTCTGCGGGAGTGTAGTTATTATGACCGGTTCAATAAATTATCGGATAAATCACGCTAATCCCGTGTGCTGCTTATTAAATACCATACCAAAGCAACGCCGGCAAGTAATATGAACGCGACAAGCACCGTTGTCAGCAGGTTGGAAGGCTTGTAGTTGGAATCCTGCAGCTCCTTGTTGATCATCCGGTAACGGATAAAGGACATCAGGTTCAACAACGACCCGAATCCAACGAGAAAGATGCCGATGGCCGTCGAATACCCGTGACTGGGTGTCGGAAGCGGCTTTTGCAAAACGAGCGAGAGCTGTTTTACAAACAGCGTGAACTTGACCACCACGAAGCCAAAAGCCATGATACCGATCCCCGTCCGGATCCAGGCCAGAAAAGTCCGTTCATTGGCCAGATGATCACTGGCGGAGCCTTTGGATTGCCCGCGGTCATCGTTGACGGGATTTGTCATAGCTTGAAATTACGGCATATTTACCTCTTTTAGGGGATACCGCGGCAGGGTGGCCGACAGTATGTTTGCAAAAGATTGTTAACCATCTAAATCATTTACCATGAAAAAGTCCTGGCTATTGCTGGCCTTGTCGCTAGCGGTGCTCTCCTTCAACCATCCTACCGGATTTCAGGGCTATGTATCGTTCAAGGGTACCAAACAAGGTCAATTGAAGGGTGAATCAAGCAAAGCGAGCCGCAGAGACAAAAGCTGGTTCGTACTCCAGTCCTTTGACTTTGGGGGAGAATCGCCCGCAGATGCGTCGCGCTCCGCGGCAGCAGGTAAAAGACCACACAAAGCCTTCTCGTTGACGAAAGAGGTTGACGGAGCTACTCCCCTGCTCCTACAGGCGCATTTGACCAATGAGACGTTTGAAAGCGTTATCATGCAAACGGTCAATGACCAAAATCAGGTTTCCAAAACGATCACGTTGAGAAATGCCATCATTTCGGCGATCACAAAGAACGGCAATTCCGAAAGCATTTCTTTTACCTATGACTTGATGGAACAGCAGTAGTAGCGGCTATTTAAGCGCGGCTACCTGTTCGTCGAAGAACTTTTTGGTGTAAATGACATCCGGGACACTGTTGAGCCAATTGCTTTCGTGCTCGATGGAGAACATGCCACTGAAATTCTGGCGTTTTAATTCCTGGAAGATCGGAGTGAACTTGATGACGCCCATGCCCACCACGGTATCCGCCGAATTGGTATTGCCGAATTGGACAATATCCTTGAGGTGCACACCATAGATATGTCCTTGCAGTGCCTGCAGGCAGGTTACCGGATCGAGGCCATTCCGCGCCCAATGCCCTACATCGGCGCAGGAACCGATATGCTTGTGCCCCTTGATGGCGGCAAGCACCGAGTCCGGATGCCAGTAAGCATTCGGTCTGGGGTGATCGTGGATCGCTATGTTGATCCCGTAGATGCCCGCCAGGCTGTCGATCCCGTCCCATTGCGTTTTTATGGGCTCGGCAGTAAAATAGCTAAACCCGAACTGCTTGCCGAACTCAAAAAATTTCTTCCATTCGTCGAGAGACCTCGGGACAATGACACCCATGGCCACGATATGGATGCCCTTGGATTGAAGCAGTTGCTTGACCTGGGCTATCTCGTCGGCCGTCATCTCGGGGCCGAAAGAATGCCGCATCCCGCCGCCCAGTCTTTGACCGTAAAAAGCCTCCACATACTTGACGCCGGCGCTGTCGACCTTGCCGATGGCCGTTACAAAATCGAACTTCATAAAGGTCCAGAGTTGGACACCCAGCTTCCAGTCGTTGACGGCGCTTTGGGGGGCGATGGATTGGGGGTCGGTGGCGGCGCTTTGAGCCTCAGGGGCGGCGGGAGCCCGGCGTTCCGCATATCTGAAAGCGAAGAAACCTATGGCAGCAATCGCCAGCAAGGATGAAACGATGAATTTTTTCATATCGTAATTTAAGTGGAAATTCACTTCAGGACAAATCTTATCAATGACAACAAAAATCAAACCCAACTATGGCATCGATGCCCCCGGGGTCATCCGAAACCTCCTGCTCATAGGGGCCGTCGTTATCCTGCTCTCCTTGCTCATTCCGCCGATCAGGATCGGATCGGTCCTTATCCTGCCCATCTATTTCATTTATCCTGGCGCCTATTTCTTCCTCACTGGCCTGCTCATGCTGCTGTATTCTCTTTGGGGCAAGTATTTCCACCGCGACCGGATGCTCAACCTCATCCGTTGGAACGGGGATGAAAAGGTGCTGGACGTAGGCACCGGTAAGGGCCTGCTCATGATTGGCGCTGCCAAAAGACTCACCACAGGCGTTGCCACCGGGATCGATATCTGGAATGCCCGGGACCTTACGGACAATAGTGGGAAGGGGTTGATGCGGAACGTTAGCGCGGAAGGAGTGGAGGCCCGCGTTGCAATAAAGACCGCCAACGTCATGCACATGGATTTCCCCGATGCCAGCTTCGACGTCGTCGTCAGCAACCTTTGCCTGCACAATATTTATAACAAACAGGGGAGGGAAACCGCCTGCTCGGAGATCGCCAGGGTACTCAAGCCCGGCGGAGTCGCCATTATCGCGGATTTCCGCCATGTAAAGCAGTACAAGCAGCATTTCGACGCCCTCGGCCTCGCGACAAAGCTGAGCTATGCCTCCTGGTTCGCCTCCTATCCCCCGCTTACGATATTGAAGGTGACGAAGAAGTAGGGCCGACTCCTATTTATTTGGAAGTAGCATTGACAGGATAACCCTTATCGATCCAGTCGACTTTTATATTATGGCTAAGATCGAGCAGCCTGGGGTGTTTAAAACCCATGGAGAGCAGCAGCGAGAAGGCCGGCCGTACATTCGGGCAGTTCTTGAAGGGGCAGCAGCCGCAATAGATGACCACTTCCCGCTGGCGGTCCTCCCGGGACAATAATGTTCTCAGGCTGTCGAGGTTGCTGGCCACATGCGCCGGGCCAGTCTCCACAGATCCTTTTATAAGACCCGAAGGACCCACACAGACGATTAGCGACGGATTGGCTGCGATGTCTTTTAGTTTGGCGGCAAGGTCCGCAGGCTCCATGAGCTGTGCGGGCGTCCAGGGATCGGTTTGCCGCAGAAAGGCACTGGCCCCGGTCACAGCCGCAACGGTCCCAGCCAAAACCATCAATAATACAATACTCAGAAAACAGACTTTCCTGTTCATGCTAAACAATTTTCAAGTGACAAGGTAGCGAAAATCCCACGCCATGGGGCATTCCAGGACAAGTTCGCCTTTGTCCGAACCAAACCGGGTCAGCACTGTTATGAGAATTTCAGTAGACAACCCGCCTCAAGAACGCATTAAATCAACTATATGATATCGCAGCAACTCATTGGTATAGCCCACAGTATGATGGCCCCAGGCAAAGGTCTGCTGGCAATGGATGAAAGCACCGGTACGATAGGCAAGCGCCTCGACAAGGTCGGCCTCCCGAATACTGTCGAATACCGCCAGGCTTACCGGGAGCTGATCGTCACGACCCCAGGTATCGGCGATTCCCTCGGCGGTGCTATCATGTATGACGAAACCGTCCACCAGTCGACCAGGAACGGAGTTCCTTTTATCGAAGTACTCGAAAAAGCCGGGGTCATTCCCGGGATAAAGGTCGATGAGAGTACCACGCAGCTGGCTGGCTTCCCCGGCGAAAGGATCACGCAAGGTCTTGATACACTCCGCGAGCGGCTCGCCGACTACCGCCGGATGCGCCTGCGTTTTGCCAAGTGGCGGTCCGTCATTACGATCGGTAAGGATATCCCCAGTGACGGTTGTATCCATGCCAACACGCAGGATCTGGCGAGGTATGCCGCACTTTGCCAGGAAGCGGATATCGTACCCATAGTCGAGCCCGAAGTCATCATGGATGGGGACCACGATATCGACCGCTGTTTTTCAGTAACTCAAAGCGTGCTCAAATCCTTGTTCGAGCAGCTGGCCGATCAACGGGTCGATCTCCGTGGACTGATCCTGAAGCCAAATATGGTATTGCCTTCGCTGACATCGCAAAAACAGGTTGGTGTCGATGAAGCGGCAAGCGCTACCGTCACCTGTTTATTAAGTGCAGTACCGGTCATCGTGCCTGGAGTAGCCTTCCTCTCGGGTGGCCAATCCCCCGAACTGGCGACGGCCCGCCTGAACGCCATGCATGTGCTTTACGGGAAGCTCCTGCCATGGGCGCTCACCTTCTCTTTTTCGCGGGCTATACAGGATCCCGTGCTGGATTATTGGCGGGGGAAGGAGGAGAATGTAAAGAAGGCGCAAAAGATACTCTACGAACGCATGCTCATGAACTCCCTGGCACGCAAAGGCGAATACAGCCCCGAAAAAGAAAAGGAATATGCGGTTGTTGGCTAAACCGATCATAAAAATAAAACGGGCCTACGACGAACCCGCGAAAGACGATGGATACAGGATCCTCGTCGACAGGCTTTGGCCCAGGGGAGTCACGAAGGCCAGGGCGGCCATCAAAGAGTGGGCAAAAGATCTCGCGCCGACAACGGAACTCAGGGAATGGTTTGCCCATGACCCCGACCGCTGGACCGAATTTCAGCACCGGTACAAAGCGGAGCTAAAAAAGAACGAGGCCGTCGAACCTTTCCGTGAGGAATACCGGGAAGCAAAGACGCTGACACTTATTTATGCCGCAAAGGACGAACAGCACAACCATGCCATTGTCCTGCGCGAATACTTAGAGCATTTGTTTGGGGAATAATTCGCCAGTACTACTTACTTTTCTTTGGCTTGATTTCTTTGGGGAGGCCATGTTTGGCGATGAACGCGCGAGCTCTTTCAACCTTTTTAATGACGAAAGGTGATTTACTAAAATCCGGAAAATTGGGATCTACAGTGATTTCTGATTTTAACTTATTATGTGTTGTTGCAGGCATAATGATTGGGTTAAAGTTACAAATTTATTTCCGTCTTATCAAGAAAGCTTCATAATTCGCGTTGAGCGCAAAAGGCTCCCAACTTCCATTTCTAGATCCCAGAATATTAAAGTTTGGGTTGATTTCCAGCAGATTATTTGATATGGCCATTTGATAAAGACGTGTTCTTGCTGAAGTGCTTCCTTCTGCAAATATTTGAGCACTTGGATATTTATCGGTGAAGTCGATAGCAGTGAAAGCAACAGTCGCCAGAACCTTATCGCGATCTCCGTTGTTACTTCTGCTGAAATCGTCCAGCTTTTCACGTTCTAGTTGCCAGTCCCCGAAAGCAAGGTTATACAAGTTCATTCCGATTTGTGAATAAATCACACCTTTCGCGACTATTCCTCTCGGCCCATCACTATAGAACAGATACATGCGGTAATCGTTACTTGCAACAACAGGGTACTTAGGAAGATTCATGATGGCAGCATTGGAACCTGCAAAGTTATGCGGGTCCATCATTTTGGTCAGTAAATAAAACACTTAGGAGATATACAGCTTCAGTGCCTCCTCGATCTCATCGAGGCGGAAAGGTTTGGATACAAAGTGGTCCATACCGGCGGCCAGACAGTGCTCCTTGTCTTTTTTCATGACGTCGGCGGTTAGGGCAATGATCGGGATGTCCCGCTTGTGACCCGGCAGCTGACGGATAGCCACCGTGGCTTCCAGTCCATCCATCTCCGGCATATTGACATCCATAAAAATCACAGACGGATCGTGTTCATTCAGCAACTCAAGTGCTTCCCTGCCATTGGTGGCCTTCAATACTTCAAACCCCATCTTACTTAGCACCTCGGAGATCAGGAGCATATTGACGGGCTCGTCTTCGGCCACCAGAACGGCGGCCTGATCCGTGAGCTTGTTAAGAACCGGCTTCCGAAGCCCCGTTTCAACCGTGCTGACCCTGTCTTCAAAAATAGCATCGAGCACTCCGCTAAGCTCCTGCAGCTTGATGGGCTTGGTGAGAAAATGATCGATCCCGGCATTTTCCGCCTCCGACCGCTGCTGTCCTTTTTCCACCGAAGACAACATGCGTACTATGCTAACCACATCGGTGCCGGCCAGCGCCCGATCAGTGATGATGATGTCAAAGGGTTGTCCGGCTGCCCGCACCCTGGCCAGCGCCGCCGTGGCCTCACGCTCGTTACGACAGACCGTGCAGCCGATCCCCAACGACCCAAGCATCTTTTCCAGCAACCTGCCATTGGTGGCATTGTCGTCGACTACGAGAACGCGGGTGGAGCGTTTTTTCGGGGCGGCGCCATTCACTTTGGCAGGCGGTTCGATGGTGGGCGAGTCTACGGCTTGCGAGTTTACGGCTTCCGAGTTTACGGCTTGCGAGTCTACGGCCTGCGAATTTACGGACGTAAGGTCGGCGAGTTCGAGTGGGATGAGGAGGGTAAACACACTGCCCTTACCCTGTTCACTTCGTACGTCCAGAGACCCGCCCATCAATTCCGCCAGGTTTTTGGCAATGGTCAGCCCCAGTCCGGTGCCGCCGTAATTGCGGGTGGTCGAAGAATCGGCCTGCGTAAACCTTTCGAAGATCTGTTTTATCTTTTCGCAGGAGATCCCGATGCCGGTGTCACTGACGGCAATGGCTACTGTCTGGAAATGCTTACCCTCGGACAAAAAAGCCGCTCCCTTGCTGACAGTGATCACGATCTCGCCCTTCTCCGTGAATTTGATGGCATTGCCAAGGAGGTTGATCAGGATCTGCTTAAGCCTCGCCTGGTCGCCGATCATGGTACCCATCAGACAGGGATCGATATCGCAGATAAGCTCAAGCCCCTTGCCGAATGCATTGACGGCAAGGATATCGATCGTCTCCTCTACCATAGGTCCCACCCGGAAAGGCGTCTTGTCGATAAAGAGCTTTCCGGCCTCGATCTTGGAATAATCCAAAATATCATTGATGATACCCAGTAGATTGTAACCGGCACGATTGACGTTCTCCAGGTATTCGCGCTGCGATGACTGCAGGTCGGTCGTCAGCACCAGGTCGCTGAAACCGATGATGGCATTCAGCGGAGTACGCAGCTCGTGGCTCATATTGGCCAGGAAATCACTTTTCGACAGGTTGGCCCTTTCGGCCTCCTGCCGGGCTATGCGTTCCTCATCCATGCTCCGATTCAGCAGTCTCGTCCTGTCCAACACCTGTTCCTCGAGAATCTTTTTCTGCCGGTTGATGGAATGGAGGCGCATCTGGACGGTGGAGGTCGCGATGATCCCGACGCTTATCGCCGCCAGCAGCCTGAACCACCAACTCCGCCAGAAAGGAGGTGTGATCGTTATACCGAGACTGGTAGTCTCCGGTGACCAATCCCCATCGTTGTTCACGCCGCGTACCAGGAATGTATATTTGCCCGGATCGAGATTCGTATAAGTTGCGGTCCTTTTGGTACCGATGTAATTCCACTTTTTGTCAAAGCCCTCCAGCATATAGGCATATTGCTTCTTCTCTGACCTGGTGTAGTTGAGCGAGGCGAATTCAAATGAAATGACCGAGTTCTGATAGGACAACTGCAGATCCCTGGTCTCCGTGATGTTCTTTTTTAGGGGCGATCCATCCGAATCGCCTTCGCTAATAGGCGCTTCCTTATTGAAGATCTCGAATTTGGTGATCACCAGAGGCGGATCAAAAGATCGAATTCGCACACTATCGGGCACAAAACTGTTAAAACCATTGACGCCGCCGAAATACATGGTCCCGGATGCGGCCGTATAACAGGCATGCGCCTTGAATTCATTGGACTGCAACCCGTCGGCGACGGAAAAATTTGTAAAGACCTTTGTCCTGGGGTTGAACCGCGACAAGCCGTTGTTGGTGCTGACCCACATATTGCCCGTGTGATCTTCCCGAATGCCAAAGATCACGTCGTTGGGCAACCCGTTGTTGGAAAAATAAGTGGTAAAATGTCCTGTCTTCCTGTCCAGGCAATTCAGGCCGACGCTCGTGCAAATCCATAGATTGGAAGCGCTGTCCTCGTAGATATAGTTGATCGAGTTATCGCTCAGGCTATTCCGGTTGGGGTCATGCGTAAAATGTGTGAATACTCCGGTCTGTTTGTCGAGCCGGTCGAGGCCACCATCGAATGAGCCTACCCATAAAAAGCCTTCTCTGTCCGCCAGCAGGCTATGCACCCGGTCGCTGCTGATGCTATGGGGATTGCCGGTCTCATGCCGGTAATGCCTGAAGTTTCTTTTTAGAGGGTCATATAGGTCCAGGCCATCGCCATAAGTGCCGATCCAGACCGCATTGTCCCTGTCCTCCGTTATAGCATACACATTGTTGCCGCCGACACTGGTGCTGTCGGACGGGTGGTGATAATACTGCCGGAAGCGGCTTCTTTTGGGATCGATCATGGTCACCCCGTTCCCCCAGGTACCTACCCATAGATTACGGGCATGGTCCTCGCAGACGGTTAACACATAATCACCGCTGATGCCGTTGTTGTTGCCGGGCTTATGCCTGAAATGCGTGAAGATGCCCGTCGCGGGGTCGAGTCGTTCCAATCCGCCGCCATCGGTGCCGATCCAGATGCGATGGCTGGCATCCTCCTGGATATCCAGCACATTGTTATTGCTGAGGCTCTGCGGTCCGGCATTGTGTTTATAGAGCCGGAATTGATTGGTGGCCTTATTAAAGAAATTTACCCCGCCGCTGTAAGTCCCGATCCACATATTGCCCATGGGATCCCGGTAAAGCGAGTGGATGGAATTGTTGCTGAGGCTGTTGTTGTCTATTTCGTCGTGCAGATAGACATGAAATTCACCGGTCGTGCGATCGAGGATGTTCAGACCGCCATTGTCGGTGCCGACCCACAAATTGCCATTGTCGTCGTCGGACAGTGAGAGCACTGTATTGGTGGAAAGACTGTTTTTTTGTTTAGGGTCATTATGAAAATGATGGAACTGACCCGTGGCCGGATCAAACAGGTCCAACCCGCCTTCGGTACCTACCCAGATGTTCCGCTGCTTGTCCTCATAGATGCGCTGTGCATAATTTCCCGATAGTGTCCGGCTATCCGCCGGGTCATGCAGAAAGCGCCGAAAGGAATGTGTCCGGGGATCGTAAAGGTTGAGCCCGCCGTGAACCGTTCCCAGCCAGATACGATGACGACTATCCTCGATAGCGTTCTTTATTTCATTATCGCTGATGCTTGCCGGATTATCGGGTTGGTTCTTGTAGATCGTCGTCTTGCCGCTGCGTGGGTCCAGTACGACCTCTCCGCCGCCATTGGCGCCGACCCAGATGAGCCCCTTGCTGTCTACCAGCAATGTATTGATGAAATTCGTGGATGGGTTTACCTTGTAACGGACAAACCGGTCTTTAGCCCGGTCATACCTGTTCACCCCGCCGCCCCAGGTGGCGATCCACAGGTCTCCATTCGTATCTTCGGCGATAGCGGTGATAAAATTGTTGCTGATGCTTCTTGGATCGGTTGGAATATTCTTGTAGATGGTAAAGCTATAGCCGTCGTACTTGTTGAGGCCGTCCCGCGTCCCGAACCACATGAACCCCCGGCTATCGTGCAGCATGCAGATGATATTGCTCTGGGAAAGGCCCGACTCCGTGCCGATGTGCTCGAACCGCGGGCTCGCCGGCTGAGATAAGCCGGAAAACCAGAGAAATGGAAGCAACAGGAAGATAACGTTTGGTCGGGGCCACATATTGGGAAAATGTACGGACCTAGTTCTAACGTTAAATCCCCGAAGGGGGTATTATTTAGGGGTATTATCGGCTTAAAATAAGTGTTTACCACTAGTCTTTGGCCCAACCTGTCTATTCCTCGTCCCAGAACTCATTCAAATTCGGCTCCGGTTTCTTCTTCAAGCGTAGCCATGCCCACTTGATGAAATCGAAATGGGTAAGGGCAACGACCAACACGTACATCGAAACAGGCGCCACCCAGATCATCAGGCGCGGGTCGATGAGGAGAATGAAGATGGGCAGCAAGAGTCCGAAAACCGCCCTTTTCAAAATTCCCATGGTGGTGACATTTGTAGCTAAATCGGTGCTGATCTTAGTGGTCTTTTTGGTCTGTTCCATGCTGTTGGTTTTGTGGTGAATGATGTCACAACGTTTCGTGACGCTTCGCCTTATGTATCCTGCAAAAAGGACAAGCAGCGGCAAGGGCATTCAGTCGGGCGACCGTCGCCTCATCGGGCGGCGTGCATCGGGTATATTCAATTGCCACTATGCTCCTGCCAAGCAATAATCCTTGTGTCTCGGTTTCCTGCAAGACCAGTCTGCTGGTTCGGACCGGGTTTTTCCCTTTTGTCAACATATGTGCGGGCGTTACGTATCCTCATATGCTTTCCAGTTTCGTGCCACAAGTCAATTGATTGGCAGTTAGGCCAATGCATCGCAAGCACGAAAAAGCCTCCACGATATTTCGCGTTTTTATTCGGCGCTCGACGAAATATGAATGATTTATGAATTTGCCTGGATGGTCGACCGCACCTTGGCGGGAAGTCCCTTAAAAACGATCTCGTAAGAATGATCGATGATCTCGCGGACAAAGCTGTTTTTTAATCCGCCATCTATCCGGATGGTATTCCAGTGCTTTTTGTTCATGTGGAAGCCGGGCGTGATCTCCTCATGCCGCTCCCGCCATTCGACCGCGATGTCAGGATCGGCCTTGGCATTGAACCGGTCGCCCTGTACAAGGCCGGCGAGCAGAAAGATCTTCTCGCCAACTTTGAAAACTATTGTTTGGTCTCCAAAAGGAAACCCCTCCGAGGCTCCCGGCTTTTGCAGGCAATACTCCCGCAGTTGTTCCATATCCATGGTCAAATTTAGGGTGTTTTCAAGGAAAGCATCGCGGTCTTCAAATAGCCCGGGAATTCATTTGCCTGGTCCTGTAGCGAATGAATTTTTTGTTCGGCAATATGTGAGTCGTCTAGGTGATGGAAATAACTCGCCAGCAGGATGAAGATCAGCCCCCGGTTAAAGGCATCGAGGCGATCGTCTTTTAACTAATTTTCCAAAATAGCCTGGTTTTTGGAGTTTCTTTTCCAGAATAGCCCTACCGACGCCGTGCTATTCTTCTCCATCTCCTCGGAAGACGTAGATCAGATTTTCTAGCCCGTTTTATGCAGCTTCCTGCTAACGGTATCATCGAAACTGAGACACTACCGGGGATGGCAATCTGATCTAGTCAAAAATGTCATTTCTGCATCTGTTTTAAACGCATCGAATGGCGTTACTTTGCCATTAAAAGACCAATGGAACAACAAGAGATACAACAAATAAGGGCCGTGACCAGGGGAACAGCCGAAAGGAAACACTTCAATAACGCCGGCGCTTCCCTGCCGCCGGATATTGTCGTTGACACCGTTATACGCTATCTCACCGAAGAAGCCAGGTATGGCGGCTACGAGACGGAATCCAAACACAGCAGGCAATTGGAGCACGTATATACGCTCATAGCCCGGCTCCTGAATGCCGGCGCCAACGAGATAGCCATCGTGGAAAATGCCAGCACGGCCTGGCATCTCGCTTTCAACGGCATCGACTTCGACAGGGACGATGAAGTGATCACGAGTGAGATGGAGTACGTGACGAACATGATCGGCTTCTTAAACCTCCGCAAGACACATGGCATTCAGATAAAGGTGGTGCCCAACGACTCCAGGGGCAATTTCAGCATGGCGGCATTTGAAGAATTGCTCTCGCCGCGAACAAAACTCATCGCCATCACGCATATTCCCTCGACGGCAGGGAATATCCTGCCCGTGGCGGAGATCGGTAAGGTGGCCAGGCGTCAGGGTATTTTGTATTTGGTGGATGCTTGTCAGTCGGCGGGGCATATTCCATTGGACGTCGAAGCCATCGGCTGCGACATGCTGGCCGTCACGGGACGCAAATACCTGCGGGCGCCAAGGGGAACGGGATTCTTGTATGTCCGCGCAGCAGTGCAGGACCGGTTGAAGCTGCTCTTTTTGGACGGCCATTCCACGGCCTGGGTCAGCGAACGGGACTTCAAGGTGAGGGACGACGCCCGCCGTTTCGAGCTCTATGAGAAGAACCGGGCGCTTGTGCTTGGGTTGGGTGCGGCGGTGGGCTATGCTCTGGACCTCGGCATCGACAGGATCGCGAACCGGATAATGGAACTGGCTGCCACGCTTAGGAACAGGCTGGCTGGTATAGATGGAGTGACGGTTCATGACCGGGGCGACCAGCTGTCGGGGATCGTGACCTTCACAGTCGACGATCTGGACAGCGCCGTGATAAGGGAAAGACTGGCGGAAAAAGGGATCAATGTATCCGTTGGAAAAGCCGTCTCGACCCTGGTCTATATGAACAGACGCCATCTCGATACGGTCGTCCGCGCATCCGTGCATTATTACAACACCGAAGAGGAGATCGAAAGCCTTTGCGCCAGCGTCGCCGCTATAGCCGCAGAACCCGCAAAAATCATATCTTTAAATTAATTTTTAATTTAAAGATATGGCCAAATACTGTTTGACATTTGATGCCAGGGATGCAGTATCCTGGGACCCGGAAGAACTCAAATTAAAGATCTCCGGTATCCTACTCGACAATAAGGGACTCTACCTGGAAAATCCGGTGGTGTCCGTGATCCTGTTTGAAGATGGCAACGTAAATTCAGATATAAACCATTGGAATAATATCTTGCGCCGGCAACTCAAAGAGGATGTGTATTATTATCTGTGCGTAGTCGCCAAATCCGCGAAGGGCGAATTTATCGACAGGAACGAAGGCGATCCCAATCTGGAATCCGACTACCAGGACCTGCTCGAAGACCTCGAGGAATAGAAAGAAAAAGAGAGACCCGGTATTGCCGGGTCTCTCACATTGCCTGCCTGCCGTTGTATGCCTCTATATATATGTTGATCAGTGACAGAACAAAGGTACGGTGATTGCCGACCGCAGGCAATGTACGGATCGGGGCATTTCTTGTATGGTTCATTTATTACCCATGATTTTTTGGTAAACATTAACAGGGCGGTTTGCAGCCGCCCGGCCTGCATTCCGGTCCTTTGCAGGTATGAAGAGACTTCTCCCCTGTATTATCTTCATCACTCATTTTGTTACCTTTTCCCTTGAATCCGGGGCCCAATGTGGTTATCCTGTCTTTTTTACCACCAACAACAATTATTGCGTAGGCTCGACCTTCGGGCTGACTTCGACCCATTCCCTTGAAAAGATCGTCTGGTACACCAACGGCCAGGCGGTCAACTCCGCAAAAGCGATACAATCGCTGGCAACGAACGGTACCACGGTGGTCGGTGGACAGTCACCCGGCTCAGGCAATAACCAGGCGGTATACTGCACGGGTATCTTTGTCGACGAGGCCGGCGACCTGTATGTGGCCGATAACAACCAACAGTGGGTGAAAAAATATCCACCTGGCAGTAGCACCGGTACCGTGGTGGCGGGTGGCCATGGCACGGGGGCCGGCGCCGATCAATTGGATAACCCTCAGGCCATCTTCGTGGACCACCAAAATAATCTATATGTGTATGATGCTGCCAACAATCGGATCCAGGAATGGGCGCCAGGTGCGAGTGCAGGGGTGACGGTGGCGGGCGCGGGCGAAGGCAGTTATTCAGGCCTTGGCGCAGGTCTCTACGTGGACTGCGGCGGCAATATATTTGTGGGTGATGCCGCGGGCTTCGGGGTGTTAAAATTTCCGCCGGTTGCCAATGACGCTAACGTTGGCACCGGGACACTCGTCGCCGGGGGTCATGGGTTGGGCAATGGATCCGATCAATTCTATACTCCCGGCGATATCTGCCTCGACCAACAGGGCAATATATTCGTAGACGATACCTATAACTGGCGGGTCCAGGAATGGGCGCCCGGTGCCGCCGCCGGGACAACGGTTGCAGGTGGTAACGGCAGGGGGCTCAATGCCAACCAGATCACGGCCGTCAATATCTGGGTCTCGGGCGACGATACCGTTTACGTGTCCGATGGCGGCAATGGCCTCGGCAATAGCCGCGTGCAGAAATGGGCCCCGGGCGCCACCAGCGGCCAGACCCTTTTCGGTGGGAATGGCATCGGTAACGCGCCCAACCAATTAAATGGCAACGGGCCCATCTACATGGATATAAAAGGCAATATCTTCGTCTCCGACGGCAACAACTTCCGCGTCCAGGAATTCGAACGGACAGCTTACATCGATTCCACCTTTACCCCTACCGCTCCGGGCAAATATTACGCCGTCGTGACCGACATGCGAGGGTTTACCGAGACCACTGATACCCTCTATGTCAATAGCCCGCAGGCCGGTCCGCCCTCCATCAGCATCATATCCACCACCAATGCCGCCCCTGTTTGCGTACCCATCACCTTCAACGCCATGTCGGCCAATACCGGACTAAGCTCCAACTTCCAATGGGAGGTCAGCGGCGTCAGGGTCGGTGGCGATAGCACCGTTTACTCCAATAACCTCTTCGCCAACGGCGACCAGGTTGACTGCATCATGACGACCCAGGAGGGCTGCACCGAAAACATCGTGAGCGATACCTCCAATATCATCACCCTGTCCATCGACCCCCAGGGCGCGGCCACCGTCACCATCGCCGCCACCAAAACGCGCATCTGCCAGGGCGACTCCGTCGACTTCACCGCCACCGTCGCCAACGGCGCTGTACAACCGACTTTCGAATGGCTGCTTAATGGGAGTGTGATTGCCGGTGACAACAGCGCCGTCTATCACAGCGATAGCCTTGGCAATGGTGATATCGTCACCTGTCTTATTACGAGCGATGATGTTTGCGGCCTCGCCAAATCGAACAGCATCCCCGTTGCCGTGAGCGCACAGAGCGTCATCGCCACCAACGAATCATTCACCATCCCCTATGGCAAGAGCCTTGTCCTCACCCCCGATGTAACGGGCGGTGATATCATTTCCTGGCTATGGACCCCCGGTAAGGGGCTTTCGGATAGCACGATCGAAGATCCCGTTGCCGATCCCACCACTACCACCCTGTATATGCTGAAGGTCGTCGACGCCGGCGGCTGCAGCGACACGGCTTCCATACTCGTCAACGTATATACGGCGCTGGGCATCCCCAATGCCTTTACGCCGAACGGCGATGGACACAACGATATCTTCTATGTGGCAGGCGGTCCCCAAAATAGTCGAGTCGAGGACTTCGCCGTATTCGACCGCTGGGGTGTAGTCCTTTTTCATGTGCACGGAGTTGCTCCAGGTGATCCGGCGTACGGTTGGAATGGTTATGTACACGGACAACTCGCGCTGCCCGGCACCTATGTCTATCAGATCATGATGAAATTTGCCGATGGCAGCAGCCGCATGTATAAGGGAACGGTGATCCTGGTGCGTTAGAGTTCGGGGCGCGCCGCCATGACGGTGGGCTGGTTGGCGACCCTGCCGATCATATGGCCGCGAACGGCATAGTAGATGATATAGACGTAGCAAGGAAACATACAGCAAAAGAAGGCGAGCTTATTCCCGATGGCCGGGTTGCCTTTTAAAGAAGCGTAAATCAGCGGGATCACCGCACCGCCGGCAATACCCATCACGAGCATGGCGGAACCTGTTTTTATATGTTTCCCCAGGCCATCGATCGCCAGCGGCCAGATGGCGGGCCACATCAGCGCATTAGCCAGGCCGAGCAGGGCGATGAAGAGAATCGCCGCATAGCCCGTAGTCAGGAAGGCGAGCGCCGAAAAGACCAAGCCGAGGATCGCGGAGACCCGCAGCCCCATTTGCTGTGAAAACCTGCGGGGAATACAAGCGATGCCGACCACATAGCCGATGAGCATGGCCAGTAGGGTCAGGCTGCCGAAATTTTTAGTTGTGGCGATGGACATTCCTTCTGATTTTCCATAGACGGCGATCGCGTCACCGGCCATCACCTCCACCCCCACATACAGAAAGATGCAGAGCACCCCCAGCAACAGGTGGGGATAAGCGAAGATGTTCTTTCGGGCAGGCTCCGGCGTCTTGCTGGTTTGTCCCTGCGATTCCATCTCTATTTCGGGTAATCCCGAACGCAGGATCAAAAACGCGACGATAAAGAGCACGATGCCCATCACGATGTAGGGCGGAGCGACCCTGCTGGCGAGCTCATTCAACAATTGGGCTCTCGCAGCGGGATCCTGGATCGTTTCCAGTTTTTGCCTGATGCCATCCGATCCTTTGAGCAGGACGAAACCCAGGATGATGGGAGCCAGAAAACCCGCCATCTTATTACAGATGCCCATGATGCTGATGCGTCTTGCGGCGCTTTCTATCGGACCGAGGATACTGATGTACGGATTAGATGCCGTCTGTAGCAGGGATAACCCGCCGCCCTGTATAAAAAGCGCCGTCAGGAATAAAGGGAAACTGCGTTGCGAGGCGGCCGGGATGAACAAAAAGGCGCCGGCTCCCATGATCGATAGGCCATAGGCCATGCCTTTTTTGAAGCCGGTCTTTTTCAGCACGGCTGCGGCAGGCATCGACAACAGGAAATAAGACATATAGAAGGCGAAGGTTACTAAGAAGGCCTGCACGTCCGTTTTCAATTCGCAAACCAGCCGCAGATAGAGGATCAGCGTCGAATTCAGCCAGGTGACGAATCCGAAGATAAAAAACAGCATCCCGATGATGTAAATAGCAGATTGAGTTTTGGTCTTGTTCATAGACCCAAGATAGCTTTTTAGCTCCAATGTTGTCCTACGCAACCGTTTGTGTGGCTGCCGGGGGCGCGGCCACAATACCGGTCAACTGTTCGCTGAGCGTCCAAAGCCGCTCTGCCGCTTCGGGATCGACAGCATAAGGATACACGCCAAGCGCGCCGGTTGGTCGCTCCGCCATGCGCACGCCGCCCCAACTGGTACCGATCTCCTTGTTCTCGGCGACGATCAGCGGGGAGACATCGCTGTTCTCACAGTAAACACCGCCTATGTTTACCAGCGTCGGGCTGGTAGCGCACCAAACGCTGGTTGCGGCGCCCTGGGGAATCGTCTTCATTTGTTTGGATGGGTCAATGATGGGTTTGCCATCCGCGTCGATCGCACCCGCTTTTTGCAACTGCTCGATCGTGAGGTAACGAGCCAGATCGGTGGTCACGATGGTGCCCGGATGGACCGCAAAGGCGCGGATCCCCTTGTCTTTTCCGCGGGCATCCAGCGCTACCGCGTGAAGTATATTGGCCGTCTTGCTCTGGCCATAGGCGGACCAGGGCTCATAAGGGCGGTGTTCGAAATTGGGGTCTTCGAAGTTCAAGGGCGAGAAGCGGTGTCCCCAGGATGACACGTTGACGACGCGGGCGTTGCCGGCTTTTAACAAGGCAGGCCAGAGCCTTGCCGAGAGTTGGAAGTGACCGAGGTGGTTGGTGGCGAACTGCGACTCGTAACCGCGCGCGTCGCGCATGAGTGGCGAGGCCATGACGCCCGCGCTGTTTATGAGGAGGTGCAGTGGGCGGCCGCTGGCGAGGAAGGCGTTGGCAAAGGCGTCGACGGAGGCCGGATCGATCAGGTCCATGGAAGCCAGTTCGACGCCGGAGAGCCCTTTGAGGGCGGCGGCTGCTTTTTGCTGATCGCGGGCGGGGACGATGACGTTGGCGCCCGCCCCGAGCAGGACCCTGGTTGTTTCTAAGCCGATACCCGAATAGCCGCCTGTGACGATGGCGGTCTTTCCTTTTAGGTCAATGTCTTTGATAACGTCCGCGGCGGTGGAAGCCGGGCCGAATCCGGAACCGATAGGTTCCTGCAACTGTTGTTTTTCCATTCTGTTGAATTATGATGCAAAGGTAGGGCAGTGGCGGGTCGTCTTGGTTGCGTCATTCAAACGAATTGGTGCGAAAATCAAACCATGGGGCGTGAATCGTGGCGTTTCGGGAATCGTTTTCAAATGCTTATTTTTACGCATTATCAAAAAGACCGTGACCTTCCGTTTCTTACATCGGTACAAACATTATTTCCTATACGGGGCCTCGCTGGCCGTGCTCTTGTTTTTGCTCAAATGGCTGGAATGGCGTTTTGTCGTCCTGGATCACGCATTCGAAATATACAGCGGAGCCATCGCCCTGTTGTTTACCGGGGTGGGGATCTGGCTGGCCCTAAAACTGGCAAGGCCCCGGGCAACCACTCCTACCCCGGCCGTCCCGCCGCCCAACGGAACCATCAACAAGAAGGAGATCCAACGCCTGGGGCTCAGCACCCGTGAACTGGAAGTCCTGCAACTCATGGCCGAGGGCCTCAGCAACCAGGAAATAGCCGGCCGCCTCTTCCTTTCCCTGAATACCATCAAGACCCATGCTTCGAATATCTTTGAAAAATTGGACGTCCGCCGCCGCACCCAGGCCGTCGAACAGGCCAGAAAGTTGAGCATCATTCTCTAAAATCGCTACGACAAAAGTAGGATTTTGCACTTTCCGTCAACAATCACCCAAAAGTATGACCCCGGTGCGCGGGGATATCTTCATTTTTGAAGGATAAAATAATTTGCAACATGAAAAGAACCATCTTCACTTTCGGGACCATTGTCGGGCTTGTCATCGGCGTCTTTATCGTCTTTATTACCTGGCTTGAAGGGAATTCCCACCATGTCGGGAACTACGTCATCGGCTATAGCGCCCAGGTGATCTCCTTTGCCTTCATTTTTGTCGGGGTCAAGAATTTCCGGGACAAGTATAACGATGGGGTGATCAGTTTTGGGAAGGCCTTTAAAATCGGGCTCGGAATAGCGGCCATCGGCGCCACCCTTTACGTTCTCATCTGGCTGGTTGATTTTTATGGCTTTAACCCCGATTTTATGGACAAGTATGCCGCCCATATGGTCAAGGAAGTACAGGACAGCGGCGTCACTGGGGCCGCCCTGGACAAGAAATTAGCCCAGATCGACGGGATGAAGGAAATGTATAAGAGCCCACTGTTTGTGGTACTTTTTACGTATGCCGAAGTGCTGCCCGTCGCCATCGCCATTTCGTTGATCACCGCGCTCATTCTGAAGCGCCGCCGGGTGAAGCCCGTGGTCCGGCAAGCCATTGCATGATGGCTATCTTCGTCCACCACCACCGCGGCCGCCACCGCCAAAGCCACCGCGGAAGCCGCCGAAATGCGGGGCGGAAAAGCTCTGCGCGTGTTGGAAATTATTAGCCCGCATCGTACCCCTTTGCTGCTGCTGCGCCTGCCGGTCGAGCTGGGGTGCGGAGGGCCGGGCGCCGCCGCCGGAGCGCGTCTGCCATTGACCGTTGCCATCACGCTGGAAGACATTGCCCTGCCTGTCCGTTACGACCCGCCCATCGTTGCGCCCAGGTTCTACTGCTCGCCCGGGCTCCGCACCGCGCCCTGGTTCCACACCGGGCCGGCCTCCCCGGAAATCGCCGCCTTCGGTAATGCCCGTCCTGCCACGATACAGATTATTGTTCGCATGTACATAACCACGGTCAGCGAACGCCGGATTGCGTCCATACCAACCGTGCGGCGCGTAGCCCCGGCCGCCCCATCCCCAGCCCCAGGCCGCGGGATAATAGAATCCGGGTCCCCACCAGCCACCAGCCCATCCGCCGAAACCGATGCCGATACCAAAGCCGGCATTGAACCAATCGAAACCATAGCCAAAACCAAATCCCCAGCCATACCAGGGGTTGTAAGTCATATCGAACCCCCAGGACCAGGGCCGGGGATAATAGTAATTCCCGACCCAGGGAGAATAATAAAAGCCGGTGCCATACACTACGGTCGGCCCAAAGCAATAGCTATTGAGATAACCAGGTGTATAGCCCATATAAATATAGTCGGGGTCCACATCGTAGATGTCAACATACTTCGCATTATAGACGGGAGAGCTTGGCGGGATCTCGTTGATGTCCGCGGGCCTTACCGTGCTGGCCTGCCAGGGCCCGGTAGGGTTGTCGCTTATGAACCAGACCCCGTTGTCAAGCGCAAAGTAATGATGCCCGTCATACAGGACCGTGGTGGTGGTGTTGACGGCGTATTGCAGAGCGGTGCCGGGGATAGGCTGAAATTGCGGGGCGCCGTCGTATTCGACGGTTGTGGTCGCCGTCTTGCGATCAATCTTTGCCGTCTGCGGAACCTGCGCATCCATCAAGGCATCTCTGGCGGCATCGGTTCCCGCCACGCTGGCCAGGACATTGTCCTTTGGCGAGCCCTCGGGTATTTTCGCGAAATCGGGGGGCAATTGATCGGAAGGCACATAGGTCCAGCCATTGCCCGCGGCCAGTGCATTGGATTTGTACCACCGTCCGGAAAGCAGGATGTAGTAAGATTGGCTTTGGGTGTCCATGAAAATATTGTCCGGCGAATTGCTTACGTAGAGCAGGGATGTGCCATCGATCGGCAGGAGGTTGGGTGCGCCGTTCGACTGTATCAGTTCGGCGGGGCTGGACGTGACGATGATCGTGGGGATGATGGAATCGGCGGCCTCGGTGGTTTTCTCCGGATGGTTCGATTCGTATTCTTCCTCGATCTTGCGCAACCGGCGTTCGGGCTTACCCGATAAGGGCGTATAAGGCCCGGTTGCCGCGGGGCCGCTGTACCAGTGACCGCCGCCCCAAAGATAGAACGGTCCGTCCTTGTCCTTCACGATCGTAAAAGGGCTGTTAACCACCGCGTCCATCCCCCACTTCTTGTTTTCCTGCAGCCGCGCCGCACCGTCGATGGTCACCAGCACCGAAGGCTGATTGGCCAGCAGGATCACGGGGGCTTGCGTACTGATGCCTTTGGACAGGCGCGCCTGATCCAGTTCCTGGTTCAAAGAGCCCAGCACCTCGTCCAGGGGGATCTCACCGACGGATACGGGCAGCAAATGCTCGATCTGTCCTTTGATATAATCGAGTCTGGCCTGTGTGCTATCGCCTGGTACCTTGATGGCGGTAACTGTCAGCGAGCTCAGGATCACCTGGCGGTCCTGGCGGTCGGTAGCTACTTTATCGGTGGACCAGAAGGTTCCAAACACCGGATCCGTGCTCCCGGGCTCGAGGACGGAAATGGCCGAACGCTGTTGAAGGATATTGCCAGCGAACGACTCGGATTCCGGTTGATATACGTTGATGATGGTCCCGTCGGGGGCCTTGAGGTTCTTGGGCCAGGAGTCCTGGGCGTTGAGGCCAATATATAGGAGGAAGGCGGCGGAGAACAGGATGATTTGTTTATGCATGATGGCGGCCATTTTTTGCTTCCTAAAGGTAAGGAAAGCAAAACCCGGACCATTGGCAGTTGTCATATCTACAAGAAAATGCGCGATATCGTCAATTGGTCTTATTTTTTTATATTTAGTAATGATAAAGACGATTGCCTTGCTCCTGGGAATAGCGGTACTCACTTCCCGGCACCTGAACGCGCAGCCAACCGACACCCTCATCTATCACCCCATTCAGACCGACAAAGACGGCAACATCGTCCCCTGGTACAACCCCGATCCCGCCATAGCCTACGACCATAACCTCCACAGCATCTGGAATTTCTGGTTTACTATGCGCCGCGATCCGAACGGTTTGCCTTATTATATGGACCACCAGGTCTGGAACAAGGAAATCGACGATCCGCGCGGTATCGGCGGGGACCAGTTCATGATGGCCATGTCCTCCTGGCGGCTTTGGTATGCCTATACGGGTGACGAGCAAGTGAAGCAAAACCTGTATTTCCTGGCCGATTATTATTTGACACATGGTCTTTCGCCGGCCAATTGTAAATGGCCCGATATTCCCTTCCCCTACAACACACTCATTTACTCGGGTGTCTATGATGGTGATATGATCAACGGGAAGGATGTTGCCCAACCCGATAAGGCAGGGTCCTTTGGCCTCGAGCTAGTGCACGCCTATAAGATCAAGAACGACCACATTTTTTTGGACGCTGCCGTCAAAATAGCCAATACGCTCGCGGCCCATACGCAGACAGGCAACGCGGATCATTCGCCGCTGCCTTTTAAAGTAAATGTGTTCACCGGGAAGACGGTCCTGCTAAAATTAGATGGCGGCGAACATCGGGCAATCGACACCGCGGGTTATACCAGCAATCTGACGCCTACATTGGAGCTTTTTTTTGAGCTGATCGCACTGCAGAAGGGCCATGTGGAGGCATACAAAGCCGCGGCTGCCAGCATTCTCGCCTGGCTGAAAAAATATCCTATCAAAAACAACAAATGGGGGCCGTTCTTTGAGGATGTCGGGGAGTGGAGTCAGACGCAGATCAATGCCATGACCTGCGCCAGGTATGTGATGGAGCACCCGCAGTATTTTCCGGAATGGAAGACGGCCAGCAGGCACATCATCGATTGGGTGCACCAGCATTACAACAATGAGAAATGGGAAAAATATGGCGTCATCGTCACCAACGAACAAAGCGTCTACCCCGTTCCGGGAAACAGCCATAGCGCCAGACAGGCTGCCGACGAATTGTTGTACGTATCGTTGACCGGGGATACAACATTTTATGCCAATGCCGTCCGTGAACTTAACTGGGCCAGTTATGCCGTGGATACTGACGGAAAGAATTGTTACCCGACCGACGAACCCTGGCTCACCGATGGTTATGGGGATTATATCCGGCACTACCTGCGGGCCATGGCGAGTTTTCCTTTGCTAGCGCCCGACGAGGACCATATCCTCTCGACTACATCGGTCGTTCAACAGGCTGACTATCGGGGCCGGCTCAAAAAATACCTGAGCGTGGCTTTCGACAAACCCGATACCAACAGTGTGCTGCTGTTCTATAGAACATTTGATAGCAGCGGTACGGAAGAAATAAGGATGCATGCGAGGCCTTCGGCCGTCCTGCTGAATGGTGAGGGTTTGGGGCCGACGGGGGATGGGCAGGGGTATTCCTGGAGCCCGCTCCAAAAGGGTGGGGTTCTGGTCGTCCGCCGGCAAAGGGGAAATAGGGTGGTTGTCGTAGAATGATCTATTTGGCCGCCGCCTCCACCGTCCAATTCGGCCGGACCCAATGACAGGTATACCCGTTGGGATGCTTTTGCAGATAATTCTGGTGCTCTTCCTCAGCCACCCAGAACGCCCCCGCCGCCACTACCTCGGTGACTATCTTGCCTGGCCAGAGATGCGATGCATTCAATTCCGCGATCAACGCAAGCGCGATCTCCTTCTGCTCTTCGGTCAGGTAAAAGATCGCCGAGCGGTAGGACGCGCCGACATCATTCCCTTGCCGGTTACGCGTGGTCGGGTCGTGGATCTGGAAAAAGAATTCCAACAACTTCCGGTAAGACAGCTTCTCGGGATCGAATTTGATCTCGATCCCCTCCGCATGCGTACCGTGGTTGCGATAGGTCGCATTTGGAACATCTCCTCCGGTATACCCGACTACGGTCGAGATCACGCCCGGGAGCTCGCGGATCAACTCCTCTACTCCCCAAAAACATCCGCCGGCGAGTATTGCTTTTTCTAAGGCCATGAGCTTTGCTTTAAGTTTAAAAGGCAAAGTTAGGGGTTTCGGCCAAGTTCGGCGTTAGTTGGCCTTCGGGACATCTTCGAGCCGGTAGTAGACCTTGAGCCCTCTTTCGAGGGCGATCCGGACATCCTCATCTGCTCCCTTCGATGCGCCCTCGAGCCGCAGCACGGCGTCGCATTTGGCGAGCAGCCTTTTGGCTACGGGGTAGAGGATCTCTTCGTAGGCTTCATCGCCCGGCTTTTTGGAGCCGGCCAGGTGGAGCAAAGGGAGGGCCACCCATTCCCCGATCATCGGGATATGCCCCAGGCGGAACAGGGGGAGGGCTGCCGATTCGAGGCGGCTGAGATTTTTTTGCATGAGCTGAGGATCGTCATTGGTGCCGCTTCTATAGGGGCCCGCGATAAGTATTAGCATAGTGCAAAGAAAGAAAGGAAGAGACAGAAAGCGCTTAATGTACATTAAGAACTTTATTTGCCGGCCTTATTCCTGCGCACCGTAGACAGGAACTCCGGCGTAACGCCCAGGTAGGAGGCGATCTGTTTTTGCGACACGTAAGGCGTCAACTGCGGGTATTTGTTCAGGAAGATATCGTATCGCTCCTCCGCGGATAGGGACAGGTTTTGCAGGACCCTCAACTGTTCGCGGATATAGGAGTTTTGCATAATGATGCGGAAGAAGCGTTCGAATTTCGGGACTTTTATGTAGAGTCGCTCCAGGTCATCTTTTTTTAACTGCCATACACAACTGTCGTCGATGGCGACGATATTTTGCATGGCCGGCTGCTCCGTCACGAAACAGTACATATCCGTGATCCACCAGTCGGCGATGGCGAACATGATCGTGGAGTCTCTGCCCTCGGGGCTGCAATGAAAGGCTCGCAGGGCGCCGGATTCGACGTAGTTGATGGTTCGGCATAATTGGCCTTCTTTTAGCAGGTGTTCCTTTTTGGGGATATCCCGGTACTGAAGCAAAGCCGTGAAGAAGGCGGCCTCGTCGGGTTCGAGGGAGATGTGTTTTCCGATGTTATGTAAGATGGGCTCGAATGCCATGGGCTAATATACGACAATGGCGGCCATACGATAAAGTAAAAGCCCGAACCGGATTGCTCGGGCTTTTTTATAAAGACACCCTGTAAGGGCGGTTCAAAACCCCATCGACTGCGGCAGCAGCCACCTGATCGAACTGGATGCCGGCCAGGTAAATTGCTGATGCATGGCAGGCCCCATCGGCGGCGTGTTATCATGGTCATACGCACCCCAAAATCCATCCCAGCGCAAAACGAGCGGCGCCTCCGGGGTCTCCGTCAGCAGATGTTCCACCTCGCCAAGATTGGGCGGCGTATTGGTAAGAAACGTATGGTCGGCATCATCGCCATTGTGATTGGGCGCACCTTGATAATTCCAATATTGACTGGGATAAAACTCGTGGGTGCTATGCTCGATGTAGACGACGGGATGTGAAAATTTCCCGGTCACCGGGTCCTGGAACAGCCGCAGGATATTATCCTGGGCCAGCGCGATAGCGGCCTGGTCCTCATTGATCTTGAAACCAGTTACGTCGATGGTGGCCAGTTTGAGCGGCGCATTGTTGCGATAATTGACCCCATGATATTCATAGAGCGCCCCATCCTGGTTGCTTCCCTTTACCGAATCAATTACCTGTTTCATATGGAATCTAAAGGGTATCCCATGCGCGAAGTGATAAACGGCGACGATCGAATCATGGACAGGATCGTACAAGACCTGCACGCTCTCCCAATCCCCTTCGTGGTCGCCAAAATTGACAGGCTCATGCACGCTATTGAACGCGAAGAACTGCCAGTATTCAACTTTGTAATACACATTCCCCCGATCGATCTCACCGGTAAAGTTGAAGGCATTTGGATCAGGGAGCCTGAGCCGGGCGACGTGCCCATAAAACCCATTCAGCTGCAGGTTTTTGTCGGTTCGTACCGCCTGCCAGGGATTGCCGTGGATGAAGTCGCTGTTCTCCGGGTCGATTGTCAATCCATTGGGATGGCTGAAATGACCGATCACGCTGAAATGAAAGTTGGGGTCCTGTTTGTGGGTTACGGTGACATCCGCAGAAGGGAAAGGAGGGGGCTGAGGCTTGCCCTTGATGAAATACGGTGGTGTCAGTACCGAGGTGGGCGTTGCCGTCGCCAAGACCGATTTCGGCGTATAAGGATCGTCAGTCGTGGCCAGTATACAGGCATGGTTCACGTACCACAACACGTCGGTGGGATTAAAATTCTCCGGCCCCCCGTCTTTGGAGAACATATAATACGGCCGGAACCGTTCCAGCAGCGCGTCCTCTACACGGTCATCGATGCTGTCCTTGTCGACATCCACAAACAGCTGCGGACGAGGTTCCGGATGCGGAACGGGCTGGTGCCCCTGCGTGAACGCGATAGCGGGCAGCATCATTCCGCCGGTAAATAAGGCCAACCCAATGGCCATTGGAACGAAATAGCTCTTTTTCATTTTATTTTTTTTTATGTGATTGATTATTTTGAAACCAAAGCGTCTTCCCGGACGCGCCGTGCGACAAAAAGGTTCTTGTCATAGATGGCAGGGACAAGTTCCGCATTGGGGTATTCCGGGAAATTCAGGTAAACGATGCCATATCGCTCGACGGGTAGCGGTGTCATATCAGCCAATAACCATTTATTGATACCGTCGCAGCCGGCGAAGCCCTTGGCGATAGCATTGGGGTAAGCGCCGCCGGAGGCCCCGCTCGTAAAATTGATGAACAGGATCGAAGGCTGGGCCGCGGCCGCGGTAGTCAGAAAAGCCCTGACCAGGTCCCATTTGTGGCCGATATTGAAAATGGTCGGCACATTGTATTGGTCCTGGATGTCCAGCTGCACGCCCAGGTTATCGATGGTAAAACTGGCATTGTCCACCCAGGGATTGGCATTGATGCCCTTGACCGTTTGCGGGTTGTCCAGGTCAAAACGCCTCAGCAGCACGATCTTGCCACGCACTTTTCCCAGGGCAGGGATGGCATTGCCCAAATACCAGAACTGCTGCGTGTCGGCCAGGTAGCCGTCGAATACCTGTTCGAAGGTTTTCTTGTTGTCCGCGTCATCATATTCTTTCTTGATGTGCATGACGATCGTCTCGGATGGGTTGGCTTGCAGAAAGGCGATGCATTCCTGCTGGACCTGTCCGAAGTCGATGTGCTGATAAATAATCTCATGGTGAATGGGGAACTGATCTTTGTAGTGTCTGCATCGGATATCCAGGGCACGGATACCGATATTCAACTGGTCAGTCACCGAGAGGGTTTGGCATTCGGCGAGATCGCCGCCATAACGGGCGCAGGTATCATGGGTGCCGGGGATAGTTAGCGCGGAGAGAGCCGCCTGTTCGTCCAGGGTCATCATCCACGTTTGCGGGGAATTGGGTAAACTTGGCATATGATAATGATTTAGGCCATAAAGGTCGATACGACGGAAAGGCAAATCAATGTGCCGTCAGCGGAAGTCCGTAAGACAATTGACGCCGGCCGGTACCGTCAATTGACGGAACTTTCCTGTGGTTTACACGGTGGATAGTTTATGGAAATCCACCTAACTTTAATGGTAAACCAATCAAAACTTAAATTTTATGAAAAAGATCCTTCTGACGGGCCTCGCGTTCTTTCTGTTCTCGGCTTCCTTCGTTTTGCTGCATGGCTTTACCGACCACAACATGGCCGTTCCCATGGGCACCACTACGGATACCACTTGCGGCAACGACCAGTTCTATGGCACCAACTTCAACGAATTCGTGCAAGGGGTGGCCCGCTACCGCAAATACCATGTGGAGCCTTTCGAAGCGACTTACCGCAATGTATCATCGCAGGGCAGCGCCTTCCAGGATTCCCGGAGCTTCTGGTATTCGATCGACTCGCTGGAGAAATTTATCTGTCTTCTCAAACAATATGCCTACGTCGACGGTATAACCCCTGACCAGCTGGGTATCCGCTTCTATTATGGCATGTACAAGGATCCACAAATCATGGGGCTGAAGCATCCGTATCTTCCACCCCCACCTAACTATGGCGGCCTGCATACCCTGTTCCTCGTTCCCACCATGACAGGGGAGAACGGCCAGATCGTAGACTTCGATCCCAAAGGCCTGGCCAACGCGGTGAACCTGGCTAACATGCAGCAAGTGAAGCGGCCCGAGTTTAAGGTTAAAGAGACCATCATCCCCGCCGAGGTGCGTGCCTTGCGCCGGGACAGTTTCACCTATAGAAGGATGCTCGAAAGGGGTACGGTGAACATCACGCCCCTGATGATGAACGCCATTATTACCGACAACGCCCAGGCGGAAAAAAATCAGGGTCAGCTATGCCCGCCGGGTTGCCCTAATCTTAGTATCCTGCATGTGATCGACTCAACGACGCCCGATAACCTGGTCACCAATAATCAATAATGAACAATCTACACATTCGTCCGCATGCAATATTATATTGTCTGGTTTGAGATCTCGGCGTTTATAGCCTCCCTGATCGCCTGGCCGGTCATCCGCAGGAGCCGCTATCTCCGTCTCTTCCCGCTGCTACTGGCGGTGGTCGTTGGCGTGGAGTCCCGCTTTACCTTCTTTCAGAATAAGGCGTTTCCCATCAACACCAACGTCTACAATATTCAGATCCCGGTCCAGCACCTGCTCTATATCGCCATTCTGTACTTCGCCACCGAGCGACCCGCCTACCGGAAATTCCTCTTGATCGCCGCATGTATCTTCGTGCCGGTGATCGTCCTGACGATCCTGCTTTTGCCCGATCCCCGCTACACCAATGTCTGGGGCTATTGCGCGGGGTCCACCATCATCATCATAGGAGCGGTTGCTAAATTCTATGAGATGCTCCGGGACCCCACAGAATTCAATTTTTTGAAGAACCCTTTTTTTTACCTGCTCTTTGCCTTTTTGCTATTTAACCTTGGAACACTGCCTTACTTCGCCATGGGTAATTGGCTATATTCACACAAGCAGTATAAAAAAGAGTGGGTCATGTTCAAAGATGCCATGGCTATTTTAAACTATATCCTGTATAGCACCTATACAATCGTCTTTTTATGGATAAGACGCATGAAGGGTTCTTATTGATGGGTACGACGATGATCCTTTTTGTCGTCTTCCTGGTGACCATTTTGGTGATCATGCTGGTCTACCGTAAGCGCAAGCTCGAGCACAACCGGGAGATCGTCCAAATGAACGAGCAATTCGCCCGGGAGATGCTCCAAGCCCAATTGGAGATCCAGCAACGCACTATGCAGGAGATCGGCCGGGAGATCCACGACAATGTCGGCCAGAAACTGACCCTGGCCGCACTCTATGCGCAAAATGTAGAGCAACCTGCCGAACCTGCCAGGATGGTGGACAAGATCGAGACCGTGGCCGGGTTGATCAACGAGTCGCTGGCAGACCTTCGGAATCTGTCGAGGGAACTGACCGACCCGGATCCTTCCACACGTAATCTGGTAGCGTTGATGCAAAAAGATGCAGAAAAGATCAACGCGCTTGGCGTTTGCAGGGTTCACTTCACCAGCAACCAGGAATCTATCGACCTGGCATTGGGGGTCAAGCATTTTATCGTGAGGATCATACAGGAGTTCATTCAAAACAGTCTTAAACACGCCAATTGCCAAGAGATCGGGATCAGGCTTACGATCGACGAAAAGGCACTGAGCATTGTGGCTCAGGACGACGGAGATGGTTTCGTGCTTTCCGATCCCGAGGTGTACCAGGGCATCGGGATCGCCAATATGCGTAAAAGGGCGTCCCTGATGTCCGCCGATCTGCAGCTGAAAAGCAGCCCGGGAGCCGGCACCAGCCTTTATTTAATCATCCCCGGAAACAAACTCATTTGATATGCCGGCAACTCATTCCATAGTTATCGTAGACGACCATACCATGATCGCCAGGGCGCTGACGGGTATTATCGAGCAGTTCAAAACCTATACTGTTTTGTATGAAGCGCAGCACGGCAAGGCACTCATCGAACAATTTCGCCAGCCGAGAAACATCCCCGACATCGTCCTGCTCGACATTACGATGCCGCACATGGACGGCTTCGAAACCGCCGCGTGGATCACCGCCAATCACCCGGGGGTATTGATCCTTGCCCTGTCGATGCAGGACGATGAAACAAGCCTGCTAAAAATGATCCGCGCCGGCGCAAAAGGCTATATCCTTAAAAATTCCCACCCCAGGGAACTCGAAAAAGCCCTCGACGCCCTGGTACAGCACGGCGTATATTATTCGGACGCACTTTCCAGCAAAGCCCTGCATAGCATCGCGCACCAGGATGCCGCGCATGATCCCGCAACCACCCTCAACAACCGGGAGATCACGTTTCTGCAATTCGCGGCCACAGAACTTACTTATAAGGAGATCGCGGATAAAATGAATTGCAGCCCCAGGACCGTGGAGGGCTACCGCGATGGCCTGTTCGCAAAGACAGGCCTCAAGACAAGGGTCGGTCTCGTCGTCTACGCCATCAAGCGGGGTATCATCAAGATCTGAAACATCGTTTCAATTGAATCCACGATGCAAAAATGGATGCGGCTTGATGCGGTCGTGATGGCCGATATATCTCAGTTTTCCCTATCTTGCTGGCCGAATATACCCTCGCATGTAACGATTGTAATGATGGCCATTGACATGTTATCCTGGTAGTATTTTTGGGACTTAAAAACTGGCTATGAAAAGATTGGTTTGGCTTTGCATTATTTTAAATTTAACGAAAAGTTCATATTCGCAATTCATCACGGACAGCAGCGGAAACTGGATGAACCATTTCCAACTGACGGTCATCGATCAGGCCCATTCCGGGTTCAAAGCGAAGTACAGTGGAATGAACAGCCTCGCCGACAGCGTCGAGACGGGGGCGGAAAGTATAACGACGACCTTATTCGTTGGCCGGAAGCTGTGGAAAGGTGCCGCGGTATACGTGAATCCCGAATTATCCGGCGGCAGGGGGCTCAGCTATGCGCTGGGCGTCGCCGGCGCGCTGAACGGGGAGACCTACCGCATCGGCGATCCGGCCCCGGTAGTGTCCGTCGCAAGGGCCTATATTCAGCAGATGATCCCGCTTGGCGGCGGTGGCACCAATGATCTCGCGGATGGACCAATGCAGGTCGCCATGAAAGTGCCGGCGCACGTCCTCGAGATCAGCGCGGGGAAGTTCTCGATGTCAGATTTTTATGATGCCAACACCTACAGCCATGACCCGCGTGGGCAGTTCATGAATTGGAGCCTGATGAGCAATGGGGCCTGGGACTACCCGGCAAACACAAAGGGGTATACGATGGGAGTGGTGGTGGAATGGATAAACCCGAATTGGTCTTTCAGGGTTTCCAGCGTGGCAGTGCCTATCGTTGCGAACCATCCGAGTATGGAGTATAGGTTTGGGAAGGCACATTCCGAGACGGCAGAGTTTGAACAACATTTAAAGATCGACCAGCATCCGGGCGTGGTCCGGCTGCTGTTTAGCTATACGGCTTCGCGTGCGCCTTCTTATGAGCAGGGATTGGAAGCGATAAAGACCGGGGACCAGAAAATATTGAATGTCATCGACGGCTCCGATGAAGGCTCGAGCTATGGCGGCAAGAAGACCGGCCTCGGTCTGAGCCTCGAGCAGGCGCTCAGCGATGACCTGGGCGTTTTTGCCAGGGTGGGGTGGAACGACGGCAAACATGTTTCCTGGGCCTTTACCGAGATAGACCAAACGGTCCACGCCGGGTTGTCCCTCAAAGGGGCCGGATGGAAGCGGAAGGACGATGTGGTCGGGCTGGCCGGAGTTGTCAATGGCATCTCGGCGGATCACCGCGCCTTTCTGGCGGCCGGGGGTTATGGTTTTATCATCGGCGATGGCGCTTTGAATTACGGGCATGAGTCCATTATCGAGACCTACTACAATTGCCGGGTGTTTGAACACTTCTATGCTTCATTCGACTATCAGTTCGTTCACAATCCGGGATACAACAAGGACCGGAGCGGCCCGGTGAGCGTATTTGCGCTTAGGGGGCATATTGAGTTTTAGCGTACCAAATAGATCATTTATATTTGGTTATGAACGGTAATTTTCAGGGCGGCCAAAGGATGTTCGCCCTTCTTACGATTTGCTTGTCCACCAGCTTCTGCAAGGCCCAAACCGGGACCACCACCGTCACCGAATGGCAATACGGGAAACCCGGCGCCCTTTCCATCACCTACGACGATGCCTCGCGGCACCAATTCACCCGCGCTCTTCCGGTCATGGAAAAGCTTAAGCTGCCGGCCACTTTCTTTGTCATCACGGGTCCGATCACCGGATCGCAGTACCAGGGCAAGTTCGTGGGCCGGCCGGTAAAAGATATCATCAAGGAATCGGCCACGAAACCCACGAACGAGAACAACTTCCTCGAACGCTGCTCCGCGGCGGGTTATCTCGGTTATCAGGGCACGATTGCCTATCACACGCGGGCGGGGAGTTTGTATTCGGGCGGTGCGCCCGAGCAGGCTTTCCATTTGATGGATAGCCTTTATGCTAAGGTGCGGAACGGCGATTTCGCCCCGGGCTATGAGCCTTGCCCGGAATACAAGGAGGCTGTCGGAACCAGTTGGGACGATCTGCGGAAAGATGCGGCGGCGGGCTATGAGATCGCCAGCCATTCCATCACCCATGCCACCATGCCGGGTCTGGATGCCGCGAACATCCGCTACGAGCTGGAGAAGAGCAAGGAAGAGATCAGGAACCAGCTGGGGGTCAAATATACTTTCTCCGCGGAAGTTCCTTATGGCTATGAGGACGAGCGGGTGATGCAGATCGCCTATACCATCTACCCCGCGCTTCGCAACCGGATGCCCGAACGCTACCTGAAGGAGATCGACCGGGCAAGTAAGGCCCTGCCACATCCTACCGACAAGGATTATGTGCAATGGCAACGCGGGCCGCTGCATGCTACGCCGTTGTCGCTGATGGAATCCTGGGTGGATACGGCCTTTAACAGCAAGGACACCTGGCTGGTGCTTGTGTTTCATGGGATCGACAGCCTGGGCTGGGAATGGACGCCGATCCCCAAACTGGAGGAGTATTTTGGGTATATCAAGGCGCGGGAAGAAAAGCTCTGGATCGCTACTTTCGGCGATGTGACCAGGTACATGCGGGAGCGGGAAGAGGCGCAAATCAATTATGAATTTGGCAGGGGCCAGATCAGCGTAGAACTGAGCCATCGGCTGACCAGGACATTTTACGACCTGCCACTGACACTTAAGACGTATGTGCCTACCGACTGGAAAAAGGCCACGGTGCACCAGGGGGAGACCACGCAACAAGCCGCCATTCAGCACGACGACAACGGCGCCTTTGTGCTCTACCAGGCAAAACCTAACTCCGATAAAATTCTGCTAACGCCATGAAGCAGCGTAACTACTACATTGTCTTTCTGATCATGCTCACGTTCTTCGTGATCTCTTTTTTGACCAACGTCATCGGCGCCCTGAACCCCGATTTTATCAGTGGGTTTCATTTGAGCCTGACGCTGGCCGCTTTTCTCCCTTTCGCGTTTTTTATTGCCTATGGGCTGGTATCTATCCCGACGGGGATGCTGCTGGAGAAGTATAAGGAGAAAAAGATCATGATCGCGGGGTTTGTGGTGGCGTTTATCGGCTCGCTGCTACTGGCCGTGGTCCACAATTATCTGAGTGCTATCATTTCGCTTTTTCTTATCGGGAGTGGGATGGCCATGTTACAGGTGGTCATCAATCCCCTGTTGCGCACCTCCGGTGGGGAGGAGCACTATGCGTTTAATTCAGTTTTAGCACAGCTGATCTTTGGCGCGGCATCGTTTGTGAGCCCGCTGGTCTATGCATATTTTGCGCAGCATCTAAAAGGGCAGACAACGGGTTTGATGGGCTTGTTTAGCTCCGTGGTGCCGGCGGACCTGTCGTGGATCTCGCTTTATTGGATATTCGCGGTCATCTCGCTGCTGATGATCGTCATCATCCGGGTCTCGAAATTTCCGGTCGTCGAGCTGAAGGCCGATGAGACGGCCGGGGCGTTGGAGACGCATTTGTTGTTGTTTAAGAAGAGGACGGTGGTGTTGTTTTTTATCGCGATGATCTGCTATGTCGGGACCGAGCAAGGTATCGCTAACTGGATCTCTCAATTCCTGCAGACCTATCATCACTACGACCCGCAAACAAAGGGCGCCGACACCGTCGCTTATTTCTGGGGACTGATGACCGCGGGTGGGGTAGTGGGATTGGGTCTTTTGAAGATCATGGATAGCCGCAAGGTGCTGATTATTTTTACGGTGGCGGCCCTGGTGTGTTTGAGTGTAGCGTTCTTTGGCAGCGGTCCGGTGGCGCTGATCGCCTTCCCGGCCGTTGGATTCTTCGCCTCCGTTATGTACCCTATCATCTTCTCGCTGGCGCTCAACTCCATCGATGAACACCATGGTTCCTTCGCGGGCATCATGGTCACCGGCATCATCGGCGGGGCGATCGTTCCGCTCATCATCGGGGGACTGGGGGATGCGCTGGGGCTTCGCACCGGCATGTTCTTCCTTTATATCACGCTGGGCTATATCCTCAGCATCGGTTTCTGGGCAAAACCGCTGATCACCAACCAAACGGTCTTTAATAAAAACGAAAAGGTATGATCGGCGATACAACAATCATCGGCATCGATCTCGGCGCCACCAATATCCGCGGTGCGGTAGTGAGCGGGGATGCGGTGGGAAACGGGGCTGCTGTGGTGGGCGGGCTTGCGCTTTCGGAGATCGTGTCGGCGCGGATACGCAGCGAGGGGAGTGTTGACGATGTTCTCGGCGATATCCATCAGGTGATCGATGCGCTGAATACGGACGATATCGCCGCCATCGGCATCGGCGTGCCGAGTGTGGTCGATGTGACAGAAGGCATCGTCTACGATGTACAATATATTCCTTCGTGGAAGGAAGTGCCGTTGAAGCAGTTGCTGGAAGCCCGGTATCGTAAGCCGGTGTTCGTGAACAACGATGCGAACTGCTTCGCCCTCGGCGAGTACTATTTCGGCGGGCACGCGAAAGCGGCTTCCATGGTCGGGCTGACCATCGGAACCGGCCTGGGGGGAGGCGTCATTATCAATCACAAATTGTTTCCGGGATATAACTGTGGTGCTGGTGAATTCGGTCTGCTACCGTACAGGGATAATATTTTGGAATACTACTGCAGCGGCTCATTTTTCCGGAATGTGTATGGGCTTGATGGCCTGGAGGTTTTTGAGGCCGCGAAGGCCGGCGATGCGCGGGCGATGGAGCTGTATGGGGAATTGGGAACACATGTCGGTCAGGCCGTCAAGGCGGTAATCTATACTTATGATCCGGAGTTGATTGTGCTTGGCGGCTCGGTGAGCCAGGCGTTTGACTTGTTCAGGAACGCGATGTGGAGCGAGGTCAAGACGCTCGCGTATGGTCAGTCCGCCCAGCGCATCCGCATCGCGGTATCCGAATTAACGAACAGCGGCATTCTCGGCGCTGCCGCGCTCTATTATAATGCACTTTAAAAAGCAAACCCGTGAGAAATATTCAGCGATTGAGTCTTATAGCCGTTTGTGCGCTCTTCCTAGTACATGTATCTGCGCAGTCGACTGTTAAGCACACCAGGAAAAAGCACAAAAAATCGCAGGCGGACAAGCCGTTGCCCAGTGAAGCCGTGCGGATGTCCAACTCCAATATCGTGCTCAGGGACGGCTGGCAAATGCAGTCGGCTACCAAGGTTGCCGGGACGGGCGATGTGATTTCGCAGCCGGGTTATGGGGTGGGAGATTGGTATACCGTCAGCGTACCGACCACCATCATCGCGGGTCTGCTGGCCAACAAACACTATGATTTCGATCCTTTTTATGGGATGAACTTCGAAAAGTTGAATGATCCCCAACTCGACGCACCCTGGTGGTTCCGAAAGGAATTTACGCTAGCAAGGACGGAAATAGGCAAGGACGTCGTACTCATCCTCCATGGCATCAACTACAAGGCCAATATCTGGCTCAACGGCGTGTTGATAGCCGACTCCAACCAGATCATGAACCCCTTTCGCATCATCGAGCTGAATATCACGAAGCAGTTGCGGATGCAGGTCGGACGACCCAATGTCCTGGCGCTCGAGATCAAACGCCCGGTCAACCCCAATAAACAAAAAGGCGACCTCGCCATCGACTATGCGGACTGGATCCACTATCCCCCCGACTACAACGGCGGTATCGTCAACGACGTCGAGGTCAAGACCTACGACCGCGTAGGTATCCGCTATCCGCTCGTAACCACGCGGTTTGACCTGCCCTCATTGGATGTCGCCCATTTGACGGTGGATGCACTGGTCAGCAACTACTCGGCCAATCCGCAGGACGTAGTTGTAAAGGGGAAGATCAACAACGAGATTGTGTTTCAGAAGAGCGTACACCTCGAAGCCCGGGCCATCGCCAACGTGACCTTCACGCCTGCCGACTTCCCGCAGCTCAATGTCAGTCACCCGCGCATCTGGTGGCCGTGGCAGTATGGTAAGCCCGAGTGTAACCACCTCGAGCTGGAGGCAGTACACGACGGCACCGTAAGCAATACTATAACTGATAATTTCGGTATCCGCCAAATCACCTCGCAATTGATCGATGACAAATCCCGGGTGTTCATCGTCAACGGCAAACGGATCGTCATCCGTGGCGCGGCCTGGTCACCGGACATCTTCCAGCGCCGCTCGCCCGGGCGCCAGGAACAGGAGATCAGGCTTTATCGTGACATGAACATGAATATCGTCCGTTCAGAAGGCAAAATGGAGGATGATAATTTCTACGCTTTGTGCGATAAATACGGAATGCTCGTGATGACGGGCTGGATGTGTTGCGGCGCCTGGCAGTACCCGGAGAACTGGGACGCCGCCAAACGCGCCTCCGCGATGGCCTCCGACAGCAGCGTAATCCTCTGGCTGCGCGACAGGCCCAGCCTGATGGTCTGGCTGAACGGAAGCGACATGCCCCCTCGGGATACTACCGTCGAACGCGGCTACCTGAACATCGAAGCGGCACTGAAATGGCCCAACCCGCTACTCGCCACCGCCAACGAGAGTCCCTCCAAGGTGTCTGGCTACAGCGGCGTGAAGATGTCCGGTCCCTATGAGTGGGTGCCGCCTATTTATTGGGAAACCGATTCGGCGTCGAAATATGGCGGCGCATATAGTTTCGCGACGGAGATCTCGCCCGGTCCTTCCATTCCGCCTTATGAGAGCCTCATCAAATTCATCCCCAAAGACTCACTCTGGTTTACCACCGCCACCTGGAAATACCATTGCGGGACCATGGACTTCGGTACCACCAATGTCTTCAATGACGCGCTGCAGGGACGCTACGGCAATGCCACGGATATAAAAGACTATATCGCCAAGGCCCAGGCGCAGAATTACGAGGCGCACCGAGCGATGATGGAAGCCTATGGCCTGCACAAATACCACACCGCCACCGGCGTGGTCCAGTGGATGGGCAGCAACCCCTGGCCAGGGCTCATCTGGCACACGTACGATTATTATCTGTACCCCGCAGGCACCTATTTCGGCATGAAAAAATCGATGGAACCGCTGCACATCATGTATTCTTATCCTGAAAACGCAGTCTATATCACCAATTCGCTCCAGCAGGCGTTTGCGGGCCTGACTGCCGAGGCCACGGTCTACAACGTGGACGGCTCGGTGAAGTTCACCAAAAGGGTCGCGTCCGGTGTCGAGCCGGATGGTGTTAAAGCCTGTTTTGTCCTGCCGGCTGTCGATGGGCTATCCGACGCTTATTTTCTTCGGCTTCAGCTCACCGATGCCGGGGGCGCGGCGAAAAGCATCAACTGGTACTGGCTGTCGAAAAAAGGCGATGTCCTGGACTGGAACAAATCGAGCTGGTTTACCACGCCGCAATCCGGCTATGCCGATTACTCGGCCCTGCAAACGCTGGGCAAGACTGCTTTGACGATTGCAGCCACCGGCGTCAGGAGGGTCGACAGTAGTGTTCACACGGTCACAATCACCAATACGGGCAAAACGGTGGCCTTCCAGGTACACCTGCGAGCGTTGAAGGGCAGGTCCGGCGACGACATCCTGCCGGTGATCTTCAGCGACAATTACCTGGAATTGGCTCCCGGTGAAACGCGGGTGGTGACTTGTGTTTATGGCGATAAGGATGCGGAAGGAGCGGTTCCTTTTTTCCTGGTCAGTGCCTGGAACCTGGACTTGGTGGCCAGCAAAGCCGCGGCCAATGCGGGATTTGAACCGCAGAAATAGGGCTCATAACCGACGAAACTTCGGCCGGAGACTAGGTGGATCGGAAAAACCGCCTATTTTTGTTGTATGCGAATGACTATATCCGGACTGCCTCGCGACTACGATAAGTTTGATCTTCAGCGTCTTTTTAACCCTTTTGGCTGGGTGGACTACACCAAGATCATCATTGACCCCATTACAGGCTTGAGCAGGGGCAAAGGTATTGTTGAGATGAGGGACGATCAGGCAAAGCAGGCCATGGGCGCTTTACAGGGTAAAATGCTGGGTACAAGCCCCTTAAACATCAAAGAGGCCAAATTGCCGCCGCCGCGGACCGATGGTGGTCCTGAACGTCCGGGTGGTGACCGGGGGCCTGGTGGAGACCGGCGTCCTGGTGGTGACCGCGGAGGATATGGTGGAGACCGCGGGGGGTATGACCGGGGGTCCGGTGGCTATGACCGGGGAGCCGGTGGTGACCGAGGTTCCGGCGGCTATGACCGGGGTTCCGGTGGTGACCGCGGTGGTTATGACCGGGGTTCCGGAAGTGACCGGAGTTCGGATGACCGGGGTCCGAGTGATCGGGGTCCGAGTGACCGGAGTTACTGAGGCGACAACCGACTAATGCGGCTTTGCCTTCGATGAAATTTTGGTCAGCCATTTTCGGATGGGCTCGTCATAGAATTTTAGGGCGGCGTAGGCGACGAGGAGGGAGCCGAAGTAGGTGAGCAATGCGTAGGGGAGGGCGGTTCCGACCGACATACCTTTGTTATTACTGACCCAGCCGGTATAGATGTAGATAAAAGGGTAGTGGGTAATGTAGAGCGGATAGGAGATATCGCCGAAGAACTTGCAGAGCCGTGCCGCGAAAGGGCGGATCACCGCCCCGCCGGCGCCAAGCCAGACGATAAGGGGGAAGATCATCACCACTACTATCGATTCATAGAGCCCGTTCATCCAGAAATGGTTCAGACCGCCGATCCGCGGCATCAGGAATACGACCAGGAGCAGGAGGCTGCACCAGGTAAAGGCGTTGTTGATCCGGGTGAGTTTTCCTATCCGGCACAGGAGCAGGCCGCCGAAGAAAGGGAAGAGGAGGCGGGTGAAGCCGATGCGGAGCTGTTCTTCGTTCAGTGACCAGCCGCCGGCCAGGTCGCCGGTCGGGCAGGTTAGCGCATACTGGACGAGCGCAATGCCGGCCAGCGCCACCAGGATGCCGAGTGCGAGTTTGGAGAAGCGGCGGACGATCAATGCATAAAGGATATTGGCGATATATTCAAAGAACAGGGACCAGGCAGGGCCGTCCAGCGGGTGCATTTCCTGCCAGCCGCGGATATCCATGGAGAGCGGGATGGGGATGAGGGTGCAGCCGATGACCATGATCAGCAGCATCCTCGACACCGGCACCGTGTGGATGGTAGGCCAGATCGTGGAGTCGCCCCAATAGAAGCAGATGGCCCCGATGACGCTGCCCAGGATTACGAGGGGGTGTAACCGGATCAGGCGGCGTTTAAAAAATTCGCCGATGGTCATTTTGCCCCAGCGGTCGTCGTAGGCGTAGCCGATCACATAGCCCGAGAGCAGGAAGAAGAAGTCGACGGCCAAATAGCCGTGGTTGACGATCATGTCCTGGTGGCTGGTGGAATGGGCCTCGAAGATGTGCATGGCCACGACGCTAAGGGCGGCGACGCCGCGCAGGCCGTCGAGGATAGGGTAGTGGGGTTTGGTGGAGAGGGGCAGGGGGGCTTGCGGGGGCATGTTATGGTTGGGGATTTCCCTTAAATATATGGCTTCTCTGCCAATCCATAAATCACATTTGTTTCGATGCGCCAAAAGTCGGCCGGGGCGCCCACTGCCGCGGCGGCATTATAGGTCCGTTCCGCCTTTTGCTGTGGAGTTAGGGGTGCCATAGCTCCTCCTCGATTCCGAGGCTTTCTTTATGGATGGCATTTAGCAATTCAGTACAGAATTCCTCCGACAGTCCTTCCATTTTTCCGGCCGCGATGCCCTTTTCCAATACCTGTTGAAAACGGGCCGCCTGTAATGGAGGTATTTTATTTTTGGCAAAGCGCCTTGCTGCTCATTGTCAATACGATCAGCGAGCCGGTCAGTAGGAATATCTTCTTCATCATTTCGATATTTGTTACCGGCGCAAATTACCGCATCGCGAGCATTGACGAATTAAAGGTGTCCACGTGGTTACTCTATTAAATTTGTAGACTAGTAAATATTACGTATATTGTATAGCTAAATATACCTAATATATGACCAAACCATTTTTCTTTTTTGCGGCCCTTTTCAACTTCACTACGGCGAGCTCGTTTGGCCAGTCGGCCTGGGAGCTGAAAAAAGATCAGAATGGTATCCGTATTTATTCCCGATCCGTAAAAGAGTCAAAGTATAAGGAACTAAAGGCGGTTTTCGATCTGCCGGGTACCTATGAACAGCTTCACTTCATCCTGAATGATGTGAATAATTATAAGACATGGGTGTATAGTACCGCTTCAAGTAAAGTAGTCGAGAGAAAGAGCGAGACGGAGATGATCTACTATTCCCGCATCGCGGCCCCGTGGCCGGTTTCCAATCGTGACTTTTACAGCGACACCAGGATCTGGATGGATTCAGCCACTCATCAAATGCGGCTCTCATCTCGCAACATTGATAAGTTTCCATTAACAGGCCATATTGTAAGAATTCCTTTCATGCGATCGGAGTGGGTTATCACTGCTCCTTCGCCAGGCACCCTGCATGTAGAATATACCCTTTCCTGGGATCCCGGCGGCGATATTCCCGCCTTTCTGGCGAATGCTTTTTGTACAACCGGGCCTCTTCAATCTTTTACCCAGCTTAAAAGGAAAATGGCGCCAGCTGCTCCACCTGTCGCTGTCAATCGATAAATTTGACCTATACAATGGTACGCTGATCATCAACAAAGGGTTTACCGGTGAATCGGGGAATAAAATCATTTCCGATGGGGTATGTGGACTATCCGACGTTGTGATGATCGATGTCCGCTTTCCACCGCTCTATTCCATGGTCAGCACGATCCTTTTTCCATTGGCGGGACTATGCCAGGCCGCATGAATATCTTTCAGGTCTTCTTTATGTGTGTCCAATGTCAATTTTCCTTCGACGGCAAGGGCAAACATTTTTGGTAAGAGCACTGCGCCGAACTCCATGAAGTCCTTCGGCGTGAGGTTGCCGAGCCCCGAGCCCAGGATCTCGATATCCGCGCTGCGGAGCGCCGAGGAATTGAGGGTCATGTTATGGCCGGCCATGTCGCCCACCGTCACCAGTTTTATTTTGTGCATATTGGTGTTCGGCCCTTCTACCCTAAGCGCCTGGATAAGCAATTCCGCGGGCCGTCCCCAGAGATAGTCGATCACGATGTCTACCGGCGTTTGTTTTTCGATCTCCTTTAGCCGGTGAACGACGGCTTTGTCGTCTTCACCCAGGTGAACGATATCGTCCGCGCCGAGAGCTTTCAACTTTTGGAGGGCCGATTCATTCCTTCCGATGGCGATGACCCTGGACGCACCAAGGTGTTTGGCGACCTGTACGGCGACCTTTCCCGTTACCCCCGTCGCACCATTGATGACGACGACGTCTCCCGCCTTGAGCTTTGCCCGTGCATGGAGGGCCATCGCGGACCCCAACACGGCATTGGGGAGTGCCGCGGCAAGCGCGAGATCGATACCATCCGGCAGGACGGTGTACCGGCCCTTGGTGATCAGCGCTTTTTCGGCCATCATACCGGTGATGCCCTGTGCATAGACCGTCGTTCCGTCTTCCAGTACGCCTACGCCGTCGATGCCCACTACTGCGGGTAGTTCACGATAGCTGAGATAGGTCCCGGGAGCTGTTTTGAGTTTGTCGATATTCTTTAACGCGGCGGCTTTTACCTTGAGTACGAGTTGATCGGCGTTTTGCGGGGTAGGGTCGGGGAAGTCTCCGTAGACGGGCACGTCGCCCAGATGCTTCAATACTGCTGCTTTCATGAATTGATATTTTTGCTTTGCAAAGGTCGGCAATTGCCCGCAAACGAAGAACGATCAGGTTTTGATCATTCAATCTGGTATTTATTGTCAATAAGGCTCAAGAGTTCGGTTGAGATCTTCAAGGCATTGTTCAGCGCTCACTGTTGTGTTCACGGAGGCTTTCGGCAAAAAAGCCGGTAACGACGGCAGGAAAGATCATCAGGTATTCTAAGAGGTATTCCTTCCAGGGCTTAGGCCGATGGGTAAGTTGCGGATGGTGATGGACTTCCATGTATCAGTTTGAGGGGTTAAAGCCGGGCGGTTAAAATGGGAAGATACTGATTTTCCCCTATTGCAGTCTTCTCAGTAGTTGATCCCGGTAAACCTTTCCTACGGGCAGTTTTTTGGTGCCGATGGACAGTTCATTTCCTTCCAGGAACTTTACCGCTTTTAGCGAGATGATATAGGATTTATGGATACGGACAAATTGAGCGGAAGGCAATTGTTCTTCGAATTGTGTGAGGGTCTGCTTGGACATGATCCGATTGGGGCCGGTATAAATAAAGATGTAGTTACCGTAGGCTTCGACATGGGTAAGCTCATGGAAAAATACCTTTGTCAGCTTCTTGTCCGCTTTCACCATGACAAAATCTTCTTTTGGGCTCGTCGGAGCGGTTTGGTCAGCCGGCTGCCGCAGTTGAAGTACTTTTTCCGTTGCCTGCACAAAACGTGGGAAGGAGAAGGGTTTTAACAGGTAATCCGTTACGGCAAGCTCGAATCCTTCCAACGCATAGTCCGAATAGGCTGAAGTGATAATAATGGCGGGATACTTTTTTAGTGTTCGCAGCATATCCAATCCGCTTAGACGGGGCATATTGATGTCGAGGACGACCAGGTCGACCGGCTGCCGGTTGATGAGTTGCATGGCTTCAAAGGCGTCACTGCATTCGCCAATCAGGTTCAAATAAGGCACCTGGGCGACATAGGTCCGCAAAATGTCCCGTGCGATGGGCTCGTCGTCTACGATGATGCAGTTTATGGTCATGTCAGTTCAATTGTCAATCGGCTTGCGAATATATCCCGATCTTTGTTAATTGTTAAATGGTATTGCCCCGGATAGAGCAAGTTCAGCCGCTGGTGTACGTTTTCCAGGCCAAGGCCGCTTCCGCGCCTGGATGATCGCGCCGGTACAAATGCCGGGTCTATAGAGTTCACGACATCCAGGTGCATCTTCCCTTCTTTGACGAAAAGTTCGATTCGAATGAACGCTTTTTCCCCCTTCGCCGCCGAAAAATGTTTGAAAGCATTTTCCACGAGCACGATCATCAGTAGGGGCGCTATATACTGTCCTTCGGTATCGCCCCCGATATCGAAGCTAATCGCTGCATCACCGCTGAGCCGGATCCGTTCCAATTCCAGATAATTGGATATATAATCGATCTCCTTTTGCAGGGCCACGTAGTGGGCATTCGTGTCATAGAGGGAATACCGCAGCAGGTCGGACAGCTTTAACATCAGTGCGGGGAGTTGCTTCGACTCCGCCACGGACAGGCCATAAAGATTGTTCAACGTATTGAAGAGAAAATGGGGATTGAGCTGCGCCTTCAGGTGGCGTAGCTCGTTTTGTTTTTGTGTTTTATCCAGGACCAGCCGGTCCAAACCCAACTTGGTGAATGAGGCGACGACAGTGAAGGCTACTACGCTGAAGGCTATATGTTCCCCACGCCAGTCTACCACATCCGTTAGGTGAAAGAGGCCTTTGCATACCCATCCAACGGCATTCAGGACATAGGGTATACCGAAGATAAGGATCACCAACTGTAACAAGTATAGGACTATGGCCAACAGCCATTGCCGGCGTTTGAAGAAAGGCAGGACAAGCAGGTTCTGTGTGTACGAAGGAATGGCCAGCTCAAGTAGTTCCTGCAGCACCAGGCAAATAAGCGTTATACCGCTCATGCGCCGGGGATATTCTTTCAGCAGGATGTATAGGAAGAATACCAGCACCCAAAACACGATCTGGGTAATTACTTTGTATGGTCTGGTAAATAAACGGGTCCAATCCAACTGTTTCATGGCCCAAATAAACTACGGTTGGCCCATTCCGGCAAATTTTGGTGATGAACGACCTCGTTTCGGTGATAAACGTCTGAGATGCAGGATATCATCGGTCTTTAATTGTTTGTCAGTCCGGGCGATAAGCTCGTCACTCTTAATTTTTTTTCTTTGACAGGGGAGATAGTTTTGGGGCATAACTTTAACATCATGAAACTACGATCAGTCCTGCTTTTATTGCTTTCCGTTCTGAGCACCGGCATTTCTGCACAACAGGATTCGGCCCTTACCTCCCTCATCCGCGATATACCGGTTTGGATGGCTCAAAACCATGTGCTTTGTGCGGGCGTGGGGATCATTGCCGACGGGCGGATCAAATTTTGCAGGAACTTTGGTGAACTGCAGCAAGGTCGCCCGGCACCGGACAATACGCTTTTTAACATTGCGTCGCAAACCAAACCGGTCCTGGCTATGCTGACCTTGCAATTGGTGAAAGCGGGACAATGGAACCTCGACGAGCCGCTGGCCCGGTATTGGATCGACCCGGATATCGCCCAATCTCCATATCTCTGGAAATTAACCAGCCGCATTGTGCTAAGTCATCATACCGGGTTTCCCAACTGGCGCTCGGACGATCCTTCAGGTAAGCTGAGGTTCAGGTTTGAGCCTGGCACAAACTCCGGCTATTCTGGTGAAGGGTACGAGTATCTGAGACGCGCTCTGGAGAGTAAATTTCATCAGCCTTTGAATACCCTCCTGGATTCGGTGTTGTTGAAACCGCTGGGCATGACCGATACCCGGTATTGGGGCGCTGACCTGGACACCAACAGGTTTGCCATGTGGCATGACGCACGGGGGATCAGGTATCCTACTTCTATTCAAACGCCCGTAAATGGTGCGGATGATCTGATCACCACCATCAAAGACTACTGCACGCTTGGGATCTTCGTGATGAACGGCGCGGGTCTCCCGGACACACTCTATGCGGATATGATAAAAATGCAAGGGCCGGGTGAGGAGACTCGTTACACGGGGCTCGGCTGGGGGGTAGTCCGGGGCTTGCCCGGCGGAGCGTATGCCCTGCAGCATGGAGGTTCCGACATCGGCGTTCGTACGATGGCCATCTTTCTGCCCAAAACGAAGGCGGGGATCGTGGTGATGACCAACGGGGACAACGGGATGTTTGTGTATGATCAGATCATCAGAGCGGCGCTGCCTATGGGAAAAGAGATCACCGATATCATGAACAAAGGCGGTAGTGTTCACCAACGGGTCGCGATCGCCGATGGGATCATTAAACGTCATACCGGCGCCTATGTCCAAAACAATGGCAAAGTACTCAACATCGAGCAGGAGGGCAATGCCATAAAGGTATCGGGCGACGGCGCGCCGACGGCCGTGTTGGTTCCCGAATCCGATACGGCTTTCTTTATGGAAGGCTACGATGTCGAGCTGAGGTTCCCGGATGACCAGTCGCTGGCGGTATATGAAGGAGGCAGGCAGGTCATGAGGATCAGCCGGCGTCCGGATCACCCGTCGGCGGTGGATACAGGCTCGCTGAAATTGGATACGGTTTTACTGAGAGCGGAGATGACGGGTATCGCTTCGGATGCCACAGAAGGGCGGTTTACCGCGTCCAGAGGTTATTTGAAGGCAGCCCGCTATGTGGCGGCCAGGCTAAAGGCGGCGGGTGTACAGCCGGGCTGGACGGAAAGGGGGCAAGCGACCTACCTGCAGCCGGTACCCTTTACCTGGGACGATTATTCGGGCAGCAACCTGGTCGTAAAAGGGGAGACCCATGCCCATGACGCAGCGAACTTTATCGTCCTTGAGCGCGGGGTAGCACGAAAGGGGAAATGGGTCGTTGCGTCATCCGGGGCGGCGTCGTCATCGGCGGCGGTGAAGGGCCGGCCGGCGGGTATTATCCTGCTGCCGACCGAAGACCAGGCAAAAGATTGGGAGACGACCGTCATCCGCCAATACCGGTTTGGATACATGCATTATTTGCCGGACGGAAGTGCCGCGCCCGGCGGCGTTCCGACGATCCTGGTTAGTCCTGCATTGTCGGCGGCACTCAGACCAGGGGACAGTGTTTCGGTTAACCTGGTGTACCGGTCCGAACATAAAACGGGCTATAATGTTATCGGCATTGTGCGGGGAACCAGCCCGGCGATGGCTAAGCAGGCCATCATTGTCGGGGCCCATCTGGATCATATTGGCCGTATCGGCGAACATATTTACAATGGCGCTAATGACGATGCCAGCGGCTGCGTTGCGGAACTCGGGGCAGCGGAGATGCTGGCGGCCAATAGAGGAAGACGGTCTGCGGTCTTCGTGTTTTTTTGCGGCGAAGAGCTTAATTTAAAAGGATCGCGCTGGTTTGCCGATCATCTTCCCCTACCGGATATTACTGCCGCGGTTAACCTGGAGCAGTTGGGCAGCAAGCACCGCACGTCCCGCGGCGTATGGGCATTGGGGGACCCGCAGTTCAGGCAGGCATTTTTGGATGCCGGAGCGTATGCCGCCGGATTTTCGGCGGAGGAACTACCTTTTTCGCCGACGGACAGCGTGAGCGACGAGCTAAGCAATACCGACACGTATAGTTTTATGCATAAGCATATTCCGTCTTTGTTGCTGGGTTCAGGTGGTTTTAGTGAACATCATACACCCATGGACACCATAGACCTGATCGATTTTGACCATTTGCAAAAGGCGACGATGCTGGTGTTTCGGCTGATCATGAACCTTACGAACGATTGAGCCTTTAGATGGCTGGAGAAAAAATAGTTTGACTGACTTGTCCTAAAGTATCGATCCCATTTGACAAAGCTGAGTTGACCTCTATTATTCAATTAGCAAAAAAAAGTTTTATGTTTAAAAAGAACTATTATCAGGCGGCCATTTTTTCCCTGGTTGTCTTTTTGCCACGCTTGTCGGCCAGTGCCCAAATCACTCAGCAAACCATGAGCGAAAAACAGGGGGCTGATTCGGCTATTACTATCCATCAAGAAACGGATCTCAAGGCAAGCCCGACACAACTTTACGGAGCGCTGATCAGTTCCAAGGAATTCAGCGATTGCACCAAAAAATCATTTCCGTCGTTCTCGGCCGCGTCAGCCAGGATAGACCCCGTTGCAGGGGGCAGCTTTTCCTTATTCGACGGTCACATCGTGGGCAGGATCCTGGAGCTGGTTCCCAATGAGCGAATTGTAGAAGCCTGGCGTGTGGTGGATTGGCCGGCCGGCATTTATTCTATTGCAAGATTTGAATTTCGTGCTAATACAACCGGCACAACCATTGTGTTTGATCATACCGGTTTCCCGGAAGGGCTCAAAGAGCATCTTTCAAGCGGTTGGAAGGAGCATTATTGGATTGCGCTTGCCAATTACTTTCAATAGAATTGACTGGTCCGGGCTTTTTTGCCGGATAGCCAGCAAGCACCATATTCGCACATTCCGTGCATCAAAACCGCACATGCCGCCGCCGCCAATATCCTGCAATTATTTGTGAATCAATGTCCTATGAGTCTGGCACCCTGGTTGCGTTGCGAACCGAAAGCCACACCAGCATGCTCAGAAGCTTTCTTCAAATCGCCCTGCGCAACTTCACCAAGCGCAAGGGGTATTCTATCCTCAACCTCGTTGGCCTTACGATCGGTATCACTTGCTGCCTCCTCATTTTTGAGTACGTAGCCTATGAACGGAGTTTCGACGGCTACAACAAAAACGCGGGCCGCATCTTTAGGGTGCAGGAATCTGACTACCAGGGCGGCCGCTTCGTTTCCGACTGGGCCACCACCAGCCCTGCTGTAGGCCCGACGTTAAAAAGAGATCTCCCAGAAGTTGAGAATGAATGCCGACTGATCCAATACGAAATGCTGTTGTCGAATGAGGCCCGTAACGTGAACGCCTTTGAACACAAATGCTATGCTGCCGATACCTCGGTCTTTTCGATACTGCAATTGTCGCTGGTAAAAGGTAACCCGGCCACCGCTTTGAAGGGGATCAATAAAGTTGTCCTTGCCGAAGCAACCGCCCGCAAATATTTCGGGAACGAAAATCCCATTGGCAAGGTGCTAACGGACCGTAACTACGGCGGCGTTCGAACGCTGGAGGTGACTGGTGTATTCGAAGCGCTTCCCACCAACTCCCACCTTGTCCTGGATGTACTAATGTCTTATCCCACCTTCAGCGACATGATCGGCAGTTACGGTAAACCCAACGACCCAACAGAAACCTCGTGGGGATGGAATGACTATTACACTTATGTGCTGCTAAGGCCCGGGGCGAACGTTCACAGTTTCGAATCGAAGCTGCCCGACTTCATGTACAGGCATAATAATGGTTTGCCTGCGGCCAAGGCGCACAATGACTATGTTACGCTGCAAGTTTTCCCCCTGAGGGATATCCATCTTCGCTCACACTACCAGGAAGAAGCCGAAGCCAACGGCGACGGCCAGTCAGTTTCGTTCCTGTTCCTGATCGCCTTTTTTATCGCAGCCATCGCGTGGATCAACTATATCAACCTCGCCACTGCCCGCTCCCTTGAACGCGCAAAGGAGGTCGGCGTCCGTAAAGTGCTCGGAGCGCTTCGCACGGATCTTATCCGGCAATTCCTGGTTGAAAGCCTTTTGCTCAACGGCGCCGCGCTGGGGCTGGCGCTGGTCATTACTGTGATCGCGACGCCGCTGTTCAGCCAGCTGACCGGCAGGTCCATCCACGGTGTGCCCTTGCTGTACTGGGAGATCTTTGGCGTTCTGTTTGTATGCGGTACATTCCTGTCGGGCATCTACCCGGCCTTTGTCCTCTCCCGTTACAATCCCGTCGCCGTCCTTAAGGGGTTGTTTAAAAATACCGCGATGGGGCAGCTCCTGCGTAAGAGTCTTATTATCGGTCAATTCACCGCTTCCATCGTACTCATTGCAGGGACTATCATCGTGTACGAGCAGGTTCACTATATGCGCAGCCAGCAATTAGGGGTCAATATCGATGAAACGGTCGTGCTGAGCGGCGTTGAATCCATGAACGATTCCACCTACCGTCAGGTCTATCCGGCTTTCAAACAAGCATTGCTGGGGCTCAAGGACGTCAAAAACATCACCGGCTCCTCCAATGTAATGGGGCAGGAGATCACCTGGTCGACCGACTGGCAGCGGCTCGACAACTCCTCCGGAACCAATTATACGCTTGTGCATTTGGGCATAGACTATGACTTTATTAAAAACTATGGGCTGAAGGTGATCGCCGGCCGCGCATATTCGAAGGATTTCCCCACGGACAAGAAAGGTGTCGTGCTGAATGAATCGGCCGTGAAAGCCCTGGGCTATGCCAGGCCCGCCGACGTGCTTGGGAAGCCACTGCATGCCGACCAAAGCAGCATCGATACCGTACACGTGATCGGCGTGGTGGCAGATTACCACCACGAAGGTTTGCAAAAAGCGATCCCCCCGATGGCGCTGGTTCTCCGCACGGGAATGGCCGGATATTATTCTGTCCGGATCAATGCGGACAATACGCCGCAAACCCTTGCCGCGATCAAGAAGATCTGGGACAGCTACTATCCCAACGATGCCTTCCACTATTTCTTTCTCGATGAATTCTTCGATCATCAATACGCGGAAAACGAGCGCTTTGGCACAGTCTTCGGCTTGTTCGCCGGACTTGCGATCATCATCGCGTGCCTTGGATTGCTGGGATTGTCCGCCTACAATGTGATCCAACGGACTAAAGAGATCGGCATTCGCAAAGTGCTGGGGGCTTCCGTCCGGCACCTGCTTTTCATCTTGTCCCGGGACTTCCTCCTGCTGGTCGCCATCGCTTTTGTCGTGGCCATTCCAGTGACGTGGTGGGTGATGCACAGCTGGCTGCAGGGTTTCGCCTATCGCATCCATATCGGTTGGTGGACTTTTGCGGTAGCCGGTATCGTGGCTTTCTCGATCGCGATGCTGACCGTGGGGTTCCAGGCGCTAAAGGCTACATTGGCCAATCCGGTGAGAAGCCTGCGCACAGAGTGATCCCGTTGGCCTGACGCCTGTTTTTCTTATATTAAATCCGGAAATTATTCGCCATGAAAAAATTATGTGTCTGTGTTTTATGTTTTTTTGGTTCCATCGTTGTCATTCACGCGCAGCCCAAGGCGGCTATCCTGCCGGAACCCGCTTCCTGGCAATTGGAGCAGTTTCCCCTGCCGCCGGGCTTTGCGCCCGCCCTCCCCTATAAGGGTCTGGAGGAGCTGAGGTTTTCCCCTGACATGTTTAACAAGGGGGCAACCAATTATTTTACCTATGTTTTTGCCGCGCGCCTGGACAATACGGTGGCGATATCTGCTTCCGACATCAAAAACTATCTACTGATATATTTTAAAGGTCTTTGTAGTAAGACGGCTGCCGATCGGAAGCTGGCGCCGGTGGATACTGCGGCCATCAGCGTTGCGATAGTTCCGAAAAAGACCACAGCCGGGCAGCCGGTATATTCGATTACTTTGCACGTCTTCGGGGTGTTCGCGGACGGGGCGCCGGTCAGTTTGAACATGGAGGCAAAAGTATTTGCCGATGCGCCCCATCAACGAGTTTACCTACTCTTCATTGTTAGTCCGCAACCGACTACTGCGCCTATTTGGCAGGAGTTGTATAAGGTCCAAGAGACTTTTGTGCTGCCGGTGGGTTAAACCGTTCTGAGCATCCGGAATGGCTTCATTGTCCATCATTTCGGCCGTTACGGCGAAGCCGGGCGGAAAGTAGCCCTTTATTAGCCTGACATTTTCCGACCGCGACCATCATCCCGCCCCGTTGTGCCCCAGTTTCATTTCGGCCGTCTCAGCCTTAATTTCTACCATCAACGTGTCGGACAGAAGCAGCCGCACTTTGCCCAAGGACCGGTAAAAAGTGTCGACCAATACTTCAGCACCAACCTTCACCGACACCAGCGAACTATCGACCTGTCCGTTTTTGACCCGATGTGCCCGGAATGACTGTGTTGCAGTAGTCCGCCAGCCGATATACTGTTTCTCCGGCTTGCCATTCGTGACCTCGAACGTTTTCGTGTCGACTGTTACCGGATAGTCTTGTTCCAGGTTGTCCACTACTTCGTCCCTGCCCGTCATCAGACCAGTGAGTTGGGATCCGACCCTGTGGAGTTCGACGCCCTTTTCCCGGGCGTCGAGTTCAATGGTAAAGAGTTTTTTGAAATGGCCATTTTCATAGGCGACAAAGGAATTGGTATAGTAGATATCCTCTGATGGAGTGACGACCTGAACGGTAAGAAAGGGGAGTCGAAAGCTATCGGTCACATCGCGAATAATGCAGTCGCAGTCGGTGTAAAGGTTGTCGAGGTTGGCTTCCAGTGTATCGGCCTTGCCGCTCTTCTTATCGATATGCACAAAATAGTTGTCCGACGTTAATAGCTGGGCCTGGTCGTCCACCTTACCATCGTCCTCGCCGCGGCGGGAAGTAAGCGTTATAGCCTCGTCCTTGAGATCGAGTCGCGCGTGTTCTATATACTTCGCAGGGTGGCCTTGATCACGCCGCTGGCTGGTGGTATCTTTGGTGACGAGCTTGGTGGTATCCCGGGTTGTAGTTATTGCCTTGCGGCTCTTGCAGGCGCCGAAGGCAACAAGGGTGACAAGAAGGATTAGGGGGTAAGGTTTCATTGGCGATTAAGATACGGCAGATTTCTAAAAATTACAAGCGTAAATGACCATACAGGATGTTTAAGACTGTCCAGCATAAATAATAAGCGCAATGCCGATAACAAAGCAGCCGAACATGCCTGCGAGCAGCCAGCCTACTTGTCTTCCCATATTTCTAAATTCTTTCCATATCCATACGCCCCAGATGGCGGCGACGAGCGTAGCGCCCTGACCAAGGCCATAGGATATGGCAGGCCCGGCTTTGCCGGCCGCCAGCAGGTTGAAAAGGTTTCCGATCCCCCAGATGACGCCCCCCAGGAAGCCAACCGCATGCAAGGAAATTTTTCCTTTGAAATAATCGCGGTAGCTGACCCGCCCGCCATCCAGCGGTCTTTTCATCAGGATAGAATTGAACAGCAAATTGCTGATAAAGATGCCGGCAGCGAAGATGGTAAAAGCCGTATAGGGAGTCATTTTTTCCGGAGCTGGTTGTTCGAAATGATTCACGTCCATGGAGGCGGCTATAAAACGGTAGAAAAAGGACATGAGGATGCCTGCTGTTACCGACAGCAGGATCCCTTTTGATCCGGGCTCACGGCTGGTGATCGATTTTTTCCGATAGGCGACAGCGTTCATAATGATGGCGGCAGCCACGATGAGGACGCCAGAGAAGAGCAGGACCGGCGATCCCTTCTGCACGCTGATATAATTGACCAGCACACCCAGGATCAGCGCGATGCCGATACCCACCGGAAAGGCAACCGACATCCCGGCTATGACGATAGCGGCTGTCAGCAGGATATTGGCCAGGTTAAAGATCAGGCCGGCGAGCAGCGCGCTTAGGATATTTATAGTGCTGGCCTGCTGAAGGTCTGCCAAGAATCCTCTGCCTTTGTCACCGATACTTCCGATCGTAAAGGCGGTGACAAGTGAGGTGAACAGGATACCGATGACATAGTCCCAGTAAAACAACTCAAAACGCCAGCGGCCGGCAGCCAGTTTCTGGGTGTTGGCCCAGGAACCCCAGCAAAGCATGGTAATGAAGCAGAACAGGATGGCAACGGGATAGCTTTGTACTATAAACATGACGTGTACTTTTTTTCGATGCTGGTCAATTTCGAATCATTGGTCGATAACTTCGTTCCGATAGGGGATCGAGGACTGGGCCCCGAGCCGGGTAACGGATACGGCCGCGGCCGCGCAGGCGAAGCGCACGGCATCCGGGAGATTGTTGTGTTCGGATAGCGCTACAGCCAGCGCGCCGTTGAATACATCGCCCGCTGCGGTCGTGTCGATGGCTTGCACTTTGGGGGCGGGTACGTGGGTGAAGGCGTCTCCTTCCAGGACAAGCGCACCGGCGGGCCCCATCGTAATGACGACATTACCGACGCCCAATTCCCGGATGCGCGCGGCGGCCTGCTTAGCCGTCTCGAGATCCGACACTTTGATGCCGGCGATCATCGAAGCTTCGGTGGAGTTAGGCGTGATGACATCGATATTAGAAAGGAGCTGAGCGGGCAGAACAGCGGCGGGAGCGGGGTTCAGGATCACCTTGATACGGTTGGAAGCCGCATACCCGGCTACATATTGTACCGTCGCCAGGGGAATTTCCAGCTGCAACAGGATAATTCTTGCGGTGCTGATCCCCGTGAGTGCTCCCTCGACATCGGCCGGCAGCAGATTGGCGTTGGCGCCGGGAGCGACGACTATACTGTTTTCTCCGGCCGCATCGACCGTGATCAACGCTACGCCGCTTGGAAGCGCTTCATCGCGCAGGATACAACTGGTATCGATCCCCTCTGCGGCAAATAATTGTGCCGATTGTTTGCCGAAAATATCGTTTCCAATCTTGGAAACGAATAGGACGTTTCCACCGAGACGGGCTACAGCGACGGCCTGGTTGGCGCCTTTGCCGCCAGGGTTCATGAAAAAAGCCCCTCCTAATACGGTCTCTCCGGGTGTAGGGATATGGCTTGTCTTGACAACCATATCCATGTTGGTGGAACCAACTACAACTATCTTTTTTGCATTCATATGACAATCCTACCGGCAATCGTTGCTATAGTTGTTAAGATACGGTTTTCGGCTAAATTTGCGTAGATTTATCTTATTTTTTGTAATACAAATATCATGACAGCTTATCCTTCTTTAAAGGCGAAAATAAATAGTCCTGTTACAATGAGCATGCTCCTTATTTTCCTATTGGGATCAATGCCTGTATCTGCGCAACAGGCCATCGTTACTGGTGAAGTTTCAGCCAATTATTTCGGCAAATCGATCAAACTCACCCTGATCAATTATGAAACCCGGAATGACACCCTTGTGCAGGAAGCTGGGATCACGCAGGATGGTAAATTTACCCTGACCATTCCGTTAAAAGAGCCTAAAATTTATGATCTGGGAGTAGATAATTCCAGTCTTGTACAAGTATTGGCTAAACCTGGTGACAACATCCACCTTACAATCAGCAACGACCTCACTCAGGTTACGGGCTCCCAGGAAACACAATATCTTATTGATTATGAAGCGAACAGAAAAATGGTATTCAATAAGTATTTAAAACGAACCTATGATTCCTCGGCTGTTGCGGTTAAAAGCGGTAACAAAGAAAGAATCGAATACTGGAATGTGGAGCATGAAAAAGCCTCTCAAAATTATAAAGCAGAACTGGCACAATGGGTGGAACAACCCTTTTTTATTAATTCGCTTGCCGCGGTACATCATAGTATACGCTGGAATTCAGAAATCGATACTGCACTGATGAATCAGATGGTCTCGATCTTTCAGCAAAAATATCCAAATTATGATCTTACCCGGCAACTGGTGAATAAAGTCAATGCCACCAAACGGATTGCGATCGGTGCCATAGCGCCGGGTTTTATTTCAACGGATACGGCAGGTGCGCCAATCGATCTTAAAGGCTCTCGCGGCAAATATACATTTGTTGAGTTCTGGGCTTCCTGGTGCCCTCCATGCCGGGAAGAAAGTCCTACATTAGTCAGGTTATACAATGCATATAAGGATAAAGGATTTGTGATATTAAGTGTCTCCATTGATAAAAATGCCACACAGTGGAAGAACGCCATTCGCCAGGATGGGTATACCTGGGAGAATGTCTGCGATCTGAATGGATATGGAGGTCCTGTCGCGGCATTGTATACGGTAACCGCCATCCCGAATAGTTTTCTGCTGGATAGGAACGGAAGGATTATTGCTAAAAACCTTCGGGGTAAAGATCTGGAAAGCAAGCTTGCAGTACTGATGAACTAGGTGTATGGCCATCTCGACTTTTAAAAAACTGCACGCCGAAGGATTGATCTCGGATGACGCCCTTCATCGGGCGGAAACCCGGGAGCGTGAAAATCTGTTTTCGCTTCATTGGGAGCTTCGGCTGCTGCTTTACCTGGGCGTACTCCTGCTCACGGGGGGCCTTGGCATCCTGGTGTATAAGCACATCGATACTATTGGTCATCAGGCGGTGCTGGCCTTTATTGCCGCAGTGAGTGTCGGCAGCTTTTTCTACTGTTATCGCAAAAGAGCTCCTTTTAGCTGGGAGAGCGTCTCGGTGGCCGATCCCTTCTTTGACTATATCCTGCTGTTAGGCTGTCTCACCATGCTCATCTTTCTCGGTTATTTGCAATACGAATACGATGTTTTTGGCGATCATTATGGATCGGCCACTTTCATCCCGATGGTCATCCTTTTTATTGCCGCCTACTATTTCGATCATCTGGGGGTGTTGAGTCTTGCCATCACCAATCTTGGCGCATGGGCTGGCATCGCAATAACGCCATTGTCGATCTTGAAAGACGGGAATTTTTCGGACGGCCGTCTCATTGTCACGGGGATACTATTAGGCGGGGTTCTTTTAGCGGCAGGCTGGCTATCGGCCGAGCGACGGTTAAAAGCCCATTTCGAGACCACCTATACAAACTTCGGACTACACCTGTTCTTTATCGCCAGCCTGGCTGGTTTGTTCAAATATGAGCAGATCTATCTTCTTTGGTTTTTGGCGCTAATGCCGATCTCCTGGTTTTTATATAAGAAAGCCTTTGACCGGAGATCCTTTTATTTTATCGTGGTGATAATTCTGTACGCCTATATCGCCCTCTGTTATGTGGTAGTACGTCTGCTGTCCAGCATGTCCGGAGCGGACCTGGCGCCGCTTGCTCTGGGGCTGCTATATTTTATCCTTTCAGCCATCGGCATTGCGCTCCTCCTGGTTAGGCTAAACCGTCAATTGAAATCCCATGATCGCCTATAACCGTCAGGCACTCGACAATAGCGAAATCCAGCAGCAAGCCGCCAAGGCACTTGGCAAATCTGTCATTACCCAGGGGGAGTACAACAAGATCGCGGAAGCTTATCCTTTTAAGTTGTATGCTCCCAATGTATTTGTCCGCATCGGAATTTTCCTGCTGACTGTGCTCGCCGTCGCCTGCGGCCTCGGCCTGTTCCTGTTAATCACCATGGGTGCAGGAGATCGTGGGATCGGCTTTATCTTAATCTTTTGGGGTATCGCCTCTTACGGCGCAGTAGAATTCTTTATCCATGCCCGCGGCGTGTATAGGGCGGGAGTTGATGACGCGTTGCTATGGCTCGCAGGAGGCCTGCTTTTCGGCGGGATCGAGCTGCTGTTCTACAACATCTCCCCCGCCATTCAAAGCACGATCATCCTTTTGTTGGCTGCATGGGGAGTAGTACGCTATGCAGACAGGCTCATGGCCCTCGTAGCCTACGGCGCCTCGATAAACCTGCTCTTTCATTTACTCATTACCCACAACACCATTCTCCCATTTGTCGTTATGGCATTTTCGATCATAGCCTACCTCCTCTTCACAAATTTATCGAATGCCACATCCTTGCGACACTACTATTCCTGTTTGTCCCTGTTACGAATGGCCGCGTTGTTGACCTTCTACCTTTCCGGCAACTATTATGTCGTGGAAAATATCAACGCCTCTCTTCGGGGCGAAGCGGCGCCAGTCGCATTGAGCTGGTTATGGTGGACGTTTACGAGCGTCGTTCCCGTCGCCTATATCTTTATAGCCATACGTAAAAAAGATCCCATCCTTTTATGGACGGGGTTGGGTTTGGTTGCGGCAGCCGTCTTTACTGTCAGGTATTATTATCATATACTGCCCGCTGAGCTCGCGATGATCATCGCCGGTAGCATTTTGATCGTTGGCGCGTACGGCCTTATCCGCTATCTGCAAACGCCCAAACATGGTTTTACTTCCATGGCGCCCGACGAACCGCACCCGCTGGAACACCTGCCCGTAGAGAGTTTAATACTCGCAGAGACCTTCAAATCCACCCCAGCGCAGCCATCAGACCAAAGCAACCCTTTTGGGGGCGGCTCAGGCGGCGGCGGCGCCGGCGGAACCTACTAGAGTCGATCCTTCCAGGTCGGCTTCACCGACTCAGAATTGGGAGCTTTTCATATGACCCCCGGAGGAATCCGCCTTTTTGATGTGGAAATCCTGGCTTTTCGCATCTCCGCGAAAACGACGTGCTATGTTCGCCAACTACTGCAGGATCATGCTTCGCAATCTCCGGAGATCCGGGCTCTATGCATTTATCAATATCTGCAGTCTCGGGATCGGCATCGCAGCCATGATCTGGGGCGTCCAGGTCTATCGGTTCAATACATCCTATGACCAATTCCACCGGAACCGCGACCATATCTACCGCGTGCTGATCACTGTGGCCGGGGGCGATGGACTCAAGGGCACCTGTCCTGCCCCCTTGGGCGAAGCCGTCGTCAGGGATTTTCCCGGCGTACAGGCTGCCGTACGCTGGGAACAAACAAGACTGAATATCCGCGCGGCCGGTAAAGAGCCGTTTTCGGAAGGGACGAATTTTACCGATCCGGCATTCTTCAACCTCTTTACCTTTCCTCTCCTGCGGGGCCAAGTCCGGCTGAACGACCCTTCCACAGTCCTGATCACAGAGACGGCGGCCAAAAAATTCTTTGGCGACGCCGATCCTCTCGGCCAAACCCTGGAGCTCTATTCGGATCAGCCCTATAAAAAACCACTCAAAATCACAGGTATCCTAAAAGACCCTCCCGTCAACTCTTCCTTCCAGTTCGAGACCCTGACGTCTACGGATAATTTCCTGGCGCCCGATGGCGCCACCGTCCCCAAAGACCACTGGGACCATCTCTCGGAAGCGATGTTCGTCAAACTCGCCGATCCCGGTCAGGCGGAACAGCTTAGCAACGCCTTCAGCCGTTATATTCCCCTGGAACAGTCCGCCCGGCAGGACATCAAAGTCACGTCCTTCCACCTGGTGTCGCTTCCCCAAACCGCCGCATGGTCGGGCGTCATTGGCGTAAACGCCATGCTCGAACGCCCTGGTGATGCTGCCGTCGATGGACCGCTGATCCTGGCTATCCTCATCCTGCTTTCGGCCTGTCTGAACTTCGCCAATACCACGGTGGCGCAAAGCCGCCGCCGCCTCAAAGAGATCGGCGTCCGCAAGGTCATGGGCAGCTCCCGCCGGCAGATCATGCTACAGCATTTGGCAGAATGCACCCTCATCGTCCTGCCCGCCATCGGACTGGCCATGCTGCTCGACCTGCTGTGGCTGCCTGCCTACAACGCCATGCTCATCCACCTCGATGTCCGTGCGCATTATTTGGAGGACCATACGCTACAGTTGACACTATTGATCCTGTTTATCGTCGCCATCCTGCTGGCCGGCGCCTACCCGGCTTTTTATATCAGCCGGTTCAACGCCACCGGCATCTTCCGCGGGACCGTACGTTTTGGCGGTCGCAATCTTTTTTCACGTTTCCTGCTGGGGCTGCAGATCGTGATCACCTTCATCACCCTGATCACCTCCGTCGCCTTTGCCCGCAATGCCGCATTCCAGCGGGATTACGACTACGGCTACCGGCGGGCGGATATAATGGGCGTTTGGTTGCCGCAAGGGCAGGACGGGAAGATCTTGCGCGATGAGCTTAGCCGCATCTCGGGGGTACAGCAGTTGATAGGCGTTCGCGACCAGATCGGCTTCTCGTATCATTCCTGGCCGCTTGGAACCGCAGACAAAAAGGTCGAATGCTCTTATCTCGAAGTCGGTCCCGGCTATTCGGACCTCATGGGGTTGCAGCTGGCCGCGGGAAGTCTGCCACCAGCAGTGGACACCGGCGGACAACAATACATGCTTATCAACGAGAAACTGACCTTTGCCATGGGCTGGAAACCCGCAGAAGCCGTCGGCAAGCTCATCCGCAAAGACGAGCACAATAGCTGGCTGGTCACCGGTGTCCTTAAAGACTTTACACAAAACTCATTACAAGACCCTATCCAACCACTCGCGATGTGTCTCATCGCCCCCGAACAGGCATCGCAATGGGTGATCCGCACAAAACCTGGTGAGCTTCAGCCGGTCTATGAACAACTCAGGACCATCTGGGCCAAACTCTATCCGGGCACACCCATGGGCTATTATTTTCAGGACGAGGCCGGCAGCTTCGTCATCCGGCTGAATGGGATCGTCACCCGCATCTTCGCCGGCTTCGCGCTCATCGCCATCTTCATGGCCGCCACGGGTATGTTTGCGCTGGTATCACTCACCGTGCTCAAGCGCTTACGCGAGATCGCCATCCGAAAAGTCGTCGGCGCCGGCAACAAACATATTTTCTGGCTTGTAGGTTTCGGATATGGCCGCCTCTTCCTGGTCTCCGCCGGGATAGGTTGCTCCATAGGCTTTCTACTGGCTCGCCAGCTGATGAACATGGTCTTTCAGATCAACTCCGGCATTCGCGTGGATTCGCTGCTCATTAGCTTTATAGGCATTCTCCTGGTGAGTGGCACGATCATCGTCTCCCGGGTCGCCTATCTTTGCCGTGTCCGGACCACGGATGTGTTGAAAGCGGAATGACCCAGGACGACACTGTATGCGCGGTGCTGGTTACAGCCCGGCGAGCCGGTCCTGGATAGGTTTTTGTTGAATTCGCACCCATGATGAAACCATTAGCTGGATACTTGCATATGTAAAATAAAGCTTCGGCAGACGCCCGAAGCTTTATTTTCTATTTTACTGCCAGTACATCTATTTGTTCAATAACCGGGGCTTTTGCCAGCAGTTCCGATGCCTTCGCCATCAACGCGGCGGCGATCGGTCCAGCTAAATGGGCTTTTCTGCCTTCTTCATTTTCGAAAGTGTCAAAGATCCCAAAGGTAGAAGGGCCCATTTGTAACGCATACCAGCTGATCGTTTCGGCTTCCTGCTGTGCAAGTGGCAATGCGCTTTTAATAAAGTCTGCTACTTCTTGTTCTTTTCCGGGCTTAGCCTCTAAACGGGCCAATAATGCAAATTTTATCATGTTGTGTTGTTTTTACAGGGAGCGCAGTCCTCCGTCGATCAATAATTCAGCGCCCACCATAAAGGCGGACTCTGGTGTCGAAAGATATAATGCCGCAGCAGCAATTTCTTCCGGCTTGCCTACGCGTTTGATTGGCGTAAATCCTCCCATGGTTGCTTTTAGAGCATCCGCTTCCTCTTGTGTGGAGGTTACCTGGGCAAATGCGTTGGTATCTACCGGGCCGGGTGTTATCACATTTACACGAATACCCCGGGGCAGTAATTCTGCTGAAAAGCTTCTGCCCATAGAGCGTATAGCTGCTTTTGTTGCCGCGTAAGAAGCGTGGTTCGGAAAGCCCTTTTCGCCTACAACAGATGAAAGTAATATGATAGCTGCGCCGTCATTCAGATAAGGCAAAGCCTTTTGAACAGTAAAGAAAGTTCCCTTGAAGTTGACGTTGCTTTGTTTGTCAAACATCTCCTCTGTGAAATCGGCTAAAGGCGCGAGCATATAAACGGCTGCGTTAGCGATGAGTACATCTATCCGGCCCAGTTTTTCTTCGACAGTAAAATAAAGCCGATCAAGATCAGGAAGGCTGGCTGAATCACTTTGGATGCCAATTGCGCCATTCCCTATTTCCGTTACAGCTTTGTCCAAATTTTTCTGATTACGGCCACTAATGGCGACCTTTGCGCCCTGAGCGGCAAATAGTTTAGCAGTTGCCAATCCTATTCCAGCACTGCCGCCGGTAATAACGGCTACTTTGTTCTCCAATTTTAATGACATGTTCTTTGCTTGTTTTATGTTATACATTACAAGGCAAAGCTACCCGGACGGTCCTTATTAAAAAATCAACCAGCTTACAAAATCAGGTGAATGTAGATTAACTTTTTAAGCTTTTACTACGGATCTTAGAAAGGAATTGTGTGGTCATACCTAAATAAGAGGCCAGCGCATATTGCGGCACACGGTAGGCGACACTGGCATATCGCTCCATAAAACCAACATATCGCTGTTCAGCATTTTGCGTTAAATTGGAGATCACCCGGCGCTGGTGGTAGGCGGCAGACCTTTCGGCCATGATCCGGAAAAAAGTTTCATATCTATGGCCGGCAGCTTTCAGCTTTTCTTCGCTTTCATGGTCTATCTGGAATACCATACCATCTTCCAAAGCCACCACAAACATGGTGGCAGGCTGTTGCAGGATATAACTGTTGTAATCTGATATCCACCAGTCTTCTATAGCAAACTGAATGGTATGTTCTGAGCCTTCGTCATCTATCACGTAAGCGCGGAAAGCGCCCTTAACAACGTAGGATCGATATTTAGCAACAGATCCGGGGAGAATAATAAACTGTTTCTTTTTTACCTTCTTCTCCTTGAAATAAGAAAGAAATACCTCAAGTTCTTCGTCGGAAAACTGCACCTTCTTTAAAATATGTTCCTTTAATGATTCCTTGTTCATCTTATAAATTGAAATGGTCAAGATCTGATCTAAGTTAATCAAAAGCAAGTTAGGGTTACTCCATTTAGCAGAACATTTAGTCGGGCAAACAGCTTTTCGGCCATGGTCAATACGGGACAGACGTTTTCTGTCAAGAATGAGCGTTATATCACTGCCGTAATCGCTATCTTTAATACTATTGCACTTGAATGGCACGCTTGAAATTACAGATCCCTTTATGGACAATGGCTGCACCCATCCTCGCCTGGCTATTATTTGCCGGATCGGGATTCGCATCGGGAACCCTCTATTCGATCCTGCTCGCCGCAGGGTTGATTGGCAGCGTCCTGGCGGCCGTCCATCATGCCGAGACGATCGCCCACCGTGTAGGCGAGCCCTTCGGGGCCCTTGTACTGGCCGTAGCTGTCACTTCCATAGAAGTAGCGCTGATCATCTCCCTTATGCTGACGCCGGGCCACGAAACTGCCACGCTGGCCAGGGACACGGTATTTGCCGCCGAGATGATCATACTCACCTGTATCGTCGGCGGCTCTCTGCTCCTCGGCGGAATAAAATTTAAAGAGCAGACCTTTGGCCTGGATGGCGTGTCAGCCGCATTGACGGTGCTGACGGCCATTTCCGTGCTCACGCTTATTCTTCCCAACTATACATCCAGCGTCCCCGGTCCCTTCTACAACGACAAACAGCTGATCTTCGTGGCTATTGTCGCCCTGCTATTGTACGCGACTTTTTTGCTGGTTCAAACGATCAGCCACCGGTCTTATTTTTTGCAAACAGACTCTCAGCCTGACGAAGCCATGCATTCCTCACCGCCCACCGGCGCCACCACATTAGTCAGTATCGTCTTTTTGCTGATCAGTCTCGTGGCCGTCGTAGTACTCGCCGAACATCTGGCGCCGGATATCGAAACGGGTGTTGCTGGCATGGGGGCGCCCAAGTCTCTGGTAGGCATCATCATCGCTATGGTCGTCCTGTTGCCGGAAGGACTCTCGGCCATGAGTGCCTCCAACCAGAACCAACTGCAGTCCAGCCTTAACCTGGCGCTCGGTTCGGCACTCGCCAGTATCGGTCTGACGATCCCGGCTGTAGCGTTCGTATCACTTTACAAGCACTTGCCGCTTACGCTTGGCATCGATACCAAATCCACTGTGCTTTTTATGCTTTCCCTGTTAATTATCCTGTTGTCCTTGCGGACGGGCCGCACTACGCTGTTGCAGGGTGTCGTACTGCTGGTTATTTTTGCGGTATATATCTTTACGACGATCGTTCCATAATCCCGGCAACGACCTGTGCTCGCCATTCCGGTGTTCCCGATCCCGGTCAGCCAGAATGAGGTGATTACAAGAAATCCGAACGAATAAAACCTGCGCGACATACTAAGAACAATCATTCGTCGTATACTATAGCGGAAAAGACCAAAACACGACGGTTTGAAGCGACCAATCATTGCCGGCATCCTTTGTTTCTCCGTTGCCTTCCTCAGCGTGAACAGGAATGCGCGCGCCCAGGATATCCATTACCCGGATGTCCAGGCGTTTGCCGTTTGGTACAACCCCGCGGTAAAGACCGACAAAGAAGCCCTGGCTCATATCGACTACGCGCACGTTAATTATCCGGGCGTATTGGGTTACACCAACTTTGCGGCCACTGTCGAGGTGCCGCTTGTAGGCCGGGATAGAAAACAGGACCCCTCCGCCGCTTTTTCGAGTTTGTCGGCAGGGGTGACCAACAGCTCGTCCACAGGGAGCTATGTAACTGCGACCTCGGCGATGCTGGCCTTCTCCTATGCCCTGCCCCTTGACTATCACTTCGGCTTTCTGGCCCTTGGCTTTCAGGGCGCCTACAATACCAGCCAAATACAGCCGTTCGGATCGAGCCAATGGCCAAGCAATTTCGACCATTACGGACCCATCGGGAGCGCCGCCATCGTCGATCCGGATTTGTCTGGCCATACCATCACCTATTACACGGTGGGCACCGTAGCCAATCCCTTTTGTGACCCTTGGATTTGAAAGCGTGCCCTGCTCGTCTCTATCCATCTGAATCACTACCGTTCCGGAAATGTTGTTTTTTGCCGCTTTTTCGGGATAACGAAGCGTATAGCTGTACCCGCAGCCGAAAGACGACGTGTCTTTTTTCTGCGCAGTGGTAACCAAGCTGGTACAAACGAGGATCAGTAGCATCAGTTTTTTCACAACACCTAAGATGGCAAATCGCTTATATTCCATACAAGCGGCAAAAAAAACGAAAGCAGGGTGTGCGGTAGTCAATTACAAGAAAATTGTACCACATAGTTGTATTTCCAGGAACATAAAATGATTCTACATTTGATCCTACCTATCCTTGACCTGCCTGCAAAAGAAGGACATACTCGTTATTCACCTTTAATTTAAACATCATGTCAACAAAAGAAAGCGCAGAATCAAAGCATCTGCCAACGGTCCCGCCCATCGCCGTCACCTTCAAACGCGATGTCACCAGGGAGCAACTCATTGCCACCCTTGATTCCATTTTAGGCAAGTATGGCTGTAGAACCTGCGGGCTGAACGGCTACCCGGGCGTTACGTTTATAGGGGACCCAAGTCCAGAAATCAGTTCATTAAGGGAAAGTCTTGTGGCGAACGTCGCTCATACAGGTGTAACCAACGTTGAAGCTCGTTAGCTCGCGGATGTAACCAACGTTGAAGCTCGTTAACCCGGTGAGTCTTTGCAGAGCGCCTACTTATGATGGCAGGCAGACCCTCATATCTACTTTATGCAAGCACCTTTTTCCATCGGCATCAACTACGAAGGGAGTACAGCCGGCTTATTGGCGGCCGTTCTCCCTTTCATTGGTCACCTGGAGATCGCCCCCGATTCCCTCTCGCACCGCGCCCAAGACGGGCTGCGGATCCACGAAGCCAGGCTACAGGAATTGCGCCGGCTACCGGAAGACTTGACCATCCTGGTCCACGGAGTGGGGCTGTCGATCGGCTCGGTTGACGGCTGGTCCGCTGCTTACCTTGGCCTGCTGGATGAATTATTTATGCAGCTCAAGATCAGTTGGCACAGTGAACACCTGGCCTACACCCAGGTCGCGGGCGAGCAGCTGGGCACCATGCTCACCTTGCCGCGGACAACCGAGGTGCTGGAAATGGTCTGTGATCGGGTCATGATCCTGCAGGACCGGTACAAGGTGCCCTTCCTGCTTGAAAACGTCATCGACATGCTCCCTTCCTACGACCCTCAATTTAGCGAAGCGGAGTTCCTCAACCGCATCACGGCAAAGACTGGGTGTGGCCTGATCATCGATGTGTATAACATGGAATGCGACGAGCACAATTTCGGCTTTGATTCGACCAAATTTCTGGATGAATTGCATGTGGACAGCATCTATGAGTTGCACCTGGCAGGTGGGGTAACGACCGATGATTTTCAGATGGATATCCATGCGGGTCTGGTCAAGCCTTCCACGATCGCACTCGCCCAACAGGTCACTAGTCGCCGCTGCGCCAATCTGACCGCCATCACCTTCGAGATACTGGATGAGTTCATAGGCGAAGTCGGGGTGGAAAAAATCGTGCGGCAATTGCAGGCGCTTGATCACCTTTTCAATCCGCAACATGAACTTACAGTTGCTTCAGACGGAACTAGCAGCGTTGATCAACCATAGGGAGCTGTCCGGTCCTTCGCGCGGCCCTTTGGGCGACCCGTACCTGTCCGAGGTGGCGCAGGGCTACCACCTGCGTCGCATCCAGGCGATCTCGCTATGGTGGAGAGCGCTGGATATCGGCCGGTATTGCGTGTTAACGGCAAAGTTGATGGAAGCACTCGGCGCATTTACCCCTGCCGTACAGGCCTATCTGGCATCCGCCCATTTCTCACCCTATATCGAGGAATTGGGACCGGACTTCCTACTGGCGCAATTTACGCACCCTATCCCCTGCGTCGCCGCTATGGCCCAGATAGAGTACGCGCTGCTGCAAGTTAGAAAAGGCGACCGAGCCGAGTACACGACCCTTTGCGACTTTGACCCGCTGCACCTGATCAGCGACCTGCTGAACGGTGGCATGACCCAACACTCTCTGGTCGAGGGGCAGTATACCTGCGTCGTTTCCAATAAGTGTCGTGACTTGATCGAGGTCTGTCAGCTGGGGTCAATCTAAAACGGATAGTGGCGATCACGTCGCCTCTCTTATGATCAAGGTCTGTGCAAGGCGTTAGGTACCATGTTCGTCGCGACGGCTCAGGGATTCAGTTGCGTGGAGGCCTTTCTGGTTGTCGGGTCGAAGGTAGAAAACCACTGCTCCAGTCGGTGTATTACTGAGGCGCTTCCTTCCGGATGCTGCAATGGGCCTACGACGTCGAACACCGTGACGTCTGGTGCGTAATTTTTTACTGCCCCGGTCACGTTTTTTGCCCGGATCGCTTTTGTTTGTTCTTCCAGGAGTTCGTTGATGGCGGCTACTTCGTTCGTGTTGTTCATGGGTGAACTGGTTTATTGTGGTGGATGCAAAACGTGCGCCAGGGCGGGGCGGGCGGTGGTGCATGTCTATGCTTTTTTATGGCCCCAATATCATGACGGCTCTCGGGCTGTCCGCCTTTAGATTACAAACCTTAATGATTACTTTTACGCAAACCCACACTATGACCTATAAGATACTTTTTGTTGCCGCCGTTCTGTCTTTGCAGCAGATCTCTGCACAACAGCTCCTTTTCTCAAAACAAAATTACAAAGACAGCATCGCCCTTTCTCAAACGATCCCAGCGCTGGCGCAACAGGTCATTACCATTTACCATAGCTCCGACAAACCGCTGTATTACGACGGGATGCTGCGTTTTTGCTTGCTGACAGGGCAAAACGAGCTCGTCGTTTCGTATATCGACTCGCTCAAAAAATCCATCCCTCCGCTAAGCCAGCAAGGCATCGCCGGTGTTGGCCTGCACTACGAGATGCTGGCAAAAGCCAGGTTAGCGCAAAAAAAGTTGACTACCTCCTTTGACGAAATATTCAGACAACTATTTACGCGCGCTTACGAACAACTGGACGGAGACGCCCGAAATTATATGTCACTCGCCGCCGCGCCCAACATGGCCGATCTGAAGAGAACGCTTGATATTGATATCATCAACGATGGAAAAAAAGATACGATTACCCTAAGCGACGCTGTACAATTGCTCCGCGACTACAACTCCTACGTCAGTCTCAGCCTGATATCGCCCCTGATGAAGCCCATCATTGCCGCGGAAGACAATAAGACTTTTGTCATCGACCGGATATTGATCAAAACCCGAGATGGCAGCACCGTCCAGGCAGAAGCCGGCAGGCGCCGGGACCTGAAAGGGAAACTGCCTACGATCTTTATCTTCAATATCTATATCGATTCGGCGCGCGATCTCTACTGGGTCATGCGGTATGCATCGAAGGGTTATGCGTGTGTAGTAGCTAATACGAGGGGCAAAGGTAAAAGCCCGCAACCGATCGATCCCTTCGAACACGACGCCAACGACGCCTATGATATCATCGACTGGATCAGTAAACAACCCTGGAGCAATAAAAAAGTAGGCATGACAGGCGGCAGCTATCTCGGCTTCGCGCAATGGGCGGCCGCTAAAACGCTCCACCCGGCCCTCAAGACTATCATGCCCGAAGTCGCCGTCGGCACCGGCATCGACTATCCCATGGCAGGGAATGTTTTTATGACCTATATGCTTCAGTGGATCCACGACGTAACCAATAGCAAACAGACCGATGACGTCGAGTTCTACAACGGTCCGCACTGGGACTCCACGTTCTTTACCTGGTATAAACGAGGGGCTTCCTTTCGCTCGCTCGATACCATCGAAGGCCGCCCTAGCCCCGTCTTCCAGCGCTGGCTGAAGCACCCCTCCTATGACAGCTATTGGCAGGATATGCACGCCTGTGCGGCTGATTTTTCAAAGATCAATATCCCGGTCCTGACGACGACGGGTTATTTTGACGGCGATGACATCGGCGCCATGTATTATTATCGCGAACACTACCGGCTTAACCCAAAAGCAAACAATTACCTGGTCATCGGCCCTTTTGATCACGGCGGCGCGCAAAACTATCCCCATGCCGAAGTAAACGGCTATACCGTGGATTCGATAGCGACAACGATGAATTTCATCGATCTCGGCATCAAATGGTTTGACTATATTCTACGGGACAGCGCGAAACCTGCACTGCTGAAGGATAAAGTCAATTATGAGGTTATGGGCGCCAACGAGTGGCGGCACGCCCCATCCCTCGCGGCCATGAGCAATGATACGATGACCCTTTATCTCGGCAACACCCGCGTGGGCCAGCATTACAGATTAAATCAGACGGCGCAGCCCGACGAATACATCAGCCAGGAAGTTGATTTTACCGACCGGACCGATACGGCGGCGGCACAGGTCAACTATAAGATCGTCGATAGCAGCTTTGATACCCGCAACGCCGTCAGTTTTGTATCCCAGCCGGTCAAAGAGCCGTATGTGATTACGGGATCATTTATGGCTTCGTTGCAGGCGGCGATCAATAAAAAAGACATGGACCTGTCCATCTCCCTGCTAGAACAGACTGCCGATGGAAAATATTTTCAGCTGAGCTCGACGTTGCAACGGGCAAGCTATGCGAGGGATCGCAGCAATCGTCAGCTGCTCGTACCGGGGAAAAAGGAAAATATCCCCACCACTTATTCTTTCATGACTTGCAGAAAGATTAGCAAAGGCAGCCGGCTGATCGTCGTCATGTCGGTCCTCAAAGATCCGGGCTGGCAGATCAACTACGGCACCGGCAAGGACGTTAGCGACGAGACGATCGGGGACGCGAAGGAGCCGCTGGAAATAAAGTGGTTTGCGGACAGTTATATCCGCGTGCCGGTTTGGAAATGACCGGGGTCGTCAGGCAGCACCGCGGGCCGGCTACTATCATTGACCAATCTGGATTTTACCGGCAAAGTGGGGGAAATTTATTGGGAAGTCGGGTAAGACGCTTTAACTTTTACCGGGTCCGCGAGTCATAGGTTACCAAAACCCACAACATGAACAAGAGAATTGGCGTGCTATTGACCGTTCTGGTCCTGGCGGGAAGTCAACTTTCCGCGCAATCCTTTCAATTGGGAATCAAGGGAGGAGGAAACCTGAGTGATTTCCTTTCGGAAGGTAATTCCAACCAATCTTCCTTTTCCGCGCTCGCGGGCTGGAATGCGGGTGTCTTTGTTAATTTCTGGCTGGGAAATCATTTCGCCATTGCTCCTGAAGTACTGTATACGACGGAAGGCGCCGGGATCAAAACGACTACCACCGGCGACAATGGAACCGTGACGGTCAACAATAATCTCAATCTGCGTTACGTCAGCATCCCCTTGATGGCCAAATTGAGGTTCACGGGTGGATTTTACGTTGAGGCCGGGCCCGAAGTCAGTCTGAATGTCAGCTCTTCTGCCTGGGAAGACCAAAGCGTAAAGGATGTCACCAACAATGCAGAATTGGGGGCCGCGGCCGGCATCGGATATCAAAGCCCAATAGGACTCGGTGTTAGCCTTCGGTATACTGTTGGCCTCACGACCGTCGACAATACGAGGGACGCTACATGGGGCGATATCAACATGCGCAACAGCAGCTTTAGCCTGGATCTGTTCTGGACGCTCTTCAACAATCGGAGATTGGCTGAAAATTGGTAACATCCGATGATAATCACGCGTGGTCCGAGTACATAGATCTTGACTCGACGATGAACTGGTTTGGACCCGTGGGGTTATAGAGTACGGTGATCTTTTAGCCAAGTAGGCCTTTTTTATAGACGTTCTCGACCCGATCCTTTAATAACGTGATGAGCTCTGGTTGCATAAAGTCATACAAGTCTTCGATGTAAAGGCAAACTATTTTTTTTGCTTTGTAGATATCCGGAAACCGGCTTTGGATGGTGTTTCGATGGTGCTTTTCCATGACTATGATGGCATCGGCCCAGTTAAGCAGGTCTTCGGACAGTACGGTATTGGCGCTCTTGTCGGTCCCGGCGGACTTCACTTCGAACCTGGGGTCGTCTTGATAAATGGCTTGAGCGGTTGCGCTGCGCATTCTGTTTATCGTACAAACAAACAATATTTTCAATGGCTGATTCATGAAAAGGAAAGGTAAGCAATTCGAGCCTTTCGAGGGCGGCATTTCGAACTGCCACATGTGCCAAAGGGCGAAATCACTCGATACTTTCAATGTCAAGTCTTTTGCTAAAAGTTAGACAGTCCGCAGCTGGCCGTTTATCCTACCTTTGGACAATACATTCACCACATGAACTCCCATCAAACACATTGACTCCACTATTTGTCCTCCTATTCATAGCTGCGGCAGCGATCGGGGTAGCCCTTTATAAAAAGCCACTGAAAAAAGTAGATCTGCCGGTGGACTATAGCAACCTCCTGTTGGCACACGTTTCCTATTATCGTAACCTCGACCCTGCTGGGAAGATCCGCTTCCAAAACAAAATAAAAGAATTCCTGGGTTATATCCGCATCACTGGGGTCAATACGACTGTCGATGACCTGGACCGGCTGCTGGTGGCATCCAGTGCCGTGATCCCTATCTTCGGTTTTCCCGAGTGGCGGTATTACAATCTCCGGGACGTCCTGTTATACGCCGACACCTTCAATGCCGATGATTACTCGACCGCTGGAAATAACCGTGATATTCTGGGCATGGTCGGCGAGGGTGCGATGCAAATGGAGATGATATTATCCAAACCTGCCCTGCATGCAGGCTTTGATGAAACTTCGGGTAAGGAGAGTGCCGGTATCCATGAATTCGTGCATCTGCTGGACAAAGAAGATGGGGCGGTCGACGGCCTACCTGAGGCGCTGCTGCAAAAACAATATAGTCTCCCCTGGTTGCAGCTGATGGCCCAACAAATAGCTACCATCAAAGCCGGTAAATCTGACATCAATGTGTATGGCGCCAAGAACAGCGCTGAATTTCTGGCGGTGGCAGCCGAATATTTCTTCAACCAGCCCGGCCTCTTCAAAACCAAGCATCCGGAGCTTTACGACCTGCTGACCAAGGTATTCCATCAGCGTCCACCAGAACGACGGGTCGATGCCGCCGCTCCGTCGGCAAAACAATGAACTCCATTTTGGATAAGACGATTTAACTTTCACTGGATCCCCGAGTCATAGGTTACCAAAACCCACATCATGAAAAAGAGAATTGGCGTGTTACTGGCTGTTCTGGTCCTGGCCGGAACGCAACTTTTAGCGCAATCATTTTAATTAGGGATCAAGGGCGGAGGAAACCTGAGCGACTTCCTTTCGGCACAAAATCCCAACCAATCTTCTTATTCCGCGATTGCCGGCTAGAATGCGGGTGTCTTTGTCAATTTCTGGTTGGGAAATCATTTCGCCATCGCTCCCGAAGTCCTGTATTCTACGGAAGGCGCCGGGATCAAAACGACTACCACCGGCGGCACCGATCATTTTACGGTCGTCGCCGCCGGATACTGCTCCTCCCCCTTCGCCGCAAACCAAAGAATGCGGTTCATCAACGCATCATCCCCATCGTCCACCTCCTTGAACGCCTGCGTGGCCGACAACCGTGCATAATTCGCCGCCTTCCCCTTCAACTCGGCGAGCGGCTTGTTCATCCGATCCAGCGGAATGACATTTTCTACATGCGTATACGTATAGACGCTCCGATGGTCGGAGAAACAGTCGAACAACGGCAACGCGGTAGCGTCGATGACATTCATCGGCGGAATACCCAGGATCTGCTCGATCGTTCGCACCATACCCGTCTGGTTGTAATTGGTATGCACCGGCCGGCCAAGCACACTATATGGACTGATCACCAGCCCCGTTGTCCGGTAAGAAGAGATATGATCCCATCCGCTTTGCGAATCGTCCTCCGTAATGAAGATCACCGTGCTGTCCCAAAAACGGCTATGGGTAACGGCGTCCACGATTCGTCCCACGGCAAGATCATTGTCGGCTACCATGGCCTGGGGTACGGGAAAGAAAGGCGAGGTCCCCGCGGTATGATCGTCGGGCAGCGATAGCACCATCAGATCGGGCAATGAACCGCCGGCCATCCGCGAAACGCTGTCCAGATCGTGGATAAAGATATCCGCCCGCAGCTGATCGGTAAACACCAGATTATCGCAATCAGGATATCCGGGCGAAATAACTGGCCGGATCCTCCCAATGGTCGTCGTATTGACAAATCCCAGATCCTCATGCCCCTGCCAACCCTTATAGATATCACCCCAGTTGAGCGAATGATCGTATTTCGTCAGACAGGCTTCGCCATAGATACGCACCGTCTTCCCATGGTCCAGGGCGTCGTTCCAGATAAAGCCGTTCTTGTTGTAGACCAGCGCATCATCCTGCCGGTGTGGATAGCTCCGGAACCAGGCGCGGACATTCTTCTCCATATAATCCGACACCATCGCCGCATCCGTCCACTGATGCCCCTCGGCCGAACACTTGCCGGCGGCATAGTAGTTATCCAGCAAAGAGAACGCCCCCACCAGTTTATGCTGATTCGGCGTTACACTGTCGCCATAGATACAAAGCTCCGGCTTACCGCGGCCTTGCGGCACATCGCCATATACCTGGTCATAGGTCTTGTTCTCCTTGATGATATAGATCACATGTTTGAACAACGAGGGCTCACCTATCCGCTCCGGCACCGGCCGCGGGACGACATGCGCCCGGGGCGGCCTGTTGGTCAGGGCAAGCCGGAAGAACAGACTCTGCTGCCCGACCCGCTTCGTATACGCCTTCAGCTCCCGCCCGGAAGGCGCCGGTATAACACTGATCGAAGCCATCTCCTGGTGGATCTGGTAGGCATTTAATCCGGCGGAAGCGGCGCCATACCCGCTCACGGCCGCAAGCACCCTGGAACCTTTAGCTTCTATATTGGCCACATACAACGTATCGTGCCATACCAATATCCCCCCGGGGTAAGCCTCCGTAGGAATATACCCCATCACCCGACGGTCGGCAAGCCGGATCACACACACCGCATTGTCAAACCCATTGGTGACATACAGCATAGTCCCGTCAGCACTCGTAGCCAGCGCATTTGGACTGCTGCCGTAATAAGTGACATTGCCCGAGAACAAGCCAACAGCTACGGAATCGGCGACCTTCCCAAGACCCACATCGAAAACACTCACATTATCACTATTGCCATTGCAGATATACAAAAAAAGATGATCCGGGCTGGCAACAATCGCATTGGGATGAAGCCCTAACGGCGCCTCGCCGATAACCACCCCGGTTTGCGCGTCTATCACGGAAAGACTGCCCCTGGCCGTGCTACCGGTCACAGGACTGGTGTACGCACTCCCCCACGGCGTACCTGCATGTTCGAGGGTGCTGTCCGTGACAACCGGCCCCGCCCAGTTGGTGACATACACTTTTCCGCCCACCACTTTCAACCCGTATGGGTCGACACCCGTAGCCGCCGTCCAAACGACCTGACCATCCGGAAAACGTACCTTGATCACCTGGTTGTTGCCGTTGAGCGCCACATACAAAAAACAAACACCGCCCTCGTACTGTACGGCAATATCATTGGGCAACGCGGCAGGAGCCGGCACTACCGCATCAAAAAAAATCGAAGACACTTTCCCAATCCCCGCAGTATCCCACTGGGCAACCATCAGAGCGGAAGCATGAGCATTGCCCGCACTCCAGACAATATATGTCTGCCCATCGCAGATAAAAGATTTGATCCCGCAATACGTACTCATCAAACCCCTCACCGCCGCCGAAGTATCGCTAAGAAAGGTCCAGCGCCGTACCACCTGCCGCGTGGCGATATCCAGCACCGCGACGCCATAACGGTCTTCGATAGCCATATGCCCGCTGTCGGGAAGTACGGCAAGGTCCAATGCATGATTCTCCAGTTTGGGGTCGCCAAATGTCACTACGGCCCCGGCCGACGCCACCATCCGGTTAAAGGGCATCAGCGTAAAAGGCCCCTGCGCCTGCAAGGTACTGTCATCATAAGTCGTTCGGTATTGGCCAAATAGCGAAGCCCATGGGGCCAGCGCGAACAGACTATACAGCATCTTTCTGAGCATCGATCAAACGTTTCCTCAAATATACCCACACTGCGGCAAAAACTGCTGCCTACTGCTTTTCAAACCGGATATACGCGGCCGCCCCCGTCACCGCCTTTAATCCTTCCCGCCTGCACCGGGCGGGGAATTACGTTGCATACATAAAATCTTGCCGCCATCAAAAAAACCACCACTGACCAAAAAAGTCAGCGCATAACAGACCTCCGCGGAATGGAAGGCGCCCAGTTTGGGCTCTCCAGGGGGAACCCGGTCGAAGTAGTACATATAAGCCGGGGCCCCTTCTACTTTTGCCCAGGTATAATGCTCCCAGCCAAATAGCAGGTCCCTGGCAAGGGCTTGTTGAGACTGCATACTTCCCGCGGGGTACAGGGTCAGGAAGGCGTCTGCCCGCGTTCCATAGTTTCTTTGTGCAAACGAGATAAATTGCGCCGCGTTCATTGTGTCCTCCACGAAATTATCCCCCTCGTTGTAACCCGTAATCAAATCAACTTTATTGATGGCGCCTTTTTTGAAAAGTTCGTCCACGTGATCTGGTAAAACATATCCGTCCACGATGGGCAAACGCCTGTAATCACTTTGAAGCAACGCCTCCGGGGACAGAGCGCGCATGGCTTCCAGGGTAAGCGCATTTTTTCCGCGCATGGTACGTACGCCGTCTTCCTCCGCTTCCCGCAGCGTCATATTCCGTCCCGGTTTGAAAAAGGCTCCGCTTTCGGCGATGGCGCGCCGGAAAAGGCCCCGGGCCAGGGGAGAGGCGATCAGGGTGTTTATGCTGCAGGAGCCGGCGGACTCGCCGGCGATCGTGACATTTGCCGGATCACCGCCAAAAGCGGAGATATTCCGTTTAACCCACTGAAGTGCGGCGATCTGGTCCAGTATCCCATAATTACCCGAGACATGATTCGGAGATTCCGAGGACAAGGCCGGATGAGCCAGGAAGCCCAATACGCCCACCCGATAATTGAATGTAACAAATACGACGCCCTTCCTGGCCATTGGTTCTCCGTCACACCAACTACCGGCGCCAGATCCCCCGGTAAATCCCCCTCCATAAATCCAGACGATCACTGGCTTTTTCGCCCACGAGTTTCCCTTTGTGGTCCAGACATTCAGGTAAAGACAGTCCTCGTTGCATTCCCCCCAGTTCTCCTGTATAGGGTTGGGGCCAAAGGCCACACAGCGCCGGGCCCCCGTCCAGGACGTAACGGGTTGGGGCTCCCGCCACCTCAACGGCCCCACGGGAGGTGCCGCAAACGGGATACCCTTGAACATCCGGACGTCTCCGGCAGCATCGGTTGTGCCTGAAACAAGACCGGCGTCCGTAGAAACGGTCAGCGGGTCTGAATGACAAGCGATCAACGTGCCCAGGAGGAGGGCTTTTATGTACAGTCCGGTATAGCTTCTAAACATCGGATTGAATTTGGAATATGGCTGAACTTTCGCCAACAAGGTGCCAGTTTAATGACACAATGACAATCAACAATTTAATGTTCACCTATGCGCGCTAACTGTTCGATTATGGGCACACTGTGTCTCTCTTATTGATCCCGGCTGGTGATGGGGTTTTGGATCTTCTAATTGGCTTAGCGGCTGGGATATATTCACGAAGAGCAAGTACCGGACGGGGTTGTTTAACCGGTCAAAATCAAACAGCTACTGCTATGGAAGCGTACACGGAAATAGCCATACCCCTTAAAAGAAATTGACAATCAATTAACTGCAGAACTGGCATGCGATTAGATGGGCGCTTGTCATGGGAAAATCTATTGTGCTACTGTCTACGAAATCGCTTGTTCTACTAGCTATTTTTTTGTCTGTTTTTGTCCCTTGCGTGGACGCACAGACCCTGGATACGCTGGTTGATGTCGGCGGCTACAAACTACACTTCGCCATTACGCCCGGGAAAGGCATTCCGATATTGTTTGAAGCAGGAGGGGGAGACGATGCCACTACCTGGAACAACATTATTCGTCCCATTTTTGACATTACCCATACCACCCTGATCGCCTATGACCGCATCGGATTTGGAAAGAGCGGACTGGATAGCAACCAGCACGGAATCGTGAAAATGGCCGATGGCCTGGAAACGGGTCTTCGCAAATTGGGCTATTGGGGAAACATCATACTGGTTGCCCATTCACAAGGTGCCATCTATGCACAGTTCTTTGCCTTTCGTCACCCCGACCTGGTCAAAGCCGTTGTACTGATAGATGGGACGACTCCCTGTTTTTATGAACCGCGCAGGCTCGCGGCTACACAACGCTCGATCGATGCGGTTAAGAACAAATGGAGAGAAAAGCAACCCGGCATGTATTACATGTCCGCGGATTTTTCCGCCAATATCAATGTGGCTGGAAATTCCCCGTTTCCGATCAATGTTCCCGTAACCGATTTTGTTTCCGAATACCCGCCTTTCAATGATACGAATGATATTCAGGATTGGAAGCGCTGCCACCAGGAATTTGCAAATGGCGCTCCCAATCGCCTGGGCATCACCGCCTATGGGTGCGGTCACTATATTTTCCGGGACGACCCGTCACTCGTCGTCTGTGCGATAGGCAACATGTACGCAACCGCCATCAATGACAAGGAAACACCAGAAGTCTTAGAACGACTCGCCAATTATGCATTAAAGGGCATCAATGAGGTGAAAAAGTCTGACAATGAATACAGGCATTCTGAAAACGATTTGAATTCCTGGGGATATCATTTCTTTTCAAGCAATCAATTGGAGAAAGCGCTGACCGTTTTTAAGTTGAATGTCCTGCTCTACCCTTCCAGTTGGAACGTGTATGACAGTTATGGGGAAGCACTGAAGCGCAAGGGAGACAACGCGGAAGCGACCAGGATGTATCAAAAATCCGTGGAACTTAATCCGCGGAACGAAAACGGAAAAAGAATGTTAGAAGAGCTCTCGGAACAGGCACAGGATTTCAGCCAATATAAAAAGGAATTTTTTATCCAGGGTCAGGATACATTGCGTTACCGGATTTTATATCCGGAAAATTATAAAAAGGAAAAACCATACCCTTTGGTCGTTTTCCTGCATGGTGGGGGGGAAAGGGGAAATGACAATGAAGCGCAACTTATTCACGGCGGAAGTTTATTTTTAAAAGATTCGGTACGCAAACAATTTCCAGCCATTGTTGTTTTCCCCCAATGCCCGTCCGATAGCTTATGGACAACAACACCGCCTAAAATAACGAGTGCCCCTTATGTAGTGGATACAACAGAAGCATACTATCTGGCATTAGATGCTCAACCGATCACAACTCCCGAACGACTCGTGAAGCTTTTGATGGACAGTTTGGCTCAGAATAAAATTGCAGACAAAAAAAGAATGTATATAGGAGGTCTTTCGATGGGCGGCCTGGGGACATATAGTTTACTTATTCATTTTCCCGACTATTTTGCAGGGGCATTTTCCATTTGCGGGGAGGCTAATATAGCGCTCTATATAAAAAAAGCAGCCAATGTGCCGATATGGATCTTTCACGGGGGAGTGGATAATGTTATTCCTGTTCAACCGGACAGGGATCTGTATAAAGCCCTGCAAAACATGGGTGCTAAAAATGTAAAGTACACGGAGTACCCCGGCGTGAATCACGGTAGTTGGAACAGGGCTTTTGCAGAACCGGGTCTGCTGCCATGGCTGTTTTCATTTAGAAAATGATGTTTTGGCCAGCGCTCTACTCCCTGTGAGTGGGGGGCGTAGCCACCTCACTCACTTCGCAGCGATTTTATCGGATTCGCAAGGGCGGCGCCCAATGCACGCGAGCCGACGGTGACCACGGTTATCAATGCCGTCAGGAATCCGGCCACGAGGAAGATCCAGCCGGCGATGGGCGTGCGGTACGCGAAATCCTGCAGCCAGGCATGCATCGCCCACCAGGTCGCGGGCACGGCGAGCACGAAAGCGATCCCCACCACCACAAGAAACTCATTTGCCACCAGCAGCAACACCTGTGGCACGGACGCGCCCAGCACCTTGCGGATGCCGATCTCCTTGGCGCGTTGCTCCGTAGCGAAGGCCGCCAGCCCGAACAGACCCAGACAGGCGATGCCGATGGCCAGCAGCGCGAACAATTGAAACAGCTGGGCGGTTCTGCGCTCGCCGGCATACAGCCGGGCGAATGCCTCGTCAGGGAAATAATAGGAAAAAGGCGCTCCCGGCTTCATCGTGTTCCACTTGTGCGCGAGATCTTTCAGAAAGCCGGTCATGTCCCGGGTGTTTACCTTGACGATCAGTCCCCCGTAGGCTCCCCGGGCAAGAAATAGTGCAAGCGGCGCTATTTTATGTTTCAGCGATTCATAATTGAAATCGGCGACCACGCCCACTACCCTATATTGATCGTCGTTGGAGCCTACGACTGTCCTGCCGACAGGATCGACATGCTTCCAGCCAAGTTTGCTGACAGCCGATTCATTCAGGATCACCCCACTTGAGTCGGTTGGGAAATCCCGTGAGAAGTTCCGGCCGGCCACGATCTTCATGCCCAGTGTGGGAATATAGTTATAGTCGATGGCATAGGCGCCTGCCGGGATCACGGCGTCCGTCCCGGCCGCCTGCTTTTCCTTGGGATACAGCAACGCGCTGCCCATCTGCTCACCACCGGGAATTTGCCCTCCGATGCTCGCATTCACCACCCGGCTGTCCTGCATCACCTGCTGCTTGAATGCCGTCACGACGCCCTGGTTTCCCAGCAGGTCGACATCCTCTACAAACACCACCTGGTCCTTGTCATAACCCAGTTTCTGCCCCTGCATATACTGCAGCTGCCGGTAGGCGATCAGTGTGCCGATGATCAGCGAAGTGGAAACAACAAATTGGAATACGACGAGCCCGCTTCGCAGGGAGACCCCTCCGCGCCTGGAAGGAGAAAGCGCACCCTTCAGCGCCCGGATCGCATTGAAAGAGGCGGAGGAAAATGCGGGATAGCAACCCGCGGCGATGCCGGTTACCAGCCCCAGCGCAAGCAAAACAGCCACCGTCCGGAGAGAGAGGAGTCCGCCCAGGTTAAAATGTTTTCCGGCTAATGAATTGAAATAAGGGAGGAGCAGCACCACCAACCCCATCGCCACCACCAGCGCGAGAAAACTCAGCAGAATGGCCTCCGCCAGGAATTGCGCCACCAGCTGTCCTTTTAGCGACCCCATCACCTTGCGGATGCCGACCTCTTTGCCGCGCTTCAACGCAACGGCCGTTGAAAGATTGATGAAATTGACACCCGCCAGCGCCAGGATAAACACTGCCAGTGCGCTGAAGATATAGACATACTGGATATCGCCGTTGTGTTCCAATTCTCCTGTGCTCACTCCATGGAAATGGATGTCCCGGAGCGGCTGGAGGACAAAAAGAAAGTTCTGGATGGATTTTTGCGCCTCGGCCAGCGACACGTTCTCATCATGCTGCACCTCCGGGACAACATATTTTGCCACCAGTTTCGGCATTCCGGCCTCTATCTTCCTGGGGTCCGCGCCTTTATCCAGCTGCAGGTAAGTATAGAATACCGCATTGCTCCAGGTATGACGGTTGTTATGCAGGGTGGCTATACTGACGACCCCATCGAAATGGAAATGCGAATTGTCGGGCATCTCCTCCATCACCCCTGTTACTTTTAAGGGAAATTCCCCATTCATGATCGTCTTGCCCATGGCCTTTGAATCGCCAAAATATTTCTTAGCCGTCGACCGGCTGATCACGATGCTGTTCGGCTCCTTCAGCGCCGTCGCCACATCCCCCTCCACCAGCGGTAAGGAAAAGAAGGAGAAGAAATTTGCGTCGGCAAACCCCATTCTCGACTCCTTGAACTGCCTGTCTGTGCTGCCCCAGTAGCCCGGCCCCGCCGGTAACAACCGCGTATACCCCTTTACAGAAGGGAAGTTGGCTTGTAAGCCCTCGCCGACCGCAACATCCACATTCGGATATACCGTCATCCCACTACTTGCCAGTAAGTTGATCTCCACCCGGTAAATATCCGCGGCATGGGCCGGATAGCTGTCATAGCTCAGCTCGTCGAAAACGAACAGCGCGATCAGCATACAGCAGGCCAGCCCCATGGCCAGTCCCAGGATATTCAACAGGGAGAAGACCTTGTTTTTGCGGAGATAACGGACTGCGGTGGTGATATAGTTTCGAAGCATAGGAAAGTGACGTTGTATGGACTTTTGCCACTAAGTCAATGCCGAGGTTTTATCTATTTATCAATCAAGTAGTTACTTGTTTCTTTCGGCACCGAGTGTTCGCTTTTGATACGGGATGTGGTCGTAATTGAATGGCGATCAGGGCAGGAAACTGCTCGCGTGCCTGCCGTTTTTTATAGTTGTTGGTCTCGTGAGCAATACCTGGTGCAAGTTTTATCGTCACGAGTATGAACCATCGCTGGTGCATTACGTCACCCTGACGCTCGTAGGCATCAATGGTGTTTTACTGGTGATAAGATTTAAGCCGGGTGTACTGCTAACCGGGGTTATCCTGTTGTTCGCGGCATTTGGCTTACTTTATTTTTTTAAACTGTGGTATGTTGGTTGCGTGGCAAGCGGAAGCCAAACGCAGGAAGCAAATCGAATAAACTGCAGTGATGTGTTGTCAAATGATGTGTACCCATTGAAACCTATTACCAGACCAGTTCATCGCCCGTAGTAGCGGGCATTTTTTATTCCTGGACGCAGCGACCCAGGATTCGCATGTTACTGCTCCGCGCTGAGCCGGGCGTGCTGCCAATTTGGCCCCGTATACCTAAATAGGGGTTGAATGGGCCACTGTTGATAATATTGTTCAAAAACCGAGTCCAGCGCCGGTGTTCCATAGTTAAAAGGTAGAAAGTAACGATTAATTTCATACAATGCGACGGTATTATCTGCCATAGGAATGACCCCTTGTATGTTTACTGAGGTCGTGTATGTAGTGGGGGGTTTGGAGTCGATGCTCAAAGAAATATGGCCTTGCTTGTCATAGACCTCCAGTCCTTTGGCGTCGTAATTATATTTACCCACGTTATCGGTATTTACATACCATTTGTTATCCATCATCTGGACCAATACGTTGCCTTTCAAATCATTTATGCTGGCACTGACAGAGAAATGCCAGCCTACTGACTCGATCTGCAAAGCAGATGAATTAAAAAAAGGCAATGTTTTAGTGGACCCTAGTTCTGGGATATCATAATCTCCAACCGGCTCCTGGCCCAGATAGGCTATTACCAGGGCGGCGGGAGACAATGTAGAGTCGATGGGCAGGTTGAGTATACCGCAACTTGCCAGTTTCTGTGAACTATTTCCTTTTGTGTATACCGCCGCTTCAGGTTCGCATCCGCATGGAAGCCCGACCGGCAACTTTTTGTTGCACGCCATGGACGCAAGTAATAGCAAGCTTGTCAACGTACGCAGGAGCATGGAAGACGGTGATGTGTATTTCATAATTGTAAAGTTTACTAGTTGATAGGGTATTTCGGGAAGGAAGAGACTGGTCAATGATTCAGGCGGCGGGTATAGATGCGGGAGTAAAGAAGTCGACGCTGTTGGCCCTTATTTGATTACTGCTGTAGCTAAATTGGGATGTTCCCATTAGAATAGCGCGAAGTTATGGCGCGAATGGGCAATTTCAAAGGCTGTTATCAAAATACCGTGTTTTCACCCCTCTCATTACGTTAGCGTGAGATTGACTGTTTTAATGGGGCACCCAGGGGCGACCAAATAAGGGTAGTGACTAACAGCACGCCCACGCTGCTAAGCCAAAGCCAATAGCCTGCCTTATATTGAGTAATTCTGGCGTAATTCCCATGAAAGCGTAAACGGCCGTATAAATACCAATTACAATATCTATCCAAATTGTATTAGATTTGAATACCTAACAATCTCCTGCTGACAACTTACAAAACGAAGGCGTTTCCGGCACCTTTTGACATTTTATTTATCAATGATAAATACTGTAAAATGTATCCTACCAGAAGATGGAGATGGCGGGCCACGCTTGTTATTTTGACCTTCCTTGTGAATGCAATTTTGTGCGCTCCGTCCAGTGCGCAAGGAACGGACCTGGATACGTTAAAATTAAAGGGCCCACTGGATGGTTGGCTGTGTCCTCATTTATCCTATTTTGAAGACGATTCCTGCCGATCCAACCCGCTCGACGTAATGTCCCTTTTTTATAGACAAAAAATGCCGAGCGGAAAAAGCCAGCTTGAATTTTTTGGTGGCTATACAAAGCATCCTTTTTGGTTTTTACTGGCTCTGAAAAACGACACGACAATTTCACTGCCGCTTTTCTGGTCATTTAATACGAGCGACCTTGAATTTGTCTTGTTTGACGTCTCAGACACCAGCCATATCTTCCTGCTGGACAGCGCCTCTTCCCATACCCCTTTCTCAAGGCGAGAGATACCCGTTCGCGGCGTTACATTCCGCGTTGATCTGACTCCGGGTCAAACAAGGCTTTTATTGGTAAAAGTCTATCCGATCAACATCGACTACATTAATTTTCCAACCAATATTACTACTGTTGAAGACTATTTTTTATGGGAAAAAGACTACGCTTCGTCCCTTTCCTTTTACCTGGGTATATTCTTTATCGCGCTTATTGCAAATATCTGCCTTGGTATATTATTGAAAGTCAAACTACACCTGTGGCATGCCGCCTATATTTTTGCTTTACTCCTCTGGAACCTGAATGAATTTCTTTACGAGTCCTTATTCTTGCCGGAATGGCTATTTCATTACTATATCAGGCTGCCCAAAGTGTTCTTTGTTCTTTTGGCGACGCTCTTTGCCTTAACGGTCTTCCAGATTTTCACCCACCAGGTCAAACGCCACCCTATCCTATTTAAATGCTTTCAAGCCTACAAAATATTATTACTCGTCACGGAGGCTACACTGTTGCTCAGCATATTTTTCAGCCATACGCAATATCTGGCTTTTGCCATCGGCAGGACAGTCGGATTCTATTTAGGCCTCCTTGGCATATGCCTATTAACCATTAATATTATCGCCGGGCTATTAAAAAAGGAAAAACTAGTTATGGCTTATGCGGCAATTTCCGTCTTTCTTATCCTCTCCATACTCAATAACCAGCTATACGAATGGTTTGACCTTTCACTGTTTGACGTTTATCCTAATAATCTGCCGGTTGCGGTTGCCGTTGAGATCTCCTTGCTGACCATCATCTTTGCCTATTCCCGCCGCCTAGAACTGGAAAAATTCTGGCGAGTAGACAGTGAATTGTTAACTTTAAAAAATGAGCGCTCCCTAAGCATTATTGCCACTGAAGAGAAAGAAAGGAAACGAATAGCGCAGGACCTGCACGACGAAATAGGTAGTATCCTGGCAGTATTGAAGATCAAAGCACAATCGCTGGATATAAGTGATGACCAACTACAATCGATGACGGAACTACTCGATAAGGCATCCGAGCAGGTGCGAAATATCTCACATAATCTTATGCCTCCTGAATTTGAGAGCACACCTCTGGACACCTTGATAAGTGCATTTTTCGATAAGCTCAACCGGGAAGAAGTCATCGCTTTCCACTTTATCATCAGCGGGCCGGCGTTTGAATATCCCAAATCAGCTGGCCTACATATTTATCGGATTATCCTGGAACTGGTCAGCAACATCATAAAACACTCTGGGGCGAACCAGGCTACCATCCAATTTATCTTCTTGGATTCTTCACTAAGGATCATGGCAGAAGATGACGGCGAAGGCTTCCGTCCATCAAGCGCCGAAGGGAAAGGTCTAAAAAGCATCGGAACCAGAGTGAATTTCCTCAAGGGCGAACTGAACATCGACTCTGGAATAACAGGCACGACGACAATAATCACCATTCCGTATAATTAAGTTTATGAACCCCCACTCCATTAAAGTAATCATTGCCGATGACCATTTGCTGTTTGTCGAAGGCTTGGTTCTTTTATTGAAAGACTTCCCAGACATCGCCATCATTGACATTGCAGCAGACGGAAATCATCTGGAGCATCTAGTCAGCTATAATTTGCCGGATGTGATTTTGACCGACATCAATATGCCTAAGGTGAACGGTCTGGATGCCCTCCTGCGGATCCGAAAAAGATTCCCTGCTGTTAAAATAATCGTGCTTTCCACCTATAACGAGGATCATTTGATCAAAAGGGCAAAAGAGTATGGTGCCAACGGGTACAAATTGAAGAATTGTGGCAAAGCCGAGCTGGCCGACGCCATCCGTTCAGTATACAACGGTGAAAATTGCTTTCCTGTGCATGCATCGGTATCAAGCCCACCAACTATCCAACAAGATCCGTTTCTCAAACAATTTAAACTGACAGCCAGGGAGGTAGAAGTTGCCCGGCTGATAAAAACTCATCTTACCAACCAGCAGATCGCAGAAAAACTACATCTTAGCATTTATACCGTAGAAACCCATAGAAAGAATATCATGCAAAAGCTCGATCTTCGCCGGCCATCGGAACTCATCAAATTTCTTCTTGAATCTGGCTTCTAAAGCAGCACTCTTCCCGGAAATACAAACTACTTGGTATTGTTTGAATACGCCTAAACTCAGAAATTTAGTCACGGTTTTCGCCCGCTTTTTAATCAGACAATTTATGCAAAAAAATTATTCAATTAAGGTCATCCTTTTCGACCTGGCTCTTCTTAGTTGCTTAGTTGCCTGTCAAAAATCAACGTCAGGCGGCGGCGGCGGCAGCGGTGGGGGCACAGGCACCAACTCCATACAGGATTCATCAACCATTACTATCGTAAACACCACCGTACCGGCCATTTATTTTACTCAATCTAACGGCGACTCGGTTTTAATTAATAGCAATATAACCGATAATGATGGCACTAACGGAGTCAATTATATTACTTACCAAGGCGTAGTGGGGACCATTTTAAGCGGAACAGCCAAGATGAATTTTTCAGTATTGCCGCCCAGCCCATTTGTTACCATTGCACCCAATAACTATCTTGAGTATTACGATAGTATCAGTCAACTCAGCTCGATCATTTCCTGGAATGTAAATGACACCTTCAAAGCGAATAAAAGCGACACGATCAATTTGGCAGTGCCTAATAATTACTTTTTGCTGACTATTCTCAACCAAAGTCTCGATCCGATCACAACAGTTGATATAAATTTGTCTTCACCCATACCATACTCGTTGAATGTCTCACAAGTAGTTTCAGGGGAAATTTCGGGAGGCATTCCCGATGGATTTGCGATCGCAAAATCTAACATTTATTATGCAGTTGGCTATTTCCCTTTCCCTAACAGTGTAAATTCTGAAACTTTTGGCTTAGCAACATATGGTTACAATCCAAATTTGCAGCAGGAAGACTTTCAGCTATCAACCATTTACGGTCCATGGCTTATTAATGGAGTAGTGGAGATAAATTACCCACTCCAAAATCCTTATACGAGTGTCTTGTGTGGTCAATGCGTTACTTACGCGTCTGGCTTCAATTAAAATCTATCATTCCCCGTAGCAAAGCACCCGGATAGGCGAGTTTCGATTATCCTGCTTCAACAGCACTCCCGGATCAGTTGGCGGATGTGTTCCCAGGAAAGCGGAAAGGTAGTAGCCGAAAAGGACAGGCACTGGCGGTTGGGTCATCATGGTTGATTTACGTGGTTATCAACAGCAAATCGAGCGTCCATTCATCCAAACGGATGTCTCTTGCGCTGTACAGTCATATGGATAAAGAACGGACGGTGGCGGTCAATTCCCCGGTTGTCAGACAGCTGGACAAAAAAGCCGGCCTGCATTGGACACTGCGCCTGAGGTGCTGATCACAAACAAAATCAGCATGGAAAAGACCTGTAAGGTAGGCGGAGCTGTCCGGAACGATGTCTGCAAAGTGAAATAAAAAGTCTGCAAAATGAAAAAGCTGTCTGCGGAGTGAAGTTACGTGGGTCGGGCGCTTGGGGACGTATGAAAAGTGGTATAAAATGTATTAGAAATGAAAAATTTGGCTGCTGTGGATGGGTCTTCTGCCTGCGGTAGTGGGCATTTTTTATGCCCGGACGCAGGCGAGCGTGCTTGCCCGGAGCGGGAGGGTATATACATGTGTTGGCTGCGATTTGTCCGGGTTTTGTCTTATAGCTGGGGTTAATCTATTGCAGCTGCAATAGAATGATGGACTTGGGCGGAAGGTTGGAAACAATACGCGCGTACTATTTAGCGTTGTGGGAGGAGATAAACCCTCGTTACGGCAAAGAACAAACCCTCGTTATGGCGCAGCATTATACCCAGGTAGAAGTTCTTTTGATGACCGGCAGCACCTTTCTCGCCGGAAACCGGGTCCCGAAGGACAACGACCCCGGGGACCGGGGGCTATCCGACCTGGAAAAGCTACAGGAAGCCTGTTGGAATGGCCTGCTGGAGACTATGCTGCCCGAGGTCTGGATCAAGCCTGCCAATGATGGCATTCTGTATCTCTGGGGTATCAAGGAAGCGCAGGCCTTTCTCGAGCTGGAACTAAGCGAAGTTCCGCTGCCCTTCGATAAGCGGTTGTCCATTACGCCGCATTCATTTCTGGCTTTTCAGGAGTATAATTGAACAAAGAAACCATTTAATCTACCTTCTTATAGACTGCCTTCACCTCGTAGGCATGGCCATTGGTGAAATATTGTATTTTCGGTCCAGGAGCAATTGGCCGCCTGAGGTGCTCCAAACGTCGGTCATCGTATAGACCGCCTTCGTAGAATCATCCCCGAAAAAAGCAGAAGCGACGGTCAGTTGGCTCTTGCCGTTGTCCCACCGGCCACAATTCAGCTTCTTCCGGCCATCAAGGCTACGGGTTCGCAGTGTATCTCCGGATGCCTTAATAAAGTCGGTGCTTGACGTCTGCTGGCCGTCACTTCGAACCGTCACCTTCTGGAAAACCAGCGAGTCCCGCGACTGCATAATGATGATGCTTTTGGGAATGACGCGGGCATAGCGGTCTTCGCTCGGCTGGAAGCTCTGGATGCTATAGCTTCCTGTGAAATCTGTTTGCGCAAACGAAATGATACTCATACAAACGAATGTGCTGACAAGGAAAGATCTTCTTTTCATATATTACTTATTTGCGACACGCGCTACCAATATAGAAAATCTTTCTTTGACGCGCTACCTTTGTACCCTGCTAGTTTGCCCCAGATGCATTCACATTCAGCCGTCCTTATGCCACGTTATTTTGGGTCAATAGACGGGAGCAACGTGCTGTAAGAATTGCAGGAGTTGTGTGTTGACCTCACCCGTGGCCTCGTGGTGGATCCAATGGCCGATGCCCTCCAGCTCGACGCTGCCGACAAGACCGGGAAGGCCGGCGCGAAGCTTTTCTAGTGGTGGATAGAGCGTCCGGAGGTTATCCGATCTTCCGGACATGTAAAACGACGGTTGGGTGACCTTTGCACCTTTGAAGGCAGCGGACAGATGAAAGTACGGTTCGGCGGCGCGGTAGTAGTTCAGCGCGCCGTGAAAGCCGGTCCGCTGGAATTCGCTGATGGTATGGGCTACGTACTCCGGGTCGGCCCATGCTGGCAGTGAGCCCGGAGCGGGTCGGTTGAGGCCTCGTTTCGGATCCATCGGGTGCCAGGACGACTCCGCAGGGGCCGAGCCGGAGGCCCAATACAGGGCGGCGGGGATCGTGGTGGCCGCGTCCGCCCAGCGCTCATCGGACTCCGGCTTCATCTGATCGAACATGTAAAAATTGTTTTGTTGTCCGACCGCCCGCAGCTGCTCGAAGATACTCTTGTCACCGCGTGGGATATAGGGCACACTCAGGCAAAACACTGCAATAAACCGGTCGGGTCGCATGAGGGCGGCGTTCCACGCGTGGCTGGCACCCCAGTCATGTCCCACGAGGACGGCCGTGTCGACCTGAAGCGCATCCAGCAACCCGACCAGGTCGCCCGTGGTATGCAGGGGCGTGTACACTTTCGCGTCCTCAGGAGCCGAGCTATGACCATAGCCGCGCATGTCTGGCGCGATAGCCCGATAGCCAGCTGCCGCTGCGGCTTGCATTTGGCGGCGCCAGGTATAGGCCGTGTCCGGGAACCCATGGCAGAAAAGGACGGTTGGGCCAGCACCCAATTCGGTCACGTGGAGGGAAATGCCGTTTGTATTTATATCGCTTGTTGTCATACAACGGCAATGTAAGAAATTTCGGTAGGGAAATCACGGCAACGCCCGGAAGGCTTATCTTAATGACTGAGCCTTGTAATATTCGACAACCGCCGCCAATTTGCGGTCCGAAATACCAAAAAGAAAAAGGTTTAATTTCTGGACCGTCCCGTCCCGGGTAAAGATCACCAGGAAACGAGCTACGCCTCTCGGTCGTGGCTGACGCATAATCGCCGTCTCAACTATCTCGCCCCAGGCTGTGAAAATCCCTTGAATCGTTAGGCCCGACGCGTCGATTCGAACCCTGTAGTTGTACCTTTTGACAAATACAACCAGCAGGAAGGAGACAGAGGCGAAAAGCAAAAACGGCACAAATACCAGGTACACACCCAACGGAGCCCTTCGGTCTCTAAATGTAGACAGCAGGAACAACCACGAAAGTAATGTCACCAGGAACGCGAGGCAATACATTGACCTTCTAAAGATAGACGGCTGTATAGTTCTAACAGGTTTTATTTCGGGCGTAGCGTATCCCCGGGCCAAGAGCCTTGTCTCGGTTACATCGGGGTAGTTGGCCGCCAGTTTCTGCAGCCAATTCAGTCTTTGCTTTTCTGATTCCCTAAATTCTTCGATTAAGCTCACAGGAAAATTTACCACATAAGTAAGAAAAAAAACGGCACATTAGGGGATTGTAGCATAAAAAACATTTACAACAATTGAAAGCGATCCGTGAACTACCCATTCCAGGTAAGATAAAGGCAAGATGGAAACGACGAAGTCATCGGCCGGGTGTGTTTGGTTGAGGAAGCCGGCGCCTGTACGTTTCGTCAGTGATAGGAGGTAAAAAAAGAAAAGGAAGCATACGTGCCGGTAAATATAAAAACAAGCCGGGCGACGTTTCCTTCAAAGGAGGATGCTATTTTCCTATCTGAAATTTGACAATTATTAGGGCGACTTATATACATCTGGTGTATTCTGCGGCTATGTCGGGATCCGAGTCAGCAGCGCGTTTGATCGAGATCGGTGCGATCGCTCTGGATGTAGGCATAGAGGTCAGGCGTCTCGGCAACGGTCCGGTCGCGGCGGGCGAGTTCGCGGAGGAGAAAGTCCTGGCGCTTATTTCGGTTGGTACTGGAGTGGTCGGCTGGCCTTGGTGATATTGAGCGGTTGCACGTGTTATTCTCCTTTTGGTTTATTTGACTTTTGCCCATTGTTCCACCACATGTCGATGCCCGTGACATTTCCCTTGTCATCTTTTCTAAACTCCACATGGACATTCTCATCGAGGATGAATTTATCGGTGGATATGGGGATCAATTTAAAGGTATTGTCACCCCGCTCAGCATTTCGGCAGTATAATCCCGATCGATCTGCATAAAAAACCAGTCCACCCTGGTAGGTCCCCGTATACGGGACAAGAGAAGCCGAGTCGCGGGTTGCCGCCGACTGTCTGGCGAGGATATCCTCTAACTGCCATTGGGCCTGTCTTTTTTCCTCTTCAGAGGAGGCCTGCTGCATCTTGGCAGTGAAGATAGCTTTCACTGCTGCTGTGAGGGCGTCGGCGGACGAGACGGGAATATCCGGAATCACGCCGGTGCCTTCCCAGTCGGTATGGGTGTAGGGGTTCAGCGCGCGACCATTGGGGATAGCGGCAACGAATCCGAATGCGACAGGATATGGGCCGGTAGGATGGGCGCCGCCGCCGGTGGTATCGCCCACGATAATGGCCCGGTGGACGCTTTGCATAGCATAAGAGAAATCTTCAGCACCGGAAAAAGTATGATGGCTGGTGAGAACGTACAGGGGCTGTTGCAGGATTACGCTGTCGGATTTGGCGGGATCGGTCCATAAAATGCTGGTGTCATTTTTCCGACTGATGATATCATTCATGTGGGTCCTTGCCCGGAAGAAATAGCTTTCGATTTGGCTCACCATGTAGGGGCTGCCACCGCCGTTGTCCCGCAGATCGAGAATAACCGCTGTTGTACTAGCGACGAACCGAAAGGCGCTGGTGCTGGTGGGGCGGGCCTCATCCAGAAAACCGACAAAGGCGTTGAACTTGACATAGCCAATATTGCCCGGTAGGATCTCTGCCTTCGTAAATGTAAAATTCTGTCGATGCAGATCGATCAGCTGGAGGGAATCGCCGACCCGCTGACGTTCGGTCATATTGCTGGTATCCGCGAGTTGCTGCGCGAAGCCAGGCGCATACATCAGGCGCAGATGCCCGTCAAAATGGGTTTTTTGCAAGTCTTTCCACAGCCGTATGTTCAACTCATTGGGATCTTTGATCCCGGCGTAGGCGCCTTTTTTATATTGCGATTCGAGGTAGGCAGACCACTTTCTGGCGGTATCTGGAAAGATGTAATTTTTGTACAGGACCTGCCCGAGGCTGTCGATGAGGGCATGGGTGAGGGCGGGGGTGACCTGTAACAATGCGGCGGCAGGTTGGTTTTGCGCCTGGCAGTCGCCGCTGAATGTGTGCTGCCACAAAAAGAGCCAGCAAAGGGCTATGTATTTCCTTTTCATGTGATGATTTGCGTTAAGATGCTAGAGGAGGAACAACTCTTTTCGTCCGTAAATACAATTTGATGTTCAACCAACCAACAGCATACCATTTTATAAATGGGTGCAAGTCAACGGTTTAAATTTCCCTCTTTTTTGAGTGGCGCACGATTTCGATACAGTGCCTGTACGTTTAAAGCGGATCATGTCTCGTCTTACATCATCCTGCCCATGCTGATCAATTCAATGTAAGATCAAACGGGTATTTTCAACAACCTTTTTGGATGAATCGATTCCTCGCTTAGTTATCCAGCGGCGATTCATATCAAGTAATTGATTGTATCTACAATCAATTGAGTGGGCCGCATGAGCAGCAGAATTTTTAGATGAAGAGGGAGATCGGCCCCCCTTTTTTCTTGCTCTACTTTAATGGACCGCAGGCATTTGGGGTTGCTCACTTTTCTTATGCTGTGACATTGTCCATCTCATCATTCTACCGGGGGAAGCTCCGGTCATTAGGCTTTGGCATTAAGGCAAAACATGGTATATTTAAGCGGGCGGCCTCTGTCGTCCAAAGCCTTGCATATGAAACCTTTTGCCTTCTCTAGACACCTGCGCGCATTACCCATCCTATGCTTTCTGGCCGTTCACGGATTCGGGCAGACCATTTCCTTCGACAACTACTTTCCGCTGAAGAAAGGTGATGTCAAATACTTTTACGTGCATCATATCACCGGCACCGACTCCCTCAAAGACAAGGACGCCCGATCCGTTTGCCGGTCGCAGGTCGTGAAAGGGACGGGGATCTATTACTTCTCGGACGAGGCAGGTACAAAGAACGACCTGGTCAGTGCCAATGTCTTCTGCGACGGCGTATGTTACTACGATCATGGGGCATTTCTCGTCTCACCCCTTTCCTGGACCGATGAGCTAAAGGACGCCAACTTAGCTTATTTTGACACGCTCTTTCCGGCTCAACTTGTGCTGAATACCCGCTACAAGCAGCAGGACGGGGAAGAAAAAAGGAACTATACATTTACCGGCTTCGAGCCGGTTACGATCGCCGGGACCGTGTATCCCGACTGTCTAAAACTCGTCGTCACGCAAGACTGGCCAACGGCCCATTACGCGGATACGGTCTGGTTCCAAAAAGGAACAGGTGTTGTTAAATGGCTAAGAAGTACGGGGCGGCTGGAGGAATTGAAACAATAACATGTTGAACCGCTTTCATTCCTACATGACGTATAAGAATTTTATCCAGCAATTACAAGTGCAGACGAGCGCGCTGTCGTATGAGAAGGGCCTGCCAATGGCCATCCTGCTGTGCTCGGTCCAGGTCGTTATAAGGATTGGGCGAGGGTATGACGTCCTGTCGGCTGACCTTTGTTCACTCTCCGCAATAATCCGGATATTGATACGTTGTAATCTTCCAAGCCAAATTTTGTCAATGAAGGTAGCGGTAGTTGCTGGTCGTCTTTTTATCTTAATTTCATCTTCTATGCGTCGTTCCTTTGTGTTGCCTCTTCTGCTGCTCATCGGCTCCCACCTTGCCGCTACCGCCCAGGATTATTACCAACTTGGTGTGCACGCCTATGAAGCGTCCGATGACAGCGCTGCGATAGCAGTCCAATACTTCACCCGAGCCATCGAGCTTAATCAGCAGCCGGCCAAATCCTATATGATGAAAGCCGCGGCCGAAGAACTGCAGAAAAACTTTACCGCCGCCACCGACGACCTCAACCAATCGAAAGCATTGGACTCGGCCTACCCGAAACTTTACTATTATTATGGTCAGCTGTATCTCCGGCAGGACTTGTATTTCATGTCCATACGGTATTTCGATATCGCTGTCGCCAAAGACCCCCGGCAAGCTAAATTTTACAACGCCAGGGCTAGTGCCCGATACTTTCTTTACGAATATGACAAGCTCGTCGAAGATGAGAATAAGGCAATTGCCCTCGACAGCACCGATGAAAGCTATTTTTCGAATCGCGGCTATGCCTTAATAGAATTGAATCAATTGGACAAAGCCATTGCTGATCTGACTACCTCGCTCCGCATCCGGCCATCACAAAAAGGATATGCCAACCGGGGATATGCCTATGCCCAACTGAGCAGGCAAGCCGAAGCCATTGCCGATTACAACGAATCCTTGCGCCTTGTTGCTAAAGACGGTCAGACCCTCTACCTTAGAGGTATTTCCTATTTGGCATTGGGGAAACGCCAGGAAGCCTGCCAGGATCTCGACCAGAGCGCTGCATTAAACTATCAGCCCGCACTGGAAAAAATAAAAACCAGCTGTAAGCAATAATGTCACTGCGACTGTTAACTTAGGGCACACAAAAATCGAGATATGGAGCAATTTCCCCTGGTATATCGTTCGGCGATCGTGGTCGCGGCGAAGCAGCCGTTTCTGGACTGGTTGAACCGGACTGATCCGTCGCACGGCGGGATGCTGGCGGATCTTCGGTGGGATGCGCATCTTTACCTGGTCCCCGATTTTGAGGAGGTGGCTGACATTGAACGGGCGATCGGCAAGTACATCAAGCAACAGTATGCGACCATCTTTGTGCATGAGCTCGCGGCGTGGTGGCTTGATGAGGAGGTGTATCCGAAGATGACTTACGAGCTGTTCAACCAATGGTTTGATGTGGCTGTGCACACCATGGTTTTTGACATGGTGGAGGGGGAAATCGAGAAAGAATAAGCAATGGTTGCAATATATTAAAAACCACGCCAATAGAGGAACAAATTATGGCTTCGGAAAATAATTTGCCTCCTGGTCGGCGAAACCTTAAAAATAAAATAATGAATATCATCGGAAATAACTTCTCAGTAGACTTTGGAATGGCGAAAGCAATATTGAAGATCGAAAGCGAAACATCATTGACTTTTACCATCATTGAAAAAAATGGCAAAGAAGTGCATGAAGTCGAAACCGTAAAAACGGAAATGACTGAATTGCGACCACAATTGTATATGTTGACGTGGAAGGAAAAGAACGGCAACACCATTACCCAAATTCAGGATTATGATAATGGAATCATCTATTCCAATTGGACCACGCCGAGCGGAGAATTTATACACTCAACCGGAACGCTTAAGCAAGCCGAGCCATAAAATGGTCAATTACCCAATAAGACTTTCCAAAAGCGCCGGGGGCTGAAGCTCTTACCTGCATTATGGGATCCCGGCTATCAATTTCGTTAACACTGATAGCGGAACAACATTGACTTTTACCACCATCGAAAAAATGCGAAAGCGGCGTTAGTCAGCACTATTTCTTTTGATCATACGGAATATAATTCTCCCACTGCCAGGGCGTGAAGGTGTCGCCGATGGCGTAGGCGAGGAGGGGCTTGAAGATGGACTCGCCGTTGTCGTTATTGGTCATGATGATGATGGCGATCTGTTTGTCGGGGAAGCACACGGTGTAGTGACCCCAGCCGTCGTCGTGGCCTTCCTTGAAGAACGCGCGGCCGTAGGGTGTTTGGAAGACGCCGACGCCGAGACCATAACCGAGCTTTATCGTATCGTTGGTGGTGCTGTCGACGCGGGCGAGGGGACCGAATTGTTTTATGGAATGGATGGCGATCTGGGTGCGGGTCATCTCTGCGAAGCTTTCCGGGGTGAGGGACTTGTTGGTTATCAGAGCGGTGTAGAATTTGGTGAAATCTGCCAGGGTCGTGCTCATGGAGCCCGCGGCGCCGGGGGAATGCCAACGAGCAATGGGATAAGGCTGACCGGAGGCGTTGTGCCCATAGGCGAAATTACCCTCATACCGGGCTTGCCAGACATAGCTGGTGTTGGCCATGCCTAACAGCCTAAATACGCGCTCCTGGGCAATGGTCTCGTAATCCTTGCCGAGTATCTTCTCGATGACGAATTGCAGCAACATCAGCCCCTCTCCCGAATAGCTGTACCGGGTGCCCGGATCATATTTGATCTTTAGTTTATGGTCGTCTTCGATCCAACGCCAATTGGGGAAGCCGGTCGTGTGATCCAAACACATCCTGGCGGTGATTTTTGTATACCGATCGTCGCCCGCCAGATCCTGGTAGCCCTTGAACTTGCCTGGAAAGTGGTAGGCTATCAAGGGGCTGTCGAGATATTGCACTAATGGCTTGTCGAGGTCGATTAGCTTTTCCTGGACGAGTTGCATTACGACATAGGCGAAGACCAGCTTGGATTCCGAGGCGCCGTACAGGACCGTTGAATCCCGCAGCGGGACATGGTTGGGGACGTCCGCCAGTCCGAATGTCCGGCTATATACCGGCTGATTCCGATTGAATACTGAAATGGCCATACCGCTGACGTTAGCCGTTTTCATCAGGTAGTCAATTTTATTTGTCAGGCTATCGACGGGCAAGGTTGTGCCATCAATCCTTTGAATGGTCTGGCAGGAGGCCCCTGCGCCAATCGAGAGGGCGATCAGGAAGCAAAAAATGCGTTGTTTCATGTTGTGTAATGATGCTCAAGATATGCCAAAAATATGGGGCTTCATTTCCAACAGTTTATATCACCCAGCAAAACCTTTGCGTCGGTTATAGGACAAGACCGTCCGGTTCCGTTACATCTTTGACAACTTAACTCCTTCAGCACGGGATTTTTCGGTGATGACGAAGACGCGGTCGAGGAGTCGCTGGCGGTAGGTCTCGCTGATCGGCAAGAGGTGGCCCGTCCCATAGACGACCCCCTGGTCGAAGGAAACGAGCCAATCGAGGGCGACGATAAAGGCACGGTGGATACGGTCAGCAGAACCTAATCGTCCAGGGCTCCCATGGTCACATTGACTGTCGTTCCCATCATCGCGCTTGCCTTATCGGAAGCCATAAAGGCCGCTACGTTAGCCATCTCTGCGAGTGTCAGGAAGCGTTTGGGGTGGTTCATGCCTGCAAGATAGCCTCCGAACTGTTCCCAGGTTACGCCCGCTGTCTCGGCCCTACTTTCAAATATTTCCCTTATTGTCCCTGTCTCCGGCATGGCGTGCGGCTGCAGACCGACCACGCGGATGCCCTGGGGCGCGAGTTCAAGCGACAGGTACCGGGTAAGCGCCTCCTTGGCGGCCTGTGACGGACCATAACCTCCGTTTGGCGTGCCTATTCTTGCGGGAGGCGCTGTAACGGTCATGATCACCCCGGATCTATTCGTGAGCATGCGTCTTGCCGCTAAACGCGCAGTCAGAAAGTAGGATGTGATATAGCTCGTGATGGGCATGGAGAATTGTTTAAGATCCATATCGACCAGCGGTGCGCCCAGATACTTAGCTGGCGAGTTCCCCAGCGCATTGAACGAAATATCGATGCGGCCTGCGGTAGCCACTACAGACTGCAGGTGCTTATCTATGGCCTGCTCATCAAGGGCATCAAACTCCGCTGCCTCGGCATCGCCGCCGGCAGACACGATGTCCCTGGCAACCGCTTCCACCGGCGCCAAGCAGTGCCCAGTAAGAAAAAGCCTGGCTCCTTCGCGTGCGAAAGCACGTGCGACAGCGCCGCCGATTCCGCCGCCTGCCCCATAGATCACTGCTACTTTGTCTTTCAATTCATTCATAATTTTGTTTTTTAAAGTTAAAATAATACATGAATCCTTCACGCTGCATCATTAAGCGTTTGGGTTAATGTTTTCGGACATTTTCCGGTCATTTTATTTTCTGATTAAGAAGGGAGCAAATGTTTCACAGCTCCTGACTTGGTGGACTATGTGGCTGGATAGGATCCGATGGGTATGGTATCAGGCCGGTTTGAATCAGGTCCGCGTCAGTAGTTGGACGGTCGCCGTCAGCAGCATTATGCACATCACCACCAACATTACAACCGGCGGGGTATAGAAAAAACGAAAACAGAGACAAGCGTGGACCGGGCAGTTCGCGGAGATGACGCCGGTAATGAGACCCACCGGGCGTGGGGCAAGACGGGCAATATCTGACAAAAGCCACAGGACAATTGCAATTGTGAGCAGCATAAGAGCGACGAGGAGGCCCCAGCCAAAATAGAGGTTCCAATAGCTTGAACGCTCTGCAAAGAATACAAGCTCGACAGTTTTCATCGAACCGACGAGTTGTTTTTCCTGGAGGACGTGTTTCGAGGTCCAAGGGTATCCCGACAAATGTCCGATCATTAAAAGAACAAAAAGAATAGAGCTGACGCGAATTAATGCCACTGGTGCGGTAAAAAGCGAGGTAAAAAAGCCACGTCGTTTCCTGGAATTTTCATTTGCCATGATTGCTGATTTTCAATATGAATAGCTATTATTCATATTAAGAACCGGGAAAGCGGATGTTGGACAAAAAATTGGAAATATGTTTTTATACCAAGCTGTCAATTTTTGCTTGAAGGATTTGCTTTTCTGTTTTAGTCAGGGATAGCTCTATTGCGATCTGATAATTGAATTTAGCTTTTTCGACGTCGATCTGTTTATAGAGCTCACCAAGGAGTATAAAATAAAAATGATTGTTTTCCAATTTCAGTTTTTTCATTTCCGCCAATGCGGCATTAATGCCTTTAGCCTTATAAAGGGCAAAAGTCCTGTTCAAAGCAGCGCTGGGGGAATAATTGATCAGCAGAAGGCTATCATACAAATGAAGAATGTTCTGCCATTTTTCCGTAGTATCTTCTTTTCTGCAATGCCAGCTTGCTATTCTTGCTTCCAGGTGATAGGAACTTATTTCATCGCCATGTGCTGAAAGCGCAAGAAATTGGCTGCCCAGATCAATTAATTTGTCATCCCAGAGGTCCTTATCTTGATTTTCGTATAAAATGAAGGAATTATTTTCCGTCTGCCTGGCGCTGAAACGGGAAGCGTGAAAACACATCAATGCCAGTAAAGCATTTGTTTTGGGTCTGTTCGTCATTCCGTATTCCGTGAGCATTTTTCCCAGGCGAAGCGCGTCCAGGCAAAGCTCCCTTCGTAATATTTGATTTTGTGTTTTAGAATAATAGCCTTCATTAAACAATAAGTAGATTAAATGCAAAACATTATCAAGCCTTTCCTCAATCTCGCTTTCCGGAGGAAGCTCCATTTTTACTTTTTCGGCGCGCAATTTCTCTTTAGCCCGAAACAGTCTTTTGTTGATCGTTTCCTTGTTTGACAAGAAAGCTTCGGCAATCTCATCGACGCCAAACCCACAAAGTATGCGAAGCGCCAATCCGATCTGTGCCTCACTGGCGATCGCCGGGTTGCAGATGGCAAATAGCATCCGCAGTTGGCTGTCTTTTATATTCTCCCGGGTAAAGTCCAGTTCAGGCATCATATATCCCCCCTCCTTCGTCAGGCTCAACTCAGGAAGGATCTTTTGCTCCAGGATTTTAGCTCGTTTGAAATGATAAAGCGTTTTCCTTTGGGCCGACTTATAGAGCCATCCGGTGGGATTTGGGGGGATCCCGTTGATCTCCCAATTTTGAATGGCCAGTAAAAATGTTTCGCCGACTATATCTTCCGCTATTTCCATGTGCGGCAGTCCGAAACGCCAACTGATCACAGCCACCATTTTCGAGAATTCCTTTTGGAATAAGGCTCTTATTGTTTCATTCTCCTCGATCATTTTATTAAAACTAAACGGAAAGCAAATGACCCTTCATTTGTTCGTGAATGAAAAAAGGGCGGACCTCGACTGTGCCATCGATGTCCAGTATGGGGCATCCGTGCGCCAGGGTGATCGCGTCATCCAAACTTTCAGCTTTTACGACAATAAAACCGTTCAACCGTTCTCTTATTTCAACAAAGGGGCCGTCAGTTACTACCCCGCCCGCTTTGAGAACTTTTCCTTTCAATCCAAGTTGTATTCCGGCGTTGACCAGTTTACCATCAGCCTCAAGATCATTAAACCATTTGTCCCATCGCTTCATAGCAGTCTCTATATTACTTTGCGACAAATTGTAATTGTAGGTATCCGGCTGGCGAAATAATAGTACGAAGTCTTCCATTTTACTGTCAATTTAATTAATATAATAAGGTCTGGGTTTTAAGAAACCGGACATATTAACGTATTTAGTTATACTTACGCCGAGAAAGTGACGAGTACAAAAGTTATACAAGCGGCACAGATCATTCGAAGATTCTTCGCAGACAATTAGCCTAATCCGGCAATCAGTGTAAAGGGAATCCCCGCAGAAGGGAAGATAGCAAACAACGGCGAAAGCAAATGGATTGAGGTGGATGTATGGAACAGTAGCATGACATCTAGGCCGTTGCAGCCGGATCGGAAGAGTCGTTGCCGCCGGGAGGGGTGCGGAAGAGGGCTTCGAGATCGCTGTGGAGGAAATAGACCTGGCTGCGGATCTTGACTGATTTGAGGATGCCGCGGCGGGTCCAGTCTTCGAGGGTGGATGGGCGAATCTGGAAGATTCGGGTGACGTCGTCGGTTGTGTAAATGGCCCCTCCAACCAGTTCACTTTCGCCGGGGCCACGCTTTTTACAAAGCCTGGCAAGACCCTGGTCAATAGTGAACGGAATACTGACACGATCAAGAGCGCCGACGCCACAAACGGCCTGCAGGAATACCCCGATGTCAGTAACATCACCTTTTTTGACTCCTATAGTGAATATTACCGCCTTCCTTCCGGGGATGTAACGATTGGTACGGCCCCCCCGAAACGACGCCCAGTATGCACCGGCAGTTGCTCCCCTGATTCGAATTACTCACCTGCCGTCCAGCCGGCGAAAGGTTTGATCGTGGCGCAGTTGGGACCTCCATCTTTGTGTGTGCCGGGAACGTATGCACTAAAGGTAAAAAGTTGGCGCGAAAGTCCGATCTTGCGTGGGAATTAAACTGACCAATCATGGCCTCAACGCAAGTGCAAAAGGATAAATTCGAAGACGCATTTCAACTGATCGTCGACGCGGCATCAACGAATATCGGGTCTAAATGGAATGGCCGCTACAACTGGGTCGATCCTCCGGGCAAGACCGCGTCGCAACCCAAGCTGGACTCCATCGTAAATAAGCTGCCGGACGACCTGAAGGAACAGTATGAGGACCTGTTAAATAATTTCAAGCACAACCGGCTGTAAACCCATGTTACTATTGTAAATAGTTTTCAACAATCTCGGGTGGGCGAACAGCTGCATCGTTGGGGTCTTTGCCTGCATTCCTCAATGCTCTTCTTTGCCTGAGATAATCCCACCACTGATCCAGTTCCACTTTGATCTTGTGAATACGATCAACTTCACTCTTTTTCAAGTCGGGATCTGCATGGAGCCGATCTTCCTCGGCCATCAGCTTTTCGATTTGGTTTAATATCTGTCTGTCTTCCATTTTATTTGTTTTTTAGTCAATGAGAAAACTCAACAGCCAAATTTACGCACTAAAAATGAGACGGTGCCGGTACCGACGCCGTCTTATTATAAATAGTGCTCCTTAGATCTGAGAAGGGTCCAGCTGGTACAGTTTTGCCAATTCTGCCAGCTCGAGCACGTTTTTTACCTTTAGTTTCTCGAAGATCCGAAGTTTATGAGTGCCTATGGTAGAGGAATGAAGATTGAGGGTCTTCATGATCTCTGAGACAGAATAGCCCAGGAGAAAATATTTTGCCAATTGTATCTCCCTGTTGGAGAGCTTCTCAAACGAGTTATCCGTTTTTTTGGTAACCATGTCTTCATACATATACTTTTTGAGTTCGGGGCTCATGTACAATTGGCCATTCAACACGGTTTCTATCGCGAGCCTGATCTCTTCCGCGGGGGATTCCTTACTGAGGTATCCCAATACCCCTAATTTCAGCAAGCGCTTTGCGTACAGAATTTCCGAGTTCATGCTGAAGATCAGGATCCTGGTCTTTTCTTTATAGGCGAGGAGGTTACTAATTAGTGTCATGGCATCCGTACCTGGCATATTGAAGTCCATGACAATCATGTCATAGTCGTTTTTTTTCACCAGGGCGGTTACAGTGTCGCCGTCGGCGGCTTCCTCCACCTGCGGAAACGGCTGAATGTCTTTGATGAGGGTTTTAAGTCCCATTCTTACGATAGAATGGTCGTCGGCCACCAGGAACCTGTTCGTTGTCATGTGCTTCGCTTTTAATGAAAACAGATCGGATAAAGTTAAATGCCGTTGACTATAACATCTGTAGTAAACATTCTACATATTCGACAAATTTTACGACCCCCGCAGGAGATCATGGTTGCGGGATCGCAGTTGCCTGTTGAGCGTCTCTTTTTCCCTATTGCTCCTGAACAGGAACAGCGCCCACATGCTAAAGAACAAAGCACTGGCGGCAAACATGACATGTCTTTGCCGCTCCGCTCCGATCTCCTGCTGCTGAAACTGGCGGTCTTTGTTCAGCAGTTCGATCTGGTGCTGCTTCTTCTCGAGTTCGTAATCTGATTGCAGGTTGCCGATTTTTTTCTCCTTTTCTATGGAATTGAGACTGTCCTTCCATGCCACTTCCAGGTCCCTGTATTGTAGCGCCTGTTGAAAATCCCGGGTCGCCCGGAAGTCGGTGCACAGGACCGAATAGCATTCATGGATCACTTCGGCAAATGAAAAACGCCGGGCACCTGACAGCGCCGTCACCGCATATCGGATGCTCAGGTTGAATTTGTGCTGCTGCTGCAGGGCTTCGGCCCTGGAAATGCCAGCCCAAACAATATCCTCCTCATCGTGGACCTGCCTGGCGATTGAATCGCACCTGGCAAAATAAGTCAGGGCCTTATCCGGGTGTCCCATCTTGTCATAATCGTCGCCGATATTCAACAGTATGGCCGCGATCACCACCGAATCATGCAAGGCACACATAATGGGGAGGGCTTTGCTATTATAGGCTAAAGCCGAATCATAGACGCCGTTGTTTTTAAATGCCTCCGAGATATTCGTCAGCAGGATGGTGGTCTGGTATTGATCCTTGTTTTTTTGTGCTATGTCCAGCGCGCTCGCATAGTATTCCCTTGCCCTTGGATAGTTGCCCAAATGGGCATAAACATTGCCGATATTGCCATAAAGATCCCCGGTCAGCCCGTCCAGGCCCAATCGATCGCTGATCCGTAGCGCCTCGAGGTCACAGTTCAGGGCGTAGACATGTTCTTCCTTAAGCTCGTAAGCAATCCCCTTCGACAAAAAGGCTTCCGCTATACCCTTATCGTATTGCACTCTCCTGGCTGATGACAGCGCGCTATCCGCCAGCCGCAATACACTGTCTGCATCCTTGCTCCAGTAATACCTGGAGAGGGAATAATAGACGTCACACCGGGTCTGATCGGACGTGGTGTCGGTCAATTTGACTCGCAGCTGTTGAATGCTTTGTGCCGGGGTAGTACATGGCAAAAAGGACGTTGCCAGCAAGGTTACAAGGAGCTTAAGGTGTTTCATGGGGTCGCAGATTGATTGAGACCGCTAAAAAACGCGAATGTCGTGACCCGGGCTGTAGTAATCTGTTTATTTTTCTTCGGGACAAGGAATGACCATGGAGAAACGGCTTCCCTCTCCCAAGCTGCTTTCGATGGTTATATGCCCTCCGTCCTTCTCGATCAGTTCCTGGCAGAGCAGCAAGCCGAGCCCCGCTCCCATCTGGCCGGTAGCATCTGCCTTGTGGAAGCTCTGCTTCCCCAGGATCCGCGCAATGCCATCGGGCGAGATGCCGGGCCCGCTATCTTTTACAAAGACCTCCAGGCTATTTTCATTTCTTTGCGCCCCTATGATGACCTGGCCTCCACGTGCAGTGAATTTGATGGCATTGTTGACCAGATTGCGTAATACGGTCCTGGTGATGTCCTTGTCACCGTATAATTGTGCGCCGGCCGGGATCTCTATAAACAGCCTGATACCCCTGGATTCGGCCATGGCCCGGAAAAGCTGGCAGGTCTCTTCGACGATCCCCTGCAAAGCAAATAATTTATGCGTCAGCGGAACCCCCTCCATTTGCGCCTTGGACCAGGTAAGCAGATTGTTCAAAAGATCACCTGTGACGAGCAAATGGTCTCCGAGTTCGCTGCCAAATGACCGGACGTCCTGTTCGGACATGGTAGAATTCTTCATGAGGTCTACGACCGCTTTCATGGTCCCCAGCGGGCCACGCAGGTCATGCGAAATGATGGAAAAAAGCCTGTCTTTGGATGCGTTGAGCTCCTTGAGCCTTTGGGCGCTTTCCGCGATCTCCCTGGTCTTCTCTATTACCTTCCTTTCCAGCGACCGGTTTTTCGCGGCGATGGTCTTTGTGTACAACCGGATCGAAAACAATACCAACGTCAGCAACAGCAGTGCAAGGGAAAGATAGGCCCACCAACTTCGCCACCAGGGCGGCCGGATCCTGAAGGGAATGGCCAAAGACTCGCCGACCTTCCCGTAAATATTCCTGGCCCTGGCCCAAAGTACATAGTCCCCTTCGGACAAATTGATGAATGCCGCTTCGTTTTCCCTCGTCCAGGGCGACCACTTGTTGTCGAAGCCGTCCAATTTGTACTGGTATTCCAATTTTTCGGTGCTTTCATAATAGGGCGTGAAAAAGCTGAACCTGAGCTTGTTCCGGGAATAGGGCACCTCCCTCAGGGGAGCATTCGCCCGTTGGGTGTCGGCAAGGATCGGATCCCCCACCCGGTCGCCATTGAGGATCAAGGAATCCCCGGCCCAGACGCGATCGGCGAACAACGGAAGGGAATCATCATAATAGGTCTTTCTCGTCGGGTCGTAAGTGACCAGCTTTTCGTTGGCGCCGATCCACACTTCATCCGGCCCCGCTACCATCAACGGCTGGTCTTCTTCTAACCTTTCCGGCCGCAAGGCATTGCTGGAAGCGGCTATCTTATGAAAGGGACTTTCAAAAAAGCGAAAGCTGCCATCGGGCTGCCGGTGAAGGTAGCCGGCTATTTCGCGGAATTGTGCCGTCCCTCCGGTAAAATAGATATCGCCATCGGGGCTTTCCGCCATCGCATTGATGTGCCAACCAGCAGGTAACGCCTGTCGAAAAGATTCGACGGGTGCAAACCTGTCCGTCGCCTTGTCATAGCTATAAATGCCATCAACCGTAAGAGCCAGGAGTTCCCCATCCGCCAGTCGGAAGACACGATTATTCATCTTCCCGGGAAGCCCCTTCTTTTCGTCATACAACACCTCGCTGATCACGGAGTCCAGCCCTTCGGTCAACCGAAGCCTGTAAATACCTCTGGCGAGATTTCCCGTCCAGCAATTCCCGTCCTGATCATCTGCCAGGAACCGGATCTCCTCTTCGAACCCCTTGACCCTTCGTTTTGACCAACCATCTTTATTCTTTTCCAACAGCCATAGACCGTCGTTGTAGGTCCCCATCAATAACCGATCCGACCTGCCGGGCCATTGGCATAAGCCATGTACGGAGACCTGGTCGATCATCTTTGTCGCCTTCATTCCGTCAAGTTCGAAGACCCCCGTCTCATGGGCCACATAAAATTTCCCGCCAAAATCATAAAAGCCCCAGGTCTCGCCGTCGGTTTGCTGTACAAGCCGGAATTCCTGGTCCTTCCCCTTGACGAAAAGCCCCTTCGTCGTGCCGACATACCGCCAGTCGCCATGCCTTCCCAACGAGAGGATACTGCCATCCAGGCCATTGTTCTTATCGAAAAAAGACAAAGGGCTGCTCGTAATGATCTGGAAAATATACGTGTCGGTGGCCGTCAGCCAAAGGTTATGATGGTTGTCCTCGAACATCCGGCCGTAGGTAATGTCCGTGCCGAAAACCGCCTTGGAAATAAAATTCACCGGGTTGCCTTGCTCATCGATAAAAAGCAGCCCTTTTTCCAACAACAAAACAACAGTGCCATTGTCCAGATGCAGGAAACTGCGGACCGGGGAACCGTTTAAATAACCTTCGAGCTTCCGGGAGAATGGCGCCAGTTCGCTGCCTGCTCCCGCATCGGGATCGAATAACCAAAGCCTGAATTTTTCATCTCCCAGCAACAGGGAATTGCCAACAAAGTCTTTTACCATGCGGATAGGCACCCCATTCAATTGCGCCGGCGCCCGGGGGATGCCGAAACCAAGATTGTTGTATGCACGTAAGCCGCTGTCGTTCTGCAGCCAGGGCCGATTCCGGAACCAGGCCAGGCTGCCGGCGAAATTCAATACCTTGAACCGCCCCCCGGCATAGATATAAATATGTCCCGGCCCATTGAAAAAGACCGTGTCATTGAATATGAAGGTTTGCCAGATATTCTTCACATTTTTCAATGAGTCGGGGAGCAGGTGCATTAGCGACCGGTACCGGTATTTGCCGTTTTCGTCCCTTTCGAAATAACCCAGCTCATTGAATGATCCCACATATAACCTCTCCCGGGAATCGAAGGCCATCGAAAAAGCATAATGTTGGCCGGGCACATCCAGCAGGTCCCATTTCTGCCCATTGAAGCGCAATACCCCGTCATTATTGGCGATGTACATGACTCCTTTCTTATCTTGGGCAAAACGCCAGTTTTGCCACCCGCCCTGGTAGTCCTCCATCGAGTAACGCTGCACAAATAGCTGCTGGCCGGAAACGCAGAGACAGCCGGAAGTTAAAAGCCAGATTGCTACCAGGAAGCGCATTACGCTGATTTAATGCCTTAAATTTAGCTCTATTTTTCGCTTGGGTTTGGAGTCTTTAAAAAAAACACCTAACAGCTTTCGCGGGAAAGCAATTGGATAAGGCTTTGCTGCACATAATCCAGGTACTTTTCTCTACCGATGATCTGCGCGGCGAGCCGGCTGTAGGAACTCTCGGGGGAAAAAAAACCTTCGTCGTAAGCCGTCACATCCTGATGGTACTGTTCATGAAAGGAGGCATGCTCGATCAGGAAGTTCTGGGTTCGCTTCAGTTCCGCTGCCCAAAACTCGATTACTTTCGCCGAGCCATCCGGGAGGAATAGTTGCGAAGTATACAGCAGGATAAAATATTCCATCCATGCTGCAAACCTGGGTTGTTGGGTTCTGTAGAACCAGATCCGTTCCTGCTCATCGACGAATGCATGGTCGTTTAGTGCTTGCAACAGCCTCGCGAGGCAAAGGTAACTGGCATGAAAGCCTTTCTCGATCCACTCCTTTTCGGAATAGCCCTGTTCGAGATTCGATCCGATGCACAAAAGCATCTCCCGGTACAGAAGCCGGCTTTTTCTTTTCATGAACATTGAAGATTTTAGGTGTCAACGGTAAAGGGTGGGGTCGACGGATCACTTTTCCAGGGGTACGGATCTTGACTACGGGTTAATGGGTAGTCTTAAGGGTTGGATCTGACAAAGGATATTGGATGAAAAACGGGGCCATCGGGTACGACACAAAAGTAGTTCCTCGTCCAGGCCCTGCCTGTAATAATTCATCTAACCTCCCCTCATCGATCAAACTAACCTGCTTTCATCCGCCCAACGACTGTTATCACCGCCCAACCCGGGTCACCCGGATTAAACAATTTACTACAAGCCCGGGGGACACGCCTTCGTACCTTGGGCAGTTGCCAATGCTTATTAGCACACTTGGCCATTTATGAGATCTTCATTCACAATAGGATTGGCATTGCTGATGACGGGATCCCGTTGCCCGGCTCAGACGACCGACTATTCCTTCTCCAAATTGGATGTCCGGGACGGCCTGTCCAATAATAACGTAGACGCCATTTACAAAGACCACCAGGGCTTCTTATGGTTCGGCACCATCTCCGGCGTCAACCGCTATGACGGTTATACCTGCAAGGTGTTCCGGCATTCCGACCAGGACTCCACCACTATAGAAAATGACAATGTCACCGGCATCTACGACGGGCCCGATGGCAAAATATGGATGAGCTCCTATGTCGGCATCGACATCTATGATCCTCAGACGGAGCGGTTCGAGCGGCACCCCGAACGGTTCTTCCGCTCCGCACAGCTTCCTTGCGCAATATATCTCCACAACTGCGGCCTCGCTGCCATCCTCCGGTCCCAGCAGACCTACACCTTCGTGTATGCGGATTCGGGTATCTATGTCTGGGAGCCCGGGCATCGGGCCTCCTGTATTCGGCCACCCGCAGCCGGGCATGCCGCCTCCGCAGATCCCGTCAACGCCGCCGCAAGGGATGCAAAAGGCAATTTGTGGCTTGTTCACAGCAGCGGGCTCATCGAACAGTTCGACCCGCTCAGGCGTGTTCTACTATACAGCGCATCCATTTTACCGGCGCAAGATGTTAACCGGTTCAAATATTCCTTATACATCGACCCCCAGGGCCTGCTGTGGCTATTCGCACCCGGATCCTTATTGGGCCTTTACCAGTTCGACCCTGCCACCCATTCGCTCGATCATCTCTCAAAGACCAGCAGCCCAACGGCCTTGAGCAGCAACGTGGTCAATGCCGTTGTACAGGACAACGCCGGCCTCATCTGGATCGCCACCGACCAGGGCGGGGTGGACATTTTCGACAAACGCCGCTCGACAGTTCGCTGGCTCCTCACCGGGGAAGAACCGGGAAGCCTTGCGCAAAATACCATCGGCCCCATTTACAAGGACGACATGGGCATCATTTGGCTTGGCACCTACAAGAAAGGCGTCAATTTCTACCACCCCGATTTAACCCGCTTTCCGCTTTTCCATCATCTTCCGGGCCAACCCCA